>Ga0335069_10007960_pt1 | contig 15227 bp, 9 predicted proteins | sample Lox_Sample_11_FD_206714 | JGI IMG/M metagenome (GOLD analysis project Ga0335069, IMG submission 206714) | Soil microbial communities from Loxahatchee National Wildlife Refuge, Florida, United States - Lox_Sample_1.1 | ecosystem: Environmental > Terrestrial > Soil > Wetlands | place: USA: Florida... | reverse complement strand
AGATGTAGCGCTTGATCCAGTGGACGTACGCCTTCTCGGTGCGCCGGCTGTAGTGGCGGGTCTCGATGGCCTGGCGGACGCGGTCGAGGAGGCGGGGCTTCGGAGGCTCAGGCGGGCCGCTCTCCTGACACACCCACGGGACGCGGCCGCCGGCGGGCAGCATCGAATGGTGACCTAAAGAGCTTGCCTCCCGGATGGCCATGTCTCGTGTCTTGGAGGGCAACATACGGGATCGGCACCAGGCCCCGCAACTCCCCCAATCGGATACACCGGACGGCCTCCGTCGGTCGAGAGGCCGGACTTCTGGCCGGCTGCCACAGGCGCTGGCAACCGGTGGCCCTCAATGGCTGACGTCAGATCACTATTTCGAAGCGGAACTCGAGCGGCCTATCCGCCTGCAGGTGGTTGCGGGCCCTCGCAACCACAGGTAGGCAGACAGGCTCCTGATCTCTCAGGAGGCTGGCGCTCCTCGCGTGGCCGCTGATCTCGGCCCGCCTCTCGCCAGTGATCGACGGCAGCGGGACGAGCGCGCGCGGCCACGCGGAGGGACCCCGAGCACCGAGCACTCCGACGGTCGAAGATCTCGCCATTCAGTGGCGTGGGTGGCCTCTAGTGAATGAGCCCCGCTCGTCGGCAACGCAGGCGAAGTTGGCGGCGTCGTTCGTGTCACCGACGCCTGTCCAGTGTGCCACCTCCGGGTAGGGGCAGAGGGGACGGGTCAGCGCGACGCCGCTCGCGGGATCGTCGCCCACGAATTTCGTGGCCACGATCCGGTCGGGCGCGATCCCGTGCTCGACCCACCGTTCGAGCGCCTTGACTACGTCGTGGTCGGCGTCCGCGAGCACTATGCCCTGCCCGAAGTTGTTGGGCCCTGGCCCGTCACCGCAATGCAGCATTCCCGGCGCCATGAAGAGGCGATAGAAGTCCTGCGTCCGCCGCAGGCCGACTTTGCCCGGCCCCTTGCCTGGGCGCTGCGCAGAGACGACGCTCTCGTAGTAGTTGATGCTGTTGCGCGGCCCGATGGCGGGGTCGTTCCACCCGTGATAGTGGATCAGCTTGCCGCCATTGAACTGGAACGCACTCAAATCGGGACTGGTCGAGTTGAGGATGTGGGAGAGGTGCTGTCCGTTCACATACTTGTAGTCCGTGAAGGCGACGTCGCTGTCGAAGTTGAGGGTCCGGATGTCGAAGGCCGGGTTGTCGAAGACCATAAACCGGTAAAAGTTGGTGGCGAATAGGGGGTGCAGCGCGTTGCCGATCTGCGCGAGCGAAAGACCCGTGATCCACTTCGGGAAGGATGTGGGGCCTGCTTCCGCACCGGCCTCGTAGCCAGGGTGGATCAGCTGATGGGTCCGCGGACTGTGTGGCCCGGCGTAGATGAGCTGCAGCGCGATGACCTGGGCACTGGTGAGGCAGGTGTCGGAATCGGGACCGATGCACTGGAGCACAGCGGGATCGAAGTGGCAGTCCCGCGGATCGCCGACGATTCCATCGAGGACGCCGTCCACGGTCCGATCACACGCTGCGAGCGCTGCAGCCTGAATTGCCGGCAGCTTGGCCGGGGGAATGTAGCTCTCAGGGGTCGCGAGGAGCGCCTGCTCCGTCCAGGCCTGCGCGGCTATCAGGTGTGTCCAGAAGTTGGCGGGCGCACCAGCCACGATACCGTCGAAATCGTAGGGGAACCGCTGCGCCTCCATCAGTGCTTCGCGTCCGCCGTCGGAGCACCCGACGAAATACGATCGCTTCGGACGCCGGGAGGTGAACGCGGCGATTACGGCCTTGGCGTTGTCGGTCGTCTCCTTCAGCGCCCGGTACCCGAAGTCGATGATCTTCTCGGGATGGCCGAGGGCCCAGGACGCATCGAACCCGTGAGCGCTGTGCCCGTTGTCGGTCGCGGCCGTCGCATAGGTGCGGCGAAGGGAGTTAGCGAGCTCGCCATACTGGATCGACCCCCCAAAGCCGCCGTTGCCGACCTGGAGATACTTGCCGTTCCAGGTAGCGCTGTCCGGGATCCAGACCTCGAAGCCGATGTTCGAATCGCTCGTCGGATGGGAAGCACCAACCACGCGGCAGAAAGCCGGGAGCCCGAGCTGAGGCGGGCCGACCGGCGGCATGAACGTCCCTGCGGGCACCGACTGGGCAAGTGTGATCGTGGTGTGTGGCAGGGAAAGGGTGGTGAGACTCTCGCAGGTCGCCGCCCCGACCGGTCCCGGCATCGACGCAACGGCGATGAAGAAGGTGAGGGGCACGAGAGCGACGAGCAATGGTTTCGTGTGCAAGAAGATCCTCCCTGGATGTACGCTGGTCGACGTTCTGTCGCGCTCATACGATCGCATCACGACGTCACTCACTCGATCACTCGATCGGCACGTCCCACGAGGGCGGGCGGCATCGTCACCCCGAGTGCCCGCGCCGTTCTGAGGTTGATGACGAGCTCGACCTTCGTCGGCTGCTGCACGGGAAGGTCGGCAGGACGGGCGCCCTTGAGAATCTTGTCCACATAGCCGACAGCCACCCGCGTCAGCTCGGTTGCCGACGGGGAGTAGGTAAGGAGTGCACCCGCCTCCGCGGATCCTGCGAACTCGTGGACGAGTGCGAGCCGATGGTGGAGCGCGAGCTTGGCCATCTTGGCCCGCTCACGGTTGAACGGTGGCCCTTGGAGCGCGATGACTGCTTCGGCGCCCTGGGCGGCGAGCGTCTGAAAGGCCTCGTCGAACGGCGGCTCACGAACCGAGGGGACGTCGACGATCAGGAGCTTGACGTTCAATGCCCGCGCCCCCTCTTCCAGCTCGCGGACCATGCGGTCGCGCAGCGGGTGGTCCCTCAACACGAGTACCCCCACTCTGGCGACGTTCGGCAGCGCCTCTTTGAGCAGCTGCAGCCGCTTCACGTTGAGTTCGACGCCAAGGTAGGACACACCGGTCATGTTGCCGCCCGGTTTCGCGAGGCTGTCGACCATCTTTGCAGCTATCGGATCGGAGACGGCGACGAAGACGATCGGGATGTCTCGAATGGGCGTGACTCCAGTGGGCGCGATCCGGAACGAGCAGGGTGCGCACGAGACAATCACGCTGGGCTTGAGTTGCTCGACTTCGGCCACGATCCGCGGCCACTGGTCCAGGCTCGAGGCATATCGAACATCGACGGCGAACGTGCGTCCCTCGACCCATCCCAGCTCGCGCATGGTCTGGCGTAGCCCCTCCACGATCTCGACTGTCGCACCCGTCGTGAACTCGCCAAGGACGACGACGCGCGGAAGGGTCTCCGCGGCCTGTCCCCGGGCGGCGAGGGGCAGGGCAAGGGCAACGAGGAGCAGTACCGCGACGAGCTTACGGTTCACGGTGAAGCCTCAACGCCGCGCCGAACTGGTTCTTGCCAACCATCTCGTCCCCTTTTGCCGTGAAGTTGCCGCCGAAGCCGGCTGCCGTGGCAAAACTCACGTAATCACCGGACACCGACCCAAGGATGGGGCCGCTCCCCGCGGCGTACCCAAAGATGATGTAGTCGCCTTCGAGCTTTGCCCCGGTCTGTTTCAGCGTCGCCATAACGGACCAAGTCGCGGCGGCCGAGAACGTACCGCGCCAGACACCGGTGACGTCCACCGTCGGAGGCTCCGACGACTGTTGCGTCGAGCTGCACCCAGTGCCTAGGGCCATCAACACGGCCAGCAAGAAGCTGACGGTCCGAGTCTTCATCCGGTCCCCCTTTCTGTTGTCGCTGGGGTTGCCCGAGCGCGTTTCTCGCCGAATTCTTGGTAGCGTGCCTGGATGCGCGAGCCATGGTGCTTTCTCTCTTAGAGGAGGCGCGTTACCTGGGCGTTAACGCCCGGCGCAAGCGGGAACCGGCATGCTAGGCTCCCGTCTTGTGAGAGGTTCCCGGGCCGATCGCACTGCGTGCCTCGACCTCACTCTGCTCGGCAGCTTCCAGGCCCGGCACCTCGTTTCCGGCCGCGCACTCCGGCTGCCGCGCAAGAAGAACCGCGCGCTGCTCGCCTACTTGGCCATGCCCCCGGGCCGCCAACATTCCCGGGCCGCCCTGACCGCGCTCCTGTGGGGAGATCTCGATCCCGAGGGGGCCCACAGGAGCTTCCGGCAGGCGCTGTTCATGTTGAAGACGACCCTCGTCAGGGCGCGCGTGCGAGCGCTTCGGACCGAGGACGACGGTGTCCGTCTCGATCCCGCGCTGGTGAAGGCCGACGTCGCGACCTTCGAGGGGCTTGTCGCTCGCCGCACGCCGGGTGCGCTGGCCGAAGCGATGCGTCTCTACAGTGGTGACTTCCTGGCCGGACTCGATGTGGCCGAAGCCCCGTTCGAGGAGTGGCTGGTCGGAGAGCGTGAGCGGCTCCGCGCGCTCGCCGTTCGCGCGCTTGAGACTCTCCTGGCCCATCACATAAAGATCGGTCGGCACGACGAGGCCCTCGACTGGGCACTGCGTTTGCTCGCCCTCGACCCATTGCAGGAGTCCGTCCACCGGACGGTCATGCGCCTGCACGCGGCCCGCGGGCGGTTCGGGTTGGCTCTCCGCCAGTACCAGCAGTGCGTGGATTACCTCCAGCGCGAGCTCGGCAGCGATCCCTCGCCAGCTACCCGGGAGCTTTACCGAGACCTCCTCCGGCGCCCCTCGCCGGAACAGCCGCCGACCGAAGCACTGCATCCCCAGCCCTCGTCCGGCACCCGCCGGGTCCGGCGCCGGGCCTCGAGCCGCGGCACTCCGCTCGTGGCCCGCGGCGCCGAACTCAGCACACTGCGGGAGGCGCTCTCGAACGCCTGCCGCGGCCACGCCCAGTTCGTCGCGGTCCTGGGCGAGGCGGGGATCGGGAAGACGCGGTTGATCGCGGAGCTCACCGCGGTGGCCCAGCGCCGGGGAGCCCGGGTGCTGTGGGGACCGTCTCACGAGAGTGCGCGGGCCATTGCCTTCGGGCCCTGGATCGATGCCGTGCGAAACGCCGGGGTGCTCGGCGAACGAGGGATTCAAAAGGATCTGCCCACGGTGTGGAAGGCCGAACTCTCCCGCTTGTTTCCCGAGCTGGGAGAGCCACCGCGCGTCAGCGGTCCCGCCAGCGGCTTCGCTCGACTCTTCGAGGCACTGGCGCGGCTCCTGGAAGCGCTGGCCTCTCGTCATCCGGTCATGCTCGTTCTCGAAGATCTCCACTGGGCCGATGAGACGAGCGTTCGTCTCCTGGCCTCCCTGGCCCGTCGCCTCAGGCGAGGTCGACTTCTGGTCCTTACCAGTGCGCGGAGCGAGGACATCGAACCGGAAGGTGCCCTCCACGGCATCCTCGACGAGCTCGAAGAAGCTTGCCTGTTACGATCGGTAACCTTGGGCCCTCTCGACCAGGCCGACACCGAGAAGCTGGTGCAGACGCTCGTGGAGGGCAAGCGTCACGATCTCGATGCCGCGGCGTTGTCGCGCCGGGTGTGGGCGCTCAGTCACGGCAATCCGTTCGTGGTCGTTGAAGCTGTGCGGGCGAGGCTCGATCACTCCTCCGTCGACATCGAAGAGGATCTCCCGCTTCCCGACCGCGTTCGGGAGGCGATCGAGCGCCGACTCCGTCGCTTGAGCCATCCGGCCGGACAGGCGGCGGCCATCGCCGCCACCGTTGGCCAACCGTGCCCGTTCGGAGTCCTGTGGCGCGCCTCCGGCCTAGCCGACCTGGAGGCCGCGGCAGCCGTGGAAGAGCTCGTGCGGAGACGCGTGTTGGAGAGCACCGACGGCGGGTTTCAATTCACGCACGACCGGATCCGCGAGGTCGCGTACGCACGGCTCGATGCCATCCGACGGCGGCTCCTGCATGGGCGAGTGGCGATCGCCCTCGAAGAGGAGCACGCGGCCCAGCTCGAGTCGAAGTCAGCAGTTCTCGCCCATCACGCCTTGGCGGGGGAGCTATGGGCAAAGGCCGTGGCGTTCTGCCGCCGGGCTGCGCGCGTCGCCGAGCATCGAGGCGCGCGTACACAGGCGGCGAGGTTCCTCGACGCGGCCCTCGCTGCCCTCGCGCATCTCCCGAGCGACCCGGACATCCTGGCGACCGGGATCGATCTGCGCTTCGACCTTCGCAATACCCTCGACCCGACGGGCGACAACCAGCGTGTCTTGCGGATACTCGACGAGGCCCTCCGGCTCGCGGAAGCTTCCAACGACCGACCACGGATCGCCCGGGCCTGCTCGTTTCTGGCGCACGCTCTCCGCCTCGAGGGTGAACCGCTACGGGCCGTCGAGATGGGTGAGCGCGCACTCGCCGTCGCCGAAGCACTCGATGACGAGGGGCTTCGGGTCCAAATCTACGACGACCTCGGCCAAGCCTACGAGGCAGCCGGAATGTATGCGGAGGCCGTCCGGATGCTGCGGCGGAACGTCGAGCTCATCCAAGGCGAACGGGTCTTCGAGCACTTCGGCAAGCCCGGTCCCGCAGGGGTTTGGTCGCGCTGCGCGCTCGCCATTGTGCTCAGCGAGGTGGGCGAGTTCCACGAGGCGCGGGAGCTCGCAGAGGAAGGCGCTCGCGTCGCCCAAGCCGTCGAGAATCGGGTTGGCCTGACCCTGATGCAGTTTGTGGCCGGACTGGTCGCGTTGGGACAAGTCGACCTCGAAGTGGCTCGCGGGAAATTTGAGGAGGGCATCGCGACGAGTTCGGGCATCGACGGGCAGCAATACGAGCAGCTGTGCCGGGGCTTGCTGGGCCATGTCCACGCGCTGAGTGGGCGGGTCGCCGACGGCATCGCCCTCTTGGAGGAGGCGCTGGTGCGAGCGCCGGCGGCGGGGCGGCCGATGTGGATGGCCCGCCTTGGCGAGGCCCATCTGCTAGCCGGCCACGAAGGCGAAGCGGCCAAGCTGGCCGGGGACGCCCTCGACGGCGCCCGCCTCCATGGCCAGCGAAGTGTAGAAGCCTGCGCCCTCCTCTTGCGGGCGAGAATCGCGGGGTGCCTGCCGGCGCCGGATATCGCCGGAGCTGAGGCTTTCTATCGCGAGGCACTGGTCCTGGCTGCCCGCCTCGGCCTCCGCCCGCTGATGGCTCAAGCGCATCTGGGGCTCGCGTCGCTCTACGAACAGAGCGGAGAGCGAGAGAAGGCGGAGGCGAGCCTGGCCACGGCGCGGGTCCTCTTCAACGAAATGGACATGAGGTTCCCAGCAATGGGACTGGAAGCTCACCGAAATCACTTTCTGGGCGGAGAATTGAGATGAGGCGTCGCGAGTTTCTTGGCATCGGAGGTATGACACTGGCGGGCGCGGCGCTGTTGCCGGCGTCGGTCCGCGCTCAGGCCCCGAAGCGTGGAGGCACGATTACCCTCCGGCTCTGGGACCCACCGCATTTCGACCCGTATCTGCATGTGTCATACAAGACGCACATCGTGTACTCGTTCACCCACAGCCGGCTGGTCAAGCACAGGGTCGGCCCCGCCGTGGTCCCTGGCACCTTCGCGATCGAGGGCGACCTGGCTGAGTCCTGGAGCCAGCCGGATGAGACGACGTACATCTTCAAGCTCCGTCGAGGCGTGCGCTGGCAGGCGAAGACTCCGGTTAACGGGCGGGAGCTTACTGCCGAGGACGTGGTCTACAGCGTGGACCGCTTCCGCACGATCAAGGGCAACGCCAACGCCTCGATGCTGAAGCGGCTGGACCGCGTGGAGGCGATTGATCGCTACAGTGTCCGCTTCACCTTGAAGGAGCTGTCCGCGTGGTTTCTCGACATGCTCGCCAGCCCTATGGCTGTCTGCATCGTGGCGAGGGAGTGTGTGGAGAAGTTTGGCGACCTCCGGAGCCCCGAGGCGACGGTGGGAACTGGCCCGTGGATGCTCGAGTCCTATCGGCCCAACGTCGGCATGACCCTCGTCCGCAGCCCGAACTATTTCGTGGCCGGCCTCCCCTACATCGACCGCGTCGAGGCCTTCGTGGACGAAGACAACGCGTCGCGGATGGCGGCCTTCCTCGGCGGCAAGTACGACCTCGGCTGGGAGAATCCCGGGACGATCAATCGCACCGACTGGGTGCAGATCAAGGACAACTTGAGACGGCTGCGCCCGAACCTCCAGACAGCGGAGTTTCCCTCCAACGTCATGGCCAATCTCGCCATGCGCACGGACAAGGCGCCGTTCAGCGATCTCCGCGTACGCCGGGCCATGTCCATGGCCATCGACGTGCCGGCGATCGTGAACGCCACCCTGGAAGGCGTCGGTGTGATGAATCCTGCCGTCCCAGCCGGGCTGAAGGAGTGGTCCATTCCCCTCGATCAGATCGGCGACGGTGAACGCTATCTCCGGTTCGACCCTAGCGCGGCGAAGAAGCTCCTGGCCGAGGCCGGCTATCCCCGGGGCTTCCCGGCAACCATCGACTTCGCCACCTACGGTTCGACCGTCCTAGTCGATACGGTCCAGCTGGTCATCAAGTATCTGAAGGACGTGGGTATCGACGCGAAGCTCAACACGCTCGAGTATGGCGCCTACATCGCACGGGTCCTGTCCGGCAAGCAAGACTCGATGGTGTTCGGGCCCTACACACCGTTCCTGGAACCGGAGGGCTTCCTCTTCTTCCGGCACTATCCGGGGGAGTCGAGAAACGTGAGCATGGTCAACGATCAGATGGTGGCGGACATGCTGGTACGACAGGGCCGAACGCTCGATCCCGCGAAGCGCCGCCAGATCGTCTTCGACATCCAGCGTTACCTGGCGAAGCAGCAGTACTACATTCAGATGGCCTCGGAGGTTTACATCGCTGTCTGGGACCGGGGGCTCAGGAACTACGGTCCCAACCTCGGCTACGACTGGGGTGGCCGCCTGACGGCGGCCTGGCTGGATCGGTGATTCACGTCGCCATTCCGTGTATCGACCAGCCGAGAAGTCTGCGACACTGCTAGCGAAAACGTGACCTCGACCAAACATGGGGTTTTAGGCTCGAATCTCGAAGCGGAAATCGAGCGACCGACGGTTCGCCTGCAGGTGGTTGCGGGCCCTCGCAACAAAGGAGATTCAATCAGTTCGACATCAAGCGGCTAGAGCCAGGCCTTCGAACTCGAGCTCGAAAACAGTCGCATCGTGGTCGAATCCCGTTGGGGCCACCAAGGTAGTGGGCCAGGTGAAACCGTGCCTTCCGTCGCTCTTCCAGTCCGACCCTAAGCCCAGCGAGTTGCTCATGGATTCCCGCTGGAGCCGTAGGCACAGATCCGACCGCCCGACGCTCCGAGTAGTCGTAGACGCTGGCACCAATAGTTTGAGCCCGTGATCGCGGAGTGAGGGCTCGACTTACGGCATCCGCGAGCCGCGAGGGTCGAGCGTCGGCATCGAATGCTGCGGATCAAGACCTAACCCCAGCATGGCTTCCAGCTGCTCCGCGAACACCGCGACGTGACGCGTGATGCAGGTGTGATGGTCGCCGGGGATCACGGTGACGGTGGGCCGGGAGAGAAGCCCCGACCACCCGAGGTCTGGACGGGCAGGGCGCAACTCTTCCGCGCGCAATAGGAGGACGCGACCGCCGTACGGTCGCGGCATATAGCACCGGAGCACGCGGCGAGCGTCCTGGGCCTGTTCGGCAGGTCCATCAGGCTTCTCTGACGTCGCCGCTGCAGGGCCCAGCCGCCTCCCCGCGAGCGCGCGAACGACGGCTCGAGAAGTCGCGAGGACCTTCCGGGCCACGAGGACGAGACGGGCGCGGCCGGTGAGGCCCCGAGCGGCCCTGAGCCGACCGCGGTAGTAGCGCGCCCAGAGCGTGAGCTCCTCCATGCGTTGATCCAGCCGCTTGAAGAGCTCGTGACGCTCGGCCTCGCCGAGACCCCGCAGCCTGCCGAGGATCTCGGAGGCGTGGTGAAGCATCCGGACCCTTCCGCTTGGGGCCATTGTGTCCACCATAACGACGGCTTCGACGCTCTCGCCCTCGGCCCGGAGCCGCCGGGCCATCTCTAGGGCGACGAAGCCGCCGTGGCAATGCCCGCCAAGCACGTATGGCCCCTCCGGCCGAACAGCGCGGAGGGCTAGGACTCGCTCGGCCGCGATCGCCTCGACCGTCGGCGGGACGCGCCCGTCGCTGAAACCGTGCAGGTGCACCGCATAGACAGGGCGGTCCGGGTGGAGCAATCGGGCGAGCGCGTGGGTGTAGAGGCCTCGCCCGGCATCGTTGTGGACGAAGAAGAGCGACGTCAGGTGGCCCGAGGCGCGGAGCGCCGTGATGGGCTCGGTCACCCCGCCGTCCTCCTGGAGGATCCTTGCGGCCAGGCTCGCGACGGTCGGGGCCTCCAAGAGCACCGCCGGCGAGAGGACGCGGTCGCACGCTTCTTCGATGGCAGCCATGAGGGCAGCCGCGAGCAGCGAGTCGCCGCCAAGGTCGAAGAAATCGTCGTGTGCCCCAACCGGAGCCACGGCGAAGAGCCCCTCCCAGATCGCCGCGATCTGGTGCTCGAGGGGACTCCGGGGCTGGACCCAATTGACCATCCGCCGTAGGGCGGGAGGCGGAGGCGCCGGCAGGGCTCGCCGGTCCACCTTGCCAGTGGGCGCAAGGGGGAACGCCTCGAGACTCACGATCGCCGAGGGCATCATGTAGCCGGGAATCCGGGGTGCGAGGAATCGCCGGAGCTCGGCAGGTGTGGGCGCCGGCGCATCGGGCACGACATAAGCGACGAGCTGCGTCTCGGTCTCTTCCGTCCTTGTGATGACCGTCGCCTCGCGGATAGCCGGATGTTCGGTGAGAGCCAACTCGATCTCGCCCGGATGCACGCGATAGCCGCGCACCTTCACCTCGTCATCCTTCCGACCGAACACCTCGAGGCAACCGTCCGGCCGGAGCCGTCCGATGTCTCCGGTGAGGTAGATCCGGGATCGTGGCTCATTCGGATCGTCGAGGAACACGGCGCGGGTGAGGTCCGGCCGACGCCAGTAGCCGCTCGCCAGATACCGGCTCCGTACAGCCACCTCTCCCTGCCGTCCGCATTCGACGGCGCGCCCATCATCGTCGAGGACGAGAAGCTCGACCCCCTCGAACGGGTGGCCAGCCGGTACCCGGCCGACCGGCAACGACGCGCCCGGCGTCACGCGGTACGCGGTAATGCCGCTCGCCTCGCTCGCGCCGTACGTGGCGACGAGGAGGCAGTCGGGTCGGAAGCGCTCTCGGAATTGCTCCACGTCCTGATGGAACACCTGTTCGCTGCCTGTCCGGACGCAGCGGACCGAGGGCAAGCGTTTCCCCGGCGGCATGGCCGTGACGAGATGGCGCAATGTCGAGGTGACCGCGGAGAGCACCGAGATCTCCTCTCGATCGATCCACTCGGCCAGAGCCCGCGATCCCCGGCTACGAGGATCGAAGGGCAAGAGGGCGGCGCCGCTCAACAGTGCCGCCAGCATGTCCCGGAGCCCGATCATGAAGCTCGGGGAACTGAGGGTGCCGAACCGGTCCGCCGGCTGGACCCCGAGCATCTGGATGAACGCCCGGGCGCAATTGAGGAGACTGCCGTGGCTGTGAATCACCGCTTTGGGCCGCCCCGTCGATCCGGAGGTATAGAAGAGCGCTGCGAGCGTCTCGGCCGTCGCCGTCGCGCGGGGAAGGTCCGAGGGAGCGGCAAGATCGACCTCATCCCATCGAAGACCCCGGGTCTTCACCTCGGAGAGCGACGACAGTACCGCGCTAGTTTCTGGATCGGTGACGACGAGCGCAGCGTCCGAGTCACGGAGCATGGCTTCGATGCGCCGCGGAGGCACCGAGGCATCGAGCGGGACGCAGAGCCTCCCCGCCTTCCAAGCGGCGAGCATCGCGATGGTCGTCGAGAGCGGATCGGCGAGGAGGAGGGCGATCGGCGCCTCGGGCGCCTGGCTCTTCAGCAGGATCGCCCCGGCGACCGCGTCGGACGAGCGATCGAGCTGCGCATAGCTGAGTCGCCTTGTTCCCGCGGCAATGGCTGCGGCGGACGGGCAGACCGAGGCCACTTTGGCGAAGCGCTCGCATAGGGAGCGTTCCACCTCATCGGCGGTGAATGCCAAGGGCTCGTCCACGGGCAACCGCATCAAACGTGCACGAGGAGAATGGTGGAGACAGCGAGTTGGCCGGCTGAACCTGTGTTCACAATCTCTTCTCCTCGATGTGGCGAATGCACGGCGAACAATGCCTCCGCATGTATTGTGCCTTGACCAAGGTGTGGGGCGTTTTCAATGGGTTACAGACAATTGTCAGATCGCCGACTCTCCAAATCGTTAGGTTTCTCGACGCCTGATACGTGAGCATCTTTGATATTGGTGGTTACGGGCCCGTGATTCGAACCGGCGGGATGCCATGATTCGACATCGCGCAGCCGCTCACGAGGATCGCGACGGCGGACTGAAGGTCGGACTACTACGCACGCCCTTCCCTAGAGCCCTCCGATTCACAAGAACCCCTGCCGAAGCCAAGCCGAATTCCCGCCGAATACCCGCAGATTTGCCGCCGATTTGCGACCTCGCCTGACCCGCAGCTCACTGCTGCCCAGGTCACCACGCGCGAAATTCAACGCCAAGACTGAGCGAGGTCCTCACGACCCATGGGATACCTCGGCGATACCGGTAAGGACACCCCGCGGGTATCGATAGCTGCCCCGAGGGCACGGTCGCGGTCGACCTCGACCTCCAACGGGATATTTGACTTCATCCGGCTCGAGGCGTTGGGAAGGGCGTATGCGACGGCGTCGCGGTGGACCTGTCTACCTGGCTTTCCTGGGTTGTGTGCTGATCGGCGGCCTGTTCCTGCTCGCGTATGCCAGTCCACCAGATCCGTCGTGGGTCCGTGGCGTCTACGACGATGCCGATTTCGATGACGTGGTCTCGCTGATCATTGCGAATGTCGGGCTGATAGATCATGCGGCCTGGCTGGAGGGGCGCCCCGACTTGATCCTGATCTGGGGCGGGGTTCCACCGGATGATCGGTCGGTCGCGCTCTTCTCGCCGAGCTCATCGCAGTCTCGCGCCCCTCCCACCCTCTAGCAGATCCTCTTGCCCGCGTTCCGGCGGTTGGTTGCCGGTACACGAGCCGGGAGGAAGAGCGCACCTGAGAAGGCGACCACCTGATGGAGGGGCCCTTGCGTCAGAGATTCTCCGCCGCCGATGCGGCAACGGTTTCCATGCTGGAGAGCCCGACTGCAGGGGCTTGGATGATCGCTCGGTGATGTTCGTGCTGCAGATGGGCGGCTGGGTCACAGGCACTACGCCGCCATATTCAGCGACGAGCCCGTCCCTCGCGGCGAAGACAAGGACATACGGCTCACCGTGCGCCAGGCGCCCATCAAGGCCATCCCCTTTGCCGCGATCATCGCCCTGGTGTGCTGGCAGGGGGCGGGGGCCCCAGCGCCCCCTGGCATCGCGATTGTCGATTCTGCCTTCTGCCGGACGACTAGGGAGCAGAGGCGGTCAAATCTCCCACAGGAGGCACGCGTGAAGTACCTTTGCCTGGGCTATCTCGACACGGAGAAATGGGCCCTGCTGTCCGAGAGCGAGCAGATGGCCATGATGGACAAGTGCTTTGCCTACGATGACGACGTCCTGCGAAAGAACGGATATTGGGTGCACGGCGAGGGCCTTCAGGGCCCGGAGACCGCCTCGACCCTGCGCTGCGGGAACGGGAAGGTCTCCGTCACCGACGGCCCCTTTGCCGAGACCAAAGAGGTGCTTGGGGGGCTCCTGATCCTGGAGGCTCGGGATCTCGACCACGCGATCCAGATCATGTCGAACCATCCCGGCGCCACGATGGGACCCTGGGAGATCCGCCCGATCCAGGACTTGACCGAGGCCATCCGCGCCAGCGCGCAGCGGCGCGCCAGGAAGTGACGGGCGCGCGTGATGGCTGACTCGACGTGCCCGGTGATCGACGCCGACGGCCACGTCCTCGAGCCCGCCGACACCTGGCTCCAGCACCTCGATCCCCCGTACCGCGACCGCGCGATTCGCATCGCCCGCGACGACCAGGGCTACGAGGTCCTGCTGATCGACGGCCAGCCCCTCAAGACGCTCCGCGGCCAGCTCGGCGCGCTCGGCGGGATCGACATGGACACGGCCAGGCTCCTGACGCGCGGCGAGGTCAGCTACGCCGAAGGCAGCCCGCCCGGCTCGTACGATCCCGCGGCGCGGCTCGCCGTGATGGACCGGGAGGGCATCGACGCCGTGCTGCTCTATCCCACCATCGGGATCTGCTGGGAAGGCCACGTGACGGAGGGCGCCCTGGCCACCGCGTACACCCGCGCCTACAACCGGTGGCTGGCCGAGTTCTGCCGGACGGATCCGAAGCGGCTCTACCCGGTGGCGCACATCTCGCTGCTCGATCCCGCGGGCGCGGTGGACGAGACGATCCGCGCGCGCCGGGACGGCTGCGTGGGCATCTATCTGTCGCCGGACCTGGCCGCGCGGGGCGGGCGGCACTTCGACGATCCCGCGTTCGCGCGGTTCTGGGAGACGGCGCAGGATCTCGAGATGCCGATCGGCTTTCACGTCGTCGTGCGCGACCGCCAGTGGTTCCGGCAATGGCAGCGGCGCGATCCCTCGGACGGGCTCTTCAGCATCGCGTTCCTCGCCATCGACGTCATGGCGGCCTTCACCCAGATGCTGTGCGCGGGCATGTTCGAGCGCTACCCGCGCCTGCGCTGCGTGGTGCTCGAGGCGGGCTCGAACTGGATCGCCGCCTGGCTCGATCGCCTGGACCACAAGTACCGGGTGCTCGCGCATCAGACGCCGATCCGGATGCCGCCGAGCGAGTACTTCCGCCGGCAGTGCCTGATCTCGGCGGACCCCGACGAATCGGTTACCGCGCAGATGGTCGAGCACATCGGCGCCGACTACTTCGTTTGGGCATCGGACTATCCGCACATCGACGCGTCGCTCGGCGTCGTGCGCGAGCTCAGGGAGCGGCTGGCGCCGTTGCCGGAAGAGGCGCGCCAGAAGGTCCTCGGGCTGAACGCTCGGCGATTCTACCGGCTCGCGAGCTGACCAGCCTTCCGCTGCGCCCGGCCCGGGCTCTGCGGCTAGGCCGCCCGGTGCTTGTGCGCGCCGTCGAACGCGGGAGCCACCTCGGCCATGAAGCGGGCCATCTCGTCCTTGACCTGGGCGTGGGGCTTCAATCCGACGTTGAAGTAGAGGATCACCTCGTGGAACCCGGCGGCCTCGACCTTCTTCAAGGTATCGGTGATGCGCGCGGGCGAGCCCAGCAGGACGGAGTTCTCGGTCAGGTCCTCGGGCTGCACCTTGTGGAGCCTGTCCACCATCTCGACGAAGTACCGGTAGCTCGGCGGCGCCGTC
>Ga0335069_10007959_pt1 | contig 15228 bp, 15 predicted proteins | sample Lox_Sample_11_FD_206714 | JGI IMG/M metagenome (GOLD analysis project Ga0335069, IMG submission 206714) | Soil microbial communities from Loxahatchee National Wildlife Refuge, Florida, United States - Lox_Sample_1.1 | ecosystem: Environmental > Terrestrial > Soil > Wetlands | place: USA... | reverse complement strand
AGCGTCGTCGACGGAAAACCGATGCGCCACGCGACCTGGCCAGAATGCGAGCGCCGCGTGAAGGGCCGCTCCGGGGCGCGTTTCAAGAAGGCGAGTAGCGCGACGGACGAGGTCGCAATCCTGCGGGAATGGGGGTTTTCCCTCGACGACCTGTGAGCCCATATGCGATCGCTGGGCAGGGCTCGTGACAGGCTGGCGCCGGTGTCCCGTCTGCTCCCTCGCCTGCCGCTCGTCGCCGCTGCGGTTCTGTTCTCGACCGGAGGTACGGCCATCGAGTCGTGTGCGCTGTCCAGCTGGCAAGTGACCAGTCTGCGCTGGTTGCCGCGGTCGTCATCTTCGCGCTGCTTCCCCCCTTGCAACGGCCGCCCCACCGCGCGTTCTCTGAGGCAGCCTCACAAGACACCACGGCCACCTCCGCGGCGTCTTGCAAAGGGGTCGCGTCGGGTAGAGAAGAACCACAGGCCAAACCGATGCGCCAACGCGAGCTCATCCCGAAGTGGTTCCTGCTGGCGGCGCTGATCGCGCTTTTCGCCAACATCCTGGCAGTCGGTACCTCACAGCTCACCGGGATGCTCATGGGCGGTGTGAGCCAGTTCGCGCTCGCAGTGCGTGCCCATGACGAAGGGCTGGTGCCGTACTTCAACGCCGTTGCGTTCACAGTTCCGACGCTCATCGTCGTGGGATATCTGTGGCCGATCGTCAAGCACTGCCGCTGCGATCCGACGCAGGCGGCGTCGCTGCTGGTGCAGCGGCGGGTGGTCAGCGCGCCCTTGTTTCTGACGGGCATGGGCCTCATCCCGTGGCTCGTCGGCTGTCTGTTCTTTCCGGCGGTGACCTTGGTGCACTTCGGCAGGTGGTCGCCCGAATTGGTATCGCGCCAGGTGTTGTCGCCGCTCGTCAGCGGCTTTCTCGCCGCCACGACGACCTTTCTGCTCGTCGATTGGCTGTTCCGCCGTCGCGTCATCCCGGAGGTCTTTCCGTCCGGGCACGTTGTCGAGGTGCAGGGCACGATCGCCCTCGGTGTGCGTGCCCGCCTCATGGTGTTCCTGATGGCGGTGGCGTTCGCGCCCTTGTTCACCCTGCTCGGGTTGGTGCGTGCGGCTGCGGTACGGGTGCAGGCCGGGTACGCGGTGGAGACGGTGGTGCCGACGCTGACGCGCGCCAGCGAGATCACCTTTATGCTCTACGTGCTGCTTGGGGTGATGCTGACGCTGGTGCTGGCGCGGACGCTGACCAAGCCCCTGGGCGAAGTGGTCGCCGCGCTGCGGCGCGTGCAGGCGGGGGACCTCGATGCGCGCGTACAGGTTACCTCGAGCGATGAAGTCGGCGTTCTCGAAGACGGAGTCAATGCGATGGTAGCGGGGTTACGGGAGAAGGAGCACATCCTGCAAACTTTCGGGCGCATCGTCGAGCCGTCGGTGCGTGACCGGTTGCTCTCCGGTGAATTGCAACTGGGTGGCGAGTTGCGTGTCGCCTCGGTGCTGTTCTGTGATCTGCGCGGCTTTACGGCGTTGGCGGAGCGCACGCCGCCTGCCGACGTCGTGGCCACCCTGAACCAATTCTTCACCGTCATGACCGCCTGGGTGCGCGAATGCGGCGGCTTCGTCGACAAGTTCATTGGTGACGCGGTGCTCGTCGTGTTCGGTCTCTTCGACACGGAGGGAAATGGCGCGCATCCCGACGGCGCGGCTGCGGCGCTACGCTGCGCCGTCGGGATGCGCGAACGCCTGGCGGAGCTCAATACACGGCGCTCGGCCAGCGGCCACCCGCCCCTCGCTGTAGCCGTCGCCATCCACACGGGCGAGGTCGTCGCCGGCCGTATCGGTGCCGAAGACCGCCACGAGTATACGGTGATCGGCGACACCGTGAATGTCGCCGCGCGCTTGCAACAGTTTGCCAAGGAGCTCGGCCAGGACCTGCTGGTGTCGGAGGCAACCTACGAGCTTGCGCGCTCCGCGGGCGTCGCGGCACCGGTGACCATGCAGGATTCCGTAAGCCTGCGCGGACGCCGCGAGCCGGTGCGCGTGTTCGGGGTGGCGTAAGCGCCGATGCGGTGAGCCGTGGTTCGCAGCCGCGGGCTGGCGCAGGCAACGCGGAATCGGCTACGGCGCGGTGATGCTGTCGTGATTCGCCAGCCGCGCGAGCTTCTCGGCATCGGTGATCACCAGCTCGCGGCGGCGCGTCGTGATGGCCCGCTTGGTCTTCAGGCGGCCGAGGAGACGAATAGCCGTTTCGGGCGAGACGCCGATCATCTCGGCGAGCTCGCGTCGCGAGTAGTTCAGCGTGAGCTTGGTGTCGCCATTTCCTGTCGCTTCGCCGCCCGCCTGAGCCAGCTGCATCAGCAGTTCGGCGAGGCGGCTCTCGGCACGCTTCAGGGCCAGGGCACGGACGCGCGTGCGCGCGGTGCTGACGGTCTTGCTGAGGGCTTCGAGCAGCCGGACGCCGGTCATGGGATGCTTTTGGATGAATTCCACGAGCGGCTCACGCGGCAGATAGCAGAGCTGCGAATCAGTGAGCGCCTCCGCTGAGGTCGAGTAGCAAGCGGTCGGATCGGCGGGGATCTCACCTAGTACGTCGCCCGGCGCGGCGATGTCGAGCGTGTACTGACGACCGAAACGGTCCGATTGGTAGAGCTTCACTGCGCCGCGGCAGAGAATATAGAGCCCCGTGGCAGGCGTGTCTTCGTGGAAGATGACCTGCCGCTGCTTGTACAGCGACGACACGCCGCAACGGTGGAACGCATCCAGCTCTTCAACGGGCAGATCCTGGATGACCCCCTGCGTTCGGATGGCGCAGTGTTCACAGTCGATCCTTCTCATCTCATTCTCCTGGTTGCTGCAGTCACCCGCGTTCCTGCTCGCCGACAGGCCGGCCGTAGATCAGGGAGTAGTAGCGGTAGCGCCCCGGCATGTGCGACACGACGCCGCCGATGATCACGGCGGCGGTCAAGAGCCAGAGACGCGCGTCCCAGTACACAGCGACGGCGGCGACGAGACCAATCTTCACGAGCGTTGCCACACCGCGTATCTGGTTTAGCCATATCGGGGTACGATATATTTCCAATGCCATCAGCGCTGCACCGGTCGCCACCGTGGCCAGCAGTGCCGGCCACAGGCGCTGCCCAGAGATGCTGTACACATGCCCTCCGTACAGCGCGCTGAAGGCGAGCAAATGCGCCGTACGCAGCGTCGTCCGGAGCGTACGTACGTTCATCGGCGTTCATCGGCGTGAATCGTCGGTTCCATCGGCAGGCTCAGTACTGGACGTTGCTCCAGTCCGTCGGTGGCTGTTGCTGTTCGGCCTTCTTCGTTTCTTCCTCGGCTTTCAACGTCAGCTCGGGTGGTTCGGTCATACCCATCAAGTAGGTGGTGATGTCGTCGATGTCCTCCTTGGGCTTCTCGACTTTCGGTTCACCCTCGACGGAATAGAAGACGGTGGGCATACGCGTCTGCGCTCCGGCGATCTGCTTCGGACGGGCCAGGAACTCTCGGATCCACTCGGGCCGCAGCCGGCTCTTGGAGAGCATCAAGTTGATCGAGAGATCTTCCGGGTCGACGCCTTCGGGCAGGCCTTGATCGATCGACGTCGGATGGCACTGCGCGCACTTGAAGTGGTGGAAGCGGCGCACACCGCGCTGGAAGTGATCGGTCGGGATGGTGTCCTTGGCGACGTAGGTGTAGGGGTTGTTCACCGTCGCGGCGGCGGCGAAGCCTTCCACCACGGTGCGGGCCTGCGCCTCGTTGAAGCCGAAGGTCGGCATGCGCATCTTCAGCCACGGGCGCACCTGCTTGGGCTCGAGAATGAACTGGTACATGTATTGGCCTTGCAGCCGCGCGCCGACACCGTCGAGCGTCGGCGGGGTCATGTTCTTGCGCTCGAAGAAGCGCGCGATCTGGGCGTCGTGCTGGTTGACGCGATGGCAGCCGTTGCAGTTCAAGTGCCCCACCGTCCAGCTCACCTCACGCAACGCCTGCTGCGCGGGCGACGCGTGCACGATGAAACGCCCCGGAAGCGGTGCGGCTTCGAACGCCAGGACGCGGACAATCAGCGCCTGGACATCTTCGTCGGAGAGCGTGATCTCCGGCATCTTCAGCTTGATCTTGTCGGTGTTGTAGGCGCGCGGGTCGGCGAGCTTGCGGTGCAGCCAATCCCATTTGGTGCGCGGCACGTCTTTCGTCGTGCCGAAGTCCAGTTCGTCGACCGGCTTGCGGGCGAAGTCCGCGAGGTTGGGCACCGACGGGCGGGTCTGCTCGAAGCCAGGAATCGCGTGACAGCCGTAGCATTCGTACTGCTTGACGAGTTGCTTGCCGTCGGCGGGGTTGAACTGGCCCACGTCCGGTGCGGCCGGTAACGGGTCGGTGCGCTTCAGCGACGACAGGTACGCGACGACGGCGCGGCGCTCGTCATCGGTGAGCTCGAGCTTCGGCATGGCGCTGTCCGGGTTGTAGTCCTTGGGATTCTTGACCCACGCGTCGAGCCATCCGGGCGTGACCTTCGAGCCGATGCCGGCCAGATGCGGCACGCGTGGTGAGACGCTGCGCTCGTCGGCCTGCACGCCGTGACAGCCGCGACAGCCGCGCTCGGTGAACAAGCGCTCGCCATCGGCTACCGGCGCACCGTCGAGAGCGACGGCCGCGTACGTTTTTTCCGCCGGCAGCGAGAGCAGGAACGCCGTGATCTTGCCGACCTCTTCATCTGAGAGCTTGAAGTTCGGCATGGCCGTGTTCTGACTCATGTGCGCCGGGTCCTTAATCCACGCGTAGGTCCAGTCTTTGGGCGCCGCGAGTTTGGAGCGCAGCGGCGCCAACGGCGGCGCAAACTTCGGCAGGTACGTCATGCCCTGCACGTCGTGGCACCCGTAACAGCCCTTCTCCATGAACAGATCGTTGCCGTGGCTGACGATTTCCGCGCCCTGCACGCCGTGGGTGACCTCGTGACAGCGTGCGCAACTGGCTTGCAGGTAGGGGCGCGGCAGCATCGGTGTGAGCCAGTTTGGTTCGCGACCATGGGCCCCGTCGACGGTTGTGGCAGCGCCCTGGCCTTGATGGCACGGCGTGCAGCCGAAGCGCGTGATGTCGTGATGCGCCAGCAGGTCGCCGGGATGCGTGCGGAAGGGCTGGGCCGCATCCTTGAAGAGTGGGTTGTCGATGCCGCGATGGCAGGTGGTGCAGCGATCGGCGACCTTGACGTCTTCGAGATAGATCTGGGCGATCTCCGGTTGCGCGTGCGCCACCTCATCGAGCACCCGTTGCCAGCGCGCGACCTCGGCCGCATCCTTGCGTGATTCGGCGTCGTGCAGCTTGGCAGTCGCGCGCGCCAGATAGAGTTGCTTGAACTCGCTCTGGTAGCGCATCCACGGCTGCGTTTCTTCGCTGTGAATGGCGACGACGCACAGCAGGAGAAAGATCGGGCTGAGGATGGCCATTGCCAGGCGCATCCCGGGTGTGCCACGCATCATGTTGGCTTCCCTCTTGCGTTACTCAGACGTTGAACCATGGCGTCACCAGCACGTACTTCACATGCAGCAGGAGCCGCAGCAGGATCTTGATCGGGATGGCGTACATCAGCAGCGTGAAGGTGATGACACCGGCGTAACGTACCCGCCCCAGGCGCGTGTACAACCACGGCCAGCGCCGCCGCGGCACGATGAATCCCACCGCAAAATACGCAACCAGCACCGGCAACCCGACCCACCACGGGAAGCTCCACAGACTTTCCTCGGCACTCTGCGTCAGCGACCAGTCCTGCCACGGCCAATAGAATTGCCAGTTGGGCCCACGCAAGAACTGTCCGATGGCGATCAACACCCACCACAACGCAAAGCCCACCAGGAAGTGACTGATGGCCAGTCGGCGCACCGTCAAAGTGTACCGGCCGGTCGCGTTGCGACTGGTATCCAGATACGGGATGGTCATCAGACCGACGATGATCAACGTCGGGATCGCTACACCGGCGATCCATGGATCGAAGTAGACGAGCAATTCTTGCAGACCGACGAAGTACCAGGGTGCCTTCGCAGGATTCTCGGTCTTACCCGGATTGGCTTCGGGCAGGAGCGGTGCGTTGACCATCAGCGCCCACAGCAGCAAGCCGATGGAGATCAGCAGTGCGGCGAGGAACTCTTTGAACACCAGGTACGGGAACACCGCGACCGCTTCGTTGCCACGCGCCGCCTCGGTTGACGACGCGCCGCCGGCGGTCGGCATGGCGGTTTGATCCATCATCGAACTCCGCAACCGGCTCCTCACAGCGGCCGCGAGATGCCGCCATCCTTTCGCACGCGCCAGAAGTGCACCATCATCAACACGATCGCCACGAGCGGAAGGCCGACGCAGTGCAGAACGTAAAAGCGCAGCAGTGCATTGCCCCCGACCTTCATGTCACCCAGCAGCAGGAAGCGCGCATCGTTCAGCGAGGTCGTACCGAGCGCAGTGTGGAACGGTCCCTCGGCGCCGACGAACGGCGTTGCCGCCGCCATGTTGGTGCCCACGGTCACCGCCCAGAAAGCCAGCTGATCCCACGGCAGCAGATAGCCGGTGAAGCTGAGGAGGAGCGTGAGCACGAGCAAGCTGACGCCGACCACCCAGTTGAACTCGCGCGGCGGCCGGTACGACCCGGTGAGGAAGACGCGCAGCATGTGCAGCATGACGCAAATGACCATCAAATGCGCGCCCCAGCGGTGCAGGTTGCGCAACGCAGCGCCGAACTGCACGGCGTACTCGAGCGTCTTCATGTCGAGGTAGGCGTAGTCGGGTACCGGCCGGTAGTAGAACATCAGCAGGACGCCGGTGATCGTTTCGACGAGAAAGAGAAAGAAGGTCAGGCCGCCCAGGCAGAAGGTATACGCAACACTCAGCGCGCGCCGCGGGATGGTGACCGGATGGAGGTGCAGGAAAATGTTGCTGGTGATCTCCAAGGCGCGGTTGCGGACCGTATCGACGTAGTCGTGGCGGAAGACCGACCGGTAGAGCTGTGACGCGGTGAACGCGCTCACCATCTTCCTGGCGGCGGTCTCAGTACGCGAGCTCGCCATACTCAGCCTCCCATTGCGCCGTCGGCACCATGAGAATCGCGTCCCATGGGCAGCCGTCGAGAAACGCGTCGTCGGGACCGCGACTCTCACACTTCTGACAACCGACGCACTTCAACGGATCGACCCAGATACGCCCGGCCGGTAGCGATTCCTCCGCCGGCACCAGCAGCATGCAATCAACCACCGGGCAATAGAGCTGGCACACCGGTGCGCCCGCGCAGCCGGTGCACGCGTCGGTGATGATGGCGAGCAGCTTCGGTTTCTTGGCCCGCTTGCCAATGAACCGCCCATCGGCGTTCTTGGCTGCGACGCGTGTTGCTGGGCGCTCGGTCGAGGTCACCTGCTCGCTCATGCGGCTATACCGGGACAAACGCGCCGTCGACGCCGAAGCGCTCCGGGCCGTAGGTGATGCTGGTGTCGACCACCAGCTGCCCATCGACGCTCAATTCGATGCGCAAGCGATCCAGCGGCCGCGGCGCCGGCCCCGCGAAGTTGGTGCCATTGCTGTGGTACTCACTGCCGTGACACGGACACTTGAAGATGCGTTGATCGGCAAACCAGTTGACCGTGCAGCCCAAGTGGGCGCACCGGGCCGAGGTGGCGTAGAGGCGGTCGCGCTCGCGGACGATGAAGAAGCGCTGTTGCGACTTCCACCGGTCATCGACAAACACGACGCCGTACCGGTCGGCGGTCTCGCTGCTCCCCAGGAAGCCTTCCGGTGTGCCGATCCGAAACGTACTCGGTGGCCGAAAGACCACGCGTGGGAAGAAGAAGTTGACGGTCTCGATCGCACCGGCACCGAGCACGATCGCAAAGCTCCCCCAGCCGGCCGCCGTCAGGCCGCGTGCGAACAATTCGCGGCGTGTCAGCTCGATCAGCCGCGGCAGTACAGCTGCTCTTTCCGTCTCGCCCGCCACGTTCCCTACCTACTGTCCGGTTGACTCATTGGCCGAGTCTCTGTCGCCATGGCCGTGAGCAATTCCACCGGCTCATTCGGCGGTTGCGGTGGCGTACGCTTGGTCGGCCGCGAGGAATGCGGCCGCGAAACGCACGAGGGCCGGGAAGAAGGGCAAGGCGGATTGCTTCGCTAACCGCGCTTGCAGCTTTGGCAGCCACTTGCAGAGGTGACGGGCCAGGAAATCGCGCTCGGCTCGTAGCAGGGACGAGACATCAAGCCCGTTTTGGCACGCCGCGGCTTCCCGGAACGTCAGGTAGTGCAAGAACTCCAGCTCGGTGGTGATGTGATCGGGGAGCTCGCGCATCTGCGGTGACAGGCGCAGGTGGAAGAAGTTGTAGAAGCGGGTCGCGTCTTCCATCACCTTCATGCGGTCGCCGATGTACATGCCGCCGTACAGCGGACAGGGCGGACCGGCCGGACCGACATCGAACAGGCGGATGTACTCCGACTCGAACTCGGCACACGATGTCCCGCCGGCAACGAGGTCAGGCGTAGCGACACTGGTGAGGTCGTACGGCAACCCGGCGCACATCTCAGCCAGGGTCGTGGCGAAGGTGCCGTCGTGAGTGGCCTGGAAGAAGTCTTCGTCTGGAAACGCAAACGCCGCGCCGAGCAACTGATAGATGCGCGACCGGTTGGCGGCGAGTTGCGCCGTCTCGCTTTGTAGGCTGATGACCTCCATCATCACACCTTGCGTGGTTCCAACTCGGCGGGGTCCTTGGTGAACGGGCCGAACAGGCTCTTCCATTCGTAGACGATCAACGTGTCGAGGATCTCGGATTTGCCCCCGGCCTTGGTCTTCGCCATCTCCGCCTTGAGTGTTGCGAGCGCGCCTTCCACCTTGTCGCCGAACAGATACTTCAGGTACTCGGTCGGAATACGCGGCTTCGATTCGTCGATGTTGCCGTCGGCGTCGAAGCGGGGCGGCGAGATCGGCGGCACGTAGTAGACGTTGGGTTGCGTCCCGCGCTCCGCGTGCAGCGGTAACGCCACCTCCCATTTCTTCACCAGCTTGTAGATTGGCCCGTTCTCGTCATCGAGGAATCCAACGAACCGCAAGCGGCCGGGACATTGGCGCGCGCATGCCGGGGCGACGCCCTTCTCGACGCGCGGATAGCAGAAGATGCATTTCTGCGAGAGCTGCCGCGTGTGATTGAAATAGATCTTCTTGTAGGGACAGGCCTCCATGCAGAAGCGGTAGCCCTTGCAGCGCTCCTCGCTGATCAGCACGATGCCGTCTTCCTCGCGCTTGTAGATGGCGTTGCGCGGGCAGGCCTCCAGGCAGGCGGGGTGCGTGCAGTGGTTGCAGATGCGCGGCATGTAGAAATAGAAGCTGTTCGGGTACTGGCCGCCGCCCTGGTCCTCGTCCCAGTTGGGTCCCCAGTCGGGATCGCCGGAGGGCTGGAGGTGGACGCTGTTGCCCTTTCCTCCGAAGAAGACCTCGTCGTAGTTGAAGTCCCACGCCTCGCCGAAATCGCGTCGCGTGGGCAGCTTGCCGGACTGCGGTTCCTCATCACGGAAGCCGCCGCCCATGTTTTCCCAATCGCGCGGCGTGCCTTTGCCGGGCTGGGTGTTCACGGTGGCCCACCACATGTATTCCATGCCTTCGTCGCGGGTCCACAACGTCTTGCACGCCACCACACAGGTTTGGCAGCCGAGGCACTTGTTCAGGTCGAAGACCATCGCGACCTGCCGTTTGCACTGTCGCAGTTGCGCCTTTTGGCTCTTCGCCTCCGTGGCGAGGTCCTTGGCGCGTTGCGCTTTTTGCTCTTCGCTGGGTTCTGCCATCCTTGCCTCCGTGTCTCGTGAAACGTGAAGCGTCTGTTGTCAGCAGAGAACGCTGACGCTTCACGCCTCACGAGCGACGCCTCACGACTCCAATGCCAACTCGCGCCATTCCTTGGAGAATGACTTCACGCCTGCACGTTCGCCGTTGCTCCCTTCCCAGACAGCGAAGCCGACTTTGACGCTCTTCCCCGCTGCAAGCTGCGTCATTTCGTCCTTCTGATCCGGCACGGCGAGTGGTCGCATGAATACGACCGCCCAGGCGCCGTTGCCCCACGTCGACTTCGATTGAATGGGAGACTTCTTCGAGAACTGTGTTGTCCCTAAACCATGCGCGATAGTGTTGCGTGGCTCGTCCTTGAAATCGGCACGCCAGAACCACGCATTCACCGGCGCATCTTTGCTGCCCATCTCGTCGATTGGTGGGTCGGGGTGCTGCGCGTCGCTGGCGTTGAGGGGCATGAGAATGCCGCAGCCGTCGGGAAACTGGTTGTTGTCAGTGATCGCGACATTCTCGCTGGCGTCTTCCCACGACAAGCGGATGAAGATGTCCTGCTCGTTGTGAACGGCTTGCACCATGAGGTTGCGGACCTTGCCGATCTGCTTCTCATCGCGGCTGGCCTTGATGTATTCCGAGGGCTGGTTGGCAAGTGGCGTGGCGGCCATGGTGAGCGGCTCGCCGGGGATGCTGTTCCACGCGGGAGCGACTGGATCGAGCAGTTGCTCGCGCGAGGCAGTCAGCTTCTTACATTGCATGTGCAGTCCTCCTTGGCTTGTTCACGTCGATGGGTCGGCGGCTGCGGCGCGCAATCGGGCGATCACCGCAGCCATACCGACCTCGAGCAGGTGCGCTGCCACCATGCAGCCGGCGGCGTAGGTGAACCAGTCATGCGTTGAACGACAGAACTCACCGAAGGCGTCGGGAAGCGATCGGTGCGCCCAGATGGCTGCTCCGGTGATCGTGAAAACCCCGCTCATCACCAGCGTCAGCGCCAGGTGACCGCCTTGCCAGGCCGCGCGCAGTGTTCGTGGATGCTGAGCGGCTGCGAGGCCACGCGCGCCGGCACGCACAAGGATGAGCAACGGCAGTACGATGAAGGCCACGCCACCCCAGCGGTGTGCACTGCGGATGAGCAGTGAATGACCGCCGGTGACCGCGACCCGCAATCCGGGAAGCAGCAGGAGCAGGCCAGTCGCAAAAAGCAGGGCGAAGGTTACGAGATGAGCGGCGTGCAGGAGAGGTCGGGCCAGAGCGGGGGACATGGGCTTCTCCTGCGCAGCGCTCGTCCCTTCAGGCGGTAGCCCGGCGCGCCGCGGCGTGTGGCCGCTCAGTGGGCGTAAGGCAACGCTCGACAACCTCGACGACGTGATGCTTGACGCGTTCCGCATGCCCGGTGCTCCACGGATCGCCACACCATGCCGGTGCCAGCACCGGCGCCGAAGTGAAGAAAAAGGCCACCATTCCGACGATGCCCAGTACCAACGCCACGGGGTCGATGGCCTCGAAGGCGTGCGCCTGTTGACCGTCGCGGATGAACTGCACAATCACGTCGAGCAAGCGCTGCGAATCATTGGTGTGCGGCGGTTCGCTGGGTGCGTCACCCAGTGACTGCCGCAGCAGGATCTTGGTGCGTGCCGGATGGGCCGCGACCATGTCGACGTATGATTCGAGCAGCGTCCGAATCTTGTCGAACGGTGTGCCCTGTGCTTCCAGAACGCGGCGGACGGTCTCTTCGGTTTGACCGACGCTCTCTTCGAGCACGGCGCGGTACAGGCCTTCCTTGCTCGGGAAGTAGTGGAACAGTGAGGCCTTCTGGATACCGACCCGTTGTGCGATGAGGTGCAACCGCGTGCCGTGGTAGCCGCATTCGCCCAGAAAAGCTTCGGCGACTTCAAGGATGCGTGCCCGTGTCGTGTGCTCTCCACCAGGGGTCATGGATGGCCAATCTACCGAACGGTCGGATGGTCTACAGGATGCAGGTCAGGACCGATCATGATGCAGATCATGAGGCGTCAGCCGCCGATGGCGGCCATCGGCCGCGCTGGCACCGGCCGATGGTCGCTGGTGTTGTAGGTGCCGTGTGGTGGACGCCCGGCGGTGGCGGCACGGAACCCGTCGGCAATCGCAGCGCGTCGCGGATGCGGGCGCAGCGCGGGACGCAGATCGATTTGCCCCTCACTGGCCAGACACGGCCGCAAGAAGCCGTCGGCGGTGAGCCGCAGACGGTTGCACAGGTCGCAGAAGCGGCAACTGACGGGGCTGATGACACCGACGTCGCCGCCGCTGCGCAGGCGGTAGTAGGCGGCGGTGTCTCCGGGCCGCCGCTGGGGTACGACGTCGGTAAGGTAGGAGCGGATGCGTGCCAGGATCTCGGGACGTGGGACATACGAAGACTCCCAGCGCTGGCCGAGACCGAGGGGCATATACTCTATGAAACGCACCTGCGCCGCGTAGAGCGCGGCGAAATCGAGGACGGCTGGTAGCTCGCCGTCGTTGACGCCGCGCATGACGACGACGTTCAGCTTAATCGGTGACAGTCCGGCGTCGCGGGCGGCAACGATTCCGGCAACGACACGATCAAGATCACGACGACCGCTGATGGCGTGGAATACTGCCGGCCGCAGCGAATCGAGACTGATGTTTACGCGCATCAAGCCTGCCGCCTTGAGATCTGCGGCGTGCTGGTCGAGCAGCGTGCCGTTGGTGGAGAGCGCCAGGTCAGTGATGCCGGGCAGGGAACGCAAGTCGCGGATCAGATCGCTGATGCCGGGCCGCACCAGGGGCTCGCCGCCAGTAATGCGAATCTTACTAATGCCAAGGCCGACGCCAGCGCGAATGACTTCGCCAAGCTCGCCGAGGCTCAGCTGATCCAACCGCGCGCAACGGTTGTGCCCGCGCGGCAGACAGTAAAAACACCGCAGGTTGCAGCGGTCCGTAACCGACACGCGCAGGTACGTAACCACACGGCCATAACGATCGCGTAACGCGGTGAGTCCGGTGCCTTGCACGGACCCACCCTACCGAACGGTAGGATGGCGAGTATGACGCCCGTCATGCTGCCTTATGAGTTGCGGCGGTGCGCCAGCGTTTGCGCCGACCCGCTTGACTCAAACCCTATCGTCATGTAGCGCTCTATCCGGATATACGGATGAAATGAGCACTGTTGCCCCTGCCATCCTCGGGTGGATGACGGCGCTTGCCGACGTCACGCGGGCGCGCACGCTGCGGCTTGTGGAGCAGCATGAGCTGACCGTTGCAGACCTGTGTGCGGTGCTGCAGCTACCACAATCGACCGTCAGCCGGCATCTCAAGTTGCTCGCCGACGAAGGGTGGGTCGCGGCGCGACCCGAAGGGACCCGGCGGCTCTATCGCATGAACGTCGACGGCCTCGACCCTGCGGCCCGTCGTCTCTGGAGTTTGATTCGCGAGCAGACGGCGCAGACGCGCGGCGCCGCGCACGACGATCAACGGCTGCACACCATCCTGGCGGCGCGCCAGAGCCGTTCACAGGCATTCTTCAGCTCGGCGGCGGGGCAGTGGGATCGGCTGCGCCGCGAGATGTTCGGCGATCGCTTCGATCTCATGGCGCTCGCTGGACTCCTCGAGGATACGTGGATCGTCGGTGACCTCGGCTGCGGCACCGGCCAGATTTCCGAAACGGTCGCACCCTTCGTGCAACGGGTGATCGCGGTGGACAGCTCGCGCGCCATGCTCAAGGCGGCGCGCCAGCGGCTGGCGCACCTGCCGCAAGTGGATATTCGTCACGGAGAGCTGGAAACTCTACCGATCGAGGGCGCGATACTCGACGCGGCGGTGAGCTGCCTCGTGCTCCATCATGTCGTCGACCCTGCAGCGCTGTTGCGCGCCGCTGCACGCGCCCTGCAGCCGGGTGGTCGTTTGCTGCTCATCGACATGGTCAGCCATGATCGGCGCGAGTATCAGCAACAGATGGGACACGTCTGGCTCGGGTTCGAACCGTCACAGGTGACGGAGTGGTTGCACGCGACCGGCTTCGAACGTGTGCGGGTGCTGCCGTTACCACCGGCGCCGCATGCCAGGGGCCCGGCGCTATTCGCCGCGACGGCGCGGCGCCAGAACGATGAAAAACGCACTGCGTAAAGGAGGGACGTGATGAGTAAGACCGCACAACTGAAGGCCGTATCTGCATCGACAGAGCGGCCACGCTTTAAGGTGAAGGATCTGGCGTTGGCCGAACTCGGCCGCAAGGAAATCCGGCTGGCCGAGCAAGAGATGCCGGGGCTGATGGCGTTGCGCCAGCGGCACGCCGCGACGCGGCCGCTGCACGGCGCGAAGGTCATGGGCTCGCTGCACATGACCGTGCAAACCGCCGTGCTGATCGAAACGCTGATCGACCTCGGTGCCGACGTACGCTGGGTATCGTGCAACATCTTCAGCACGCAAGACACCGCGGCTGCGGCGGTCGCGGTGGGCCGCACCGGAACCGTGCAGAATCCCCAAGGTGCCGCAGTCTTCGCGTGGAAGGGGGAAACCTTGGAGGAGTACTGGTGGTGCACCAACGAAGCGCTGGTGTGGCCAGACGGTTCCGGTCCCGATCTCATCGTTGATGACGGGGGCGACGCGACGTTGCTCGTTCACAAGGGCCTCGAATTCGAAAAGGCAGGCAGCGTTCCCGACTTCGATGCAACGAACGATTCCGAGGAGTGGGGTATCATCCTGGCGTTGCTGCGGCGCCTGCAAAAGGAGGTTCCGGGGCAGTGGCAACGTGTCACCCCGCGCATCCGCGGTGTCAGCGAAGAGACCACCACCGGTGTGCACCGCCTGTACGAAATGGCGAAAAAGGGCAGCCTGCTATTTCCGGCAATCAACGTCAACGATTCCGTCACCAAGAGCAAGTTCGACAACATCTATGGTTGCCGGCACTCGCTGATCGATGGAATCAACCGTGCCACCGACGTGATGCTCGGCGGCAAGATCGCCCTCGTCTGCGGTTTCGGCGAGGTCGGCAAGGGCTGTGCCGAGTCGCTCCGCGGTCAGGGTTGCCGCGTCGTAGTTACCGAGATCGATCCGATTTGCGCGCTGCAGGCGGCCATGCAGGGCTACGAGGTCGGCACCGTCGACGACTACGTCAGCAAGGCGGACATCTTCGTCACCGCCACAGGCAACTTCGGGATCATTACCGCCGCGCACATGGCGCGCATGAAAGACAAGGCGATCGTTGGCAACATCGGCCACTTCGACAACGAGATCGATATGGCCGGCCTGGCGAAGCTAGCGGGCATCAAGCGGATCAACATCAAGCCGCAGTATGACGAGTGGCTGTTTCCCGATGGACATTCCGTGCTTGTCCTCGCCGAGGGCCGTCTGCTCAACCTCGGCTGCGCCACCGGACATCCCTCCTTCGTCATGAGCGCGTCCTTCACCAATCAGGTGCTGGCGCAGCTCGAACTCTGGCAGAACGCCAAGAACTAC
>Ga0335069_10007957_pt1 | contig 15228 bp, 18 predicted proteins | sample Lox_Sample_11_FD_206714 | JGI IMG/M metagenome (GOLD analysis project Ga0335069, IMG submission 206714) | Soil microbial communities from Loxahatchee National Wildlife Refuge, Florida, United States - Lox_Sample_1.1 | ecosystem: Environmental > Terrestrial > Soil > Wetlands | place: USA... | reverse complement strand
AGCCTGGGTTGTCGTGGCGCAAGTGTTGCGGGCTTATTCTTCTCGCAGTTCGCTGCGCAGGCTAGGCTTGCACCACATCACGGCCCGGGACAAAGGATTGCCATTGTCAGCTCCTGATTCGATCACCACGTTGGTTGAGGACCACGATGGGGTGGTCCGTGGTCAGCGTCAGCGGTGAAATCGACTTGGTCACGGCTCCTGCCCTGGAACAAGCCATTAGTGCAGTGGTCGCGGAGAACCCGTCGGCGTTGGTCATCGATCTGTCCGCGGTGGAATTTCTTGGTTCGGTCGGCCTGAAGATCTTGGCGGCGACCTACGAGAAACTCGGCGAATCCACGGGGTTCGGGGTGGTCGCGCGGGGACCGGCGACCCGGCGGCCGATTCACCTGACTGGTCTGGACAAGACCTTCCCGCTGTACCCGACGCTGGACGACGCGTTGACCGGGGTACGCGACGGAAACCTCAACCGCTGACTTCCTTCGCCGCCGCGCGCGCCTTCGGCACAACTTCACCGCTGCCGGTGCGATGATCGCGGCTATGGATGTCGACGTCGATCATCCGGAAGACGATCAGCACTGGGATCGCAGTAAGCGCGGCGAAACCGAGATCGAACGGCTGGACCGCAATTGGAACAGCCTGCTGCAGGAACTCCGAGTGGTGCAGACCGGGGTGCAGCTACTCACCGGTTTCCTGCTGACGTTGCCGTTTCAGCAGCGTTTCGACGCATTGGGTCCGCCCATGCGGGAGGTCTATCTGGCGACGGTGGGCTTGTCGGTGAGCGCAACGGTGCTGCTGGTTGCCCCGGTCAGCATCCATCGGTTGCTGTTCCGGCGCCACCGCCTACAAGTGTTGGTGTCAGCGGCGCACCGGTGTGCCTACGCCGGGCTGGCGCTGCTGGGGGCGGCGCTGACCGGCGTGACAATGGTTGTTTTCAATGCCGTTGCCGGGGGCAGTGCGGGACTGATCGCGGGAGCGTGCGCGCTGGTGATGTTTATCTTCTTCTGGTGGGTACTGCCGCTGGTGCTGCGCATACGTGGGATGTAACGCCAGTGGGGTCAGCGGCGGGGCGCGAGCGCGGCGATGCGGGTGGATTCCAGGTGCTCGAGTAGTTCCCGGGGATCGGCGAAGACGGGTGAGGCGCCGGCCGCCTCCAACTCCGCGCGGGCGATGCCGCCGCTGAGCAGTCCGATACACGGCACTCCCGCGCCGGCGGCGGCGTGTGCGTCCCATACCGCGTCCCCGACGAAGACGGCGTGATCGGTACCGACCGCGGCCCGGTCCAGCGCGACCTGCACGATGCCCGGCTCAGGCTTGGCGGTATCGACGTCGCGCGACGACGTGGTTGCGGAGATGATGTCGTCGCACCCGAGTACTTTGCGCAAGGTTTCCAGTTCGTCCTCGGGTGCGGAACTGGCCAGCACCACTTGCAGTCCGAGATCGGCGACGTGACGCAGCAATTCGCGGGCGCCGGGCAATGGTGTGAGTAGCGGCGTGAGCTCCTGGTAGCACCGGCTGTGCCCGTCGCTGAGTCGCTCTTGTATGTCATCTGGCGGGTCGTCGGATAATCTCCGCACCAGCCTCGAGCCGTCCATACCGATGCAGCGGTGAATCTGCCAGGCCGCGACGGGTACGCCCTCGGCGTCGAAGGCGCGCTGCCAGGCGTAGACGTGCAGGTAGTTGGAGTCGACGAGGCTGCCGTCTACGTCAAACAGGACCGCGGGCGTCCCCTGCTGCGGTTCAGACATCATGTGCGCGGCATACCCATGCACTGGCCGGCTGACACCATCGGAGTTTGGCCCCTTTTGGCGGGTAGGCCTTAGTAGACCACGACTTGAATACCAAACGCTTTGGCAAATAACATTTCTCATGGGGAGCGAAGTTGAATTCGGACCGAGACCCGGTTGATCACGCACGCACGTTTCGTCGGCACGCCGGCAAAACCGTTACGCACGGCCCACATGCTCCCGGCGTGTACGGGGGTGATCATCGCCGCGGCGTCCCTGATCATCGGTTTGTGCGCTTTCGCGACCGGTCACGTCGCCGCCGGAGCGACGGCCGTCATCGTGGCCGCCGTGCTGGGCACGGCCAGCACGTTGTGGCTGTTGCGTGCTCACCGCAAAGTTCGGGACGCCGAGCGGCGCTGGCACGACGCGAACTCCGACCAGCCCTCATCCCCGCCCAGCAGTTGAACCCCGGATCGTTGAAGCGCCTGACGACGCGAGGTGCGTGGCTTTTTGAACTCGATAGGTGTGGCCGCCGTCTAAATGGGGTACTGCCTGCGCCAACCGGTGAGTACAAGAAGGTGCGTTAACCCGGGCATTGTAGGAAGGAACTGCCATGGCGACCGCAAGCGACTACGACGCACGCCGTGTATCCGACATCGACAGCGAAGAGAGGCCGGCGCTCGAGTTAGCGCCGACCCTGCAAAAGGCATCCACCGCAGTGGTCGATGAGGACCCCAACGATTTGGCGTTCTTTGAGCTGCCCGGCGCGGACCTGTCCGGCGAAGAGCTGTCGGTGACGGTGATTCCGCAGCGGGCCGACGAGTTCACGTGCTCGAGCTGCTTTCTGGTGCAGCACCGCAGCCGGTTGCGCAACACCAGCTCGGGGCTTTCCGTCTGCGCCGACTGCGCATAGCGCATAAAGATTGGGGCACAGGCGTTTACGTCTGCGTCCATTCACGGTTACACACTGCGCAGCGCCGAATGACCATCGCCGATCGCGGCTCGTCTTTGGTGGGCTCACGGATCAGATGGGTGGAGGTATCGCCACACCCCGGACAGGTGCAGATCGCACGGTAGGGCTCGACGGCTTGGTCGTTCATCAGCTGCAGGTTTTCCTCTCGTGAGAACGGCACGATCTCCAGGAACTCGGGTTGTGGGGTACGGCCCGGGTTGTCGAACCACAAAAGGCCGCAGACCACCGTTGCCACGGTCGTGAAGATCGCAAGTATCACGAGCGGAGTGTCCCAGGGCCAGTTCGGCGGTATGGGCGTCACCCCGAGGAGCACCAGCACGGCGGAGGTGAGGGTGCCGATGATGGTGCCCGGTTTAGCGAATCGGTAGCCGCCGACGTTCAGCGCTTCCCATGCCTCGATTTCCTGCTGCCGGTGCGCAACCTCGGCCAGGTTGGGGTGGTGGCGGCTGGTCTCGGCCGCACCGTCGGGAACCGCAGGGAAGCGTTGCGGAAGCCCGCAGGTCCTGCTGTGCTCGAAGTTCCGGCTAACCAACGCCATGCAGGCGAAGTTTAATGTGGTGACCGCCGCGGTGCGACGTCAAGAAGGATCGGCTCGGGCAAGGGGCCGAGCGCGCGACTCCCACAACTCAACTAGGGTGTTCGAGTTCTGCTAGGGCCTGGTCGATTTGGTCGTAGCCGTAGGTCGCCATAGCGGCGGTGGTCATCGTCTCGCCCTTATGGGTGAGCGATTCGTAGGTCGCCTCGCCGAGGACCTCACGTAGGTGGGCTATCACGGTGGTGATTTCGGGGACCCCATTGCGGCCATGGGACTGAGGGCGAAGCCGGCGATGGTGGCCGCCGGTTCGTAGCGTCCGAGCCGGTCGAAAAGCGCGGCAAGGCTGGCCAGCGGGACGCGGATTGTCGTGGTGTCGCCGGCATTATGGAAGTTGCGGATGGACAGAGTCAGGTGATCAAGCGCGGACACGGTGCCGCCGTGTTCGGCCTCAACTACGGCCAGAAACTCCGCCAGGGCTGACGCGCAGGAGCGGTGGCCGCTGGCTTGAGCGATCCCCAGACCCCGGCCCAGGGCGTTAAGCGCCCCGACGGGATCGGCGTCACGGAAAGCCCAACCGTAGACAGCCAGCGCCCACGCGAGCACGTACGGGTTGCGCGTTGCCTCGGCAGTCTCGATGAGGCCATCCGCCCAATCCATCGCCTCCCCACACGAACCGGCCACTGTAAGGGCCAAAACCAGCCATGACCGGGTGTATACGTGGGTGTCGCGGCGGCGTGCGAGCCGGGCGCGGCATAACTCGGCCAACCGCTCGGGCTGCCCGGTAGCTAGGTATGCAACTCCAAGCGAGGCTTCGATGTAGTACGACGGCAGCCCATCGCGGCTTCCGCCGAGAACGGTCTGGCCGGCCTCGCTGTAGCGGACAGCCTCCTCGATCCGTCCGGTCGTGTAGCACAGCGATGCAATCACGTACAGAAACGCCAATCGCGGATGGTCGATCGCGCGGGCGGCTTCGATCAGCTCTTCAGCCCAGGCGATCGGCTCAAGGGTTTGGACCGCAACGCCGAGCAACCCCGCATAGTTGGCGAGGGTGGCGGCGGCATCCAGATCGCCGTGGTCGGTGGCCCAGCGAAACGCGGTTGCGCAGATTAGCCAACTCGATTGCGAACCAGTCGTGGGCTTCCCGCTGGCGGGGCTGTCCCACAGCCCATGATGTCGGCTTCGCGTGCGGCGAAGTAACGCGAGTGGGCGGTCCGAATCTTGGATGCTTCGCCGCGGGCGACGAGTTGTTCCTCGGCGAACTGGCGGATCGTCTCCAGCATCGAAAACCGGGTCCGCCCCGACGACCGGTCGGCGACCAACAGCGACTTGCGCACCAGGGCGTCGAGCAGATCCAGAATGGCGAACTCATCACCGGAAGCCATACGGCACAAGCACTTTCGAGGTCGAACCCGCCGGCGAACACTGAACACCGCGCTACCAGAGCCTTTTCCGCGTCATCGAGGTGGTCGTAGCACCACGCCACCGCGTGGCGCAGCATCTGGTGGCGTGCCAGCCCCCGCCGCGATCCCACCAGCAGCCGGAACCGCTGATCCAGACGATCACGCACCTCGCCCGCAGTCATCGATGCCATCCGTGCGGCCGCCAACTCGATGGCCAATGGGATGCCGTCGAGTCTGCGGCAGATCTCCACGACGGCGTCGGCCTCGCCGGGCTGGGCCAGCGAGAAGTCCGACACGACACTTCGGGCACGGTCGACGAACAGATTCACGGCGGCGGATTCGGTTCCGGAGTTGACGTTCAGCGACGGGACACGCCATAACCATTCGTCGCTGACCCCCAATCCTTCGCGGCTGGTAGCCAAGATCGTGACGGTCGCCGAGGCGGCAAGGATTGCCTCGGCAAGATCCGCGACACTGTCGACGACGTGCTCGCAGTTGTCGAACACCAGGAGCCGGACCCGGCCTCCAACGCGGCGGCCACGCTCTCGGCCACGCTCTCGGCCATGCTCTTGGATCATGCCCAGCACCGCCGCCACCGCGTCGGGCACCGCCGCCGGATCGGTGACCGCGGCCAAGTCGAAAAACCAGGCACCATCGGGGAATTCCTCGCGCAGACGTTCGGCGACCTCAACAGCCAGGCGGGTCTTGCCGACCCGCCCACCCCGGTCAACGTGACCAACCGATGGGCCTTCATCACGGCTTGCACGTCGGCGACCTCGCACGGGCGCCCGATGAAGCTGGTGGTCGCGGGCCGCAGGTTTCCCGGCGTCGTATCCAGCGCCCGCAACGGCGGAAAATCGCTGCGTAGTCCCTCCGCTTGAACCTGAAAGACCTCTACCGCGGTGGGCAGGTCGCGCAAGCGTCGCGGCCCCAAGTCGACGAGGTCTATTCCGATGAGCAGAACCGCCGTCGACTCGGCCAGCAGGATCTGACCGCCATGGCCGGCGGCCATCACCCTCGCTGCACGGTTGAGCACCGCACCGAAGTAACCGCTCTCGCGGAGTTCTGCCTCACCGGTCGCAATCCCCATCCGCACCGGTAACTCCAGCGCCCGCTGCGCGGCCACCGCCGCATCAACTGCACACCGTGGCGAGGCGAACGCGGCGCACGCCCCGTCCCCGGTGTGCTTGAAAAACCAGCCCCCGTGCGCCTCGATCGCCTTGCGCAACACTTCGTCGTGCGCCGACAGGGCCGCCCTCATCTCGTCCGCGTCTGACTCCCACCGACGGGTCGAACCCTCAATATCGGTGAACAGAAACGTCACCACCCCCGAAGGAGCAGCCGCCGTCATGGCATCGCCTCGGCCCACTTTGTGTGCCCCTCGAAGCCCAGCGATGTCGCCAGTGCTCGGTAACGATCCGCAAAATATCGGTAGCCGACTTCGTCGCCTCGCGCACGGGCCAAGATTGCGCGCAAGCGCATTAGGGGCACCTCGTACAGCATGAAGCCCGGTTCGACCGGCACGGCCGCCAGGCGCTCCACCACGGTCTCCGCTTCGTGGATGTCGCCGTGGACACCGCGGCCCAGCAGCGCATCGGTGAGAGCACCGACCGCTGCCCCGAGTCCGAGCGCTTCGCCGCAGCCGAAGAGTTGATCCACGGTTCTTCGCGACGTATCGATGGCGCTATCGAAGTCCCCGGCTTCGGTGCTGAGTTGCGCAAGCCCGACGTCGGCTACTACGGCACCCAGCAGGTTGTGCTGGCGGAGGTTGGCGTCGCGCCCTGTGCCGAAGAGTTCCAGACAGACGTCCCGGTCCGCATCCGGGGTGAGGCTCAGCGCGAGCCCCCGAGCGACGCGGGCTAGTGCGAGGCCAACATCGTTGCCGCATTGCTCGGCGAGGTGCAACGTTTCCGCGGTGTCGCGCAGTGTGGTCTCGTCCGACGCTATGGTTCCGCTGAAGATACCAAACGCATACCCATGGGTCCGAGGCACAACAAAGGCGGCGGGGTTCGGATCAACCGCGCGCTGAATCCTCATCGCGCGCTTGAAATCTCGACGCCACGAGGGTCGTCCGAAACAGCTTCCGGCCAGCCCGCGGTAGAGATGGGCCATCGCCAACGGTGACCCGAATCCGGGAACTGCTGCCTTCGTCGGATCACCGTCCAACAGATCAATGACTCGTTGCGCCAACCGATCTGCGTCGCCGATCTGCCCGGAGTGCAACTTCGCGAACATCGCCGCTGAAATCACGCCTGTCATCGCGACCGGGTCTGGACTGCAGGCAAATAGCTGGCTCTGCTCGGAGGCCAGCTCGGAAGCTTCTTGCAAACGAAGTTGTAATGTCAGCGGCGTCAGGACTCCGTACATGGCCATGGCCATCGGACGCTCGTCATCGCCATCGGCGCATAAAGCTCGCAGTTCGCTGAAGCCGGTGTCGTCCGCGCTGCCGCCCACGAGCCAGGCGGTGACGCACAACATCGTTCTGGGTGCGATTCGTGACGCCGTACGTTGCGGGGCATCGGTGGGCAGCGCGTCAGCGAGACGGGTTGCCCGCTCCCAACTGAGACGTGCCGCGGCGAAATCACGCTTGGTGAGCCACGCGCCAGCGCGCATGTGCCAGGCATACGCGGTGGCCAGGTCGCCGGCGGCCTCGAAATGCTCGGCGATCAAAAGGGCATTCTCGTCGATCAATCCGGGCTCGCAGGCTTCGATCGCGGCTGCCACCCGACGGTGCAAGTCGGCGCGGTCGGCTTTGAGCTGAGATTCATACGCCACCGTCCGGATCAGCGGATGGTGAAACACATACTCCAGGCGTTGATCGAGCCTCCGGCGATCGATGAGCTCGGCCTCGAGTAGCTCATCGACAAGTGGTTCGATGCCCACAGCAGTGAGCAGGTCGGGAGTGAAGCGGTAGCCGATCACCGCTGCTGCGTTCAGTGTCTCCTTGGCGGTACGGTCAAGGCGATCGATGCGCGCGGCGATGGTCGCCTGCACAGTGGCGGGGATGCTGACCTCAGCCACATCAACCATCGACGTGTAAGTGCCGCGGTTGCCGCGCAACACACGGCGCTCGGCCAGCTCACGCACTATCTCCTCGGCGAAAAATGGATTGCCCGCGGCCCTTTCGCCGATCATGGTGGCCAACCGACCGACTGAGGGGTGCTGCCCGAGCAGCTGCGAGACCAGTGCTGCGGTCTCCGGATCACTCAGTGGCGCAAGCGCTATGGCTTCGCCACCGGCCACCCGGCTCAAAGCGCCGTGATATTCGGGTCGGTAGGTGACCAGCACCAGCGAGGGCGTGTGCGGGATTACGGTGAGGAAATCGGCGATCATCGAGTCGCTGACCTCATCGATCCAATGCGCGTCCTCAACGACATAGACCGTGGCCGTTTCCCGAGCCGAGCAAGCGGCATTCAGCAGCGCCGTCAACCGTCGCCGACGGGCGTCGGGATCGATTGCCGGCAAAGCAGTATTCGGGTCGGCGATGCCAAGGAGGTCATCAAGCAGCAGCACGTCCTCGGCGTCTGCGTCGCAAACGCGGTCCCGCACTCGATCGCGAGCGCTCTGCCCGTCAAGATTTTCGACGCCGGTGGCCGCGTGCAATAGCCGCGCCACAGCATGGAAGGGGACCTGGCAAGTGTGCGACTCACCGAAAGTGGTGAGCACCTCCACGCCACGGCGACCCGCCGTCGCCGCCACCTCGCGCACCAGACGGCTCTTACCGATGCCAGGCGGCCCCACCAGGCTCACCACCGCGCCCTGTCCGTCAATGGCACGATCCAACAAACCCTCGACGGCGGACAGCTCCCAGCGCCGACCAACGAGATTCGACTCAGCCCGCTTCACAGCGTGACGCCGTTCTCCGAAGCCCAACAACCGCTGGACCGGCACGGGCTCGTCGGCACCTTTGACGCAGAGCATCTCTGGCTCGCCAAGGGTCGCAGCGCCCTCGACAAGTGTCGCCGTCGACGCACTGAGGATTATCCCACCCGGCGGGGCCACCGACTCCATCCGCTGGGCCATGCCCACCTGCTCACCAACAGTGGTGTAGCCCAACGACCTTGAACCGATCTCACCAGCAATCACCTGACCCGAATTGAGACCGACACGCAACCGCAGATCGATACCGTCGCGGTCCTTGACCTCACCGGCCAGCCGAGCGATCTGTTCCTGGATGCCCAGTGCAGCCAAACAGGCTCGAACAGCGTGGTCCTCCAACGCCACCGGCGCGCCGAACACCGCCATGATCCCGTCACCGGTGAACTTGTCCACGGTGCCGCTATACCGCTGAACCATCGACGCGCACCGGTCGGCGAGGTCGGCCATGATCTCGCGCAGCCGCTCCGGACCCACCGACGCTGCGATGCCCATGGAGTGCACCACATCGGCGTACAGGACGGTTACCTGCTTGTACTCAGCGCGGGTATCGGCGTATTTGACCGGTGAGCCACAGCCGTCGCAGAATCGTGCAGCCTCACGCGGCTGGGTGCCACACGTCCGGCACGGCGCTATGGCCGTCATCCGACCCTCCGCCACTCGGCCCCCGAGTTTCCAAGGTCCTCCAAGGATAGGCGCGTTGGACACTTCGTTGAATGTCCGCCGTCATGGCATCGCCTCGGCCCGCGCACTCAGGTGCCCACGTGCGGTGGCTCGGGTGATCCATACCCGAGCGCTTGGCGCTCGGGGGAGGTCTCGTCGAGGGCGGCGATCCGCCGTGCATAAAGTCCTATTCCGGGCTGCGCGGTCAGGCCATGCGCGAAGATACTGAGCAGCACCGTGGCTATCACCGCAAGTCGGATCGTCGAGGTGCCTGGCAAAGCGGTCTCCTGCACGAGGTACATAAGTGCGAGCACGATGGACGCGAGTCCTCGGGGGCCGAACCAGCCCATGAACAGCACCGTCGCGTGGCTCAGGCGAGTTCCGTTCAGCGCCAGCGCAACTGGCGCCATGCGCACGACCGTCAGACTCAGTACGGCGTAGAGCAGCACGGCCGGTGTGAAATGCCCCCAAGAGCCGGCCACGACGGCGCCGAAGAAGAAGAACACAAAATAGTTGAACAGCTGCCCCCATTTCTCCGTGAACTCGACACCCTGCTGTCCCGCGGCGTCGAAGCCGAATTGGACTGCGAATCCGGCGACGAACGCAGCGATGAGCATGCTCGCCCCGGTCTCTTCCGCCGCGATGACACAGAGCAACGGCAGTGCCACCACGCCGAGTTCACCGAGTGGTGTTGCCATCCAGCGCGTGCGGTGGGCAAGGCCGAGAAGCCATCCTCCTAAGGCGCCGATCCCGATTCCTATCAGTGTGCCGTAGCCTAGCTGTTCGCCGAGAAAACGGGCGAGCACTGCACCCGCAGGCCTGCTCTCTTCAGCAACGGCAAGCACGATGAACAACATCAGGAGCGGAACAGCGAGGCCGTCGTTGAGGCCGGCCTCAACACTGAGAGACTGACGAATTGTCAGTGGCACTCGTTCGCTGGTCACGATCACATGGCCGAGGCCGGCATCGGTTGGGGCGAGTATGGCTGCCAAAATGCCCGCTTCGCCCCACGACAGTCCGCTCAGCACGACGACCGCGGTTACAGCGCCTGACACGACGGTCAGCGGCATACCCACGCAAAGTAGTCGGATGGGCAGGCTGCGGCCGGCCTTCAGCAGCGATCGGTTGATCCGGCTCGCGTCGGTGAAGAGCAACATCACCAGGCCCAGCTCGGCGATCAGGAGCAATACCTTGCGATCGAGGACCAGCTCGCGGGCCGCTTCCGGCAGCAGGGTCGTAGCAGCGCCGGCGGCCGTGAACAGCATCGGTGCCGTGATGACCGTCGATTGCAGCCGCTGAGAGACCAGGCTGTAAAAGAAAACGAGCACCACAAATGCGGCCGTCAGGACCATGACTCGAAAACCTGCTCCGGAGAGGTGGTCACGCTTGGGGTTCCTGACGCGTGAGCATGGGGTTCCGTCGGCCGAAGGCAGGGTGTCTGGCAGATATCTTTACCGAGTTCACCGAGCGCGGTTCGACAGCGAAAAAACCGAAAGCCGCACGCCGATCTGGTGGTCGACGCATACCGGTCGGGGATGCAGGTCGCGAGCGCTTAGGCCCGATGCGACGATGCCGGCCTGCGCTCCGCGCGGGCCGGCTTACCGGTTCCATCGACTGAGCCACGCCGACACGCTCACCGACGGCGGTGTAACCACAAGGGCTCGAACCGGTCCCGTGACTGGTGAACATGTCCACCGTGCCGCAGAACCGCTGCACCACGGCTGCTGCACACCGGTCGGCGAGGTTGGCCATGATCTTCGGGAGCCGCCTCGAGCCGGCGGTCGCCGCGATGTCCATCGAGTGGTCCATGTCGGCGAACAGCACCGTGACCTGCTTGTACTCCGCCGATGGGCTGACCTGTGTAACCACTGGAACGCGATCATGGCAGAACTTGGAGTTCAGCGGCAGTTGCGTGCCAGACGGTCCACACGACAGTCGCGTCGGTTTCAGCGCACCACGAACGACGTCCACGCCAATATGGTGTCACTGCTGGCCCACAGTGTCCGTCAGATCGCCGTCCCGACGGTGAGACGACTGCGACGAAGTTTCGAGAGGCTCATATGCGGTCTATCCCGAGACCGCATTCAGTTCCGTTCGCGCCTGGTCGATTTGGTCGTAGGCGTACGCCACCATCTCCGCGGTGGTCATCTTCTCACCCTGGCGCGCGAGCGATTCGTAGGCCGCCTCACTGAGGACGTCGCGGAGGTGGGTGATCGCTGTGCTGAGTCGGGGGACCGACGTGCTAAGGGGACCGAATGCGAAACCGGCGATGGCGGCTGCCGGTTCGAGGCGTCCGAGGCGGTCGAGAAATACGATCCCGAAACGATCCGCGAGCAGCTGCGTGGGGCGCGCCGGGTCGTCGCCGAGCGCCGTCGGACCAGGACCGTGACGCACTGAACTGCTCCACAGAATGTTCGCGGCCCTGCTGGATACCTCGGAGTTGTGAGGAATCTTTGCCGCCTGCTCCAAGCGCCATCAGGGCATGGCGAACAAGGGGCTGTTTTGTGCTACCGGCAAAGGTAGCCTCTCCTGTGATGGAGCGAACAACGATATCCCAGGCCTTAGGCAAGAGAATTATCGCCATATAGAAAACCCGTGGATGGCGAGTGAACGCCCGCATGAACAGTGCTGAAGAAATCTCGTCGGCATAGGCAGCCAGTGCTGAGGTGACTTCAGCGGTGGACGCAGCTGCAGCCGCTCGTGCCGCCGTCCGGCCTGCCATCGCGCCCGAGCGCATAGCAAACGAGATGCCTTCGCGCGTCCATGGCTCCAGCAGTCCGGCCGCATCGCCGGCGACCAGTACCCGGCCCCGGTACAGCGGCGAGCCCCGGGCCCGGCACCGGGTCAGGTGCCCGGAACTCACCACTGGTTCAAGATGATCCAGGTGGAGGCGTAAGAGGAAATCGTTAAAATACGTTCGCGTGAGATCCGGGTTGCTACGCTCGGCAATGATGCCGGCAGACAGGGTGTCGCCTTTGGGGAAAACCCAGCCGTATGCGCCGGGGACAGATCCCCAGTCAATTAGCATTCGGTTAGCCCAGTCTCCTGACTGGTCGCCGGGCGTAACCAGCTCGACCTCAAGGCCCCAGGTCCACCTGGTCAAATACGACGCCCACGTAAGCAGAGGAACGGCCAGCGCTGCCATCCGCACCCACAACTATTTGCGCGCATACGTCACGTCGATTTCTAGTGGTTATGCGCATTACGTCATCTTCGGCCGTCAAATCCGTGACAATTGTGCTGTCGTAGACTTCCGCGCCGGCGCCCGTCGCCGCGCCGATAAGCAAGGCGTCAAACTGAGCTCGCTGTTCCAGGTGGAGAAGCGGTGCGCCTGAGTTTTGGTCTGTTCGGACCTGCCGCGCAGGGAGAACGTAAACGATGTGGCAGTAGCCCGGATAGGCGGAATAAGTCCCTCAGGGATCATATTCATCGAGGCGCCGATCAGGCCGCCACCGCGGGTCTTATATCTTGGGATGCGGAAACGTTCCAGGATGACGACGCGTTTGTGCTGCGAAGCGGCCGCAAGTGTAGCCATGGCCCCGGCGGGGCCAGCACCTATGACGGCCACATCCCAGATTTCAGCCGATCAGGGCGCACCTGATCGCGGTGGCGAGTCCAGCGGGCCCGCCGCCCACCATCAGCACCTCGGTCACTGTGCCTCCCCCGCTCGCTCACGGCGCCGCCGCGGCCAGCGCCCGCGTCTCGCAGCGTAGCCGGACTGTGAGCAGCGCGGCGTTGCGCGCGGTGAACGTGCACGCGGTGATCCAGGCCGAGCAGGCCAGCGGCAGCGCCGCGCCCTCCACGACGACCGCAGCGTAGTTCGGGTGCGCGAACCACCGGTACGGGCCGCCCTTGACCACGGGTATGTCGGGCAGGACGATCACCCGCGCGGTCCACCGCGGGCCCAACGTGGCGACACACCGCCAGCGAAGCGCATTGGCCCGCCACCACGAGGGCGATCGTCGGATATCCCAGCGCCGGGACGAAGGCGCGGCGTAGGGCGATGGCACCCAGCAGCCAACCAGCAGCGCCGTGTGCAGCGCCACCATGACGGGGAAGTGCCGCTGCCGGTATTCCACGCCGCCGCACGCAGCAGCTCGGCCGCATGCCGCCCGGATACCACCAGCTCGGCCAGCCGCTCGAAGATGATGACGACAAGCAGCGCGTGGTAGACGATCAGCAGGTGCCTCTCGTGGGCCGTCCCGTCACCACCGCAGCAGCACCAGCTCGGCGCTGACCCCGGGGCCCAGCCCGATCATGAGGCCGGCCGATCCCGGCGGCGGGTCCGAGTCGATGGTCTTCTCCAGGACGTGCAGCACGGACGCCGAGGAGAGGTTGCCGACCTCGGCGAGCGAGCGCCGGCTCAGTTCCACGGCGCTGTCGGGCAGCCTGAGGCTGTTCTGGATGGCGTCGATGACCTTCGGGCCGCCCGGATGGCAGACCCAGGCGGTGATCTCCTCGACGGTCAGCCCGTGCCCGGACAGGAAGGAGCTGACGCTGCCGCTAAGCCGCCGCTCGACCACATCAGCCAGTTCCGCCGTCAGCACGATGCGGAAGCCGTCCGGGCCCAGCCGCCAGCCCAGGGTGTCGCCGCTGTCGGGATACACCTCGCCGCGCGACGCGACGACCCGCAGTCCTTCGGCGGCCTGCCCGCCGGCGGCCACCAGAGCCGCCGCCCCGTCGCCGAACAGGCCGCTGACCACGAGGTCCGCCACCGTGAGCTCTGTGATCGGCCAGCTCAGCGAACAGAGCTCGACCGCCAGCAGCGCCGCGTGATGATGGGGCCAGGCCAGCAGGTAATCGTGCAGCCTGCCCAGGGCGGCCGCGCCGGCGACGCAGCCCAGCCCGAAGATGGGCAGCCGCTTGACGTCGGGCCGCAGCCTGAGCCGGGGAATGAGCCGGGCGTCGAGCGACGGTACGGCCACACCGGTCACCGACGTGACGATCAGCAGGTCCAGATCGCTGCCGGCCAGCCCGGCCGCCTCCAGGGCTCCGCTAAGCGCCCGCTCCCCGAGGTCGGCCGCCTCCCCGATATAGCGATCGTTGGCCTGCCCGATTCCGCGCAGGCCGTCGTACTCCGGCAAAGGCAGGACAACATGGCGATAATCGACACCGGCGCTACCGTGCAGCCGCTCCAGCTGTGCACGCTGGACCGGGCCGAAGCCGCTGAGCTCGGCCACCTTCGACGTGAACTCGGCCTGCGGATACCGGTGTGCCGGAAAGGCAGAACGCACCGCCATGATCCTGGTCATTGCGGTGGCCTCAACATGCGGACACCCCTCCATGATGGGTGATCTCAGCGTGAATATACCCGCCCACGGCTAACAGCACGACATGGACGGCCGCGATGCCATCGCGGCCAGGAACGGCACCCGGCCGGTGCCCCGGGCGCTAATCCCCGCGAGCAGGACGGCGGCGCCCAGCCCGGCCAGCGCGACCCACCGGCGGCTTGAAGCCAGCAACAACAGCACCGACGCCGACAGCAGCAGCACCAGCGCGATGGCGCGCACGGTCCCGGCGCCCCAGCGGGCGGCCACCTGCTGCGGCAGGCCGTTGACGCCGGTGGCCCGGTCAGTGGCGAGATCGGGCAGCACGTTAGCGAAGTGGGCCCCAAGGCCGACAAGGGCCGCCGCTGCGGTCACATACCATGTCGGCACGGGGTGACCTGGCAGCGTGCTCGCCGCATACGCGGGTATCGGGCCGAACGCGAGGACGTACATGAGGCCGGACGCCAGCGTCGACTTCAGGCCACGTTGTAGGCCCACGCTGCGCCGATGATCACCGCCAGGATGATCGCGGTTGCCACGCCGATGGCCAGCGACATCGCCAGCGCGGCCAGCAGCGCCGCGAAGGCCGCGATCACCCTGCCCGCACGCTGATGGAGCCGGTGGCGACCGGCTTGTCCGTCCGGCCCACCGCGGCGTCCCGGAGCGTCGTTGGACCAGCCGACCGAGAGCTGGCCGGCCAGCATGGCAGGTGCCGTCAGCACGCGCCCTCTGGCATGGGGTGCCGCCCACGCCGCCAGCAGACTGGCCATGGCCGTGATGGCAAGCGACG
>Ga0335069_10007956_pt1 | contig 15229 bp, 8 predicted proteins | sample Lox_Sample_11_FD_206714 | JGI IMG/M metagenome (GOLD analysis project Ga0335069, IMG submission 206714) | Soil microbial communities from Loxahatchee National Wildlife Refuge, Florida, United States - Lox_Sample_1.1 | ecosystem: Environmental > Terrestrial > Soil > Wetlands | place: USA: Florida... | reverse complement strand
TAATCACGGACGCGGATAAGAATTTCTGGGCCTTCAAACCCTTGTCTCAAAATGCGCCACCGTTACCGCAAGAGAAAGCATGGGCTGTCAACTGGATTGATCAATTCATCCTTGCGAGCCTTGAGAAAAATGGTCTGAAACCTGCTCCGCAAGCTGACAAAACCACGCTCCTGCGCCGTGCGACGTTCGATCTCACCGGTCTACCGCCCACCGAAAAAGAGCTGAAGGATTTTCTGGCCGATAAGTCTCCCAAGGCTTATGAAAAGGTGATTGACCGGCTGCTTGCTTCCCCCCGCTACGGCGAACGCTGGGGGCGTCACTGGCTCGACGTGATGCGCTATGCCGATTCCACCGGTAGCGATGAAGATCATCGCTATCCGCATGCCTGGCGCTATCGCGATTACGTCGTAGAGGCGTTTAACAGCGACATGCCCTACAACCAGTTCGTGCGGGAACAGCTTGCGGGAGACATTCTGGCGGCAGATCCGAACTCTGGCGTTGGGTATCGCGGCATCGTGGCCACTGGTTTCCTGGCCTTAGGCAAGAAAGCTCTGGCACAAAAAGATCTTCCGCTCAAGCGTTATGACGTGGTGGATGACCAGATCGAAGTCACGTCGAAGGCACTCTTAGGCCTCACCGTCAATTGCGCACGCTGCCACGATCACAAGTTCGATCCCATCGCCACCAAAGACTACTATCAGATGGCCGCCATCTTTGCCTCCACTCTAAGTTACGAGAAAGGCGAAACGGGAGATCCGATTCAGACGCCCCTCACCCTGGCTTCCGAATACGATGCCTTTTACAAGCACTGGCAGGACTATAACGACGTCCAAGGGAAAATCGGCAAGATTCTGAAATTTGACGACGAAGCACGCAAAAAGCGGGACGCCGATCAGAAGCAAATTGCGGACTATATGCTCGCAGCCTATCGTGTGTACGCCAAGCACGAGGCCCCAGACCCGAAGCTCGATGCCAAGCTTCTTGGCAACTGGGTCGCCTATCTAAACGTTTCGAATCGCCCGGAACTCGACCATTGGCGCACAGCCACCGACGCGACCCGTGCTGAAGTCGCCGCGCAATACCAGGAAGACTTCCGCCGCAGTGCTTACCAATATGACCAGGACCTCAACTGGTGGGAAGGAACCGTGGAGAGCTACCCCAAGGCCGGCAAAGTTCCCAGCGCACGGCCATTCCTCTCTCCAGACAAGCACGGGTTCTTCGTTGCCGTTTGGCAGAATGGCGGTCCCTTACATCGCACTCGCGAAGAACAGCTCGCCACACTCGAGCCGGCCAAAGCGGACGAGGTCCGCAAACTCCTCGCGCAGGCAGAAAGCATGGAGCAGGCGCTGCCTCGCAAGGAGATTCCCATGGCCTGCGCTGTCAAAGAGGGCGAAACCCTGGAGCAGCATGTGTTCCTCCGTGGCGATTACCATAGCCTCGGTGATCCTGTAACACGTACCGCGCCGGCTATTCTGCGCCTCGCTTTACCGCTCGAACCAGTAAAGACAAAAAGCGGCCGCCTGGAACTCGCCAATTGGATCGTCGATCCTCGCAATCCTCTTCCCGCTCGCGTCATGGCGAATCGCATCTGGCAGGGCCACTTCGGCGAAGGCATCGTTCGTACGCCTGACAATTATGGCCGCTTAGGGGACCGCCCCAGCAATCCTGAACTCCTCGACTATCTGGCCAGAACGTTCATTGATGACGGCTGGTCGATCAAGAAAATGCATAAGCTCATTATGCTGTCGAAGACATATCAGATGAGCGCCGCTTTCGACGAAGAGAAGAAAGCGAAAGATCCGGAGAACCGCCTGCTCTCACATTTTCCCCGTCAGCGCCTCAGCATTGAAGAGATTCGAGACGCCTATCTGGCGATGGGCGGCGATTTGGATCTCACGATGGGCGGTACTCTGGATCCCGGCGTCGGGACAGATGGCGAAACCAGCGCCAGCCGCATCAGCATGAATCCGGAAAAGACGAATCGCCGAAGCATTTATCTGCCCCTGCGCCGTTCGAATTTGCCGACCCTCTACAGCTTGTTTGATTTTGGCGACGCTACCACGCCCGACGGCCACCGCAACTCGACCATTGTCGCCACGCAGGCGTTATTTGTGATGAACAGTCCGTTGGTCATCCGCGAAGCAGATCATCTCACTACCGGCGTATTGAAGCAGGAAAAGCTCGACAAGCGTCGCCTGGAGGAGATCTATCTTCGCGTCCTCGATCGTAAGCCGGACTCCGCGGAGATTGACGGCGGCCTCACGTATGTGGCGAGCCTGCGGCAGAAGTGGAACGACATATCAGACGAAAAAGCTTGGACAAGCCTCACGCACGTTCTCATGGCCTCCAACGAGTTCATCTTCGTTTACTAGGTTAAACATGAACATTTACTCGTTTCTCACTAAGCCTCCGAAACCTTCGCAGTTCTCCCGTCGCGCGATGCTCCGCGCAGCGGGTTGCGGTTTCGGTTACCTGGGCCTGCAATCACTCCTCGCCGAGGTCGCGATGGCCGACGGCAGTGTCGACCCGCTTGCTCCAAGGAACCCGATGTTTGCCGCACGGGCCAAGCGAGTCATTTTCCTGTTCATGCATGGCGGCCCGTCATCGATTGACACGTTCGACCCCAAGCCCTATCTCGATACGCACGACGGCAAACCGCTGCCCATCAAACAGCCGCTCACCTTCGCCGCTGGCGAAACGGGTGGATTGATGAAATCGCCCTGGAAATTCAAAAATTGTGGTCAAAGCGGCTTACCGATCAGCGACCTGTTCCCGCATATTCGGGAGTGCGCGGATGATCTCTGCGTGGTCCGATCCATGGTTGGCGAGGGCGTCGATCACGGCGCGGCGCTTTTGCAGACCTTCACGGGAACATTTACCTTTACGCGCCCCAGCATGGGCTCGTGGGTGCTCTACGGCCTCGGTTCGGAGAATCGCAATCTTCCCGGCTACATCACCATCAAACCCGCGTTATCGCATGGTGGCGCAAAAAACTGGGCATCCGGTTTCCTTCCGGGCGCCGTTCAAGGAACAGCCATTGGCAATGCAGGCATGCAAGTCGCCGACATTCAAAAAGAGCCCATCGAATATCTGGTCAATCAAGGGTTTACGCGCGATCAGCAGCGCTATGAACTCGACATGATTCAGGCCATCAACCGCAAGCACCAGGAATTGTGGAAGCTCGATGATGAACTGGAAACGCGCATCCAATCGTTTGAGATGGGCTTTCGCATGCAAGCCGAGGCAGCGAAAGTGTTTGACGTCGCCGGTGAATCAGATGCCACCCGTAAGCTCTACGGCCTGGATGACCCGACGACTGCCGATTTCGGCTGGCAGTGTCTGCTGGCGCGCCGCCTGGCCGAAGCTGACGTGCGCTTTATTCAGTGCACCCACAGCTACAAGTGGGATCAACACTCGGACCTGTTCGAGAAGCACACCGAAAATGCCGCTGAAGTCGATAAGCCAATCGCCGGCCTGTTGAAAGATCTGAAAGGGCGCGGCCTGCTGAACGACACCCTGGTCATCTGGGCGGGTGAGTTCGGCCGTACTCCGGTTTCACAAGGCGGCAACGGTCGCGATCACAACCCGTATGGCTATTCTATCTTCATGGCGGGCGGCGGCGTGAAGGCCGGCTTCGCGTATGGTTCGACCGATGAGTTCGGCTATCATGCAGCGGAAAATCGCATGCATATTCATGACTTCCACGCCACGGTTCTTGCGCTTCTAGGTTTAGACCATCTCAAGCTGACCTATCGCTACTCCGGCCGCGATTTTCGTCTCACCGATACGGCCGGCGACGTGCATGACGGCATTTTTGCGAACAAAGTCAGCGGATAGCGGCGAAATTCAAACAAGCTAGTCGAGGAACTCGCTCTCCTCCAAGCGGGCCGGTACATATTCTTCCGTAACATAGCTGATGTCTTTGCTGATCAGGGCTTCGACTTCGAGCTTGAAGCCGTTCTTCAACATCAGCTCGATTTCCTTTTGCCAGGGCTTTTTGCTCACGAACCAGGGATATTGCGCGATTTGGCGGGCGCGTTTGATGTCTTGCTCGTTCAATTTGATTTGCACGCTGGGGCTAAGCTGGCAGCGGCCATAATCCAGGCTGCGCAATCCCAGGAAACGGGCGTCGGGGATAGCCATGCGGCGCGATTCGTACGCAAGATTGATCGATCCCTGTTTGATCACGCTGTAGATGTAGTACCCCCAGGGGTCGTTATCCAGCAGGCAATACACCGGCAGTTTCAACTCGTAATGGAGGCGGTGCAGCATACGGCGAACGCCGCGAGGCGGTTGACCTCCGCCATGTGTCAGGATGCAGTTGTATTTGCGCCAGAATTTGTCCTCGTTGAATCGACGCCAAACTGTATCTTTCTCGACATGCAAGATGAATTTTGCAGTGTTCTTTTTGAACTGCACGATGTCCGGTTCGACGATCGACGGGATGCTGTAGCCGCCAGAGCCCATGCGGGAACAGTCGATCGTGTCGCCACTATCCACCAGTGTGATTGGGCCAACCATCGCCCCGGCGTTTTTGGCGTACAGGTGAAGCTCTTCGCGCATCGAATCGAGTGAAACCTCGATGTCCTCGATGACGGGATCGCATTCATCCTGCGTATCGAACGTCTCTTCGCTCGTCCCTTGAATGGTGTGCTTCAGCAGGTAGAACAAACCGCGGATGCTGGTGGTCTTTCCCTGATCGATCAGTTGCTTGCATCCGGAAGCCACAAGCAAAGTTTGCATGTAGCTGCGGGCCTGAGCCAGATTGAATAATTCCCGCCGATTGGTCCCGCTGCCCATCTCAACAATGCGCTTCGATCGATTGAACCGAACATTCGATAATGATCGGGACGGGATATCCACGTATGGCGCCCGCCCGCGTTCCGCGGATTGGATGACGGTATCGGCAAGGTCGCGAATCGAACCGAGAGTTTTCCTATCTTTCGCGGAGCGATTCGGTTTGTCTGAAGTCGAATTCTTTTTCTTAGCCACAATTCTACGTAGTTGGCTCAGGCTGTGCCGTTTCGTCGGGGTTTCCTTCCGGGTTGACGATCAGCACATTCTCGCCAAATTCCTCGGCAGCATTTTCACGCTGTTTTCCTTCGTCGTTCAGTTGCGTATCCGCAACGGCCGTCTTCCGTTTGGCGACATCAACCAGGCGGCCATACAGATCATTTCTCGGCCGATCGCCGTAATCCTTGATTGTGGCAACAGCCCGTGCCACCTCACCAAGATAGCGCAGGAAAATCTCGCGACGTTCACCTTCCTGACGCACGCGTTTACGCCGATTGAGGTAAACCGCCAGCTTTCTTCCCACGGCCTGAAGGCCGAGCCGCAACTCCTTCGTGATTTCGGGATACGATGCGATCGCCTCTTTTGATTCACTCGTAAACGGCACCCATACGCTGGCGACGTGCACCATAATGGTGACCGGGCCCACCGGTAATTGACCGCGGGATTGAGCCAAACCGTATGCCCGCCAGTTGGTCCCGGTGACCGATTGCGTGATGGCACAAGCCGCCGGCTGGAACTGAAGTGGAACACGGTTCGCGTAGCGCAGCACCTGCATTGACTGGTTTTCGCTCAGGTTGACGTTTTTCATTGCGGCGAAAAGTTGATCGATTTCCTCCTTCTTGAGTTTCGCAGGCGATTGACGCGTTCCCATCCTCGCCTGCGACAGGATTTTGTCGGCACCTGTCGCGCCGACTCCGTCGAATGTCGTCAGTAGAAATTGCTTCAACGATCGGGCATCACTCTCGCTGAGCAAGTCGGTCAATGCGTCCAGCGTGACCTTCTGGGTCGAACTGGCACCGCCGTAGGCAAGTCCCACCTCGATGAGAAACGGGTTCCCGCGATATACCGCGGGCGGACGCGTCGCCGCACAAAAAAACTCGCCGGGCAGCTGATGATGAAGGCCTTTGAGAATCAGCGATTCGCCGATCGGTGAGATGCAGTCGCTCGCAGGTGCGCTGATTTTCGTCCCTTGAATCGCTTTGTAGAGTGAGTCGGCCTCGTGGCGTCCAATCTTCTTGGGATTGGCGCGAGCGCCGATTTTTGCCGCTTCGCAGATTTTCTGTGCGACTCCGGAACTGACCCGGGAAAACGAGGTCGTCAAAAACTGCGCCATGGAGTGCGCTGAGGTGTCCTTCAACATGGTGACCAGCTGCCCGAGTTCGATGCCATATGGGTGTGGCTTGATCTCTACCGGTTCAGGCGGAAGCTGAGTTGTGGAGCGCGAATACGTGTGCTCGCCGCTATCGGGATCGACATAGTGAATCGTTACGTGTGGATTGGCGATGGCCGTCTGTTCTAAATATTCGTCGACACTGCCGCGCCCGCGTTGGTAACGTCCTTCGAGCTCGATCGTGACACGCGTACCGCTGCGCACTTCCTGGTGATGGGATTGTTCGTCCGGTATAGGGTAGTGCGACACCCATTCGATACCATGATCAGTAATGTACTTCTGGCCTTTTTCGCCGGCAGGGAAGTCTTCGCCGTCACCTTTGCCGTTGATGATTTCCGGCATGTTCCGCCGCGTGTCGATTTGGATTTCGAAGTAATGCGCCGGTTTCTTTGGCGATGTCATGGAAACGATCTTCACCGGTTTGCCCGTGGTCAGCATCCCGTACATGCCCGCAGCGCTGATACCGATTCCCTGTTGCCCTCGACTCATCCGCAGTCGATGAAATTTCGAGCCATAGAGCAGTTTGCCGAAGATTAGTGGGATCTGTTTTTTGACAATGCCCGGTCCGTTGTCCTGGACACCGACTTTGTACCGATTGGGGCCCGTAGCTTCGATATGAACCCAAATCTCGGGAACAATGCCGGCTTCTTCGCAAGCGTCGAGTGAATTGTCGACAGCCTCTTTGACCGCGGTCAGGAGAGCTTTTCGCGGATTATCGAAGCCAAGCAGGTGCCTGTTCTTGGCGAAAAACTCGCTGACGGATATGTCGCGCTGTTTTGCCGCCATCGACTCGGCCGTGACGGCGCGGCGCTTTGGCTGTTCACCAGATTCGTTGACGTTCGGCATATTTGTGTGTTCTCCCATTTTGCCGGAATTTGCCCTGGGACTCATCACGCTGCGATCAAAGGACGCAATTCGGGGCGAGGGGCGCGTCCAGAGAACAGTACGCCTTGTGGCGAGAATCTGGATGCCAAAGATGTGCCAACCAACGGAATCGATATCTGGACTACGCTGCCTGCATTGACACTCGAAGTGAGCCGTGGGCGACGGACCGGTCCGGGTAACGAGGCCGCACGGGAACCTAAATAGGCCGCATTCTGTGCCAGAGCCTCGGAGCAGAACGGGTCCGAAGTATAGGCATATGCGAGTGCCTGTCACCGCTCACGCCGTACGCATAGGGCCTGGAGGGCATCGTAATATTCTCTTGACAGAAGCCACCCTCCGTGATACAAAACTCTAGACTAGATGGTACATATATCTATACCAATGAGTCGGCCTCGACCGCTGGCAACATGAGCCCTGTCGCCACCGCGGCGTTAGTCCATTGCTCAGACCTACATTCCACCCGATGGACCGTTGACGTACTGGTCAATTTCGATTGACGCGGCATGAGAAAGAAATATTCGTTCAAAGATAGGCATGGCGCGAAGCTCGTACGCGCGACCGGTATAACCGTATTCGCTCTGGCGCTATACGCCATTTACGGCCAATCGGGGACTGGAACTTTAAGGGTGGAAATTCGCGACCACGCAAGCGGCGCGATCACACCGGCCATGGTGTGCATTCAATCACTTGCCGACGGCAAGTGGCGCACGCCGCCCGACGGCACACGAATTCCTCCCTATACGACGACGCGAGAATTCTACTCGCCACCGGAATGGAAGCCAGGTGAGATCGGGCCGGTCCGGCTCACGAATGGCGAATACAACGATAACGACACACGGTCGATCATATATGAGGGTCACTCGGCTTACCCATTCTGGCGAGAACCAGCGGCTTACTTCGTCTCGCAACCGTTCTCGATCACGCTTCCGGCCGGTAAATGGCGCTTGGCAGTCGAGCGCGGCATCGAGACGTTGCCGGTTTTTGAGGAGTTCCAAATTGAGCCGCACCAGTTGCTTGAGCGACGTATTGAACTCAAGCGCTGGGTCGATATGCCCCGGCTCGGCTGGTATTCCGGTGACGACCACGTACACTACGCGCGTCTGAAGCCCGAACACAATGAGTTGCTCATGACCTGGGCCCTCGCCGAGGATGTCCATGTTGCCAATATTCTGCGCATGGGCGACATCGAACGGCTCTACTTCGAGCAGGCGGCGTACGGCAAGCAATCACGCTATCAGCGAGGGGATTATGTCCTGGTCACCGGGCAAGAGGATCCGCGCACAGGAATCGACGACCAGGGCCACACGATCGCGCTGAACATAACAGCGCCTGTTCGCGATACGTCTCAGTATCACCTTTACGATCTCATGTTTGACGGCGTGCACCGGCAAGGAGGGCTGACCGGATACGCTCATATTGCCTGGGCCGACGATTGGTACCGGCGCGAGAGTCCCGCTATCTGGCCAACATGGGATGCAAACATTAATGTTCCCCGCGGCAGAATCGACTTTTTCGAGATACTTCAGTTCCTGCATCTCGGTCTCGAAGACTACTATGACTTTCTGAACATGGGGTTTCGTCTCGCCGCCTCGTCCGGCTCTGATGTGCCCTCTGGCGCAACCATCGGCGAAACACGCATGTACGCTTACGTTGGCCCGAGTTTTTCAGCCGACGCTTGGTTCGGTGCGGTCAAACGAGGGCGCACCTTTGTGACCAACGGCCCGATGCTGACACTAACGGTAGATGACCGGATGCCAGGCGACGAACTGCACGTCCGTCGAAATTCCAGTTTGCGCGTTCACGCGCGGTCCTGGGGGCCGGCTGTTATTGGGGCTCCCAAAACGCTCGAAATTGTCGCGAACGGCAGAGTCGCCGCTACGAAAACCACCCGTGATGGAAAGTCGGATGAACTGGACCTGCGCACTATATTGGGGGCCGGATCGAGTGAATGGATCTCGGCTCGGGTGACGTCTGATAACGGAGCAGTCGCCCACACATCACCGGTTTACGTGAGCGTTGATGGAGCGCCAGTTCGGGACGATGCTCACTTGCCCCAACTGGTGGAGAAGCGCCTCCGGGCACTGGAATTCATCGCCAGCCGCTTGCGTGAAGGATACGCAAAGCCTGAGGCGCAAGCACTAGCCCAGCGGATTGGGGAAGCGCGAATGAAGTACAAAGAGTTGTTGAGCGCGTATTAAAGTCGATCAACCCTCGAACTGTTCTGACCAATGCCCTCCGCCACCTTACTCGGGGCCCGCAGCGACAATCACCTTCGTCAGTTTTTCGGTATCGGTTCCGGCAACGCCCGGCCTGTAGAGGCTCCACGGATTCCACAGTTGACTCGTAGATCTGAAACTCCTTGACCAACAATCGCGAGCGATGCTATAGAATGTATAGACCAATCACAATAGGTCTAGACAAAAAACCGGAAGGTGAACCGCCGGGATTACGACAGGCAACGTGGGACTGGTCGCGGCGGTAGTGAAATTTTCCAAACCCGGCGGCCTGCTTTCTCACCGCAGGAGATTCTCGAGATCTTCGACGTTATAGAAGCCGCGCAGCGCAGCAAGGAGTCCGGCGGGCGCCCCGTGCGCATCCGCGATTTTTCGATAGGAGGAATCCCAAATGATCAAGACCGGGTGGTTCGGCGTCCTCGCCTTACTGTTGGCGCGTGGCCCAATGGCCGCACAGGAACTGCAGTGGGTGGATCTGTTCAGCGGCAAGGACCTGTCGGGTTGGCAGGTGCGCGGTCTCGGCACCTGGAGCGTCCTCGAGGGCGGCATTCTGATCGGGCAATGCGATCCGGAAAAGCCGTGTCTCCCTCAATCCTGGCTCTACACCGAAAAAGAATTCGGTGAGAGCTTCGACCTTTCGCTCGACTATTGGCTGAAGGTCGGAGGCAATAGCGGTGTATCCATCGGCGACCGCCAGCGCGCGAAATTCGCAATCGATCCCAAGACCGGATGGCCCACGCCCGCTCGCTCCGCGTACGAAGTCAACCTGGATAATGGAACGCCGCGCGATTTCGATATCAGCGGCAGCATCTATAAACTCGTGCAGGCCAAAGACGGCGTCCAACGGCGCACGGATTGGAACACCCTGCTCATTGAAGTGCGCAGCAATCTGATTCGGGTTCACTTGAACGGCGTCCTGGTGGCCGAGCATCCCGGTCTTGCGGACCGGCCTAAATCCGGGCCGATCGGACTACAACTGCATTCTCCCACCGACGTGGTCATGTTCCGGAACTTGCGCATCAGGGAATGGAAGTAAAAGGAAATGGAGCTCGGTCAACCTGGGCGCTCGCCGGCAAACGCGGCGATTCCGGACGCCCCCAAACTGCGAGCACTTCGGCTCTGGAAGCAGCAGACATGGCTATGGAGCGCTTGACACCATACAGCAAAAGTGAAAATATGTCTAGACCAATGACCTCGAGGTTTGGACCAGTTATGAAGCCTTCTTCAACTAGTGAAAGAGACGTCTTCTTCCACATTCGCGTGGACAAAAACAGCCCTGTCCCGGTGTACGCCCAGATCACTGAAGGGATGAAGAATCTGCTGCAACCCGGCTCGATCCCAGCCGGTACTCCGCTTCCGCCCGAGCGAGTGCTGTGCGAACGCCTCGGAGTCAGCCGGATGACCTTGCGACAGGCGTGCGAGGCGCTCGAACGCGAGGGCTTGATTGAATCGCACCGCGGGCGCGGGACCTTCGTGGCCCCGCGGCGGATGACCAAGAAGCAGCAGGAGATGCGGAGCTTCACCGAGGAGATTCGGTCACGCGGCCAGGAGCCGTCCTCGCGTCTCATTGTTTTCCGGAACGTTAAGCAGTCTGCGGAGGATAGCGAGTTCTTCGGGCTTCCGGAAACGGAGTCGCTGTACGAGATTGAGAGATTGCGTTTGGCTGACGAGGTGCCGATCGCGCTCGAATGCATCCACATCCCCGCATACCTTTGTCCGGGCCTGGACCGGTTCAACCTGGTATCACATTCGATCTACCAGATTCTGGAAGAGAACTACGGGCTTGCCCTGGCTCACTGTTCGGAGCAGATTTCCGCCGCCAGGCCTACGCAAAAGCACAAACGCCTGCTACAGGCGAACGGAGCGGTCCTGGTAGTGAATCGAAGGACCTATTCGAACAAGGAAACGCCGGTCGAACTCGCTACCACTGCCTACCGTGGCGACCTTTACCGGGCGGTGGTTCATTCCGTCCGGAAAGCCGGCGAGGTGCACTGAAAGTCCCGGGCAAGAAATGCTACCCCGCCAACGAGTGGCTGCGGCGCTTGAGTTTCGAGCACCCGATTGCGTCCCAGTCGAGTATCACGCGTCTCCGGCCGGGTTCGTGGAGCACGGCGGGAAACTGCTCGAACTCTGGCGCGGAAATCCTGACGATTTCGGACCGCCAGATCGTTTCAAAATCCCTGCCGCAGGTCCGGGACCCAGAGCCTGGCGCGACGCCTGGGGTGTGGAATGGCGCGAGGAGGCGTTTGGCGCAGGTGGGATTCCTTTTCACCGCCCCCTGGCTGACTGGAGTGCGTGGCCCGGTTTCCAGATGCCGGGATTGCCGGAAGATTCGGGCCCGGATTTCGAGCGGGAACGCCTCCGGTGCCGGCAGCATCGCCAGACATACTTCCTGAAGAGCGCCTGGATCAGCCTATTTGAACTGATGCACGCCTTGCGTCCGTTCGAAGACGTGCTGATGGACATTGCAACATGCAGCCCGGAAATAGAGCGCCTTGCGGACGCACTGACGGAACATCACCTTGCCCACATCGAGTACTTGCTGAAACGGGGCGTTGACGCTGTTCAGTTCGGCGACGATTTCGGCACGCAAACGGACCTGATGCTTTCGCCTGCGATGTGGCGCCGCTTTTTCCGGCCACGATACGACGTGCTGGTCCGGCGGGTCAAAGAGGCTGGAGCGAAGGTGTTTTTCCATAGCTGCGGGAATGTGAAGAGTCTCCTGAGCGATTTTGCTGCGCTCGGCGTGGACGCGGTCTGGCCACAGCTTAGCCTTTACGATCTCCGCTGGCTGTCGCGTTTCTGCCGGGATGCGCGGCTGGCCATCGCACTGCATCCCGATCGCGGCGAGTTGATGATACGCTCGACACCGGAAAAAGTCCGCGAATATCTTCGGGACCTGGCGGAGATCTTCGAAGTGGACCGCGGCGGAGCGTGGTTCTATGTCGAGGTGGATCGCGGATTCCCGTTCCGGAACGTCGCCGCGCTGACGGAGACGATAGCAGAAATCCGGAGAGCCCCGGTTGCCGCCCGGCCGTTATGACGGTGTAAAGCTGATGGCGAAACGGCGGCACCGATCCGTGCTCGATTGGAACAGCGAGGCGGTTTTAGGGAATTTATTGGCGCACGCACCCCGGAGTGTGTGAGCGCCTGAGGAGAATGCAATGGAAACCGGCAGAAGAGCGTTCGTGAAAGGGGCCGCTGCTGCGCTGGCTCCCTATTTCGTTCCAAGCAGTGCATGGGGCGCAAACGACAGGATCGCCTATGGTGCGATCGGCGTCGGAAATCGTGGAGGGTGGCTCAATAAGTCGTTCCAGAAAATCGGGGCGCAGTGCGTGGGTCTCTGCGATGTGTACGCGCCTCATCTTGCGGCAGCCCGCCAGGACTCGCCCGACGGGGTGCCTGCCTATAACGATTACCGGGAACTGCTGGCCACGCCTGGTTTGGACTGCGTTGTGATCGCGACGCCCGACCATCAGCACCTGCCCATGCTGCTCCATGCGCTCGAGGCCCGCAAGGACGTGTATCTCGAGAAGCCCCTTTCGCTCTCGCTCGAACAGAGCCCCCGCATGATCGCAGCGGTGCGAGCCAGCAAACAAATTGTGCAGATCGGCATGCAGCGGCGCAGCATGGATTTCATTCGCCGCGCCAAGAAGATGATGGACGAGGGCGCCCTCGGAAGAGTCTCGATGGTCCGGGCTATGTGGAACTGGCACTTCACCATGCCGCTGGACGCATCCCCGCTGCCGGGCGAGTTGGATTGGAACCGCTTTCTCGGTCCTGCGCCGCAGCGGCCCTTGGATGCGCTCCGGTTTCGGTGGTGGCGCGGCTTCTGGGACTATTCCGGCGGAAACATGACAGATCAAGGCACACACCTCATGGATGTCGTCCAGTGGATGATGAACTCCGGGCCTCCGCTCTCGGCGGTATGCCAGGGACGCATCACAAATGCCAGCGGCGTCGAGGTGCCGAACGTGTTTACTGCGGTGTTCGAATACCACGATTTCCTAGCTACCTGGACGCTCGATTACCGCAGCACGTACGATTACGACTGGTCGATCAGGTTCATCGGCGAAGACGCGACCCTGCTTCTCGACCGCCGCGGTCTTCGGTTGCATAAGGATGCAGGCGCCTCCCGAACACCATGGAATCAGAAGGTCTCTACAGAGCCGGCCCTTGAAATTCCTGACACCGACGCACAGGAAGCGCATCTGCAAAACTTCCTCGACTGCGTCCGGAGCCGGCAGGAGCCGAACTGCCCCGTGGAGACCGCAGCGGCCGCGGTATCCGGGCCGCATATGGCTAACCTGGCATACAGGCAAGACCGCAAGGTCCGCTCCGATGCGGCCGTGAACGGCTGAACGGCAAACATCCACTCACCAGAAGCCGATATGTCCTGCGATCAGCAGTTTAGGCGGCGGCTGTGCGGCTGTGTCCAGCCTGCCGGTGGCCGGGCCGCCCGTAACAGGATTCGAAAATCAAAAAAAAAGCTCCTAATATCGTTGACAAGATTCTAGGCCAATAGTATATATGTCTAGACCAGCATTTTGATTTATGCATGCGGCCGCGCGGTGATTGGGCCGGCTGGGGTTTCTGCAGTTGATTGGCGGCGCTTGCGCCAGTCTGACCAACGTAGGCTTGTCTAGACATGCTGGGCTCAGCTCATCAGGAGGAGCTATGAGAAGGAACTCTTTTTCCCGATTCCGCAGAGATTTGGTAAGCGTTTGGCTCGGGGCGGCGCTTCTTTTGTTTGTTCTTGCTCCGGTCGCCCTGCGTGGTCAGACTGGTTACGGTTCGATCCTGGGTAGGGTGACGGACCCCTCTGGCGCGGTTGTGTCCGCGGTGACCGTCACGTTGCGCAACGAAGCCACGAACGTTTCAAATGTGACGCCAACGAATGGGGACGGAGAATATGTGTTCCCCAATGTGGTCCCGGGCCGATACGAAGTTACGATCAGACAAGAAGGCTTCGAACAGTTTGAAGTTAGTCACGTCGAACTGTTGGTTGGCCAGACTGTCCGTCAGGATGCCCAGCTCACGGTCGGTGCCACCACCACGAAGGTCAATGTTATAGCGAGCACGCCGCTTGTCCAAACGGACACTTCTTCGGTGGAAAGCGTCATCGACTCGAAACAGATTTCCATGATGCCGCTGGACGGCCGGACGAACATCTTTCCGTTACTCGCCCTTGCTCCCGGCGTGCAGGGTGGAGCTTGGGGCTTTTACACTCCCAAATTCGGCGGCAACACCGTGGAAGGCAGCTATAACGTAAGAATTGACGGCACGGACGCGTCGGAAAGCGAGAACGAATACATCGGGATCGGGGATCCCTCCCTGGACGCGATCTCGGAAATCAAGGTCGTTGACAGCATGGGATCCGCGAAATACGGAACCGGTGCTGCCTCCGTGGTTATGGTCACGAAGTCTGGCACCAACGAGTTCCATGGCAGCGCGTTCGAGTACAATCGAGTCAAGCAGCTCGCGGCCCAGAATTTCTTCGCCACCGGTTTACCCAAGTCCCCCTACACTCGTAATGAATTTGGCGGATCATTGGGAGGGCCCATCAAGAAGGACAAGCTATTCTTCTTTGCAAGCTATGAGGCCCTCACTTTCAGATCCTCAAGCACCTCGGAATCCGCGATGCCAACCACGGCGATGCTACAAGGGAATTTCTCCGGCCTGCCGGCGATCATAGATCCCTCCAACGGCACTCCATTCCCAGACAACCAGATTAATCCCAGCCGATTCAGCACTGCGTCGCAATACTTCTCAAAGTTCTTCGACACGCCCAACCTGGCCTCCTCGGCGCCAGGCGGTTTGGGGACAAACTTCGTCGTGAATCTGGGAACGAAACAAGACGAATTCAGGTATCAAGGGCGCGGAGATTACACAATCAATGATAAGAACCAGTTGTCGGTGATGTGGT
>Ga0335069_10007955_pt1 | contig 15229 bp, 9 predicted proteins | sample Lox_Sample_11_FD_206714 | JGI IMG/M metagenome (GOLD analysis project Ga0335069, IMG submission 206714) | Soil microbial communities from Loxahatchee National Wildlife Refuge, Florida, United States - Lox_Sample_1.1 | ecosystem: Environmental > Terrestrial > Soil > Wetlands | place: USA: Florida... | reverse complement strand
CCGGGGCCGGCGCGGCCTGCGAATGCGCCCGGCGTGGGAGCCGCGGCACCGGTCAGGTCAGATGCCGGCGGCGCGTGCCGTCTCCCGACGCGGGGTGCTGAGCCCGTCTTTATGCGTATTGGCGCCGGCCGCGCTTGGGTACAGGATTCAGCCGGCAGCCCGCGTCTCGGCTCGCGCCCGGCGGCAGCCAGGCCGGGCACCGGTCGAGGATCGTCGCGGTGCGGACCAGCGGCCCCGCCCCCCGGCTCGCGCGGTGCCCGATTCCGAGCGGACCGGCGTCTGAACTTTCGCAATCCGTTGGAGGGCCTGCCATGTCCACGACCGAAAGGCCACGCGACATCGCCACCGTCACGCTCTCGGTGCTGGCGATCGGCCTCTTGATCACAGCCGCATTCTGGGTCCTGCGGCCGTTCATCCCGGCGACCGTCTGGGCGGCAATGATCGTCATCACCACCTGGCCGACGATGCTGGCGATCCAGCGGCGCCTGTGGGGCCGCCGCAGTCTCGCCGTCGCCGTCATGACCATCCTGCTGCTGCTCGTGGTGCTCGGGCCGCTCTGCGTGGCCGTCTACACGATCATCACGCATTCCGGCGATTTCGCCGCGGCGGCCAGGGCTCTCGCGGCCTACCGGCCGGGCCCCGTGCCGCCGTGGCTGGCATCGCTGCCGGTGGTCGGCCAGCGTGCCGCCGAGATCTGGAATCACCTCGCGACCTCGGACGCCGACGCACTGGCGCAACAGCTGCTGCCGTATCTCGATGACGTCCGGAAATTCTTCCTCGGCGCGCTCGGCGACACCGGCGCGCTGGTCGTGCAGCTGCTGCTCACCGCCGTGATATCGGCGATCATGTATGCGGGCGGCGATTCCGCGGCGCTCGCCGTGCGGCGCTTCTTCCTGCGCCTCGCGGGCCAGCGCGGCGAGAACGTGGTGCTGCTCGCCGCACGCGCGGTGCGCGGCGTGGCGCTCGGCGTCGGCGTCACGGCGATCGTGCAGTCGCTGCTCGGCGGCGCCGGGCTCGCGATCGCCGGCGTGCCGTTCGCCGGCCTGCTGACGGCGGTCATGTTCGTGCTCTGCATCGCGCAGGTCGGGCCGATCCTCGTGCTGGCGCCGGCGGTGGTGTGGCTCTTCTGGAGCGGCGCCACGGGCTGGGGAACGTTCCTGCTGGTGTGGACCCTGATCGTCGGCTCGCTCGACAACATCCTGCGGCCGATTCTGATCAAGCGCGGCGCCGACCTGCCCCTGCTGCTGATCTTTGCCGGCGTCATCGGCGGCCTGATCGGGTTCGGGCTGGTCGGCATCTTCATCGGTCCGGTCGCGCTGGCCGTCGCCTACACGCTGGTCGGCGACTGGATCGCCGAGCGGACGAGCCCGGGCTGAATCGCGTCGCGCGAGCAACGCGGCGCCGCGACCCGCTGCGCCTTGCGGCGCCCGGATCGGCCGCAGGGGCGCCGCTGTGGCAAGATCCGCTGCGACCGCGCGCCGGTCGCTGATCCCGGAGGACGCCGTGTTCGACATCGTCGCCGTGCTGGTCGTGCTGACGGCGACGTTCTCCTACCTCAATCATCGCTTCCTGAAGTTTCCGATGACGATCGGGGTCATGACGATCGCGCTCGCGCTCTCGCTCGCGGTCATGGCCCTCGACAAGCTGGGTTTCGGCGTGCCGCGGGGCAGCGAGCACGCGCTGCTGGCGTCGATCGACTTCACCGACGTGCTGATGCAGGGCATGCTGTCGTTCCTGCTGTTCGCCGGCGCCCTGCACGTGGACCTCAAGAGCCTGCGGCAGGTGGCCTGGCAGGTCGCGGCGCTGGCGGTGGTCGGCACGGCGCTGTCGACGCTGATCGTCGGCTACGGCAGCTGGTACGCGCTCGGCGCGCTCGGCATCTCGATCTCGCTGGTCCACTGCCTGCTGTTCGGCGCGCTCATCTCGCCGACCGACCCGATCGCGGTGCTCGGGATCCTGAAATCGGCCAAGGTGGCGGCCCGGGTCGAGGCCACGATCGCGGGCGAGTCGCTGGTCAACGACGGCATCGGCGTCGTGCTGTTCGCGCTGCTGCTCGGCATGCTGGAGAGCGGTGTCGTGCCGTCGGCGGCGACCGCGCTCACGGTCTTCGCCCGCGAGGCGATCGGCGGCGCGCTGTTCGGCATCGCACTCGGCTATGCCGTCTACCGCGTGCTACACACGATCGACAACGCGCAGATCGAGGTGCTGATCACGCTCGCGACGGTGGTTGGCGGCTACGCACTCGCGTACCACCTGCACGTCTCCGGGCCGCTCGCCATGGTCGCGAGCGGGCTCCTGATCGGCAGCGAGGGCCGGGCGCGCGCGATGTCGGAGCGCACGCGGCTGCATCTCGACATCTTCTGGCAGCTGCTCGACGAGCTGCTGAACGGCGTGCTGTTCCTGCTGATCGGACTCGAGTTCGCGCTGATCGCCTTCCCGGCGAGTGCCTTCGATGCCGTGCTGCTGGTCGTCGCGCTCACGATCGTCGCGCGGTACCTGGTGGTCGGCGTCCCCGCCACCCTGTGGCGGCGGTGGTTCGGCCTGCCGCCGGGGTCGGGTCTGGTGCTGACCTGGGGCGGCGTCCGGGGCGGCATCTCGGTCGCGCTCGCGCTGTCGCTGCCGCCGGGCGAGGGGCGCGACGTGGTGCTGATGCTCACCTACGCGGTCGTCGTGTTCTCGATCCTCGGCCAGGGATTGACGGTCGGCCGCCTCGCCCGCGCGCTGCGCCTCGGCGCCGACCAGCGGCGGGGCTAGCCCGGCGCCGGCCGGGCGGAGCCTGGCTGGCTCCGCCGGGCCGGCTGGAATCATCAGTAGATCTCGAACATCTTCTGGATCTTCGCCACATCCTTGGTCTTCGTCAGCGCGAGCTGCAGCAGCACGCGCGACTTCGGCGGCGTCAGCTCGCCCGAGGCGACGAAGCCCATCTTGTCGTCGTTGATCTCGTTGTTCCTGAGCGTGATCCCCATCGGCAGGCGGGTGCTGCGCACCACGACCACGCCGGCCTTCGCGGCCTTGACCAGCGCATCGAGCGCGGGCGTCGTCATGTTGCCGTCGCCTACGCCCGCGACCACCAGGCCCTGCGCGCCGTTCTTGACCGCCGCCTCGATCAGGTCCGGACTCATGTTGGCGTGCGCGTAGATGATGTCGACGCGCGGCAGCTTCGTGAGCCCCTCGACCGAGAACTCCGTGGCGTTGCCCACCTTGCGATCCATCGGCTCCCACCAGTCGATCTTGCCGGTGTGCGCCTGGCCGGCGGCGCCGCGCAGCAGGCTCTTGAACGTCTGCACGCTGGTGGTGTCGGTCTTGGTCACGTTGCGTGCGTAGTGGAACTCGTCGTTCAGGCAGACCAGGGCGCCCTTGCCCCTGGCACGCGGATCGACCGCAATCGCCACGCCGTTGTAGATGTTGCCGGGGCCGTCGGCGCTGATCGCGGTGGCCGGGCGCATCGAGCCCACCATCACGACCGGCTTGTCGCTCTTGACGACGAGCGTCAGGAAGTAGCTCGTCTCCTCGAGCGTGTCGGTGCCGTGGGTAATCAGCACGGCGTCGACGTCCGGCGACTTCAGGACCTCGTTGGTCCGCTTGGCGAGCTTCAGCCAGATCTCGTCGTTCATGTCCTGGCTGCCGATGTTCGCCACCTGCTCGCCGGTGATCACCGCGAGCTTGTCCAGATTCGGCACCGCCTTCAGCAGCGTATTGACGTCGTACGCGCCGGACTTGTAGCCATAGTCCGTCGCGCTCGCCTGCGCACCGGCAATCGTCCCGCCGGTGGCCAATACGCGTACCTTCGGCAGGGGCGTGGCCGCAATTGCCGCCATGGTGCTAGCCGCGAGTACGGCCGCGAGGCCCAGTGTCAGTAGTCTGTGTTTCATATGAACTCCTCAACTTGAATATGGCCGGCGTTCGGCCGATTACGCTTCCGGCAACCGCGACTTCTTGCCGCTCGCGGCGCCCTGCTCTCCCGGCTTGCCGCCCGTCTTGCCCTTCGACGCCTCGTACGCCTGCCGGTAGCCGCGCGCCACGGCGCGGATCGCGCGGCCGAGGTCGTCATAGACGTGATCGTCCAGGTTCGCGAACGATATCCGCACCGACCAGTCCGGCGCCTCGAAGCCGCCACCGTTCAAGAGCACGATGCCGTGGTCCTCGGCCAGGCGGAAGACGATGTCGAGCGGGTGAACGTTCGCCTTCATCCACTTGACGACGTCCTCGTCCAGGTACTTGCGCGCCCAGAACTCGAAATCGATCAGCCCGTAGTAGTAGTCGAACAGCTCGTTCGGCGGGATGTCGATGCCGAGCCCTTCGATCGTCGCCTGCACCCGCTTCTTGACGATCGAGATGCACGCCTTCTGGTAGTGCTTCTTCTCGTCCATGAGCTCGTAGGCGGAGAACAGCGTCATCATCACCTGCTGCGGCAGCGACAGGCCCGCGGTGTGGTTCAGCGCCACGTCGCGGCTGTCGGCCACGATCCGGTCGATGAAGCGCAGCTCGCGCGGCTTCAGCGTGATCGCGCTGTAGCGCTTGTCGAGCTTCTTCAGCACTGGCTCCGGGTGCTTGGCGATCAGCTGGTCGAACAGGTTGTTCTCGTGCACCGCGATCACGCCGAGGCGCCAGCCGGTGCAGCCGAAGTACTTGCTGTACGAGTAGACGCCGATCGTGTTGAACGGGAACGCGCCGAGGAGCGAGCGAAAGCCGGGCACGAACGTGCCATAGACGTCGTCCGTCAGCAGGATCAGGTCGGGCCGCTTCTTGAGGATCGCGCCGATCTTCGCGATGGTCTCGGCGCTCAGCGCGATGGCGCTCGGGTTGCCGGGGTTCACCACGAAGAACGCCTTGATCTTCGGGTCCAGCAGCTTCTTCAGCTCCGCATCGGTGAACTGGAAGCGGTTCTCCTGCGGTGCGGCGACGTTGACGATGTTGAGGTCGTAGTCCTCGAGGTGCGGCATCTCGAGGTACGGCGTGAAGATCGGCGTGCCGAGGGCGATCGTGTCGCCGGGGTTCACCAGCCGGTTGGTCTTCAGCGACTTGAAGATGTAGCACATGGCGGCCGTGCCGCCCTCGACCGCGTACAGCTTGAAGGTGCCCTTCGGCCGCGGCGGCCCGCACATCGCCCACTGCAGGTACTCGTGCACCACCTGCTCGTTGTGCACCAGCATGCGGTCCGGCACCGGGTAGTTGTCGCCGATGATCGAGTCGACCAGCTCGTGCACGAACTTGTCGGCGTCGAAGCCGAATTTCTTCACCGCCCAGGGCACGAGCGCGGTCAGGAACTCGGCGCCCGGCAGCTCGCTGTGCTTCTTGAGCCAGGAGGCGAGCCGGTCGGCGACGCCCTTCGCCTTCGGCATGCCACCGACGCCGGGCAGCAGGTCCTGCACCCGCTTGCTCTCGGTGATCGCGAACTGGCCGAGCAGGAAGAAGCCCTCGCGCGGTTCCGTCGCGATCCAGTTCGGGTTGCCCCGGCCGGCGTTCAGGTAAGCGATGTTGGAGGCGCTCGCGGTCGCACTGGCGGCCTTGGCGAGGAAGTCCTTGATCTCGAACGGGCTCAGCGTCGCGTATTCGCGCAGTTTCACGATGTCCATGGTGCTCTCCGCCTCCGATTGCAGAAGTGGTCGTGATCCTCAGCCCGACAGCAGCAGCACGATCGCCATGCCGAAGATCGTCAGCAGCGTGTTGCCGATCGCGTACGGCATGCCATAGCCGAGCGCCGGCACCTTGCTCTTGGCCGCCTCCTGGACCATGCCGAGCGCGGCGGTCGTGGTGCGCACGCCGGCGCAGATGCCGAACAAGAGCGCCGGGTGGAAGCGGAACACGAAGTGGCCGAGCAGCACCGCGCCGATGAGGGGCACCGAGGTGGCGACCACGCCCCACAGGAAGATGCTCAGGCCGGCGTGCTGCACACCCGACACGAAGCCGGGTCCGGCGTTGATGCCGACGATGGCGATGAAGACGTTGAGACCGAGGGTGTTCATCAGCCACAGCGACGGCGCCGGGATGTTGCCGAAGGTCGGGCGGATCGTGCGCCAGTAGCCGAGCAGCAGGCCGGCGAGGAGCGCGCCGCCGGAGGTCGACAGGCTGATCGGGATGCCGCCCCAGCCGATGCTGAGCGCGCCGAACAGGCCGCCGATGACGATGCCGATCGCGACCACCGCGAGGTCGGTGCTCTCGACCGGCCGGTCGGCGTGGCCGAGCGCCGCGACGGCGGCGTCGACGTGGCGTGTGCTGCCGACGACCGTGAGGATGTCGCCGCGCAGGATCTCCGTTTCCGGAAGAACCGGGATCTCGACCATGTTGCGCGTGATCTTGCGCAGGTACACGCCGCGCGTGTACGGCTCGTCCGCGAGCTGGCGCAGCGTGCGCCCGTTCGCGCTCTTGCTGCGGATGAAGACGTCGACGACGGTGGCCGGCATGTCCAGCAGGCCCTTGTCGTTGACCTCGGGAACGACCGCCTCCACCTTCTCGACGAGCGCCTCGCGCGGCCCGGAGATGACGACGACGTCGCCCGCCTGCAGGACGCTGTCGGCGGTCGCGTCGAGCAGCTGCTCGCCGCGGCGGATGCGCTCGACGAAGATCCTGAGGCCGGGGAACAGGTCGCGCACCGGCTTGCCGGTGAGGCCACTCTTCGCGTCGATCCGGTAGGCACGCGCCTCGATGTGGCGGTAGGCCGAGAACACGCCCGGGTCGGCGCCGGACTGCCCGCCGCCCATCTGCTTCTCGTACTCGGCACACTCCTTGGCGAGGTCGACGCCGATCAGCTTCGGGCCGATCTGCGCAAGCACGATCGCGGAGCCAATCGTGCCGTAGATGTAGGTCACGGCGTAACCGATCGGGATCGCGTCGAGGTAGGACTTCACCTGGCTCGCCGGCAGGCCGAGGCGGTTGATCTGGTCGGTCGCGACGCCGATCGAGGCGGAGATGGTCTGCGATCCGGCGTAGAGGCCGGTCGCGAGGCCGATGTCGAGGCCGCCGAACTTCGCGCACAGATACGGCACGAGCAGGCACAGCGCGAGCACGATCAGCGAGAACACGATCTGCTTCGGGCCGTCCTTGCTGAGGCCGCGGAAGAACTGCGGCCCGACGCCGTAGCCGACCGCGAACAGGAACAGCATGAAGAACGTCGACTTGATGGGGCCGGGGATCTGGATCCCGAGCTGGCCGATCGCCACCGCCGCGAGCAGCGTCGCGGTCACCGCGCCGAGATTGAAGCCGGCGACCTTCTTCGGCCCGATCCAGAAGCCCACTGCCAGCGCGAGGAACAGCGCCAGCTCCGGATAGGAGCGCAGCGTACCCACCGTCCAACCCCAGATGTCCATTGTCGGTCTCCCTCGATTCCAGGACCTGTCAGGTGAGCAGGGCGACGATCACGGTGCCCCAGATCGCCAGAAACACGTTGCCCACCGCGTAGGCGACGCCGTAGCCCATCGCCGGAACGGCGCTGCGCGCGCTTTCCTGCACTGCAGCGAGCGCCGGGGTCGCGGTGCAGGCGCCGGCGCAGATTCCGAGCAGCACTCCGGGGTGCATCCTGAACAGCCAGCGCCCGACCACGACGCCGACGAGCAGCGCCGCGCTGATTGTCAGCGCACCGGCGAGCAGCAGGCTCGGCCCGCTGCTCTGCAGGCCCTTGATGAAGTCCGGGCCTGCGTTCAGGCCGACGACGGCCACGAAGCCGGTCAGCCCGATCGACTCGAACACCGACAGCGCGGCGCCGGGGATCCGGCCGAGCCAGCGCGGCCGGACCGACCGCAGCCAGCCGCAGACGAGTCCGCCGAGCAGCACGCCGACCGGGAGGCTCAGCCCGATCTCGATTCCCCCAAGACGCAGCGCCGGCAGGCCGATCATGGCGCCGGCCACGATGCCGGTCGCGACCACCAGCATGTCGGTGGCGTCGGTGGCACGGTCTGCGACGCCGAGGAAGTCGGTGGCGCGCGCGATGCTCGCAACCGAGCCGGTGAGCGTCAGCACGTCGCCGCGCTGCACCCGCGTGTCCCTGAGCGCGCCCATCGGCAGCCCGGCCCGCGTCAGTCGCTTGAGAAACACGCCGCGCGCCGCCGTATCGCGGCCGAGGTCGGCGAGCGTGCGCCCGGCGACGGCGGAGTTCGTGACGACGACCTCGACCATGTCTCCCGGGATGCTCAGCAGCTCGGCGTCGTCGACCTCGCGGAGCCCGCCGCCGGGAAACTCCACGACCTCGACGATCGTCTTGCGCGGCCCGGAGATCGCGACCGCGTCCCCCGCCCGCATCAGCGTGTGGCCGTCGCTGTCGAGCACCTGCTCACCCTTGCGCAGGCGCTCGACGAAGATCCGGGCGCCGCCGACGGACGCTTCCAGGTCCGCGACGCTCTTGCCGACCCACCGCGAGCCGGCATCGATCGCGAAAGCGCGCACCTCGAATTCGCGGCGCACCACCAGTCCCTGAGGGCTACCGCCCTGGAGCTCGGACTCGAGCTTGCGGCACTCGTCGGCGAGGTCCACGCGCATGATCCGCGGCGCGAGCTGCGACAGGAACCAGGAGGCGCCGGCCATGCCGATCAGGTAGGTGACGGCGAACGCGACCGGGATGTTGTTGGCCATGGCCGCACGGGCCGCCTCGGGAGCCGGCAGCCGGGCGATTGCGTCCATCGCCGTGCCGATCGCCGCCGACTCGGTCAGCGAGCCGGCCAGGAGGCCGGCGGCGGTGCCGGCGTCGTAGCCGAAGGCGCGCGCGACGACCGTGGCGACCACGAGGCCGGTGACCGCGATGATCGCGGCGAGCGCCGCGTACTGCAGCCCGTCCTTGCGGATCGAGAGGAAGAACTGCGGGCCGGTCCGAAAGCCGATGGCGAACAGGAACAGCAGGAAGAAGCACTGCTTCACCTCGTTCGGCAGGCTGAGGCCCAGCTGGCCGACGATGACGCCCGCGATCAGCGTGCCGGTGACCGCGCCGAGCTTGAAGCTGCCGATTGCGGCCTTGCCGAGCAGGTAGCCGATGCCCAGCACCACGAAGAACGCGATCTCCGGATGAGCGGTGAAGATGAGTCGGATCCAGTGGAACACCAGTCAGTACCCCGCGATCGGTGCCTCTCGGTGCGGACTAGAGCGATCGACTGGCGCCGGACTGCTCGCGGCGCGGCCGTCCGGCCAGGGGCCGGTGCAGAACGCGGCCGGGACCTCGTGGTCCCGGCCGGTCACTGTGCTGTCGCGCCGGCCGGACGCGGCACGCCTTCACTTCTTCGCCGCCGGAGTCGCTGCATACGGATTGCCGCCGAGCGCCGTGGAGATCGCGGCGATCGTCTTCTGCGCCTTGACGCTGTTACCCGCCGCATCGAGCGGTGGCGAAATCACGGCAATGCCGAACTTGCCGGGCGACACGGCGATGATGCCGCCGCCGACGCCGCTCTTGGCCGGCAGGCCGGTGTGATAGAGCCACTTGCCGGAGTCGTCGTACAGGCCCGCGGTCGCCATCACCGCGAGCACGCGCGGCACGTTGGCGGTGCTCATGACCTGCTTGCCGGTGACGGGATTGCGGCCGCCGTTGGCAAGCGTGCCGGCCATGATCGCGAGGTCCTTCGCGTTGACCGCGATGGCGCACTGCTCGGTGTAGACGTCGACCGCCTGCTGCGGATTGGCCTTGATGAACTCGTAGGCGTACATCAGCGCGCCGATCGCCTGGTTGCGCTGGTTGGTGGCCGCCTCGGACTTGAACACCTCCTCATCGACGCCCAGAGCCCGGCCGGCGAAGGCCGAATGGAAGCTCAGGATGCTGTTCCACACCTCCGCGCGGCTGGCGCCCTTGACCATGCTGGTCGCGGTGATCGCTCCCGGGTTGACGAGCGGGTTGATCTCCGGGCCGCCGAGCGCCTTCTGGGCGAACTCGACCGCGACGATCGAGTTGAAGCGCATGCCGGTGGCGTCGACGCCGATCGTCTTCTCAATCGCCTCGGGCCCCTGCTCCTCCATGACCTTCGCCATCGTGAAGACCTTGGAGATCGACTGGATCGACACCTGCGAGGTGATGTCGCCCTTGGTGTAGACCCGGCCGTCGGTGGTCACGACCGCGATGCCGTAGATGTTCGAGTCGACCTTGGCGAGCGCCGGGATGTAGTCGGCGTTCTTGCCCTCGCGCAGGTCCTTGAACTGCGCGTAGGCGGCATCGACCGCGGCCTGGACGGCCGCGGCACTGAGTGGATCCGCGGCCGGCGCCTCACGGGCGAGCGCCGGCGCGGCAACGACGGACAGCGCCGCCGCCGCTACCAGGGCCAGGAACCACGAAGTCTTCCTGAGTGTGGCCATACCGGTTGCTCCCGATTAGAGCTTCGTTCCGAAGCTGTACTTGATGCTGAACTGGAAGCGCACGTCGTCGCCCGAACTGCCGTCGTTGTTGGTGCGCTTGCCCCACAGCAGCTCGCCGCCCAGCGACAGGTTGTTGGCCGGGTACGCGAACAGGTTGACCGAGGCGTAGTCGCCCTTGTGATACGCCGTGGTCGCCTGGAAGTTCGTGTTGTCGACCTGCGTGAAGCTGTAGCCGATCGAGCTCGACCACATGCTGTTCCAGTAGTGGTCGTAGTACGCGACCACGCCCGTCAGCGGAACGGCCTTCGCGCTCAGCGACGGCGCGCACGGCACGCCGCCCACCGGCAGGCACGGCGTCAGCGCCGCGCTCGGGGCGAGATCCATGCCGCCGTCGTTCATGTAGCTCGCGATGCCCTCGCCGTACACGACCTGCAGCAGCACCTGGTCCTTCGCGACCGTCTTGATGCCGGCGCCGAGGTTGATGCCCCAGCCGGTCTCGCTGCCCTTGCTCCACGGCCCGCCGGTGGTGGCCTGCACCTCGTAGGCCACGCTGCGCAGGATGCCGGAGGCCTGGACGTGGCCCCACTTGTCTTCATGCCGGTACTGCAGCGTGAAGTCCGGGTACTTCTGGTCGGGGCGAACGGTGGCGTTCTGGTACTGCTCGATCAGCCGGATGTTGCCGGGGTCGACGTCGTTGCCCGGCCGCTCGATCGCGATCGCGAACTTGTCGGTCGCGGTCCGCAAGGCGGTCCAGCGGATCTGCACGTTCCGGTAGAACACCATGCCCGTCGGGCCCCAGTAGTCGTACACGTTCGGGTAGACGTCGCCGTCCATGAACAGGCTGTTGGTCTGGCCGGCCAGCAGCGAGCCCCACTCGCCGTACGCGTGCCGCAGGCGGACCGCGGTCTTGCCGGCGTCGGCGCCGGTCCCGAACATGTCGAACTCGAACTTGAAGTCGATCGGCTTGCCGTTGTCGCCGGTCGGCAACGAGCCCTTCACGCCGAAGCGGGACTGCTTGACGCTGAGGCTGGTCTGGCCGTTCGTGCCGAACTGGTCGTCGATGCCGATCTTCGACGGCCGGAAGGCGTCCTGCCAGGCCGGATCGACGCGGGCGGAATCGGCGATGGCGTCGACTTCGGCGAAGCCGTAGATCTCGAATGAACGGCCGGCGTCCTCCGCACGCGCGGAATTCGCGGCGCCCGCCACGCCCAGCGCCGCGATCGCGGCCGGCACAAGGGCCCGCGCCCATCCATTAATGCGCTGTACCATGATGACCTCTCCTGATTGCGCCAGCCGACGGGCGGGGATCCCGGGCTCGGCTGGCTGGGTATACGCGAAAAATACTGAGGCGGATCAGGCGCGAATTCATCGTGTCTATCGCGTACTGGAGAATCCGCGCTGCGCGCACGGATCCGGAGCACTGAGCCTTGCGCGCAAAAGCGAAATGCACCCATCGCATTGACTGGGCTCGGCGCCCGCGCGGCCGGCGCCTCCAACCGCCCGGTGGGCGGGGCGTCGTCGATGCGTCGCGGGGTTGCGGAGTAGGACGCGCGCGAAGGTCGCCGCCGCGCGCTCAGGATCGGTTGCCGACCCGCGCGACCCGCTGAAACGGCGCGGCGGCCAGGGGATTCGTCCTCCCGCCGGGGCCTGCTGCGGCCGGATCGGACCCTTCGGAGGCGGCCTGTGCATCGGCGCCGCGCCGCGACGCGCGCCGGGCGGACGCCCGCCCGCACCGGGCTGCGGCGCTCCGATCGGCGCCTGGCCTACAACGACAGCGTCAGGTGCACGATGCCCTGATCGCGCTGGCTGCTCATCGGCAGGCCGCAGCGTGCAAAGACCGCCAGCATCGGGCCGTTCTGCTCGAGCACGTCGGCCTCGAGCGCGGCGAAACCGTCGGCGCGGGCGAGCGCCGCGAGATGGCCGAGGAGGCGGCCGGCGATGCCGAGATTCTGGTAGTCCTCCTCGACGACGAAGGCCACCTCGGCGGTCCGCCCCGCGGCGCTCGTGCCGGAGGCGACGTAGCGACCGGAGCCGATGATGATCTCCTTGCTGCCCGCGCCGGTCGTGACGACCAACGCCGCCGCGTGCCCCGGCTCGATACTGATCAGGCGGTCGAGATCTGCGTCGGTGAGTTCGTTCTTGAATGCGAACAGCCGCCGGTAGACGGTGTCCCGGTCGAGAAGACGAAACGCCGCCGCCAGTCGCTGGCGGTCGTCGGCGCGTAGCGCCCGGATTCTCACGGTCAGGCCGTTCCTGAGCGTCTCGGTAAGATCGAACGTTGCGGAATCGGCCATGATCCTCCCTAGATCCGGCGCCGGCGGACTCCGCGGCGGCTATCTGCGCGCCGCCGGCGATGCGCGGACGGCCCAGGGGTCCGTCCCCGCGCTCGCATTCGCACGGTCAGACGATCGTGCGACCGATGCAATCGGCAGGCGCGGCGCCCCGCTCGAGCAGGTCGCCGGGTGCGCCCGTCGCTATGCGACCTTGGCCGTCGCCGCTGGCTTCTTCGGCTCCTTGCCGGTGGCCGATCGCGCCGCCAGCACGTCGGGCTTCAGCAGCTTGATGCCCTGCGCCGCGTGGTAGCCGTGGATCTCCTTGACATCCAGCTTGCGCATGAAGGCGATCGTGTCGGCCGTGATCACCTGTCCAGGAACCATGATCGGGAATCCGGGCGGGTAGGGAATCACGAAGTTCGCGGACACCATCTCCGGCCCGGCCTTCAGGCGCTCGTCGACCTCCTTGCTGCCGAGCTTGACGAACTCGCAGTTCGCCTCATCGTAGGCCATGAAGAACGCCGGGCGCATGTGGCCCTCGTTGCTCGCCGACTTCGGGCTGTCGCGGAACGAGTCGTGGAAGCGGCTGAAGTTCGGCAGGTCCGGCACGTCGGTCATCAGCGACTTGACGCGCGCAGCGAAGATCTCCTGGCCGAGCTTGCCCTCCTGCGCGAGCCGCTGGTCGATCTCGCGGGCGAGGTCCGCGAGCGTCTTGATCAGCAGCGCAGCGTCGCTCTGGGTGTTGTTGATGTTGGTCTGCACCAGCACGCTGTTGCGGGAGGTCTTGTTGATCTGGATGTCGAAGCGTTCCGCCAGCAGGCCCTTGAACTGCGTGCCGTCGAAGCCCGCCGCGCCGCACACCAGCGTGAGCCGCGTCGGGTCGAGCGCGAACTCGTCGTGCTCCCAGGCCGCGAGCATCCCGGCCCAGCTCGAGAGCGGCGGGCCGTAGTCCTTGATGCCGGAGGCGCGGAACTCCGGCGGGATCATCTCCTCGGGCGTCGCGACCCGGAAGTACTTCGAGATCAGCGGATGCGAGTTGATCGTCTGCCGCAACCGCACCGCCAGCTCCGTCATCTGCATCGTCAGCGCGTAGCCTTCCAGCTCCATCTGCCGGCGCGCGACGTCGAGCGACGCCAGCAGCTGCAGGTTCGGCGACGTCGACGTGTGCGTGAAGAACGCCTCCTCGAACGGGCCCTCGACGTGATGGAAGTCCTCGTCCCAGACCAGGATCATCGAGCCCTGGCGGAACGCCGACATCGACTTGTGCGTGGAATTCGTCTGGTAGACCCGGATGCGCACCCGATCGGGATCCGGCAGCAGGCGCGCATCGAGCAGGGCCGGATTCTTGGGATCGAGCTTGCCGGTCTTCGCCGCCCATGCCTTGTACTCGGCCCGGTAAGCCGGGTCCTTGTAGCGGGCACTGAGCGCCGCGGCCGCGCCCATGCCGGTGCGGCGGCGATGGAAGGGATTGAAGCGCGCGAACCCGAACCACGCCTCGTCCCAGAGGAAGATCAGGTCCGGCTTGATGGCGAGGCATTCCTCCATGACGCGCCGGGGGTTGTACATGTGCCCGTCGAAGGTGCAGTTCGTCATGTCGATGACCCGGACGCGGTCGAGCTTGCCCTCGGCCATGCAGTCGAACAGGGCCTTCTTGATGGTCCGCAGCGGCACCGCGCCGTACATCGAGTACTGCGTCAGGGGGTAGGCCTCGACGTAATAGGGCTGTGCACCGGACAGCACGAAGCCGTAGTGGTGCGACTTGTGGCAATTGCGGTCGACGATCACGATGTCGCCGGGCTGGCACACGGCCTGGACCACGATCTTGTTGGAGGTCGAGGTGCCGTTGGTGCCGAGGTAGGCGCGCTTCGCGCCGAAGGCCCGCGCCGCCGCCTCCTGCGCCTTCTTGATGTTGCCGGTCGGCTCGAGCAGGCTGTCGAGGCCGCCGGTGGTCGCCGAGGACTCGGCGAAGAAGATGTTGGCGCCGTAGAACTGGCCCATGTCGCGGATCCAGTTCGAGCGGAACACCGACTTGCCGCGCGCGATCGGCAGCGCGTGGAAGGTGCCGATCGGCCGTTGCGCGTACTTCTTGAGGTTGTCGAAATACGGCGTCTCGTAGCGGGTCCGGACGCCGTCGAGGATCGACAGGTGGATCTCCATCGGCTCCTCGACGTGGTGGAACATGCGGCGCACGCACGCCGCCTCGTCGGTGCCGGCGATGCTCTCGACGGAACGGTCGGTCAGCAGGTAGATGTCGAGTTCCGGCCGATAGGTGTTGATCGCGTTCGCCAGGGTCGTCGCGAGCGCGCCGGGCGCGACCGTCGCGACGTCCACCGTCAGGTGCCGGGCGAGGAACGCCTGCAGGTCCGGGACGTCGTGCTGCGAGCCGAACTGGAAGCCGTCGATGATCACGACCGCCTGCAGGATGTCGTTGGTCATGACCGCCAGTGCGGCGTCCTCGAAGCTCGCGACCTGCACGACCTCGTAGCGAAACGCGTCGTCGGCCCGGCGCATGCGGCGGATTTCCTCGCGCGATCGCTCCCAGCTCGCCGGATCATTCGGCGTGACGATCAGCACCTCGAAGTACGGCTTGTGCGTCGCGCCGCTGTCGAGCTCGGGCGGCAGCGCGTCGAGCGTCTGGCCGGTGGACTCCGCGGCCACGTCCCAGACGGCCTCGTCGCGGCGGAAGTCGCTCG
>Ga0335069_10007953_pt1 | contig 15229 bp, 18 predicted proteins | sample Lox_Sample_11_FD_206714 | JGI IMG/M metagenome (GOLD analysis project Ga0335069, IMG submission 206714) | Soil microbial communities from Loxahatchee National Wildlife Refuge, Florida, United States - Lox_Sample_1.1 | ecosystem: Environmental > Terrestrial > Soil > Wetlands | place: USA... | reverse complement strand
GTAGGTGCGGGCGCGCTCGAATAGCATGCGCGAGCGGCGCTCGATCAGGGCGCACAGCAACGCATCCCGATCGCCGAAGCACCGGTACACGGTCGGCCGTGACACGTCGGCCTCTTTGCCGACGTCGTCCATCGTGGTCTTGGACACTCCATACCGCAAAATCACCCGCTCGGCGGCCGCCAAGATCTGTTGGCGCTTCGTCGGCGTCGGCGCTGAGGCCGGTGCCGCGCTTGCGGCGAGCCATGTCGTCTCCCGTCGGTTAAATCGAGCCTGACTCGAATGTTACAAGCTTGCTGTTGAGTCACCTGGTCTTGGCAAAGCGTTCGGCGATGTCGCGATACTGTTCGCGGACGACCTGTTTGGCGATCTTCCCGCTGGGCAAGCGGGGCAGTGGGTCCGTCCTCAGCACCACATACCGCGGTACCTTGTAGTCCGCGAGGACGCGCGCACAGTGGGTGATGACCCGCATCTCGTTGATGTCTTCGCGACCCAGTTCGGCAACTACGATGGCGGCCGGGGTTTCGCCGAAGCGGGGATCGGGTGCAGGGATCACCGCGACCTCCGCGACGCCGTCAAGATCGGCTATTGCCGCCTCGAGTTCGACCGGAGAGATGTTGATACCGCCGAAATAATCAGGTCCTTGAGCCGGTCGACGAACATGATTCGCCCCAACGCAGTCGGCCTGGCCGCTGTACACGGCGGCCGCGGCGTAGTTCACGGCGGCCGCGACACCACCACCACCACCACCACCACCGTTGTTGCTGTTGACTTCGACGGGTGCGCGAAGCGGTGCACAGCGAGTCAACCCCGTCGCTTACTTCGACGTCGACGGCAATATCTATGTCGTGGCTCCGCCGCCAGCCGGGATAGCAATCCGGCCTGGGTGCACAATATTCGCGCCAACCCACACGTGACAGTGGAGATCGGCTCACAAGCCCCAGGTCAGCGACTGCGCGTGAATTACCTCGTGAGGAACGCGATTTCATCTATCAGATCGTCGTGGAACGCGCCCCGGGTTTCGGCAAATACCAGGAACGCACCGATCGCCTCATCCCGGTCTTCGAACTGTCACCGAATGACGGCCGGCCCGTCTAGCTGCGGTAACCCAATGCGCGCCGCGACGGGACGACCCGCTGGGAACTCGATGTGGCCAACGGTCGTTACACCAGCTAAGTATTGAGCTACCGGAGGGGAATTGACGCATGCCACGTACAGACGATGACACCTGGGACCTGGCCACCAGCGTGGGCGCGACGGCCACGATGGTGGCAGCCGCCCGAGCCATCGCCACCAAGGCCGACAACCCGCTGATCGAGGATTGGTTTGCTGAGCCGCTGGTTCGTGCTGTCGGCGTCGATTTCTTCACGCGATGGGTCAACGGCGACCTCGTCGCTGCCGGCGTGGATGACCACGAATCGGGTTGGAAGCTCGAGCACATGCCCGCAGCGATGGCGGCCCGGACTCGTTTCTTCGACTCGTTCTTTCGCGATGCGACGCGGGCCGGAATCCGTCAGGCCGTGATCCTGGCCTCGGGCCTGGACGCGCGTGCTTACCGGCTGGCGTGGCCGGCGGATATGACGGTGTTCGAGATCGACCAGCCGCAGGTGATCGAGTTCAAGACCAGCACGCTGGCCAAGCTGGGCGCCGTCCCGCAAGCAGACCTGCGTACGGTGGCCGTTGACTTACGGCATGACTGGCCAAAAGCCTTGGTGGAAGCCGGTTTTGACACGAGCCGGCCCACCGCGTGGATCGCGGAAGGGCTCTTCGGTTATCTGCCGCCAACGGCTCAAGACCGCCTGTTGGACAACATCACCGCGCTCAGCGCCGACGGCAGCCGGCTGGCCTGCGAGGCCATCCCGGATCTCTCGCAGCTGGACATCGAAAAAGCCCGCGAGATGATGCGCCAAGCCACCGCCAAATGGCGTGAACATGGTTTCGAGCTGGAGTTTGCCGATCTCGGCTACCAGGGGGAGCGCAACGACGTCGCGGCGTATCTGGAGCACTTGGGCTGGCAGTCGGCCGGCATCCAAATGAGTCAGCTGTTAGCCGACAACGGTCTTGCGGCGATCCCTCAGACGAACGATTCTGTGTCGGTGGCCGACACCATCTACTACAGCTCAGTACTGAGCAAATGACAGCGCCGCAACGCCGAGGGCTCAACGACGCCGTCACACGGTTGTGGAGTTTTCTGGCCCCGGTCTATGACCTGCCGGTCTTGCAGCGGTTTGTTTACCGTCCACCCCACGATGAGGTGATCGCGCAGCTGCGCGCTCACCAATCCCGCAAGATCGCCGATGTCGCCTGCGGGACAGGAATTCTCAGTGATCGGATCGAGCGCGAACTGCATCCAGACAAGATCTACGGCGTCGACATGTCCGAAGGCATGCTTGAGCAGGCCCGTGCCAGATCCAACCGGGTGCAATGGTTGCGCGGCCCGGCCGAGCAGTTGCCCTTCAATGACGGCGAACTCGATGCCGTCGTGACTACCTCGGCGTTTCACTTCTTCGATCAGCCGGCGGCGTTACGCGAATTCCATCGGGTACTGGGGCCCGGCGGATTGGTGGCCGTTTCGGCCCTGAGTACGCGACAGCCGCTGCTGCAGGCATCGGCGGCGAACAGGTGGAAACCGCAGCACAACGCGTCGCCGGCCGAGATGCGGGCGTTGTTCGAAGGCGCGGGGTTCGTTGTCACCGATCAGCACCGGATCCCGCGGCCGGCCTGGACGCGGATCGTGTCCGACCTGATAACCGTCGGCACCAAGGGCTAAGAGTCTAGAAGCTACCGATGCAGAGCGTGGGGCTGCGAGAACGACTCGTCGCCAACGAAATAGACGACGCGGCGCGATCGGTAACCGGGATAAGGCCGTGCAATCGGAGCCATGCACGGTTGCGTGGCGCGGCCCCGCTCAACCCGCGACGCGAGGAAATCGGCGGCTATCCAAGCCGCGCCGAAGGACGCCAACGCGAGACCGAACTGAAGCGGCGAGCCGGCAGCTAGTGCGACCAGGGCGAGGATGCCAGATATGGCCGCGACCGTCACAATGCCGGCACGAAAAGCGGCGACGTAGGAATCCTTCGCCTGCAGCGGAATACCCCGCGTGGCCATCGCGCCTCCTGGGAAATCCCGGTAGCACAACTAAGGGCCGGTCTGCACTCCAAACCGTGACCTTGATGTTTCGCTATCGAGACACCACAAACGAGGGCCGAACGGTAGCTATCACCTGGCGTAGGGCCCTGCCCGAAGGGCCATAAGTCCCAACGATCGAGCCGCGCCCGCCTTCTACCTCGAGGGGTGAGCAATGGCGCCTCCTTCGCCAAGCGGCGAAGCAGGCGCCATCATCGGCTGCCTATGACAGCGGGATCCAGACTCCGAAGAACCAGAAGCCCCACTGGTTGAACCCGGGATCCCAGACGGGCGTCTCGTCGTAGCCCCAGTAGTTGATCGGGCCACGGTCCCAGTGCGCACCAGGCGGCGGCAATGGTCCGCGCCAGTCTGGACGCGGCGGGGCACCTGGCCCCGAGGGTGCTGGTCCGTCTCCCCATGGCGCCCCGTGGAAGTAGCCGCGCTGCGGATCGCCATGCCACGCGCCACCAGGTTCGTCCGGTGCGCCAGACCCGCGAGCGGGACCACCAGGTCCGCGATCGGAATCGCCCGGTCCGCGGTCGGGATCGCCAGGTCCGCCTGGCTGATCGGGTGCGCCGGGACCACCTGGGCCACCCGGACCACCTGGTCCGCCCGGGCCGCCCGGATTACCGGGTGCGGCCGGCGCGCATGACCGCCGGCCGGACCCGGCGGCGGCCCGGGAGCGGCCCAGGCCGAACCAGGGCCTGCACCCAACGCAGCAGCGCCAAGAGCACCGGCGACGGCTATCCCCCAATAAATTGCTTAAATTCCATAGGCTTTACCTGTCTAGTAGTGAATACGTCGAGACCCCCGACACCCGCGACGCCAGATAGCTTGGCTATGGGTCAGCTGTGACAGAGCCATGCAGAGCTTGGCAGACCACCGCTACCACTTTGGCAAGGCTAGGTTGGCTAGTGGTCCGCGGTGTTCACGTATATCGTCGCGGCCGTGGCCAATACGTCCCATCCCGCCGAACCCCATGTGGGTTCGGTTTCGTCGAAGCTGAATTGGCTGCGCGCAGGAGTCTTGGGCGCCAACGATGGAATCGTCTCCACTGCGGGCATCGTTGTCGGTGTCGCGGCCGCGACGGTGGAACGTGCGCCCATATTGACCGCCGGAAGCGCCGGGCTGGTCGCAGGAGCGGTGTCGATGGCGCTGGGCGAATACGTGTCGGTCAGCACTCAACGCGACACCGAGAAGGCGCTGCTGACCAAAGAACGTCAAGAGTTGCGCGACGATCCGGGCGCCGAATTGGACGAACTTGCCGCGCTGTATGAAGCCAAGGGTCTGAGCCCGGCGACCGCCCGGACCGTGGCTGAGGAACTCACCGACCACAATCCGCTCCTCGCCCATGCCGAAGTCGAACTGGGTATCAATCCCGAGGAGCTGACCAACCCATGGCATGCGGCGGGGTCGTCGGCACTGTCGTTCGCCATCGGTGCGTCGTTGCCGTTGGCGGCGATCTTGGCGCCCCCGACGGCATGGAGAATCCCGGTCACCGTCGTGGCGGTGCTTGTGGCGTTGGTGATCACCGGGGCAGTGTCGGCCGGTCTGGGCGGAGCACCAAAAGGACCCGCAATTCTCCGCAATGTCATCGGCGGTGGTCTCGCACTGAGCATCACCTATGCGATCGGCCATCTGGTGGGCGCGGCACTCACCTGATTAGCCGTCGCACCCCATACTCTCAATGCCCTTGCTCGTATAGGGAATCGCCGTGAACAAAGGCGGGCCGTCGGCACCGGAAAGGCGAACAGTAATATCCACTGTTGCCATCCTCACCAGAGGCCGTCCATGAGCGTCTCGACCACGCGGAGCGTCGTGCATTGACCGAAACGAATATCTTGCCGGATGACATTTATTCAACGGCCCAGACGCCGTACTTTCTGCGCGATGAAAGCCGTTTCGTGCCAAACGAAATCGCGCGCGGCGGGTGGGGCCCGTCGATTAGCGGCCACGTTGTCGGCGGCCTGCTGGGCTGGGCGGTCGAACACGCCGTCGATGACCCGCAGCTGCAACCTGCGCGACTGACCGTCGACCTTCCCGCACCCACCGCTCTGGAACCAATCGAAGTGCACACCCGTGCGCACCACGACCGCAGACGATTGCGTCTCGTGGAGGCAGCACTAATGCAGCGCGGCGCCGCCGTCGCCCGGGGCAGCGCATTGTTTCTGCGGCGTGGTCCGCAGCCCGACGGGCAAGTGTGGTCCCCCGCAGTGCAGATGCCACCGCTGCCCATCGGGGACCGGCCGCACCCGTCGCTGTTCATGCGCACCTACGGCTGGGGTGCGAAAATTCAGAATCCCGATCCGGAATGGGCCGACATCCCCGGACCGAAATACACCTGGATCTACGAGACCCGCTCGCTCATCGACGGTGAACCGCTTGGCGCCTTCACTCGCGCCGCGATGGCTGCCGACATCACGGCATCGATCGCCAATTGGGGTACGAATGATTTGCAATTCATCAACGTCGACTACACGCTCACGCTGAGCCGGATGCCGCAGGGGCCGCACATCGGGTTGGCCTCGCTTACGCATTACAGTCACGACGGGATAGCCACCGGGTCGGCTGTCCTGGTCGACCGTGACGGCCCGATCGGCAGCGGTGTCTCAGTCGCATTAGCCCACTCCGGATTCCGCCCACCGGTCGAGCTGCCGAGCGGATGAACAGCGGCAGGGACCTCAACTACTGGGCGTTGATCGCTGACGCGGCGCAGCGAGGCTCAAACCGCCCGCTTCTCACCGATGACCAGGGACGCAGCCTGACCGCACGTCAGTTTCACGACGCCGCATGCGCGACGGCTGCCGCGTTCGCCGAGCGGGGGATACGCGGGGGAACCGTCGTGTCGTGGCAGCTGCCCACCACGCTCGAACCATAGTGGTCATGGCAGCGCTGGCCCGGCTCGGCGCGGTGCAAAACCCGATCATCCCGATACTGCGAGAACACGAGGTCGGCTTCATCACCGGGCAGCTTTCCTCGGAATTCCTTGTGGTACCCGACGTTTGGCGTGGATTCGATCACGGCGGACTCGCTCGGGCGTTGGTGCAGGACAAGCGGTTTGAAGTCATCACCGTCGACCTGGTCACACCCCCGGCCCGCGACGAGCTTCGGGTGCCCGGCGCCAACACCGACGCTCTCCCGGCGCCGCCCGCATCCACCGGCGACGCCGGATGGATCTACTATTCCTCGGGAACCACCGCGGCGCCCAAAGGGATTCGCCATACCGACGCCACTGTAATTGCCGGCGCGACGGGCCTGGTGAGCATGATCGGCATTACCAGCAGCGACGTGGATCCGATCGCCTTTCCGATCGCACACATCGGCGGGGCTGTGAAGCTGGCCGCCGCACTGCTGACCGGCATGCAGTTAGCGCTGTTTGAGGTATTCGATCCGGCCACCACGTCGCGCGCCATCGCCGCACACCACCCGACCTTTTTGGGCTCCGCAACTCCCTTCTTCGTGGGATTCCTTGAGGCTCAACGCGTCCACGGTGAAGAGCCGCTGTTTCCCGCCCTGCGGGGCTGTTTAGCCGGCGGTGCGCCCATCACCGCCGAACTGGGGCGCCAGGTCCGCGAAACCTTCGGACTGCCCGGTATCGCCAACGCCTCGGGGCTCACCGAGTTTGCGGTGGCGACCTCACCGTCGCTTACCGACTCGCCGGAGGTGCTCGACCACACAGTCGGCAAGCCGGTACTCGGCGTCCGCGTCCGAGTGGTCGACAATCACGAAGTCGAACTGCCAGTCGGGCACGAAGGCGAGCTGAGACTGAAAGGCCCCCAATGCTTCCTCGGTTATGTGGACGCCACGCTTGACGTCGACGGGTTCGATGAGCACGCGTGGCTACGCACCGGCGATCTGGGCCTCATCGACACCGACGGTCACGTTCGCGTCACCGGGCGTATCAAAGATGCGATCATCCGCAACGCCGAGAACATCTCAGCACTCGAAATCGAAAACGTGCTCGCCGCCCATCCCGCCGTCGCCGACGTCGCGGTCATCGGAGTCCCCGACCCGCGCACCGCGAGCGGGTGTGTGCCGTGGTGGTACCCGCATCTGCCGACGGTGTGTCGTTGGAAGCCCTTGTGCAACAGTGCCAGTCGCTCGGTCTGAGCCGCTACAAACATCCCGAGCACCTGGTGATCGTAGATGAGTTGCCGCGCAACCAGTTCGGGAAGGTTCATCAAGAAAGACCTTCGCAAGACGTTTGGCTGATCGTCGGCAATATGCCTCAGGCAAAAAGCTGCGGGTTTTCGGTTATGTATTCCGCCACGGTCAAGGGTTTTTTGCCAGTTAGTTTTTCGACGTCGTCCGTGGCGCGGTCGTAGCGGCCCGCTCGGTGTAGTTGCGCCATCGTGGCGAGGTGTTGCTGAAGGTGCGTGGGCAGATTCAGGGGTTCGAGCACTTCCTTGACCCACGTGTCGTGCGGGATGTCGGTGCCGGTGATCGGTCGGTGTAACCCGAGGGCATACTGCGCGGCCAATGAATCGATATCGAGGCGCTCCGGACCGGTCAACTCGTACAAGCGGCCGATGCGCTCCGCCGGATCCAGCAGAATGGCTGAGACCGCGCGCGCGACGTCGCTGGCGGCGATCGGCGACGTCCGGCCGCTACCGAACGGCAGTGCCAACACATTTCGTTCTCGCAACGACGGGAGCGCAAACAATGTGAAGATCGGATTGTCCAGGAACGCGGTCGGTCTCACGTGGACGACCGGCACGCCAGACCAGTTCAGGACGTGCTCGGCGAGGAAGTGCAAACGATGCTGGCGAGACTCGCCGCTGCTGGTCAGCGTCATCTGCGAAACCGTCATTTGCGACATGTTGACGAGCACCTCGACGCGACCGGATTCCAGCGCCGCATCACACACGATCACGCTGGCCTGCAAGTAGTCAGGTGAGACGCTCATCAGAAAGAACATTCGGTCAACGCCGGTCATGGCGTCGACGACGTTCTGCGGATCGGTCAGGTCGCCGACCACCACCTCGGCGCCGAGGTCGCGCAGCGGCTCGGCTCGCGCATCGTCCCGATGTACCAGTGCGCGCACCCGCGCACCGTGCTGTCGCAGCTGCTCGATCACCAGCCGGCTTACCCCACCGGTGCCTCCGCCGGCACCGGTGATCAGATATAGCGGCTCGGTCACGGTCAACCGCCTATGACCTGTTGAGAACTGCAGCGATTCATCCGCGGGCTCCCGCTTATACCCAGTTGTCAAAGTGTAGGCCGATTACGGCCGAGCGGCGTACGGTACGGGGTGCACGCCAGGGATGTCAGTGAGGCAGCGCCGCGCTAGGAGGGGGCACGACACCGCATCCGGCGTCGCCGGACTCGAACGGAGGCACGGCATGACGGATATGGGCACCCCGTACTACCCGAAGTGGTTGGACAACCTGGCCGACGACGTCACCCTGGAAGCCGCGGCGATGGACGGCGCCGCGCACGGCGCGGAAGACGTCGGCGCCATCTTGGTCGTCGCCCGCCAGCAATACGAGAATCAAGTGTTCAGCTACGCCGGCCCCTGCGGCGATTATGGCTTCGTCGAGGACTACACCGCCGAGGTTCGCGGTGTACCCACCAGAGTTATCGTCCTGGTCACCTACAACGCCATGGGACAGACCCAGCGCGTCGTGGTGAACCATCGGCCACGTAGCGCGCTGCTGGCTTTTTCCCGCCTGATGCTGGAGAAGTTCGGGGGCACTCCGCTGGCAAAGCACTGGGAGGGCACCCCGTTGGGGGCCTAAGGCGTTTCACTCGGCCACGAGCACAAAGAAGACCCCGATGACCGTAATCAGAGCCGCTGCTGTGCAGATTAGTCCAGTGCTCTACAGCCGCGAAGCTACCGTTGGGCGGGTGCTCGCGAAGATCGACGAGTTGGCGCGCGCGGGCGTGCAATTCGCGACTTTTCCGGAGACCTTCGTCCCTTACTATCCCTACTTCTCGTTCGTACAGCGTCCGTTCGAAATGAGTTCTGAGCAAACGAAATTGATGGATCAGGCGGTGAGGATACCGTCGCCGGTGACCGACGCGATCGGTGAGGCCGCCCGCCGAGCGGGGATGGTGGTATCCATCGGGGTCAACGAACGGGACGGCGGCTCCCTGTTCAACGCCCAGCTGCTCTTCGACACCGATGGCACCTTGATCCAGCGCCGCCGCAAGATCAGCCCGACGTTCCACGAGCGCATGATCTGGGGGCAAGGCGACGGGAGTGGACTCTGCGCGGTCGATAGCGCGGTCGGCCGCATTGGTCAGCTCGCCTGTTGGGAGCACTACAATCCGCTGGCGCGCTATGCGCTGATCGCCGATGGCGAACAAATTCATTCGGCCATGTTCCCCGGGTGCTTCGGTGGCGACCTGTTCGCTGAACAGACCGAGATCAGTGTGCGCAACCACGCCCTGGAGTCGGGTTCCTTCGTTGTGACCGCGACCGCCTGGCTCGACGCTGATCAGCAGGCCCAGATTATGGCCGACACCGGCGCCCCGGTCGGGCCTATTTCCGGTGGCTGCTTCACCGCGATCATCACCCCTCAGGGCCAACTGCTGGGTGAACCCGTGCGGTCCGGTGAGGGCGAGGTTGTTGCCGATCTGGAGTTCTCATTGATCGATAGGCGCAAGGCGCTCATGGATGCCGGCGGGCACTACAGCCGGCCCGAAGTACTTAGCTTGCGAATCGACATCACGCCCCGGGCGCCCGTGCGTAAGGAAAATCACGACCACCAATCCGGAGTCGACAGTGAATCGATCGACCACGCCGGCCTCTGATAGAGGCCAGCCGTGTAGCGGCTAGAGCCCCTTGGGCGCATCGCGGACGGCCTGTATCGCCGCCGCATCGCCGTCGAAGTCGACTCGCGCTTGCCGCCCGACGGAGAACAGCAAGAGTTCCTCGGGTGCCCCGGTCACCGTGACCGCGGGGCCTGAGCCCGCGGTCAGCATCGTTTTGCCCTCCGGAGTGCGCAACGCCACTCGGCCGGGAACCTTCGCCAGCGTCATCCGGGCCATCAGCGGCAGCGTGCGGCGCAGCGAAGAGGCCAGGGCGGGTTCCAGCGTGCGCGGCTCCCAGCCCGGCTGCGCGCGGCGTACATCCTCGTGGTGGATGAACATCTCGGCAACATTGGCCACCGGGTCGAGCAGCTTGAACGGCGAGTATGACGGCGGGCCGGACGCAACCTTGTCGACCAGCTCGTCCCAATCGCTCTGCTCGGTCACCGTGTGCTGCACCTTCGCGGTATGAGCGGCGAAGAACGGGATCAGGATGCCCGCTGCCGCGTCGGGGCGGTACTCCCGGATCACCAGGTGGGCAGCGAGGTCCCGTGTCGTCCATCCCTCGCATAGCGTCGGCGCATCGGGCCCGACGGCGCGCATGGTATCCACGAGGGCGGCACGTTCGCGTTGAGCAACAGACATCTGCTCAGCGTAAAGCCCGGTACGAGGGCTACGGGCGAACCCCCGGGGCACGAGCGCCTCGCAACTCGGTAAATTTGACACGTCATGTCCTGGATAGAAGTGCAGGGAGTTTCATGAACGCGCGTGTCGAGGAGTTGGAGTTTCAGGCAGAGGCACGACAACTGCTGGATCTGATGGTTCATTCCGTCTACTCCAACAAGGATTCGTTTCTGCGGGAGTTGATTTCGAACGCATCTGACGCACTGGACAAGCTGCGCCTGGAAGCGTTCCGGAACAAAGACCTGAATGTCGACACCTCCGACCTCCATATCGAGATCAAGGTGGACAAGGATGCGCGCACCCTGACCGTCCGCGACAACGGCATCGGCATGACGCGCGCCGAGGTGGTGGATCTGATCGGAACGCTGGCCAAGTCCGGTACCGCCGAGCTGCGTCAGCAACTGCGCGAGGCAAAGAATGCCAAGAATGAAGCCGCCTCCGAGGAATTGATCGGTCAGTTCGGCATCGGTTTCTACTCGAGTTTCATGGTCGCCGACAAGGTCGAACTGCTCACCCGCAAGGCCGGCGAGAGTGAGGCCACCAGGTGGGAATCGAGCGGCGAGGGCACCTACACCATCGAGTCCGTCGATGACGCACCCCAGGGAACCTCGGTCACCCTGCACCTCAAGCCCGAAGACGCCGAGGATGAGCTCCACGATTACACCTCGGAGTGGAAGATCAGGGGCCTGGTCAAGAAGTACTCCGATTTCATCGCCTGGCCCATCCGGATGGAGGTCGAACGACGCACCCCCGCTGAGGAAGAGGGTGGTGAAGAGACCGTCACCATCGAGACCGAGACCCTGAACTCGATGAAGGCGCTGTGGGCCAGGCCCAAAGAAGAGGTCTCCGAGGAGGAGTACAAGGAGTTCTACAAGCACATCGCGCACGCGTGGGACGACCCGCTCGAGGTCATCGTGATGAAGGCCGAGGGCACATTCGAGTACCAGGCCCTGCTGTTCATCCCGTCCCACGCCCCATTCGACCTGTTCAACCGCGACGTTCACACCGGCATCCAGCTGTACGTCAAGCGGGTGTTCATCATGGGTGACTGTGACCAGCTCATGCCCGAGTACCTGCGCTTCGTCAAGGGTGTCGTCGACGCACAGGACATGTCGCTCAACGTGTCGCGCGAAATTCTGCAACAGGATCGGCAGATCAAGGCCATCCGTCGGCGGTTGACCAAGAAGGTTCTCTCCACCATCAAGGACATGCAGTCCGAGCGCTTGGAGGACTACCGCACGTTCTGGACCCAGTTCGGCCGGGTCGTCAAAGAGGGCCTGCTGTCGGACTTCGACAACCGAGACACTCTGCTGCAGATCTCCTCCTTCGCGTCGACGCACAGCGAGGAAGAACCCACCACCCTTGCCGAGTACGTCGAGCGCATGAAGGAAGGCCAGACGCAGATCTTCTACGCCACGGGGGAGACGCGTCAGCAGATTCTGAAGTCCCCCCACCTGGAAGCGTTCAAAGCCAAGGGCTATGAGGTGCTGCTCCTTACCGACCCGGTCGATGAAGTTTGGGTGGGGTCGGTGACCGAGTTCGACGGCAAACCGCTGCAGTCGGTCGCCAAGGGCGAAGTGGACCTGGATTCCGAAGGCGAGAAAAGCGACGCCGAGCGTGAAGAGCAGCAGAAGGATTTCGCCGACCTGCTGACGTGGATGAAGGAGACGTTAAGCGAACACGTCAAGGAAGTACGGCTATCCACGCGCTTGACCGAGTCACCGGCCTGCCTGATCACCGACGCCTTTGGGATCACGCCCGCGCTCGCGCGCCTATACCGCGCTTCCGGACAAGACGTCCCGGTCGGCAAACGGATTCTGGAGCTCAATCCAAATCATCCGCTTATCACCGGCCTGCGCCAAGCGCACCAGGACCGCGGTGATGACCCTACGGTCGCTGAGACCGCCGAGTTGCTCTATGGCACAGCACTTCTCGCTGAGGGCGGTGCACTCGACGATCCGGCAAGATTTGCCGAACTGCTCGCTGATCGTTTGGCCCGCACCGTCTAGGCGGCGTTTTGCCAAGTCAGCAAAAGGCCCAATAGGTCGATTGAGAGCGCCGTGGCGGGGATAATCACATCCCATGGCTGAATTCCGCGTCATCGACCCGCACGGCCGGGTTGTCGCGACGAGGGAATTTGCCAGCGCCGAGGCAGCATACGCATGGTTTGTTCGCTCGATTGCCGGTAGTTCCGAGTTGGGTTGGCGGATGGAGGTCAACGACCACGGGCAATGGGCGTTCTTCGATGACACCGAAGGCTTCACTGCCCCGGTGAGCCGCCGTCCCACAAAGCGCTAATTCGAACGAAATTCGTCAGCTAGACGTGGTAAGCGTTGCGCTCGAAGCCTTCTGCGAAATAGTCCGCGACCAGCTCGCTGGCTTGTGGGTATTCGCTCAGCACGACACCCAACACAGCGGTCAGTTCGCTGAGCATCAGCTCATCGCCGTTGCGGCGGCGAATGAGGTCGGCGACTCATCCCGCCGTCTCCGGGATTGGGCGATGGTCGCCGGTCAGCAACGCCGCCGATATGGCATGGAGGATCTGATGCAAGGCATCGTCGGCGATGTCCATGACGCTGTGTAGAGTGTCGGCTTCGGGCGTGGTTATCGCGGCAACAAGTGACCACCGCTCGCGCAGCAACGCAACAAGTCGGCGATGGTCTTCCGCGAGCGCGGCCTGTTCGGCCGCCGCGGCCTCGGGTAAGGGCAGCGCCGGCTCGGCAACGGCAGGCAGGTCATCCATCACGGTCATGGCGTCGTGCGCATCTCGCGCCCACGCGGTGGCTCGAAGTGCGCGGGCGCACACATCGTCATCACCAAATGCAGCGCCCCCCACCAGGATCGGCACGCCAACAGCGGTGCTCGCCTCGATGAACCGGCGACAGGTCGGCAGCGATCCGAGCACCGAGCAGCTGACCGCGACGGCATCCGGACCTAAATCTTGAAGGTGCTGATTGAGTCGAAGTGGGTTCGTCGACGCTCCCAACAGTCGGGTGTCCCAGCCGGCCGCGCGCAGCGCGCAGCTAATGATCATGGCGGGTAGCGCGTGCCATTCTCGCTCCGCGCAGGCGACGACGACACTGCCCCGTGTGATTGGACGCTGCTGCACCCGCTCATCGACGACCCTGGTCGCCGAGATCGCCATCGCTGTTGCGGCGTGCTCCTGTGCCACCGTCCATGCGCCACGCTGCCAGCGTTGACCAACTTCGCGCTGCGCTGCGGCGACGACGTCGGCCAGCATTGACACCGGCTCTACGCCGCTTGCCAGCATGTCCTGCACCAGCGCGGCGATCGCTGCGGCGTCGCCCCTGGCAAGGGCGTGGTCGTAGTTCCGCAGCGCATCCGCGGGGATGCTCAACTGCCGCATGTCACCGCAAGCAACGCCATGTCGTCGTGCGAGCGGCCATCCAGGTGTTCGATGACGTGTTGCTCGACGACTTCGCAAATCACGTCCGGGCCTGCGCCGGCATAGGGAGCAAGGAGCGCAAGCAACCGGTCCACCCCCATACTGCCCGTCGGCGCCGAACGCCTCATCGATGCCGTCGGTGAACATCAGCATCGTGTCGCAGCGGTCAGATTCGATAGTCACCGGTCGGTACGTGACATGTGCGACCATACCGGCCGCGGTGGCGCCCACATCGACTTGCTATACCCGGCCGTCGGCCCGAAGCAGGATCGGCTTCGGATGACCGGCCGAAGCGAGGTCCAACTGCAAGCTCCCGTTGTCGGTAACTCGCATTCGGGCATACCACCGTGACGAATTGCGCGGTGGCGTCGCCGTGCAGGACGGTTCAACGCGCCAAGCACCGCATCGGGGCTTCGGTCGAAATACGCTGCGGTGCGGATGCTTTGACGTGCCCGGCCATTCAGCGCCGCCGCTTCCACTCCCTTGCCGCACACGTCGCCCAGGCACAGCAGCCGTCACCGTCTTCCCCGTGCACGTCGTAGAAGTCACCGCCAATGTCGAGCTGCTCGGCCGCCGGCCGGTAGCGGGCAGTCATGCGAGCTCCAGCGATTTGCGGCAGGGACGAAGGACGTAGGCTGTCCCGCGACACCGCGGCGACCCAGGCGCGTTCCTCGTAAAGACGCGCGGAATCTAAAGCCAGCGCCGCGCGTTCCACGACCCGCCGGATGAGGGGGAGATCGTCGTCCACGAGCTGCTTGCCGCCGCCCCGGACCATGACCAGTGCGCCCAGCGTTGTGCCGCGGGCGCTAAGCCCGACGGCGAGCACATCGGCAGGCCGTAACGTGGCAGCCTCCTCCACCAGACGTGGGTGCGGAACCATAGTCTTCAGGGTGCCTTCAGTGTCCGCGCCGAGGGCGACATGGACGACTTCCGTGCGACCGGTCCGCTACCCGGCCCAGGCCTTGCGGGTCGACGAAGCGCTGCGGGACCACCGTGTGGAATCCGACGTCGTCACCGCCAACTACAAGCAGCCCCCTGTTCGACTATCCAGCAGGACCACTAACGACCAATCGGCCAGTTGCGGACGAATCAATGTCAACAGCCGCAGAGCAGTGCGACGCACGTTCAGGGAACCGGCGAGCCCTTCGGCCACCTTTTCGACCAACTGGTCGCGGGCGGGGGCCGACAGTGCCGCAGACGGATCGATTTCGATTGTTGTGTTGCTGCTCAAGGCCTGATTTACCCGCACTAGACCAGCACTAG
>Ga0335069_10007952_pt1 | contig 15230 bp, 14 predicted proteins | sample Lox_Sample_11_FD_206714 | JGI IMG/M metagenome (GOLD analysis project Ga0335069, IMG submission 206714) | Soil microbial communities from Loxahatchee National Wildlife Refuge, Florida, United States - Lox_Sample_1.1 | ecosystem: Environmental > Terrestrial > Soil > Wetlands | place: USA... | reverse complement strand
CTCCGTCCGGTTTGGCGTTGTACGAGAAGATGGGTTACCAGACGGTCACCCACTTCAACGTTTACATTGCGGACTGAGCCGCCATCAGGCCACCGGAAGAGATCCAGGCGCCAACGCTCTCAATATCAGCCGCCAAGGGCCGGTCCGCGGTCCACGGCGCACTTCGCTTTGCAAGCTCCGCTCGCACTCGCTCAATGATCTGGCTCGATCGCAGCGGCCGCAGGCAGTCCAACGCGCGAGTCGCTGCTAGAAGTTCAATCGCGAGCACGTTTCGTGTGTTGCGCGTCACTTGCTTGAGTTTCAACGCGGAGGTCATGCCCATGCTGACGAAATCCTCCTTGTTGCCGCTTGTAGTGATCGATCCGACGGAAGCCGGATGCGCAAGGACTCGATTCTCGGCCACCAGAGCCGCTGCCGTCACTTGCACCATCATGAATCCGGACTCCAGACCCGGCTGATTCGTTAGGAATGCGGGCAGCTCTTCGTTAAGCGCCGGGTTCACCAAACGGTCGATTCGCCGCTCGGATATACCTGCGAGAACCGTGAGTGCCGTGGCGAGTCCATCGAGATGCAGCGCCAGTGGCTCTCCATGGAAATTTCCCCCGGAGATGATTTCCTCATCGATTACCAGGGGATTGTCGGTGACGGAATTCAATTCGATGTCAAAGGCAACGCTCGCACCAGCTAACATGTCTCGCACGGCGCCATGCACCTGAGGAGCACACCGAAGAGAGTAGGCGTCCTGCACTCGGCGGCAGGTGATGTGCGATTCGCGGATCTCGCTTCCCTCGAGCAGCGCAGTGAGATTCGCAGCGCTCTTCCCTTGCCCAGGATGCGGCCGGGTCGCATGGATGCGCGGATCGAACGCGCGCGGTGTACCGCGCAACCCATCCACAGTCATCGCGCAAACAGTGTCCGCCGCCTCTGCCAGCATTTCCGCTTCGATGAGCTGCAAACAACCCACGGCGAGCATAGCCTGAGTTCCGTTGACCAGTGAGATTCCTTCCTTCGAGGCAAGAACGACCGGTGCGATCCCTGCCAGCCGCAGGGCCTCGCCACCGGGATATCGAGCACCCTCGAAATGGGCCTCCCCCTCGCCGATCAACACCAGCGCAATATGAGCCAGTGGCGCGAGATCGCCGCTGGCTCCCACGCTGCCTTGCGATGGAACAACGGCGGTGACGCCGCGATTCAGTAAATCACACAGCCTCTGTGCTACGAGTGGCCGAATTCCCGAGAATCCCTTGGCCAGAACATTCGCGCGAATGAGCATCATGGCGCGGACCTCGCTGCGCGCGAGTGGTTCCCCAACCCCGCAAGCATGCGAACGAACGACGTTCCGCTGCAACTGTTCCAGATCCTCCAGCGGCACGCGAACGTCCGCCAGAAGTCCGACGCCGGTATTGACCGCGTAGACCGGCGCCTCCCCGCCGGCCAACTTCTCGACCACGGCACGCGACCGCTCCATCGCGGCAACGGCATGACTGGCGATTTCTACCGGCTCATCACGTTCCGAGACCCGTTGCACGTCCGAGACAGACAGCTGCGACCCATCGAGCGAGACCATTTCTTTATATTAGGCCGCAGATGAACGTGGATGGACGCGGATCAAAAATTGTTGACGATGCGCCTCAGCTCAACCTTGGGTCTTTGAAAATTCACGAGCAATGCGATCTTCTTGCCGGAAGCTTTGAGATAGTTGATGCATTGAGCCATGTGCTCATTACAAAACTGATCCACGCACTTTAGCTCGATCACGAGCTCATCCTCAACCACGATATCAGCTATATATCCTCCAACACATAGTCCTTATGTGCTACTGATAAACGTACTTGGTTTTTCGCTACAAGGCCGCGCAATGGTAGCTCTCTCAGCAATGCCCTCTCATAGACGCGCTCAAGAAAACCAGCTCCAAGAATATTGGAGACCTCGCAAATCGCCCCGATCACTCTTTGTGTAATATCCGCGTCCATCAGCGTTCATCTGCGGCCAAAAATGTAAGAGTCTAAACCTCCGCCGACTTCTCCGCCTGTTATCCTAAACCCATACATGGATCTCAACCTCACGCCGTCTGAACTCACGTTCCGTGATCAGGTCCGCTCCTGGCTCGCCGCCAACGTGCCGTCCGACTGGGAAAAGCGCCGCACCGAAGACGAATTGCAGGAACGCTTCGAATTTCTACGCGCGTGGCAGAAGAGAGTCTTCGAGGCAGGATGGGCGGGCATCGCATGGCCGAAAGAATTCGGTGGCCGTGGTGCGACTCTCATGGAGCAGGTGATCTTCACTGAAGAGATGGCCCGCGCTGGCGCCCCTCCGCTCGCCAATGTACTCGGCCTGATGCTGATTGGTCCGACAATTATCGCTTACGGAACCGACGGGCAGAAGAAGCGTTTCTTGCCCAATATCCTCAGTGCAGACGAGATCTGGTGTCAGGGCTTTTCCGAACCGAATGCCGGCTCCGATCTCGCCAACGTGCGCACCGAAGCGAAACTCAACGGCGATCACTATATCATCAACGGCCAAAAAGTCTGGACCAGTTACGGTTGGGCTGCCGATTGGTGCGCGCTGCTGACCCGCTCCGATCCGGAATCTTCAAAACACAAGGGGCTGACTTACATCCTCGTGGACATGAAGAGTCCCGGCGTTGAAGTACGCCCGCTGCGCCAGATGACCGGCGAGAGCGAATTCTGCGAGCTTTTCTTCCACAATGTAAAAGCCCCGGTTGAGAACGTGCTGGGCAAAGTCGGCGATGGCTGGAACGTTGCCATCGGAACGCTGATGCATGAGCGATCGACGCTCGGCGCGGGAATGCAGATCACTTTCAAGCGTCAGTTCGATCGCCTGGTGCAACTCTCGCACACCATCGAACGCAACGGCCGCCCGGCGTGCGACGATCCGATCATCCGCCAGAAGCTCGCGCAGTGCTATACAGAAATCGAAATCATGCGCCTGAACCAAATGCGCGCCATCACGCGCATTAACCAGAAGGGCCTCCCCGGCCCAGAAGGTTCGATCCAAAAGATTTTCTGGACAGAGCTCAATCAGCGCTTCCAGCAAGTCGCAGCCGAGCTGCTCGGCCCTTACGTTCAACTTACCAAGGGCGCCGATGTAGCAGTCGACGATGGCGTCTGGGCTTACTCGTTCCTGCGCGCTCGCGGCAACACGATCGAAGCCGGTACATCGGAAATTCAGCGCAACATCGTGGGCCATTTTGTTCTCGGCCTGCCCAAGAGTTACTAAGACGGACTTACTAATCGAGGCGATCCTATGCAATTCGGACTTACGGAAACTCAACAAACGCTCAAGAACACCGTCCGCAAATTTTTAGCCGCGGAATGCCCGATCGCCGAAGTGCGCAAGCAGATGGAGAGCGAAACCGCCTTCGATGCCGCTCTCTGGCGCAACATGGCGGATCAGGGTTGGACTGGAATCATTTTCCCAGAGGCGCACGGTGGCTTCGGAATGGGCATGGTCGAACTGGCGGCGGCTCTGGAAGAGATGGGCCGCGCTCTGCTGCCCGGCCCGTTCTTCAGCACAGTCCTGCTTGCAGGAACCGCTATCGAAAAGGCCGGCAACGAGAACCAGAAGCAGAAGTATCTCGGCGCTATCTGCCGCGGAGAAGCTCGTGCGACGCTAGCGCTTCTCGAAGAATCCGCCTCATGGTCGCCTGACGCATTGAAAATGACCGCGTCAGGCCTGTTCTTGACTGGCCGCAAGCTCTTCGTCACCGATGCCGCGGTGGCAGACTTTATCGTCTGCGCCGCTCGGATGGATGGCGATCTGGCTCTTTTCGTCGTGCCAGCCGACGCTCGCGGACTCCAGATCTCTCCGCTGCCGGCGATGGACGGAACTCGAAAATTGTACGAAGTCACCTTCGATTCGGCCCCAGGCGAATTGCTCGCACAAGGAAGAGCAGCACACATCGCCCTCAGCCGCGCACTCGACATCGCCACCGTCGGCCTGGTCGCAGAAATGACGGGCGGCATGCAGCGGCTGCTCGAAATCGCTGTCGAGTACGCCAAGACCCGCAAGCAGTTCGGCCGGCCGATCGGTGAGTTCCAGGCCGTTCAGCACCAGTGCGCCGATATGCTGCTCTTTACGGAAAGCTCCCGCTCGGCAGCCTACTACGCTGCATATGCTCTCCAGGAAAACATTCCGGATGCACATATCGCCGTGTCAGTAGCGAAGACCTACGCTAGCGACGCTTATCGCGAAGTGGGAAATCGCGCAATCCAGGTGCATGGCGGCATGGGCTTCACCTGGGAGAACGACGCCCACCTGTACTATCGCCGGGCCAAGGCTTCCGAACTGGCGCTGGGCGATGCTGCGTTCCATCGCGAACGGATCGCGAAGGCTGTCATCGACGGTCAACGGGCCGGTGAAGAGCGCGAAGCCGTCATGGCCGCGGATGAACGCGGATAGACGCGATATTAGTCCTGTTCGACGATTACAGCGTAAACTTCGCCGGGCCCGTGGACCCCCCGCACGAGGATCTGCTCGATATCAGCGGTTCGGCTCGGCCCGGTGATGAAAACCATCGAACTGGTCTGCTCAGCGGGTGCCGGAAGAATGCCAAACAAAGTATCGAGATTCGCAACAATCCGCGAGCGCGGAATAACCGCGACGTGGATCAGCGGCAGCAGCGATGCTAAACGCGCTTCCTGCGCGCTGGCGAGCATAACAAACGTTCCGGTTTGGGCCAGTGCGTAATCAACTCTGGTAATCCCGACATCGGCGGACACGCACGCTTCGCGCCAGGCGCTGGGATCGGTGAATCCGGTTTGAATCCCGGGCATCGCGCGAACACCGCAGGTTTCGAGATACGGCGCATTGGAGGCCACGACGCGCTTGCCCTGGACGATCTGTACCAGAGCCGGAACGACATCCGAGGCCGCGCCCACGACGATCGACTTGCCAGCCAGCTTTTCGAAGTTCTGTACGAACGTCTCGACCAGTGCCTTCGGGTCCATTAACGGCACTCGCAGCATCGGCGGCGGAAGCGGGGTTGCCGCCTGACCTTCCGTCCGCCCCAGCGCCGTTCGAATGCTGGTCAGGATCTGCTCGCGCGAGGTCATGCCTGCTTCCCTTCCCCGCGATTCGATGCCCACCAGTTGTGAAAACTCTGGGACGCCGCCTTCGGCAGTTCGCGCTGGCTGGTCCATTTCGCCAACGGCCCGATGCGCGGCAGTACCGGCAGAAACTTCTTGCCGATAGATGCGAACGGCAAGTAAATCTTCGGATGGGTCATCATCCACGCGAATGCTCGAAAGGCAAAGCGCTCCATGCCGCTTTGGCCCTCACGCGCTTTCGCCTCGGTTACTTCGGCGCGCAGCTTCAGCAGCACTTTCGGAATATCGATCTTCACCGGACACACTTCCGCACAAGCCCCGCAAAGGCTCGACGCGAAAGGAAGCCACGGATGCTTCGTCACGCCATGAAACTGGGGCGTGATGATGGCGCCGATCGGTCCAGAATAAATCCATGGGTAGTTGTGCCCGCCAATCTTGCGGTACACCGGGCAATGATTCAGACACGCTCCGCAGCGAATGCAGAACAGCGACTCGCGCTTTTCCGGATCCACCAATAGTTTTGTCCGGCCGTTGTCGAGCAGGATGACATAGAACTCCTCGGGCCCGTCCATGTCCCCTTGCCGCTTCGGACCCGATAGAAAAGATGTATAAACCGACAGCGGCTGGCCGGTCGCGCTACGCCCCAGCAAGCTCAAGTACACCGCAAGATCCTGTGCGCGCGGGATCATCTTCTCAATGCCGGCAATCGCGATATGAATGCGCGGAGCGGACGAAGTGAGACGGGCATTGCCTTCGTTCTCGACAACCACGACCGCGCCTGAATCCGCAACCAGGAAGTTCGCGCCTGTAACTCCAATGTCCGCGCGCAGGAATTTCTCGCGCAACACCGAACGCGCGATCTTGGCTTGATTCTCGGGTTCGACTTCCTTCTCCACGCCTAGCTTCTTGGTGAACACGTCCGCCACGTCGTAACGAGTCATGTGCAGCGCGGGCGCAACGATGTGATACGGCCGCTGGTGTGCAAGCTGCAAGATGTACTCGCCGAGATCGGTCTCCACCGCCTCAAGCTTGTGGTGCTCCAGTCGCTCGTTGAAATCGATCTCTTCGGTGGTCATCGATTTCGATTTCACGATCAGATGCGCCTGCCGCTCCTTCGCCAAGCCCAGGACGAAGTCGGCTACTTCCTGCGCGTCGCGGCAAAAGACAACCTTGCCGCCGTGTGCGACGACATTGCGCTCGAACTGCTCCAGATACTGATCCAGGTGCTCGATCGTGTGCCGCTTGATCTCATGTGCGCGCGTGCGCAGGTCCTGATATTCGGGAAGCAGATCGCCGCGAATCGAACCGGCGCGGTGGTTTACTAGGCGGCCAGTAGCGCTATAGATCGCCAGCTGCAGCCTGGGATCGTCCAGCGTTTTCTGGAAACTCTCTGTGGGCGCGCCAGCCATCAAATCACCTCGAAGCCAGGATCTCCGCAAGGTGCATGGTGCGGATCGGAAGACGCTCCCGATCGATCACGCCTTGAATTTGCATCAGGCAACTGGGATCGATCGACACCACCGTGCCGGCCTCAGTCTTGCGAATCGATTCGACTTTGGTGCGCCCCATTCCTCCGGAGACTTCCGGAAATTTGACGCAGAACGTACCGCCGAAACCGCAACACTCCTCGGCGGGTTCCATCTCACGCAACGTGAGCCCTTGAACTTTCGACAGCAATCGGCGCGGCCCTCCCTTGATTTTCATCTCGCGCAGCGCGTGGCAGCCGTCGTGATAAGTCACCAAGCCATCGAACCGCGCGCCTAAATCGTCAACCTTGGCAACTTCTAGAAGAAATTTCGAGAACTCCCAAACACGCGAGGCGAGCCGATGCGTCTCTTCCAGCAGCTTCGAGTCGTTTTTGAAAAGATCTTCGAAATGGTGCGTGATCATCGAAGTGCACGATCCCGACGGTACTACGATGTACTCCGCATCGCGAAAGACGTTCAGAAAATGCGTCGCGACCGCGGCCGCTTCCTCCCGATACCCGCTGTTGAATGCAGGCTGCCCGCAGCAGGTCTGCGCAGCCGGAAAATCCACGCCGTATCCAAGGCGCTCCAACACCTCGGTCATCGCGATTCCAACCTGGGGAACAACCTGATCGACGATACAGGTGACGAACAGCGACACGCGCTCTTTCACTGGCACTCACCCGCCGCGGGCATGAAACTCATTGTGGCATAGCGTGAAGATATAATGCTCTAGATTCCTCAAAGGAGCATCCCGCAAATGAGTCCGCATCGCATCGCAGTCATCGGAGCCGTCCTTCTGGCTGGAGCCGCATTCGCCCAACAACGAAACCGTCCTGGTGAGCAGCCCAATCCGGCCCAACCGAATCCCGAAGGGAATCCGGCGCAGGCCGTACGGCACGGTCCGCCGCTCGAAGAAAAATCTTCGGTCACGCACCACAGCGCGCGGATCGGCGGCCAGCAGATCAACTACACCGCTACAGCCGCAAACTACATCGTCAAATCCGACGACGCCACGCCGAAAGCATCGTTCTTCTTCGTTGCCTACACCAAAGACGACACACCCGACGTCTCCAAGCGTCCGATCGCGTTCGTGTACAACGGCGGTCCCGGCTCCGGCTCGCTGTTCACGCACATGGGACTCGGCCCGAAGCGAATCGTCCTCACCGATGACGGCCATGGAATGCCCGCTCCGTACACGATTATCGACAACGAGAGTTCGTTCCTCGACGCGACCGATATGGTCTTCGTCGATGCCATCTCCACCGGGTACAGCCGCCCGGCTCCCGGCGAACAGCCCTCGCAGTTCTATGGTGTCGTGCAGGATGCCACGTACTTCTCGGATTTCATCTATCAATACCTCACCCGCAACGAGCGTTGGGCCTCGCCGAAGTTCCTCATCGGGGAAAGCTACGGCACCACGCGTTCGGCGCAGCTCTCGAAGATCCTCCAGAGCCGTCACCAGATTTATCTCAATGGTGTCGCTCTGGTGTCTTCAGTGGGCTTCGGAAATTGGGGCGCCGACGATCGCACCAAGTACTTTCTGCCAACTTTCGTTACCTCCGCGTGGTACCACCACCTCCTACCGGCCGATCTCCAGAAGCTCACCATTGAGGAGGTCGCACAACGCGCGCGCACGTTCGCACACGGCGAATACGCTGCAGCGCTCGAAAAGGGCGACCAGCTTCCGCCCGCCGAGCATCAGAAGGTCGTCAGTGAACTCGCGCGCTACACCGGCCTATCCGCGAAGTACATCGAGCAAACAAACCTCCGCATCAGCCCGCAGCGCTGGTTTAAAGAGCTGCTCCGTGAACAGCGCAAGACTGTGGGCCGGCTCGACTCACGCTTCACCGGCATGGACGTCGACGCTGCCGGTGAGCGCTACGAATACGACTCCAGCGAAGCCTCCTACGAAGGCGCGTATTCCGCTATGTTCCAGGACTACGTGCGCCGCGATCTGAAGTGGAACACGGACAGTTATTACACGATCACCGCCAACGTGCGGCCATGGGATCAAGGACAGCCGGGTGCCGTCGCCGAAGCCCTACGGTCAGCAATGACCGAGGAGTCGCATCTCAAGGTGCTGGTCGTTTGCGGGTACTATGACCTGGCAACTCCATTCAATGGCATCGAGCAGACGGTCTCGCACATGAACCTGGAGCCTCAGATCCGTAAGAACATCAGCTTCACCTATTACGAAGGCGGCCACATGATGTACATCGATAAAAAGGCCCGCGAGAAGCTGCACAAAGATATGGACGACTTCATCAATTCCAGCTACGGAGCGAACGCCAGCGTGACGCGCTAATCCCGGCCGCCTACCGAGCTATCACTGCTGCTTATCCGGGGGCTTCTCTCCGGGCTTGTACAAAGACGGGGCTTTCCGTTTCGGAGCACCGTCGTCGCCTTCTTTCTTATCAGCCGTTTTTTCGACGCTCTTCTTGTCCGGCTTATCGCTGGCCATGATGGCCTTAGTTTCCGACTTCTCCTTCTCGTCTTTGGCGACGACAGCACCGGCACGCGTATTCAAGTCCTCCTCGGAAAGCTCCCTGCTATCCGAAGTGGTATCGATCGCGTTCTTTAAGGCGAACTCGTAGCGGGGAAGATCCTTCGGATCGGAATCCTCGATCTTCTGCAATGTTGCCAGCATCTCGGCTTCGGCGGCCGCCACGAGCTTCATACCCTCTGCGAGAGAAACTTTGCGTTTCAAGGCATCGTCGGCCACCGTGTCGATCGCCTCGATGATGCGCGTGTATTCTTCCAGCGTGTCATGAATCAACGCCGATCGCCCCGGTTTGTCCTTGCTCATCATCTGCTGCAGCATGGACAGACGCTGCTTGGCGAAGTGCACGTAGAGCTTGAGCCTTGCGTTCGGTTCCTGGGCCTCGCGCACCTGATCGATTTCGTCAGCGGTCAGGAAATCCTTCTGCTGGGCGAACGCCGCGCCCATCAGCAGCAACACGGCCAAAACTCGCATGGAACACCTCATTGCTTTCTCTTGCTCATCACCCCGTTGATGAGCCCATCGTGGATGTCGGACAACTTGTTGATCGCCGCATCCACTTGCTGTCGCGTTTCGAAGCCGACCTCGTCGCGAAAACTGCTCAGCCGCCGGATCAAAGCGCGCACCTTTAGCTCCGCGCTTTTATAATACTTGCTCTTTCGCGGCGCTTTATGCGTTTGGCCCAGGGCATCGTAGGATAGCTCAACGGACTCGGCTACCTCCTGCAGGGCCGCCGTAACCGCCTTATCATCGGACTCGGTATACGCTTTACGCGCCACGTCGATCGATCGATCCGCGTTGGCGAGAGCCAGTTCCGATCGACGGTCGAAGTCCGGTTCGGCTTTCACCGCGCCTATATCAGCCAGGGTCAACAGAATGATCAGTAGCGGCGTCACTTGCCCAACTCGAGTTGCAGAATGTGAACGCGTTGCCGCGCTTTAAACTCCTCATCGGGACTCTGGCCATTGCTTAATGCGAGGAACCGTTGATAACTCTCCAGCGCCGGTCTCTTTTGATGGATTTTGTCCAGAACAATCGCACGGAGATAAACGTGGCCGGGTTTTTCGGCATGCAGTGCTGCGAGCTTATCGAGGGCGCCGATCGCGTTTGGATAGTCCTCGGCCATCACCAGGACGCCTGCGAATTCGCTCCAGGCCTCGGCCGAATCTGGCCGAATTTGTGTAGCGCGATAGAACTCCTGCGCGGCTTGGTGAAATTTGCGCTGATCCCGAATAATGCGTCCGTGCAGCATGCGGATCTCGAAATCATTGGGATTTGACGCCAGGATCTGCTCCACGACGGGCAGCGCTTTGTCGGCTTGTTTGTTCTTGAGATATGCCGAGGCCAGAGCGGCACGGTTGCCATCGGTGGGCGACTTGGCTATCGCGACCTCGAAGTGCGGAATCGCGTCGCCGGGCTTACCAGACGCGAGCAGTAATTCCCCCAAGCGCTCCTGCGCACCCGCGTCTTCCGGAAATTGCTCGTAAATAGCCATCGCCTCGTCCGCCTGCTTGTGCGCTTCATACAACGAAGCCAGCTCCAGCAAACCGTCGCGATAGTTCGCATTCATGGCCGCGGCCTTCTGAAAATGCGGCGCGGCATCTGCCAAGCGATCTTGTTTGGCGAGATCCTTCGCCAGCCCCAGCTCAGCGTCGGGAGACTTCGGATCGATCTCCAGCGCGGCTTTGTAGGCTTGTTCAGCCTTACCGAAATCATTCGCGGCGCTGAGAGCCGATGCCAGATAGTAGTTCGGGCGAAACTCCTTGGGCTTTTGCGCGACCGCTTCCGTCAGATATGGAATGGCTTCCGCCCCATGCCTCTCGCGGATCAGCGAGATCCCGATGTTCAGGTCCGCCTGATAAAGGCCGGGTTTCAATTCGAGCGTCTTCTTGTATTCGGCGACCGCTTCGGCATCCTTACCGAGCAGGCTGTAGGCGAGCGCGAGATTGAAATGCAGCGGATAGTCGGGCGGCTCGGCGGCGATCGCCGCGATGAAGTTGTTGACCGCGTCCTGATAGCGCTTCTCGTCGAGCGCTTTCAGACCTTGTTCGTAGTAATTGCTCTGGAAAGCCAGGAACAGAACCAGGACTGCAGTGGGCAGCATATGCCGGTACTTCTATTTTCCCTCAGTTGTGGGGGTGCTTCAGTGATCGTCATCATGTCCCCGGGCCATATGCCGGAGCGCGTTCGGCGCTTCGTGTAATTTCGCCCAGCCCTCGTCATCGTCGAGCTTGGCCATAATAATCCCCGCGATCGAGTCTTGCTGTGCCGCGGGAAGTTTTTCGACGCGGGAAATTGCCCTTTGTAGCAAATCGGTCATGTTACAAGGATATCCCGTGGGGCAGGTCCCCGACCTGCCCATAGAATTCCGAAGCACTCGACCATCGCCATAATTCCGGGCTTGCTACCAACCCAGCCTTGACCGGATTCCACTCGATGTACCTCACGACGCGATTCATTTCCTTCCCATCGCGGACCCAATGATCATAAGACTCATCCTGCCAGAATGGTGTTCCTGTTCGACCGAGGACCATATTGGCCTCCCGCCCACTGGTATTTTTGATCGCGCGCGTCACTTCGCACAGAGGTTTACGCGGGAGCAGCAAAACATGAACATGATTCGACATGAGTACCCAGGCGAGGAGTTCGTACAATTCCCATTTCTCCCCTGCCACAAAGAGCGTCTCGACTACTGCCGCAGCAACGCCGGGATCGCTCAGGTACATCGGACCAGAACTGGCGTTGTCTAACTGACGATCCAATGCGACGAACCGCTGGCCTTCGGTAAGCGTTGGGTCGACATAGCAGGAAGGTAAAGATCCGAATAATCGCCAAGTCAGGAAGATTGGCACGCCTTCAGGTTGCCAGTGAGGCAACCTGCGCCGATAGAAGCTCATTACTGAGCAGTGGCTTGCGGCACCAAAAATTCTCAAAGAGCAGGTCGGGGACCTGCTCCACGGTGTTCACAACTGCAAATAAAGCTCGAGAAAGCCAGTGGGGCAGGTCCCCGACCTGCCCTTCTAAGCAGTCCGCATTGATTCCGACTTATCGCTCCCACTGATCGCCGCCTGCGCCGCCGCCAGTCTCGCAATGGGCACGCGATAGGGCGAGCACGAAACGTAGTCCATGCCCACGCGATAGCAGAACTCGACCGAACTCGGATCGCCGCCATGCTCTCCACAGATCCCGATTTCAAGATTCGGCTTAGTCGACCGTCCCAGCTTCACCGCCTCTTCGATCACCCGGCCCACGCCTTCCTGGTCAATCGTCTGGAACGGGTCGGCTTTGAAAATCTTCAGCTCTTCGTACTTCTTCGAAAACTTGGTGTAGTCGTCGCGCGACATGCCGAGCGTGGTCTGCGTCAGGTCGTTGGTGCCGAAGCTGAAGAACTGCGCCGATTTCGCGACTTCGTTGGCGGTCATGGCGCCGCGCGGGATCTCGATCATGGTGCCGACCATGTACTTCAGATCTTTCATCCCGTGCTTCTCCAGAACTTCCTTCGCGACGCGTTCGACGATTTCTTTTTGTAGTTCGAGCTCGCGCTGGAAGCCGACCAGCGGGATCATGACTTCCGGAATTACCTTCACGCCCTTCTTCGCGACTTCGACAGCCGCTTCAAAGATCGCGCGCGCCTGCATCTCGGTGATTTCGGGATAAACGATGCCCAGGCGGCAGCCGCGGAATCCGAGCATCGGGTTGAACTCGTGCAGATCTTCCACGCGCTTCAACAGCAGCGGAAGTTTGTGCTCCAGTTCCGACGCTTTAATCTGATACTCCTCGGCCATCTTGTCCTTGGCCTTCGCATCGGCGTGCGGGAGCTTCGCCAGGTCCACCATGATCTGCTCACGCTTGGGCAGGAATTCGTGTAATGGTGGATCGAGCGTGCGGATGATCACCGGATATCCGTTCATCGCTTCGAATAGCCCGGCAAAATCCTCGCGCTGCATCGGCAGCAGCTTTTCGAGCGCTTTCTTGCGGCTTGGTTCGTCTTCCGCCAGAATCATCGCCTGCATGTGCGCGATGCGATCAGCCGCGAAGAACATGTGCTCGGTGCGGCACAGGCCGATGCCTTCCGCTCCGAACGCGCGCGCCGCTTTGGCATCGCGCGGAATATCGGCATTCGCGCGAACACCGAATTTACCGCGAAATTCGTCCGCGAGCTTCATGAATTCGGCGAAAATCGGTGAGTTGGGATCGGGTTCCTTCGTGGCTGCTTGTCCCTGATAGACGTCGGCAGTGGTGCCGTCCATCGAAAGCCATTCGCCTTCCTTCACGACAATGTCTTTCTCGCCGACTTTCACCGTGAACTGCTTCTTGTGCTCGTCGATATGGATTGCACCTGCTCCGACGATGCACGGCAGACCCATGCCGCGCGCGACTACAGCAGCGTGACTCGATTTTCCGCCCACCGCGGTCAGCACGCCTTTCGCAACTTCCATTCCGTGAATATCGTCCGGCGTGGTTTCCTTGCGAACCAGAATCACCGGACCCTTCTTCGCGGTTTCGACAGCTTCATCGGCGTTGAAAACTGCACGTCCCACTGCTGCGCCGGGCGATGCGTCGATGCCGTTGGTCAGCTTGGTCAGTTTCTTGAGTGATTCGGGATCGAACATCGGATGCAATAACTGATCGAGCTGCTTCGGAGCTACGCGCAGTACCGCTTCGCGCTTGGTGATCATGTTCTCATGCAGCATATCGATCGCGACCTTCACCGCCGCCGCGCCCGTGCGCTTGCCATTGCGCGTTTGCAACATGTACAGCTTGCCGTTTTCGATGGTGAACTCGAAATCCTGCATGTCGCGATAGTGCTTTTCGAGATTGGTGGTGATGTCGCGTAGTTGCTTATAGGCATCCGGCATCAATTTTTCCAGGTCGTTGATCGCCTGAGGCGTGCGAATGCCGGCCACTACGTCTTCGCCCTGCGCGTTCATCAGGAACTCGCCGTAGAAAACTTTTTCGCCGGTCGCGGGGTCGCGCGTGAAGCCGACGCCGGTTCCGGAAGTCTCGCCCATATTGCCGAACACCATGGCCTGCACATTCGCGGCGGTACCGAGATCATCCGGAATCTTTTCCATGCGGCGATAAGCAGACGCGTTCTTCCCCCACCAGGAGCGGAACACGGCGTCGCGCGACATGGCAAGCTGCACATGCGCATCCTGAGGAAACGCCTTGCCGGTTTCTGCCTGGACCAGCTTCTTGTAATCGTCGATGATCGCTTTTAGATCTTCCGCCTTTAGATCGGTGTCGAGCTTTACGCCGGCTTTGTGTTTGCGCTCATCGAACACGTGATCGAACTTCTTCATGTCGATGTCCAGCGCCACTTCGCCAAACATCTGAATGAAGCGGCGGTAGCAGTCGTAGGCAAAACGCGGATTATTGCTGATCTTCGCCAGACCGTCGACAGTTTCGTCGTTCAAGCCGAGGTTGAGAATCGTGTTCATCATGCCCGGCATGGAGAACTTCGCTCCGGAACGGACGCTGAGCAGCAGCGGCTTTGAGGGATCACCGAGCTTCTTGTCAATCTGCTGTTCGAGCTTCGCCAGCGCTTGAGCGATCTCATCCTCGATTTCCTTCGGGATGGTGTTGTTGTTTTGGAAATAAATATTGCAGACGTCGGTAGAGATGGTGAAACCCGGAGGAACGGGCACGCCGGCCCGGCTCATCTCCGCAAGCCCGGAGCCTTTGCCGCCGAGCACATCTTTCATCTTTCCGTCGCCGTCGGCTTTGCCGCCGCCAAACGCATACACGTGTTTTTTCATGTTGTGGTTCCTTGACTTTTGGATTCCTTGGATTCGGTGACAATCTCCGAGAAGTCGGCGATCTCGGAGAACTCGGTCAGTAGGTTGTGGAGCAACGTAAGCCGGTTGCGCCGCACTTCAGGGTCTTGCGCGTTGACCAGAACCTTGTCGAAGAATAAATCGACTCTCGGGCGCAACGGACCGATGCGCGACTCGAGCGGCTGGCCCTCGGTGCGGTGGATCTCATCGTAGAGCGCGCGCTCGGGTCCCTGCTCCAGCAGGTTCGTGTTGAACTGCGCCGCTTCCGCGAACTGCGCCTGCTGCAGAATATTCTTGATGCGTTTGAAGCTGGCCGCGATCGGCTCGAAGTCGGGTGTCGGCCGGATTGCCTGCACGCGCTTTAGTCTTGCTTCGAGATCGACCAGATCGTTCCAGCCCGCGGCCATGCAGGCGC
>Ga0335069_10007951_pt1 | contig 15231 bp, 13 predicted proteins | sample Lox_Sample_11_FD_206714 | JGI IMG/M metagenome (GOLD analysis project Ga0335069, IMG submission 206714) | Soil microbial communities from Loxahatchee National Wildlife Refuge, Florida, United States - Lox_Sample_1.1 | ecosystem: Environmental > Terrestrial > Soil > Wetlands | place: USA... | reverse complement strand
GTGCGCGACCACCCGGTCGTCTACGCGATCGTCGGTCCGAGCTTCTGGGGCGACGGCCTGTACCCGCCGAGCGACGCGGTCTACTACCCGCTCTACACGAAGTGCTGTGAGCTCGACCTGCCGCTCTGCATGAATACCGGGATCCCGGGACCGCCGCTCCCGAGCGAGGTGCAGAACCCGATCCACCTCGACCGCGTCTGCATCCGCTTCCCGGAGCTGCGGCTCTGCATGATCCACGGCGCGGATCCGTGGTGGGACGTCGCGATCCGGCTGATGCTGAAGTACCGGAACCTGCGGCTCATGACGTCGGCGTGGTCGCCGAAGCACCTGCCGCAGTCGCTCCTCCACTTCCTCTCGACGCGCGGCAAGGACCGCATCCTCTTCGCCTCCGACTACCCCGTGCTCTCGATGCAGCGCTGCCTCGACGAGGCGCGCAAGTTCGACCTCGCGCCCGAGGCGCTCGACGCGTGGCTGCGCGGGAACGCCGAGGCGTTCTTCTTCTTCCGTGCGAAGAAATCATCATGACGCTCCGACCGATCGACGCGGACAACCACTACTACGAGCCGCTCGACGCCTTCACGCGTCACCTGCCGAAGGAGTTCAAGCGGCGCGGGGTGCGCGCCGTGCAGTCCGGCAAGCGCGTCGAGCTGCTGATCGGCGACCGCGTGAACCGCTTCGTCCCGAATCCGACCTTCGACCCGATCATCGTGCCGGGCTGCCTCGACGCCTTCTTCCGCGGGCGGACGAAGCCCGGCGACGATCGCGCGGGCCTGATGAAGGTCGAGCCGCTGCGGAGTGAGTACCGCGATCGCGACGCGCGCCTCGCCGTCGCGGAGGAGCAGGGGCTCGGCGCGCTGCTGCTCTTCCCGACACTCGGATGTGGCGTCGAGGAGGCGCTGCGCCACGACGTCCCGGCCACGATGGCGAGCCTCTCCGCCTTCAACCGCTGGCTCGAGGAGGACTGGGGCTTCTGCCACCGCGGCCGCCTGATCGGGGTGCCGATGCTCTCGCTCGCCGATCCGGCCGCCGCGCGCGCCGAAGTCGATGCGCTGATCTCGCGAGGCGCGCGCATCGTGCACGTCCGCCCCGCGCCGGTGCCGTCGGCGAGCGGCGGCGGCCGCTCGCTCGGCGATCGGCTCCACGATCCGGTGTGGGCTCGCCTCGCGGAGGCCGGCATCCCGGTCGCCTTCCATCTCGGGGACAGCGGCTACAACGCCTTCGCCGGCGCGTGGGGAGCCGCCGCGACATTCGAGGGTTTCGGCGCGGTCGACGTGCTCTCCCGGCTCGTCGTCTCGGACCGCGCGATCCACGACACCGTCGGCAGCCTGGTCGTCGACGGCGCCTTCCACCGCAATCCGAAGCTCCGCGTCGCGAGCATCGAGAACGGCAGCGACTGGCTGCACTGGCTGGTCAAGCGGCTGCGCAAGCTCGCGAACCAGACACCCTCGGCCTTCCACGAGGATCCGCTCGACACGGTGCGCCGACACGTGTGGGTGACCCCATACCTCGAGGACGACCTGAGCGCGCTCGCCGATCTGATCGGCGTCGAGCGCATCCTCTTCGGCTCCGACTGGCCGCACGGCGAGGGCGTCGCGCACCCGCTCGACTTCGCGAAAGAGCTCTCGGCCTTCGGCGCGGCCGATCAGCAGCGCATCCTGCGCGAGAACTGCCTCGAGCTGCTCGGCGGATCGATCGGATGAACTTCGCGCTCTCGGAAGAGCAGGAGCTGCTCCAGAGCACGCTGCGGCGCTTCGTCGCGAAGGAATGCACGCCGCAGGTCGTGCGCGCGATCTTCGATGGCGAGCGCCAGAGCGTGCCGGCGCTCTGGAAGGGGCTCGCGGAGATCGGAGTGGCGGGCCTCGCGGTGCCGGAGTCGCACGGCGGCGCGGGACTCGAGCTGCTCGAGCAGGCACTCGTCGCCGAGGAGCTCGGCCGCGGCGCGGTGCCGGTGCCGTTCCTCGGACACGCGCTCGCGACCGTGGCACTCGCGCGCGGAGGCAGCGCCGCGCAGCAGTCGGCGTGGCTCCCGCGGCTCGCCGCCGGTGACGCGCGCGCGACGGTGGCGCTCGCGGAGGACGGTGGGCGCTGGCTGCCGACCGAGTGGAGTGTCGAGCTCGCGAACGGCCGCGTGCGCGGGCGCAAGACGCTCGTGCCCGAGGCGGAGGGTGCGGAGCTCTTCGTCGTCGGCTGTCGCGGCGGCGCGCTCGCGCTCGTCGAAGCCGGCGGCTCGGTGCGCGTCACCGCCGAGCCGACGCTCGACCGCGGTCGCCCGCTCGCGACGCTCGATCTCGGCGGCGCGCCCGCGGAGGTGCTCGCCCGAGCGGATGCGTCGCGACTCGTCGACGCCGGCTGCGTGCTGCTCGCCGCCGACGCCTTCGGCGCGGCGCACCAGCTCGTGCGCACGACCGCCGCCTATCTCCAGACGCGCCAGCAGTTCGGACAGTCGCTCGCGCAGTTCCAGGCGCTGAAGCACCAGCTCGCGAACATGGCGCTCGACGTCGATCCGGCGCGCGGGCTCTGGTGGTACGCCGCGCACGCCTTCGACCACGCGCCGGCGGAGGCATCGCGCGCGGCGTCGCTCGCGAAGGCGCACATCACCGAGCGCGCGCAGCAAGTGGCGCGCGACGCGGTCGAGTGTCACGGCGGCATCGGCTTCACCTGGGAGTGCGACGTCCACATCGGGTTCAAGCGCGTGCTCTTCGATCGCCTCTGGCTCGGCGCCCCCGAGCTGCACCGCGAACGCTATGCCGCGCTCGAAGGATGGTGAGGAAGGCCCGCAGATGAATCTCGAGTTCGGCCAGAAGTACGAGGCGCTGCGCGCCGAGGTGCGAGCCTTCTGCGCGGAGAGCTGGCCGCTGCGGGGCGCCGAGGCGCGGCTCGGAGAGCGCGAGCAGGCGATCGCGTGGCGCAAGCGCGCGCTCGCGGCGGGCCTCCTCTACCGCACCGTCCCGCGGGCCTACGGCGGCGCGGGCGCGGCGCCCGACGTGATGGCCGAGACGGTGATCCGCCAGGAATTCGATGCCGCCGGCGTTCCGCACCGCGGCTCCGTGCAGGGCACTCGCATGCTGGTCCCGACGCTCCTCGAGTGCGGCACCGAGGAGCAGCGCCGCGAGTACATCGAGCGGACCTTGACCGGCGATCTCACCTGGTGTCAGGGCTACAGCGAGCCCGGCGCGGGCAGCGACCTCGCCTCGCTCCAATCGCGCGCCGAGCTCGTCGGCGACGAGTGGGTGCTGCGCGGGCAGAAGATCTGGACCAGCAACGCCGTCGACGCCGACATGATGTTCGGCCTCTTCCGCACCGAGCCCGATGCGCCGAAGCACGCGGGCATCTCGTATCTCCTGATTCCGATGAAGACACGAGGCATCGACGTTCGGCCGCTCACCATGATGCAGGGCGGCGTCGACTTCTGCGAAGTCTTCTTCGACGGCGCGCGCATCCCCGCGAAGAACATCGTCGGCAAGCGCGGCGAGGGCTGGAAGGTCACGCGCGCGACCTTGAAGCACGAGCGCGTGCTGATCGGCGACTCGGCGGGCGCGCGCATGTCGTTCGACGCGCTCGTCGAGCTCGCCAGACAGGTGCAGCGCGACGGGCGCCCCGCGATCGAAGAGCCGTCCGTGCGCCAGCGCCTCGCCGAGATCGCGGGCTATGTCGCGACGCAGGAGTGGGCGGTGGCCCGCATGCTGACCGCGATCCACCAGAACCGCGACGCGCAGGTCGTGAGCGAGCTGCTGATGACGAAGCTCCTCGGCACGAACCTCCAGCAGATGATCGCGAAGCTGGCGCTCGACCTGATCCCCGACGTCGGACTTCGCGAGCCGGATCCTGCCGAGGTCGTGATGGGCATCCGTCCCTTCACGCCGGGGCGCTGGGTGTCGCACTACATGTTCTCGCTGGCCGGCGCGATCGCGGGCGGCACCTCGAACGTGCAGCGCAACATCATCGGCGAGCGGGTGCTGGGTCTCCCGCGCGATCCGCGTCCGCCTGCCTGACCCGCTTCACGAACTCCACCAGCTCGCGGTGGAAGAGCTCGGGCTGGTCGAGATACGCCGGATGCCTCGCGTCCGGCAGCACCAGCACGCGGCCGTCGGTGAAGGAGTCGGCCAGGGGCCTCGCCTGCGAGATCGGAAAGGTCGAATCCCGCTCGCCCCAGACGACGAGCGCCGGCACCGGGCTCGCGTGGAGGCGCTTCGCATACTCGACCGCGCCGACCGGCGCGACGGGCACGAAGCCCGCGATGCGATCCGGGTGCGCGAGCACGAAGGGAAGGCTGAAGACGCCGCTCATCGACGGTGACACGATCACGGGTCGCTCGAGGCCGAGCGCCGGAACGAGCTTCTCGAGGAAATGCTCGGGATCGGCGTGAGCCGCCTTCGAGCCGCCGAAGCCGGGCAGGTCGATCGCGACGGCGCGGAAGCCCGCGCCCGCGAGAACGCCGAGCGTGCCGAGCTCCTCCCAGGTTCCCGAGTCGAAGGCCGCGCCGTGGAGCAGCAGCACGGGCGCGCCCGACTTCGGGCCGGCGGCGCGTCCGTGGATCGATTGTCCGTCGAGCTTCAGATCGAACGACGTGATCGCGACCGTCATCTCCGACTCCTTCGCCATGGCTTGCGGCGACCACGCGGCCAGCGCGAGGGCAAGGAGAGCGAGCCGCGCGGCACTCAATCGATCGCTCGCACCTCGGTCCAGCATGCGCCGGGATCCGGCTCCTTGTCCACGATCGCAAGCGCGCGGAGTTGACCGGCGAGCGTCGCCCAGCGCTGCTGCGACATCGCGCCGATTCCGTGCTCTCGCGCGAAGTCGTCCTCGATCAGCGGCTTCTGCGCATCGGCCGCGAGTCGGAAGGTCTCCGCGTCCATCTCCTGGTTGAGCGTGCTCATCACAGCGTTGGCCGGGCCCGGATCGTCGAGATAGCCGCGCCAGCCGGCGCGCAGCGCCGCGACGACCTTCGACACGCGCTCCGCGTGATCGCGCACCTGCGCGCCCGTCGCGATCACCACGGCCGCGTACGGGTCGAAGCCGGTCTCGGCGATCAGGAAGACCTGCGGGTCGGCACCCTGACGCTTCGCGGCGATCGGCTCGGCCGTCACGAACACCTGCTGCGCCATCTGCGGATCGGCCAGGAACGGGGCGATGCTGTAGCCGTAGGGGACGATCTTCATCTTCGAGAGGTCGAACTCCTTCTCGAGATGCTTCACGTACGCGAGGCCCGGCTCGACCTCGAGCGTGCCGCCCGCCGCGAAGAGATCGCGGAGCGACGCGAGTCCGCGCGACGCGTGCACCATGATGCCCTGCGGATTCGTCTGATACGTGGCGAAGACCGCGACGACGTCGCTGCCGCGATCGCGCGCGACGACGACCTCGTCGGCCGCCGCGAAGCCGAACTCGACCTGCCCCGCCTCGACCATCTGCACGACCGGCGCGCCCGGGCCGCCCGTGATCTCGAGCGCGAGCCCGCGCTTCGCGAACTCACCGGCGCGCTGCGCCTCGAAGAGTCCACCGAACTCCGGCTCGGCCTTCCAGTTGAGCGCGATGCGCACGCTCTCGAGCGGCTGCGCGGCGGCCGGCGGATTCGACGCCTGTTCCTTCCGCGTGTCGCCGCAGCCGAGTCCGAGCGATACCGCCAACGCGAGACCGATTCGCGCTCCCATCCTCTTCACGTCTCGTCCTCCTGACTGTGCCAGCGCCGCAAGGCGAAGTGGCTCGCGACGTTCACCGCCGCGAAGAGCGCGAGTCCGAGCCCGGCGGCGTGCAGCACCGCGGCGAACACGAGATCGGTGCGCTGCTGCCGCATCGCCTCGAGCACGACCACGCCGAGCCCCCCGCCGCCGACGAACTCGCCGACGATCGCGCCGATCACCGCGAGCCCCGCTGCGATGCGGAGCCCGACGAGCACGCTCGGCAGCGCCCACGGCAGCGACAGCTTCACGAGCCGCGCGAAGCCGCTCGCGCCGTACAGGCGGAAGAGATCGCGCAGCGCGGGATCCACGGAGAGAAGCCCGGCCAACGCGTTCGCGATCACCGGGAAGACCGACACGATGAAGGCCGCCGCGACGACCGCGCGAATGCCGTAGCCGAACCAGATGACCAGCAGCGGCGCGATCGCGACGATCGGCACGATCTGGAAGAAGATCGCATAGGGGTAGAAGGCGCGTTCGACGAAGCGCGAAGTCGAGAGCGCGATCGCGACGACGAGGCCGACCGCGATCGAGAGCGAGAGTCCGATCGCGACGGCCTTCGCGGTCGTCGCGAGCGCGGGCAGCAAAGTCGGCGCGTGCGCGACCGCCGCGCGTGCGACCGCCGACGGCGTCGGCAGCAGCAGCGGCGAGATGTGCGCGGCCCGGATCCCGAGCTCGGCGGCGGCGGTGGTCAGCACGAACGTGGCGGCCGGCGGCAGCACGGTGTCGCGCAAGCGGCTCATCGGGCGCCCCGCCGCAGCGCCTCGTAGAGCACGCGCGTCTCGCGCGCGAAGCGCGGATCGCCGCGCAGTGCGGCGTCGCGCGCCCGGCCGAGATCGACCGGATGGTCGAGCAGGATGCGCGCCGGGCGCGGCGTCAGCACGATCGCGCGCTCGGCGAGAAAGACCGCCTCGGCGATCGAGTGCGTGACGAACAGCACCGTCGCGCCGGTGTCGGCCCAGAGCGCGCGCAGCTGGTCATCGAGCTCCTGTCGCGTGATCTCGTCGAGCGCTGCGAAGGGCTCGTCGAGCAGCAGCAGGCGCGGCCCCGTGACCAGCGCTCGCGCGAGCGACACGCGCATGCGCATGCCGCCCGAGAGCTGCGCCGGATGGCGGCCCGCGGCATCGGCGAGGCCGACGCGCTCGATCGCGCGCAGCGCGGCATCGCGCCGCTCGCCGGCCGCGCGGCCCTGGAGCTCGAGCGGCAGCGCGACGTTGCCGAGCACGTCGCGCCAGGGCAGCAGGTGGGCGTCCTGGAAGACGTAGGCGAGCGCGTCGCGCGGCGCGGCAGCGCCGGCGGCGTCGCGCAGGTCGATCGACCCGGTGTCGGGGCGATCGAGCCGGGCGATCATGCGGAGCAAGGTCGACTTCCCGCAGCCCGAAGGCCCGAGGATCGCGACGAACTCGCCGGGCGCGGCGACGAGGTCGAGGCTCTCCACCGCGGGGACGTCGGGCTGGCCCGGGGTTCGGAAGGTCCGCGACACGCGGGAGACGCGCACCTCGACGCCGGTCGGCGCGCACATCCGCGCGGGCCTCGACATGCGGGCGAGGTAGCCGGACGCCGCGTCGGTTTCAAGCGCGGTCCCCGCCAGGCTGGCTGGAGGGCTCCTCGTTCGGAGCCACGCGCCCGATCGAAGCGGCTTCACCGGATCCTCGCGCGCTCGTCTCCGTTCCGAGCCCCAATCCCCACGATCTCTCCATGCGGGACGCAAGCGATCTTGACGAACGGTTGATTGGTTCCCGGTAGACCGGCTTCGGCGTTTCCCCCCGTCACACCAACCGGCGACATCCGGGGAGGGAGCCATGCGAGACGATCGGACGATCCTGGATGCCAGAGCTCCGCGGCGCTGGGGGCGCGTCGACTTCCACATCCATTCCTACGCCTCCAACGTCACGGACTACTACGCCAGCAACTCCCTTGCGATCCCGGAGTCGTATTCGGACCCGCTGGAGAACTACCGGCTGCTGAAGGCCCGGGGCATGGACCTCGTGACGCTCACCGATCACAACTCGATCGCCGGCGTCCGGGTGATGCTCGACGCGGGCCTCCCCGACGTCTTCATCAGCGCCGAGATGACGGCGACCTTCCCCGAGAACGGCTGCAACATCCATGTGACGGCCGCGAACATCTCGGAGGCCGAGTTCGCCGAGATCGATCGGCTGCGCCGCAACGTCTACGAGATGGTCGCGTACCTCGACGAGCGCATCCGCGCCGAGGCGAGCACGCCGGACGGGCGTCGCATCGCGTACTTCATGACGCATCCGCTGATGAGCACGCAGAACCGCCCCTACGGTCGCGAGGGGGCGCTCTCGCTCTGGCACATCGAGCGCGCGCTGCTGATGTTCGAGTGCCTCGAGATCCGCAACGGCACGCGCGCGAAATCGTGCAACGATCTCACCGCGCACCTGCTCGCGTCGCTCGACGAGAAGCGCATCCTCGAGCTGGCCGAGAAGCACGGCCTGACGCCGAAGGGCGAGACGCCGTGGCGCAAGGCCGTGGTCGGCGGTTCGGATGACCACTCGGGCATCAATCCGGGGCGCACCTGGACGGAGTTCGCCTATGCGGGCGAGCGGCCGCTGCCGAACGACGTCGTCGATTCGATCCGCCGGCGGATTACGCGAACGGGCGGCATGCACGGCGGCCCGATCACGCTCGCCCACGCGCTGGTCAAGCTCCTCTACGACGGCCAGCACAGCCGACACCGCAGCGCGAGCGCGCAACCCGTGCGCATGAGCGATCCGATCAACCTGCTGCTCGGCTTCGCGTTCGAGAAGGACTCCGCTTCACTGCGCTCGCGCGCCGCGCTGCGGCTGCGGGTCGCGCTGCAGGCGGCCGTGGGGCGCCCGCTGGCGCGGCTCCTGCGAAGGGACGGGTCGTTCGAGCGGATCTTCCTCGATGAGGCGCAGCAGCTCCTCGGCGAGGGCGAGTTCCGCGCGCGCATCGCCGTGTGCGAGAGCACCGACGAGAAGATCTTCCTGATCATCCGCACCCTGCTCGACCGCCTGTTCCTTCGCTACGCGGCGCGCATCCGGAGCAATCCCTCCGGCGACCTCGTCCGCACGATCAAGGAGTCGATCGCGCTCGTCAGCTCGAACGTCCTCGTCTCGCTGCCCTACTTCGTGACCCACGCGCACCAGAGCGGGGATAAGCTGCTGACGCGCGATGTCCGCCGCGCCTTCGACCTGCAGCAGGCCGAGAAGCTCCTGCTCGTCACCGACACCTTCTTCGACGTGAACGGCGTGGCGATCACCTTGCGAAAGCTGATCCGCGAGGCCGAGGCGCGCGAGATCGATCTCACCGTCGCCACCTGCCTCTCCGAGCCCGAGCGCACCGCGAAGCTCGCTGATCCCGAGATCGCGGACTGGGTCGCCCGCGGCCGCCTCGTGATCTTCCCGTCGATCGCAAGCTTCGGACTGCCGGAGTACCGCGAGCTCCAGGTCCGAGCGATGTCGTTCCTCGAGTTCCTGCGCTTCGCGCAGGAGGGCGGCTTCACGAAGGTCCAGATCTCGACGCCCGGTCCGATCGGTGCGCTCGGCCTGCTCGCCGCCAAGATCCTCGGGCTCGAGACCTCGTCGACCTATCACACGAACTTCCCCGAGTACGTCGAGGAGTACACGCGCGACGTGAGCCTCGAGGCGCTGGCCTGGAAATACATGATCCTCTTCTACCACTCGGTCGACGAGGTCGTGGTGCCCTCGAAGTTCATCGCCCGGCTGCTCCACAAGCGCGGCCTGCGGAACCGGAAGCTGCTGGTGCTCGACCGCTGGGTCGACCTCGAGCGCTTCCATCCGCGCTACCGCACCCCGGCCTTCTGGAGGCGCTTCGGGCTCCCCGACGAGGATGGGCGCGTGAAGTTCGTCTACGTCGGGCGGCTCGGCGCGGAGAAGAACCTCGAGCTGCTGGCCGAGTCGTTCCGCCAGCTCTGCGCGGAGCGAGCGGACGCGCATCTCCTGATCGTCGGCGGCGGCCCCTTCCGCGAGCGCCTGGAGGCGCTGCTCGCGGGTCTGCCGGTCACGTTCACGGGCTACCTGACGGGCGATGATCTCTCGCGTGCGCTCGCGTCCGCCGACGCGAAGCTCTTCCCGAGCACGACCGACACGTGGGGCAACGCGCCGCTCGAGGCGCAGGCCTCGGGCATCCCGGTGGTCGTATCCGACCGCGGCGGACCGCAGGAGCTGATGGAACACGAGCTGACCGGCTTCCGTGTCGCCGGCGGCGACCCGAAGGCGCTGCTCGAGGCGATGCGCCGGCTGATGGATCGCGAGACCCGCGAGCGCATGGGCCGCGCGGCGCGCGCCTTCGTGGAGGAGAACGACGTGCGTGAGCCGTACTCCGCGATTCTCGACACCGAGACGTACCGCCGCCGCCGCAAGAGCGAGAAGCTCCTCGCGGAGCTGCTCCAGGACGTCGACGCCGGCGCATGAACCTGCGCAGTCGCATCGCGCTCTCGCGGGCCAAGCACCCGTCGCTCGCCGGCCACTCGCGGATCGGCAAATTCCTGGCGCGCCTGCTGCCGTACTACGAGTACGATGCGCGCGAGTTCCTGCGGGCCGACGGCTGCCCCGAAGAGATCGCCGCGCAGCGACAGGTCGGGCTCGCCGAGCTCTCGCTGCGTCTGTCCGAGAAGGCCCCGAAGACGCTCGAGCTGACCGAGGAGCTCCGCGACGGCCTCTCCGATCTCGCCTTCACCGATCTCTACCGCGTTCCCTATCCGTTCCGCGCCGAGCTGCGCCGACACCTGCGCGTCGGCGCGCTGCGCGAGGCGTCCGACGGAGTGCGCCTGCGCGATCTCGACGGGAACTGGAGCTACGACCTCACCGGCTCGTACGGCGTGAACGTCCTCGGGCTCGACTTCTACAAGGAGTGCATCGATCGCGCGGCCGAGCGGGTCCGGGCGCTCGGGCCCGTGCTCGGTCCGCTCCACCCGGTCGTGCTCGACAACGTCCGCCGCTTGCGAGAGCTCTCGGGCCTCGACGAAGTGTCGTTCCACATGTCGGGCACCGAGGCGGTGATGCAGGCCGTCGCGCTCGCCCGCTACCACACGCGCCGCAGCCATCTCGTCCGCTTCGCCGGCGCCTACCACGGCTGGTGGGACGGCGTGCAGCCAGGCGTCGGCAATCCGCGCGACGTGCGCGACGTCTACACGCTCTCGGAGGGGAGCGAGGCCGCGCTGCGGGTGCTCGACACGCGCCGCGACATCGCCTGCGTGCTCGTGAACCCGCTCCAGGCGATGCATTTGAACGCGCCGGCGCCGGGGGACTCGACCTTGCTGAGCTCCGCGCGCCGCGCGCACTACGACAAGGCCGCCTACGCCGCGTGGCTCGCGCGCCTCCGCGACGTCTGCACGCGGCGAGGGATCGCGCTGATCCTCGATGAGGTCTTCCTCGGCTTCCGAGTGGCGCGCCGCGGCGTGCAGGAGTACTTCGGCGTGTCGGCGGACCTCGTGACCTACGGAAAGACTCTCGGCGGCGGTCTACCGGTCGGCGTCGTGTGCGGCCGGCGCGAGTGGATGAAGCGCTACCGCGACGAGCGGCCGTCGGACGTGCTCTTCGCCCGCGGCACCTTCAACGCGCACCCCTACGTGATGGCCGCGATGAACGAGTTCCTGCGCCATCTCGACCTGCCCGAGGTGCGCGAGAGCTACGAGGATCTCGACGCGCGCTGGGACGCGCGCGCGGCGGAGCTGAACGCGCGCCTCGAGCGCCGCGGGCTGCCCGTCCGTTTCGCGAACCTGACCTCGGTGTGGACCACGCTCTACACGGCGCCGTCGCGGTACAACTGGATGCTCCAGTTCTACCTGCGCGCCGAGGGCCTGACGCTCTCGTGGGTCGGGAGTGGACGCCTGGTCTTCAGTCACGCCTATCGGGACGAGGACTTCCGCGAGGTCGCCGACCGCACCGTGCGCGCCGCCGAGAAGATGGCGGCGGACGGCTGGTGGTGGGGGGACGGCTCGCAGACCAACGCCGGGATCGAGCGCAGCGTCCTCTGGCGCGCCCTCGTCACCCGAGCTCGGGGTCGATGAGCTCCCCGCGCAGCAGGTAGTACGGCGCCTTCCAGTAGGTGCGCACGTCGTTGAAGGGATCCGTCAGGATCTTCGTGCACCAGACGAGCCCCGTCTGGACGTCGCGGATGAAGAAGAGCTGGACGGTGCGGAAGAGCAGCGCGCCCGCGCCGACGGCCAACCACAGGCCGGTGAGATCCCCGAGATAGCTTCCCTTCTCGGTGTAGGGCCGGATCAGCCCGAAGAGGTCGGGCACGAGGTAGAGCAGCGCGGGCGCCGCGAGGAAGACGGCCAGCAGCATCAGCTTGCGCTTCAGGTTGTAGCCAACCTTCACGTCCTCCTTCTCCTGGTAGCTCATCGCGTTGCGCGCGTCGTAGTCCTTCGGCTCGAAGAAGAAGTGGCCGATCTGGCGGGAGAACCACGCCGCCATCCAGCCGATCCACACCGCCGTCGCGGTGTCGAAGGCGAGCAGCGCGTAGGAGGTGAGGAAGCAGCAGGCGCTGAACAGATGCAGGCTCTGGTTGATGCGGCTGTGGTGGTAGAAGCGGTGATCGTCCCAGCGCTGCTCCCGCAGCGCTTCGCGGAAGCCGAGCTTGGCGGGCACGGTCGTCGTGGTCATTGTCGTCTCCTCCGTCATGGTTTCGTCGCGACGAGCAGGGGCTCGCCGACGCGCAGGGTCCGGCCTTCGCGCACGCCGCCGGCGAGCGCGAGGTCGCCGCTCGCGAGCACGATGATCGTCGAGCCCTGCTCGAACCAGCCGAGCTCCTGGCCCTTCTGATAACGCGCCTCGCACGCGATGCGGGTGGGTCCCGCATAGCGAAGGCCGAGTGTCGCATCGAGGCAGTGGAGCCGCAGGTTCGCGACGCCGATCGCAGCGACGGGCACCAGCGTGAGCCAGCCGTCGACGCCCTCGAGCTCGAGCGGCAGCACCGCGCGCTCGTTGCGGCAGAAGAGGCGCTCGACGCGCGCTACCGCGATGGGGTTCACGTTCCACGTGTCGCCGGCGATGTGCGTGACTTCGCGAACGCGGCAGGCGGCCGGCGCATGGAAGCGGTGATACATCGTGGAGCGGAGGCGCAAGGTCACGAACTGGCCGTCGCGGTGACGCGCCGCGAGCGCCGCGTCGCCGAGGAGCTGCTCCAGCGTGTAGCGGAGTCCCTTGGCCTGGATCACGACGTCATCGTCGATGCGGCCGCAGGCGCCGACCTCCGCATCGCACGGACTCACGATCACGTCGGGGTCCGCCGCGATCGGGCGCGCTCCCGGCGCGAGCTCGCGGATGAAGCACTCCCGCAGGCTGCGGAACCGGGTCGTACGCGCCTCGGAGAGATCCAGATCGGGCGAAAAGATCCGCCAGATGCGGAGCGACACCCGCACCAGGAACGGGCTCTCGAGGCGAGAGAGCCAGCCAAGGAGCCGCGTGGCCGCGCGGCGCGGAATCCGGTTCGTCAGCAGGAAGTTCAGGTCTTCTTGCTGGAAGAGCCTCGCGATCATCCCTTCACCCGGCGGTGTTGCGCCACGAGGGAGAATCGTCAGAAGCGCGTCACGGGGCAACGGCGAACCCGCCTCGCGAGCCAAATCTCGCCAAGACTTCGCGAGTCCTTCAGCGAGCCGCCACGGAGCGAAGGCGTCGGCCGCTCCGCGGAGTCCGCTCAGCGAGAGCGGAATTTTCGAGCTCCGGCTCAGGGACGCCGCAGCAGCACCGACCAGAAGAGCGGCTCGCGCTCGAATCCCTTCGGCTTGTCGAGACGGCAGGTCCGCAGGTCCGCGATCTCGAAGACGCGACCGAGTTCGCTTCGGAGCTCGTGCTCGGTCACGACGGGGACGGGAAACTCGGGCTGCTCGTCGGCGCTGAAGGCCAGCACCAGGAGAAGGCTCCCGGGGCGAGAGTGCCTCTTCAGCGCGTGCAGGTACGCCTGGAGGTTTTCCCTGCGCGCGAGGTGATAGCAACCGCGATCGACGAGCACGTCGAAGGGCTCTCCGATCCCGCGAACCTCGGTCACATCGCCGGTGACGAAGCGAACGCCCCGTGCGGCCGGGTGACGGGCCGCCCGTCTCCGGGCTCGCTCGATCGCGGTGGCGGAGAGATCCACGCCGACGACTTCGAGCCCGTGCGCCGCGAGCAGCAAGGTCTGGACGCCGCTCCCACAGCCGAGGTCGAGGGCCGTTCCGCGGGTCGGCAGATCTCCTGACGCGAGGCGACGCTCGATCTCCGAGCACGGCAGTCCCGTCTCCCAGGGCGCGGTTCCATCCCGGTACTCGCTCTCCATCCGCTGCACGAACTCGATCGAACTCAAGCGGCGCTCCTCCCGAACATGAGTGCAGTCTCATCCGGTGTGGCGGGCGCGTATTGGAGGAAATTGACATCCTGCCGGCCGTGGGTCGCACGAGCACGGGACCGGGAGCGGGCAGGCGGACCCACGTCGCGCTGCTGCTCGCGCTCGCGGCGTGCGCGTCGAATCACGTCGATGCGGCGCGCTCGGCGCTCCGCACCAACGATCTCCGCACGGCGCGTACGCTGCTCGAAGCGGACCGCGAGCGCTACCCGGACTCGATGGACGTCCGCCTCACGCTCGGCGAGGTCTACTACCGCAGCGCGCGCGACGCGCTCGACTGGGACGACGACGAGGGCAGCTATCTCGCCTACCTCGAGAAGTCGGTGGACGAGTTCGTGCGCGCGGCCGCGATCGATCCGAAGAATCCGCAGCCGCTGTTTTTCCTGGCGATGATCGACATGTATCGGGGAGACATCAAATCCGCGCAGCAGGGACTCCGCAACACGCGCAAGCTCGGCTTCGGTCCGATCGGCGACACCAATCTGGCCGAGAGCTACGTCTACGCGGGCAACCTGACGGAGGCGACTCGCTGGAACGAGGCGGGGCGCCAGGCCGGCGCGGGTCTCGGTCCGGTCACCTTCAACGAGATGTTGATCGAGTGGAGCTCGGGCGATCTCCGCGCCGCCCGACGGTCCTTCGACTTGCTGCGCACGGAATATCCGGAGATGATCCAGACGATCAACGTCGCGCCGCTGCCGACGACACCGCGCCGCTTCGAGGAGTTCGCGGGCTACTGCTGCGCGAGCCCCGCCTGCGGCCCCTATCTCGAGAAGTCGTGCGAGGCGCTCTCGCTGCCGGTGAAGCACCGCGAGATCTCGAAGGAGACCTTGCTCGAGGAGCTGCGCGTCCAGATGGAGGCGCAGCGCAAGCTCCAGGAGATCTACAAGCAGCGAAAGGAGATCGAGATCAAGGTCGAGCCGGAGGAGCCGGCGCACTGAGCGCTTCGTTGACTCGCCGATCGCGCCGCTCGTATCCTGCCGCGCCGATGCCCCCCGTCCTGCCCGCCTGCGACGAACGTCCGGAGATCGATCTCGTCGACGGCCGCTTCTACGCGGGCGACATGCACGCCGCGCTCTCCTGGATGCGGCGCCACGAGCCCATCTACCACGACCGCACCAACGACCTCTTCGCCGTGACGCGCCACGCGGACATCATGGCGGTGTCGAAGCGCTCCGACGTGTTCCGCAACGGCCAGGGCTATCGCCCCGACGCGGCGCCG
>Ga0335069_10007950_pt1 | contig 15231 bp, 10 predicted proteins | sample Lox_Sample_11_FD_206714 | JGI IMG/M metagenome (GOLD analysis project Ga0335069, IMG submission 206714) | Soil microbial communities from Loxahatchee National Wildlife Refuge, Florida, United States - Lox_Sample_1.1 | ecosystem: Environmental > Terrestrial > Soil > Wetlands | place: USA... | reverse complement strand
TAGGTGCCGCCCTTGACGGTGGCGTCATTGGCGACGATCAGGCATTCGCGCCCCGAGACCCGGCCGATGCCGGTGATGATGCCGGCCGCCGGCACCTCGTCCTCATACAGGCCGAAGGCGGCGAGCTGAGAAAGCTCGAGAAAGGGCGAGCCCAAGTCGATCAGGGTCCGGATCCGGTCCCGCGGCAGCAGCTTGCCGCGTTTCAGATGCCGCTCCCGGGCGGTCGCACCGCCGCCTTCCGCGACCTTGTCGACGCGGGTTTTCAGCTCTGCCACTGCGCCCGCAAGCGCCTCGTGGTTGCACCGCGTGTCCTCCGACCGCCGGTCGAGCGTGGTTTCGATTCGCGCCATGAATCCCGCCTTCGAATGCGCCGCATCCTAGCGAGCGGCGCCGCAAAGGTCACGCTGCGGCGCAGCAATCTCGGGGCAAGTCAGAAAATTCCGGCGGCAACCCGGCGCGAAACAACAAAGTGCCGGGTGGGTTGATGCAATACGCAAGGACCTTCCGACCCTTCGCGACTAGATTGTCCCTCAAAGAGGGCCGGCTGAACGGCGACTCGAGGACCCCGCGCATGATGATCAGAACCGACGTGGCGCTGGACGACGTCTACCGGAAGACGTCGGGCCGCGTGCTGATGAGCGGCATCCAGGCGCTGGTGCGCCTGCCCATGGTGCAGATCCGGCGCGACCGCGCGGCGGGGCTCAATACGGCGGGCTTCATCTCCGGCTATCGCGGCTCTCCCCTCGGCGGCTATGACACCGCGCTCGGCCGGGCGAAGAAGTATCTCGGCGCCCATGACATCATCGCCCAGCCCGCCGTCAACGAGGACCTGGCGGCGACCGCGATCTGGGGCACCCAGCAGGTCGGCATCTGGCCCGGCGCCACCAAGGACGGCGTGGTCGGCATCTGGTACGGCAAGGGGCCCGGCGTCGATCGCTCCGGCGACGTGCTGAAGCACGCCAACGCCGCCGGCACCTCCAAGCATGGTGGCGTGCTCTGCCTCGCTGGTGACGATCACGGCGCCAAGTCCTCTTCCATTCCACACCAGTCGGATCACGCCTTCATGTCGGCGGTCATCCCGGTGCTTTATCCCTCGAGCGTGCACGAGTTCGTGCGTATGGGCCTGCTCGGCCTCGCCATGTCGCGCTATTCCGGCTGCTGGGTGGCGATGAAGGTGCTCTCGGACACGGTGGAATCGACTGCCGTGGTGGATCTCGACCAGGAGAATTGCAGCTTCGTCGAGCCGGCGAATTTCGTGATCCCGGAAGGCGGGCTGCATGCGCGCTGGCCGGACGACCGCTGGTCCCAGGACCATCGACTGCAGACCTACAAGGCCTATGCGGCGATCGAGTTCGGCAGCGTCAACGGAGTCGACCGGCTGATCATCGACGCCAAGCGGCCGCGCTTCGGCATCGTCGCCTCGGGCAAGGCTTATGAGGATGTGCGCGAGGCGCTGGAGCAGCTCGGCATCGACCGGGAGGCGGGCGAGGCGATCGGGCTCCGGCTGTTCAAGGTCGGCATGCCCTGGCCGCTGCCGCCGGCCGGCATCCGCGCCTTCTCGGAGGGACTGGAAGAAGTCCTCATCATCGAGGAGCGGCGGGAGATCATCGAGAACCAGATCAAGCAGCATCTCTTCAACTGGAAGACCGACGTACGGCCGCGCATCGTCGGCAAGTTCGACGAGCACGAGGTGCCGTTCCTGCCGCTGGACCGCGAGCTCTCGGAAGCGCTGGTGGCACAGGCGATCGTCGCGCGGCTCTCGCGCATGGATATCCCCGCCGACATCAAGGCGCGGCTGAACGAGAGGGTGCAGTGGTTCGCCTCGCGCGAGCAGCGGCTGAAGGGCTATGCGCCGCTGGTCAACCGCATGCCGCATTACTGCCCCGGCTGCCCGCACAACACCTCGACCCGCGTGATCGAGGGGAGCCGCGCCGCCGCCGGAATCGGCTGCCATTTCATGGTGCAGTGGATGGACCGCCGCACCGACACCTTCACCCATATGGGCGCCGAGGGCATCACCTGGATGGGCATCTCGCCCTTCACCACCGAGAAGCACCTGTTCACCAATCTCGGCGACGGCACCTATCACCACAGCGGCATCCTGGCGATCCGCCAGGCGGTCGCCGCCAAGATCAACATCACCTACAAGCTGCTCTGGAACGAGGCGGTCGCCATGACCGGCGGGCAGCCGGTCGACGGGCCGCTCTCGCTCGCCCAGATCGTGAACCAGATCCGCGACGAGGGTGTGGAACATATCGCGGTGCTCAGCGACGATGTCGAGAACCTGCCGGTCGGCGAGTTCCCTGCCGGCGTCGCGGTGCATCGCCGCGAGCATATCGACCGCGCCATGGAGGAGTTCCGCGAATATCAGGGCTGCAGTGTCATCGTCTATGACCAGGGCTGCGCCGCGGAGCTCAGACGCAAGCGTCATCGCGGACTCGCACCGGAACCGACCGAGCGCGTCTTCATCAACAAAGCGGTCTGCGAGGGTTGCGGCGATTGCTCGGTGCAGAGCAACTGCATCGCCATCGAACCGCTCGAGACCCCGATGGGGCGCAAGCGCGAGATCAACCAATCGGCCTGCAATGTCGATCTCTCCTGTCTCAAAGGTTTCTGTCCGTCCTTCGTCACCCTCAAAGGCGCCGGGCCGCGGAAACCCGCGGGCCTCGCGCTCGACGAGGCCGATCTTCCCGCTGCGCCCACACCGGTCGCGCTCGATGCGCCCTACAACATCGCCGTGACTGGCATCGGCGGCACCGGCGTGCTGACGATCGGCGCCATCCTCGGCATGGCTTCGCATCTCGACGGCAAGGCCGCCATGGTGCTGGAGGTTTCCGGCCTTGCCCAGAAAGGCGGCGCCGTCATCTCCCATGTGCGGCTCTGCAGCGATCCCGAGCATGTCTCGACGCCGCGCATCGCCGGCGGCTGCGCCGATCTGCTGCTGGCGGCGGATTCCGTGGTGGCGGTATCGCGCGAGGGCATGGACCTGATCTCCGCCGCTCGAACCGCGGGGATCGTCAACGCCCACCCGGCGCCGGTCGCCAATTTCGTGCGCGAGCGGGACTTCGATTTCAAGAGCGAGGCCGTGCTGCAGGCGATCCGCGACACGGTGAAGCCAGGCGCGCGGATGGTGGACTTCCACAGCCTGGCGATGCGGGTGATCGGCGATGCTATCGCCGCCAACATGATGATGGTCGGCTATGCCTGGCAGCTCGGCCTCATCCCATTGTCGCAGGAAGCGCTGATGCGGGCGATCGAGTTGAACGGGGTCGCCATCCCGATGAACAAGACCTCTTTCAATTGGGGCCGCGTGGCCGCCGCCAATCCCGCGCGGATCGCCGAACTGCTGGTGCCGGCGACGGCCGAGAAGCCGCTCGCCGACATGTCGCTGGACGAGATCGTCTCCCATCGCGCGGCGCATCTGACCGCGTATCAAGATACGGCACTGGCGGAGAAGTATCGTGCCGCCGTGTCGCTCATCCGGGCTGCAGAGCATCGGCTGGGCAAGGGCGATGCCCTCACCCGTGCGGTCGCGATCAACTACGCCAAGGTGCTCGCCTATAAGGACGAGTACGAGGTGGCGCGGCTGCTGACGGATCCCAAGTTTGAGCAGCAGCTCGCCGAAACCTTCGAAGGTGGGAGCAAGCTGACCTTCCATCTCAGCCCGCCGCTGTTGTCGCATCTGGATCCCGATCTCGGGCGGCCGAGGAAACGCCGCTTCGGCAAAGGCATCCGCATGCCGCTGCGCTGGCTGGCCAAGCTGAAGCATCTGCGCGGGTCGAAATTCGATCTCTTCGGCGGCAGCGAGGAGCGCCGCCGCGAGCGCGCGCTGATCGCGACCTATGAGGCGATGCTGGAGGAGATCAGTCGGACCCTCTCGGCGGACAACCACGGCCTGGCGACCACACTCGCAGGCGCGCCGGACGCGGTGCGCGGCTTCGGCCCGGTGAAGCTGGCGGCCATGGACAAGTTCGACCAGCAATGGCCCAAGCTTCTGGAGCGCTATCGCGGCATTCGCAAAGAAGCGCTGTCGCCTGCTAGAGTGGCGCCGCAACCGGCCGCGGAATAGATACTTCTTGGGGGATGGCATGCGAAACGACTGGCGGGGTCTCGATTTCGACCTCGGCGACATGGTGGGCGCGCTGCGCAACCAGGTCGAAGCCTTCGCCGCCAAGGAGATCGCGCCGCGCGCCTCCGAGATCGACAAGTCCAACGAGTTCCCGATGGATCTGTGGCGGAAGCTCGGCGACCTCGGCGTGCTCGGCATCACGGTCGAGGAGGAATATGGCGGCGCGGGCCTCGGCTATCTCGAGCATGCGGTCGCCATGGAGGAGATCAGCCGTGCCTCAGCCTCGGTCGGCCTTTCCTACGGGGCCCATTCCAATCTCTGCGTCAACCAGATCCGCCGCAACGGCAGCCCAGCGCAGAAGAAGAACTATCTCCCGAAGCTGATCAGCGGCGAGCATGTGGGCGCGCTCGCCATGAGCGAACCCAGCGCCGGCTCAGACGTCGTCTCCATGAAGCTCCGCGCCGAGAAGAAGGGCGACCGCTACATCCTCAACGGAACGAAGATGTGGATCACCAATGGGCCGGATGCAGACGTGCTCGTCGTCTATGCCAAGACCGATCCCGCGGCCGGCTCCAAGGGAATCACCGCGTTCCTGATCGAGAAAGGGTTCACCGGATTCTCGACCGCGCAGAAGCTGGACAAGCTCGGCATGCGCGGCTCCAACACAAGCGAGCTGGTGTTCCGCGAGTGCGAGGTGCCGGAAGAGAACGTGCTGGGTGAGGTCGGCAAGGGCGTCCGCGTCCTCATGTCGGGCCTCGATTACGAGCGCACGGTGCTGGCGGCGGGGCCGCTCGGCATCATGCAGGCCTGTCTCGACGTGGTGGTGCCCTATGTGCATGAGCGCAAGCAGTTCGGCGAGCCGATCGGCTCGTTTCAGCTGGTCCAGGGCAAGCTCGCCGACATGTACACGACGACGAATGCCTGCAAGGCCTATGTCTACGCCGTCGCCAAGGCCTGCGACCGCAACCAGACCAGCCGCAAGGACGCGGCCGGCGCCATCCTCTACGCCGCCGAAAGCGCCACCAAAGTGGCGCTGGACGCGATCCAGCTCCTCGGCGGCAACGGCTACATCAACGACTATCCGACCGGCCGCCTGCTGCGCGATGCCAAGCTCTATGAGATCGGCGCCGGGACGAGCGAGGTCCGCCGCATGCTGATCGGTCGCGAGCTGTTCGAGGAGACGGCCTAGTCGGCCTCCCGGCGTGGGCGGAGCGCCGTCAGTGCACGATATCTGTCCCAGTCAGGTGTGCGCCGAGCACGGTCGCCAGCGTGATCCCCGGGGCGCCGCCCGCACCGTCCGGGTCGAACTGAACCAGGGTGTTTGCGCCGACCTGCGTCAGCAGGATGTGACCGTCGGCCACCGGGTCGCCGCCATGGCCAAGACCAAAATCCGAGAAGAGATCGGTTACGTCGATCTTGTCTTGGCCACGCTGGAAATCGGTGATGGTGTCGCCACCCAGGGTCTGGAGTTCGGTGACACTGCCGGTCTGGTACAGGAAAATGTCGTTGCCGGCCCCGCCGGAGAGCGTGTCTGCGCCCACGCCGCCCTCGACGACGTCGTTTCCCGCACCGCCTGACAGTGAGTCGGCGCCCAATCCTCCAGCCAGCACGTCGTCGCCGTCGCCACCGAGCAACTGGTCGTTGCCGTCCCGGCCCTCGATCAGGTCATTGCCCGCGCCGCCGGTCAAGAGGTTGCTGCCGGAATTGCCGACGAGATGGTTGTCGAGGGCGTTACCATGGCCCTGGATATCGCCTACGCCGAGCAGAACCAGATTCTCGACATTGTCGGTCAGGGTGTAGCCGTCGAACGCCGTGTGAACCTCGTCCACACCCTGTCCTTGAGCTTCGACCACGCGATCCGTCGAGTCGTCCACGATATAGGTGTCGTTGCCGGCGCCGCCGGTGAGCACGTCTTTGCCGTCGCCCCCCTCCAGCGTGTCGTTGCCGGCGCCGCCATCGAGCGAGTCGTTGCCTGTCCCGCCGTCGAGATGATCGTTGCCCGCGCCACCGATCAGCACGTCGTTGCCGTCATTGCCGGAAATCGCATCATTGCCGGCCGCGCCGTCGAGGTGGTTGTTCGCTCCATTGCCGGTGATCGCATTGTCGAGGGCGTTGCCCGTGCCGGTTACCGTGGCTCCGAGCAGGGTGAGATTCTCGACATTGTCGGCGAGGACATAGGCGTTCACCGACGCTAGCACGGTGTCGATACCGGCAGCCTGTGCCGACTCGACGACCGCGTCGCCGAGATTGTCGACGAGATACGTGTCGCTGCCAGCGCCACCGATCAGGGTGTCCGCGCCGGCGCCGCCATCGAGCGTGTTGTTGCCCGCATTGCCGGTGATGACGTTGGCGAGGGCGTTGCCGGTGCCGCTGATATTGCCCCCGGCGGCGTCCAGCACCAGATTCTCGACATTGGCGCCGAGGACATAGCCGTTGAGCGTCGTGATGACCGTGTCGATCCCACTGCCCTGGCCGGAGCTCTCGGTCACTTGGTCGGCAAAGCTGTCCACCAGATAGGTGTCGTTGCCGGAGCCACCGGTCATGGTGTCGCTGCCCGCGCCACCGTCCAGCGTGTCGTTGCCGGCGCCGCCCGAGAGCACGTCGTTGTCGCCCAAACCGGTCAGCCGGTTGTCGAGGGCGTTGCCGGTCCCGACGAACACGCCGAAGCCACCGAACTTCAGGTTCTCGATGCTGGCAAAATCCGGAGACGACGAGAGATCGAAGGCATTGAGCGACGTGAAAATCGTATCGGTGCCTTGGTTCGCGGCTTCCACGATCTTGTCGTTCAAATTCTGGATGATGTAGGTATCGTCACCCTGGCCGCCGGTCAGCGTGTCATGGCCGCCGAGCTGGTCCCCGTCGCGTAGCGTGTCGTTGCCGGTCCCGCCGATCAGCGTGTCGTTGCCGAGCGAGGCGTCCAGGAAGTCGTCACCCGCACCGCCATTGAGCGTGTTGTCCAGGAAATTGCCGGTGATCGTGTTGTCCAGGTCGTTGCCTGTGCCGTTCTGCGCCGTCGAGCCAAGCACCAGGGTCAGGTTCTCGACATTGGCCGGCAGGACATAGGGCGTCGCGCCCTCGAAGCTGAGCTCGACCGTGTCGGCACCGGGGCTGCCGTCATTCTGCTCGACGATCTTGTCATGCGCGTCCCCGGCATCGACCAGGCGATAAGTATCGCCGCCGCTGCCCCCCATCAAGGTATCGTTGCCGGCACCGCCGACCAGAATGTCGTTGCCGCCGCCGCCGACCAGGGTGTCGTTGCCGCCGAGCCCGAAGAACGTGTTGTCCGTGTCATCGCCGGTCATGACGTTGTTCAGGCCGTTGCCGGTGCCGCCAATGTTCGGCGTGCCGCCGTCCAGCTTGAGGTTCTCGATATTGTCGCCGAGCACGTAGTTGGCGGGCGCCTGGAACCTGAGTTCCACGGTGTCGATGCCCTGCCCGGCCGCCTCGACCACCGTGACGTTGCTGCCGTCCATCACATAGGTATCGTTGCCGACGCCGCCGATCAGGGTGTCCGCGCCCTGGCCGGCCAGCGTGTCGTTGCCGCCCTCGCCGAACAGCGTGTCGGTGCCGTTGCCGGCGAACATCTCGTTGTCGAGGGCGTTGCCGTGACCGACGAAGTCGCCGGCGAAACTGTCGAACAGCCCTTCGACATTGTCGCCGAGCGTGTAGGTGGCGAGCGTGGTGTTGATCGAGTCGGAGCCGCCATTGACCCCCTCCAGCACGATGTCACTGGCATTGTCGACTTCGTAGACGTCGTTCCCGGCGCCGCCGGCCATCACGTCGACGCCGGCACCGCCGTCGACCACATCGTCGCCACCGTCGCCGAGCAGAAAGTCATCGCCCGCGGCTCCCGTCAGCGTGTCGCCGCCGTCGCCACCGTGGATCTCGTCGTCGCCCGACCCGGCGGTGATCCGGTCGGCTCCCGCGTCCGCGAAGATCACGTTGTGACCGTCGCCGCTGTTGATGACGTCGTCGCCGGATCCACCGGTGATGCTATCGTCCCCAGCGCCGGTGGTGATGGTGTCATTTCCAGCGGCGCCGTCGATCGTAGAGCTGCCAACGCCGGTGACCTGGATCGTATCGTCGCCGTTGCCGCCCAAGAGGGTGTTGTTGCCATTGCCGAAGACGGTCAGAAAATCGTTGCCGTCGCCGCCATCGAGGATGCTGTTGCCATCCCTGGCCTGCAGTAAATCGTCGCCGCTGCCACCGACGAGGTGATCGTCGCCGCCGCCACCGAAGATAAGGTCGGAACCCGTGCCGCCGATGAGGAGATCATTGCCACTGGCAGCGCTGAGGTTGTCGGCGCCGTCGCCGCCATCGAGAGTGTAGCCCGTGCCACTATCGAGGCCGACGAGGGTATCGCTTCCGACGCCGCCCACGGCCTGGGTCGCCGCCTCGGTCAGCTCAACTTCTTCGACATTGGCGGGAATGACGTAGGGTTGCGAAGTCGCAAAATGCACAATGACGGTGTCGATATCGCCGAAATTGCCGCGATCAGCCTCCACGACGGTGTCTTGCGCGTCGCCAGCGGCGAGGATGTAGGTGTCGCTGCCGTGGCCGCCGACCAGCGTATCCTTGCCGCCGCCGCCGGAAAGCGTGTCGTTGCCGCCGAAGCCGAAGACCCGATCGTCTGTCGCTCCGCCCGTCAGCACGTTATCGCCGGAATTTCCAAGGAAGTCGGCCATGCGCTCCTCTCCTTCTGCGGGGACGCCCGCCCGACTCCTCTGGCGGGGCTGCGGGCTGCCGGCGTCCGTTGGGATCAGCATCAGAGCGCCGCAGCGATCACGCGGCGCCTCCAGCTGTTGGAGTTGCCACATCTTATGTGCATAAATCGTGACAAATTGTCGTGATTTCCAAGGAATCGTGTAAGGAGTCACACCTTTCACGGCCAATTGAACGTCTTCTACCACCGGGATGCCCAGCCGGGCCTGTTCGGGCCGAAGTCATCGGCCCACCTGATCCCGCCGCCGTATCCGCCCTATGCTGATCGACCACGAATCGGTTGATGAAACGGCGTTTGGCTCCTCCATGACAGACAAGCTCCGCATCGGCGTCGCGGGCGCCGGCGCGTTTGGTCGCGAGCATCTGCGTCGCCTCGCCGCCATGCCGGATGTCGAGATCGCCGGCATCGCCGACATCGATCTCGCCGCGGCGCGAGCCGCTGCACAGCTTTATGGCGTTGCCGAAGTGGGGGATGATGCCATGGGGCAAATCCATCTCCTCGATCTCGACGGTGTGGTGATCGCGACACCCGGCGATACCCATCTCGAGATTGCGCTCGACGCGATCGAGCTCGGCGTCGCGGCGTTGGTGGAGAAGCCGGTGGCCATGAACGCGGAGGATGCCGCGCTCCTCGAGCGTGAGTTCTCCGAGAGCCGCGCCTTCGGCCTGCCCGGGCACGTGCTGCGCTTCTCCGCGCATCATCGGCTGCTCTATGAGATCGTGCATTCCGGCGAGATCGGACCAATACTCTCCTTCATGTCGCGGCGGCATCGCGATGAGACGCACGCGAGCCGCTATGCGAGCGTCGATCCCGTGCTGATGACCATGATCCATGACATCGACCTCGGCCTCTGGATGACGGGCGCTGGTCTCGCCGAAGCGACGGCTTTGCGCCGGCCGGCCGGGATCGCGCGTTCCGACACGATGGCCATGGGGCTCGGCAAGAACGGCGCCATCTGGCAGCTCCATGCCGCCTGGACCTTCCCCGGCACGGAACCGCCGCAGGACCGCGTCGAGATCGTCGGCGAACGTGGCGGGGTCGAGCTGGAAGCCGGGAGCCATATTCGGCAATACGGTGCGAAGAACCGCGTCATCGATCTGAAGCCGATGCCGGAGGACCCGCTGGCGGCCGAGCTCCGCTATTTCGCCGACTGCATCCGAAAGCGCGAGGCGCCGCGGGTCGTCACCCTGCAGGATGCCCGCGCCGGGCTGGAGATCGCGGATGCGATCCGCGCATCGCTGAAGCGCGGCGAGAGGATCCGCCTGTGACGGCGCGGCTGGCGGACGCGCATCTCCATCTGTTCCGCGAGGGATTTCCCGGCCGCTATGGCAAAGGCCCCTACGGGCTCGGCGGCGAGATAGAGGCCTATGAGCGGTTCCGCGCCCAGCACAATATCGAGAAAGGCCTGGTCGTCGGCTATGAGGGCGACGGCATCCAGCCCGACAACAACCGGTACATCCGCACGCTCGCCGCAACCCGGCCCTGGATGGCGACGCTGGCCTATGTCGGCGCGGAGGCAATGCCGGATGCCGGCGCGATCGATGGGCTGCTGGACGAGGGACATGTCGGGATCACGATCTATCTCCGGGAGGCGGAGGCGACCGTTTCCGTGCTGCGCTGGCCGCGGGAGGCGTGGCGACGGCTCAACCAGCGGCGCGCGATCGTCTCGCTCAACGCCTTCCCGGTCGCGACGCCTGGCCTGGCGCCGCTGATCGAGGCGAGCGGCGGCTGCACGTTCCTCTTCTCGCATCTCGGGCTGCCGGGACGCCAGCGGGCCATGCCGGATAGGGCCACGGCGCTGGCGCTCCTTGCGCCGCTGCTCGGGCTCGCGGGGCTTCCGAATGCACGGGTCAAGATCTCAGGCCTCTATGCGATCAGCGACCCGCCGCACGGTTATCCGCATGAGACGGCGCAGCCCTTCCTGGAGATCCTGTTCGATCGCTTCGGTTGGGATCGCTGCTGCTGGGGCTCGGATTTCAGCCCGGCGCTGGACTACGTCTCGTTCGCCCAGGCGGTGGACATCCCCTGGCTCCGCCAGGTGCGGAGCGTCGACTACGACAAGGTGATGGGCGGGAATCTACGGGAGATGCTCAGCGCTCAGAGCGCGCCGCGATAGGGCGCCGCGACCACGGCGCAGCAATTGCCGGGTCGCACGCGGCCCGGTTGGCGCAGGCCGTAGAGGATGCCGTCTGCCTGGTAGTGCACGGTCTCCGGTGCCCGTGCGGGGTCCCATGTGCAGTGGATGCGCCCCGCCGCCTCGCCCTTCCGCACATCGCGGCCATGGGCATGGAAGGGCTCGAAGATCCCGTCCATGGTGGCGAAGACATGGGCGTCGGCGCCGGGCAGCTCCAGCAGCTTGCCGTCGTTTCGCGGCGCGGCCTTCTCCTCGGCCGGCAGCACGCCGAGATGCGCGAGCACATTCTTGACGCCGCGCCGGCAGATGGCGAGCGCCTCCGGCCGCACCGTGCCGCCGCCCGCCATCTCGGTGCCCGAGGTGACGAGCCCGCTGCGGCAGGCTGCGGCGGTCGCGGTCCGCGGATCGCCCATGTTGTCGATGACGACGGTCAGCGGCGCGTCGAAGGCCTGGGCCATGGCGATGTTCTTGCGGCGCAGTGCGGCATCCGTCGAGGGCTCGATGATGGCGCTCGGCAGCAGGTCGAGCGACGAGCCGCCGGAATGGAGATCGAGGAACGCGTCGCCCATGGGGAACAGCACATCCATCAGATAGGCCGAGATCTGCTGGGTGATGCTGCCATGCGGATCGCCCGGGAAGGTGCGATTGAAGTTCAGCGTGTCCACCGGCGAAGTGCGGGCGCCGGCCATCGCCGCATGCACGTTGACCGCCGGCAGCAGGATCAGCCGGCCCTGGATCTTGCCCGGATCGAGATCGCGGATCAGCTCGGTGATCGCGATCGGCCCCTCGTATTCGTCGCCATGGTTGCCGCCCTCGATGATCACCGTGGGGCCCTTGCCATTGGCGATGACCGCGATCGGCACGCGCGTGACACCCCAGGCGTCGTCGTTCGGCGAATGCGGGATCATGACGAAGCCGACCTGCTTCCCCCTGCGGTCGTAGTCGATCGTCGTGAAGGCGGTGGAGGGGCGTTCGTCAGCGCGGTCCATGATGCTGTGCTCGGCAGCGGATCCTGCAAGCACTCTGGCACCAAATGCGCTTGTGTTGAAGTCGGCTGCGCTCGGATCGCGGTGTCAGCGCCGCGCAGCCGAGTGCCCGATTTGTCGGTGGGCATCGAGCGCGCCCTCGGCGCGCGAGGGCTGACGCTCATGCGAGGTGATCTGATCCCGGTTCGCGTGGTCCCAGCGCGAACCATTGGTCCTCTCGCAGCGCAGCGACGAATCCGCATTGACTCCGATTTCCGGGAATCGCTAGCCTCGCGACGCTCCTGGTATGATAGGTAGACCAGATGGCCCTCTCGAGCCTCCGGACGGCGACCGTTAAGGGTCCGGCGATCAAGCGCCGGCGGCTCTATGAGGATGTGGCACTCGGTCTCGAGGCGATGATCCAAGACGGCGCGCTGGCGACGGGCGATCCGCTTCCTTCCGAACGCGAGCTGACGGTGCAGTTCGGCGTCGGACGCACCGCGGTGCGCGAGGCGCTGTTTCATCTGCAGAAGATGGGCGTCATCGAGCTCCGCTCCGGCGAGCGCGCCAAGGTCACGCGCCCGACGCCGGAAGTGGTGTTCGAGAGCCTGGCGGGGGCCGCGCGGCACATGCTGGCCGAGCCCGATGGCGTGCGGCGCTTCCAGGAGGCGCGCAACTTCTTCGAGATCGGCTTGGCGCGCCATGCGGCGAAACATGCGAGCGAAGCCGATCTGCGCGAGCTCGCGGCGGCGCTGGACCACAACCGGCAATGCGTCGGGGACATTGCCAAGTTCGAGCGCAGCGACGTCGCCTTCCACTATGTGCTAGCCCTCATTCCGCGCAACCCGATCTTCACCGCGCTGCATTCGGCGATCGCCGAATGGCTGGTCGAGCAGCGGCATGTGACGCTGGCCTATCCCGGACAGAACAAGATCGCCTATCGCGCCCACAAGGCGATTTACGAGGCGATCGCCGGCCGCGAGCCGGACCGCGCCGAGCGCGTGATGCGGGCGCATCTCGACCAGGTCTCCAGCGCCTATTGGCGCGCGGTCGACGAGAACAGGGCGGACTCCAAATGAGCGCCGGCTTCGTCATCGTCGTCGATTTCAAGATCAAGCCGGGCGAGATGAAGGCCTTCCGCCGGCTGATCGACGACAATGCCCGCGCCTCGGTCAGGGACGAGAAGGGCTGCCGACGCTTCGACGTGCTGGCGAATCGCAAGGATGCCGATCGCATCCTGCTCTACGAGATCTACGACGACCGCGCCGCCTTCGACGCGCATCTGAAGACGCCGCATTTCGCCAGCTTCAACCAAGCGAGCGCGCCGCTGGTCGCCGACAAGGCGGTCGCTGAATACGACCTCGTCTGCAAGGGATCCGCCGCGTAAGCGGCCAAGAAATTCGGCCGGTCCTTTGCCGCGAAGGCGGCGCTGAGGGACCGGCCGTGACAGTAGAGGAGTTTCGCATGAGCGACCGCGGCCTCAAGGCCATGGCCGGCACGAAGACGCCCAAATTCGGGCACTTCATCGTCGAGTTCGCCACGCCCGGAATCGGCCATATCCTGAAATCGGCAGGCTGCGATTTCGTGCTGTTCGATCTCGAGCATTCGGGCTTCGGCTTCGAGACGGTGAAGAGCGCCCTGCGCTATTTCGAGGCGGCCGATCTTCCGGCGATTGTGCGGGCGCCCTCCAAGGAATATCACCACATCGCCCGTGCCTGCGACATGGGGGCGGAAGGCGTCATGCTGCCGATGGTCGCCGGGCCCAAGGAGGCGCGGCACATCCTCGACTGCATGAAATACGATCCCGCCGGCAAGCGCGGCGTGGCGCTGCAGGTGGCGCATGATCGTTATCGTCCGGGTCCGGTCGCCGAGAAGTTCAAGGCGGCGAACGCACGCACCACGCTGGTCTGCCAGATCGAGACCGCGGAAGGCGTCAAGAACGCGGACGCGATGGCCGCCATGGACGGGGTCGATTGCCTCTGGGTCGGGCATTTCGACCTCTCGGTTTCGCTGGGCGTGCCCGGACAGTTCGAGCATCCGACCTTCCTCAAAGCCATCGACAAGGTCGCCAACGCCACGGCGAAGCACGGCAAGTCGCTGGGCCGCCTGGTGCCGAATGTCGAGACCGGCATCGAGTACAACAGCCGATGGGGTTTCGACTTCCTCTGCTATTCGGGCGACGTCTGGGTGCTGCACAACGCGCTGGCCGAGGCGGTGACCAAGCTGCGCACGGCCTGCAAAGGGAAGACCTCGGGCGGCAAGGCGAAGAAGAAATGACCGCTCCGTTTCGTGTGGCGCTCTCGGGCGATTTCAAAAAGCCGGATGGCTCGCCGACCTTTCCGGACTTCGACCTCGCGCCGCTCCAGTCCGCGCCGAATGTGGAGATGGCCTATATCGGCGCCGACAATCCGCTGAAGGCCGAACAGCTCGCGGACTTCGACGCGCTGATCCTGCTGGTCCCGCGCTTCGGCAAGGAGAGCATCCACCCGAACGGGCGCCTCTCCGTCGTGGCGCGCTTCGGAGTCGGCTATGACAGCGTCGATGTCACCGCTTGCACCGAGGCGGGGATCGCGCTCGTCATCACGCCCGACGGCGTGCGGCGGCCGGTGGCGGTCTCGATCATGGCCTTCATCCTGGCTTTGACCGGCAAGATGCTCACCAAGGACCGCCTGACCCGCGGCGGACCGGACACCTTCAACCAGCGCGGCCAGCATATGGGTGTCGGCCTCGTGGGCCGGACGCTGGGCGTGCTCGGCATCGGCAATATCGGCGCCGAGCTCTTCCGCCTGGCGAAGCCGCTCGATATGAAGTTCATCGCCCACGATCCCTTCGCCGACAAGGCCGTGGCGAAAGAGCTCGGCATCGAGCTGGTGAGCCTAGAGGACGCGTTCCGGCGTGCCGACATCCTCTCGATCAACTGCCCGCTGATGCCGGAGACCCATCATCTGGTGAATGCCGAGCGCTTGGCACTGATGAAGCCGACCGCCTATCTCATCAACACGGCGCGCGGGCCGATCGTCGATCAGAAAGCGCTCACCAAGGTGCTGCAGGAGCGGAAGATCGCCGGCGCCGGGCTCGACGTGTTCGAGACCGAGCCGGTGCCGGCCGACGAGCCGATCCTGAAACTGGACAATGTGATCCTGGCGCCGCATGCGCTCTGCTGGACCGACCAGTGCTTCGCCGGCAACGGCGCCGCGGACGTGAAGGCCGTTCTGGAGCTGCAACATGGGCGCGTGCCGCGCGGTGTCGTGAACCGCGCCGTTCTGGAATCGCCGCGCTTCAAGGCGCGGCTCGATGCGTATCGGGCGAAATTCGGCGCTTAAGACGCCGACGCTCGAAG
>Ga0335069_10007949_pt1 | contig 15232 bp, 10 predicted proteins | sample Lox_Sample_11_FD_206714 | JGI IMG/M metagenome (GOLD analysis project Ga0335069, IMG submission 206714) | Soil microbial communities from Loxahatchee National Wildlife Refuge, Florida, United States - Lox_Sample_1.1 | ecosystem: Environmental > Terrestrial > Soil > Wetlands | place: USA... | reverse complement strand
CTGACCAACACCTTTTCCGGCTCGTGCGCGACTCCCTTCGCAATCGGCTGCGCAGGAGGCAGCGCCAGCGCCAGCGCCTCGTCGATCGTCTTCACGTAATGCACGCTCAGATTCTCGAGCTGCTCCGGCGTCAGATCCTCTTCCACGTTGGTGCGGTTCTCCGCGGGGAGAATGACGTCGCGAACTCCTGCACGCTTTGCGGCCAGAACCTTTTCCTTGATTCCGCCGACCGGCAGCACATTGCCGCTCAGCGTGATCTCACCGGTCATCGCCGTCAGCGGTTTCACCGGCCGTTCCGACAACAACGACACCAGGGTCGTCGCCATCGTCACGCCCGCCGAAGGACCATCTTTCGGGATCGCGCCTGCCGGCACGTGAATGTGAAGGTCGTGATCCGAGAAGAAGCTCTCCTGGATCCCGAGCCGGCTCGCATTCGACCGTACCCAGGTCAGCGCCGCCTGCATTGACTCCTGCATCACCTGGCCGATCTGCCCGGTCATGGTGAAGCTGCCTTTGCCTTTCATGCTGTTGGCTTCGACGAACAGAATGTCGCCTCCCGCCGGCGTCCAGGCCAGACCCACCGCCACGCCCGTGCGCTTCGTGCGCTCTTCGATTTCGCCCTCGGCCCGAATCTTGATCCCGCCCAGAAATTCCTGCACGATCTCCTTCGTCACCACTAGCTTCTCGGTCTTCCCTTCCGCCAATCGGCGTGCCTGCTTGCGGCAGATCGTGCCGATGTTGCGTTCGAGATTGCGCACGCCCGCTTCCCGCGTGTAATGGCGGATGATGTGACCGATCGACTCCTCAGGAAATTCGATCTGGTCCGCCCCCACTCCGTTCTCTTCTTCCTGCCGGGGAATCAGATACTGGAACGCGATGTGGACCTTCTCTTCTTCCGTGTAACCCTGCAGCTCGATGATCTCCATACGATCGCGGAGCGGTTCCGGAATCGGATCCAGCATGTTCGCGGTCGTGATGAACATCACCTTCGACAGGTCGAACGGAACGTCGAGGTAGTTGTCGCGAAACGTCGAGTTCTGCTCCGGATCAAGCGCTTCGAGAAGTGCCGACGCCGGATCACCACGGAAATCGCGGTTCACCTTGTCGATCTCGTCCAGCATGAACACCGGATCCTTCGTTTCCGCGCGACGAATACCTTGAATAATCTGGCCCGGCAACGCACCGATATACGTGCGCCGGTGGCCGCGAATCTCCGCCTCATCATGCACGCCACCGAGCGAGATGCGGACAAACTTCCGTCCCAGCGCGCGCGCGATCGACTTGCCTAAAGACGTCTTTCCGACGCCCGGAGGCCCGACGAAGCACAGGATTGGACCTTTCATATTCGGCTTCAGGCGCCGAACCGACAGGTAATCCAGAATGCGGTCTTTTACTTTTTTCAGATCGTAGTGATCCGTATCCAGAACTTCTTTGGCTTTCAGGATGTCGACATCGCCGCCGGAAACCTTCGCCCACGGCAGCACGGCCAGCCACTCGATGTAATTTCGTGTGACCGAATAATCCGCTGCCATCGGCGACATCCGCGCCAAACGTCCGAGCTCTTTGAGAGCTTCTTTCTTGACTTCATCCGGCATGCCCGCCGACTCGATCTTCTGCCGCAGTTCGTCGGTATCGCGCTGCCCTTCATCCTGCTCGCCCAGCTCTTTCTGGATCGCCTTCATCTGCTCGCGCAGGTAATACTCGCGCTGCGTCTGCTGAACCTTGTCCTGCACCTCCGATTGAATCTTGTTGCGTAGCTGCTGAACTTCCAGTTCCTTCGCCAGGTGCTGGTTGATCTTCTCCAGCCGCACATTCACGTCGGTGGTTTCAAGCGTGTCCTGCTTGTCGGCCGTCGAAAGCGACGGCAACGACGAAGCGATGAAGTCCACCAACCGGCCCGGCTCTTCGATGTTCATCGCAACCGTCGACAGCTCATCCGACAACGTCGGCGAACCCGCCACGATCTGCTGGAACAGCGTCAGCACGTTGCGCTGCAGAGCTTCGATTTCTGAGGTTTTCGGCGGAATGGTCTCTGCCACCGAAGTGAACGTCGCCCGCATGAACGGCGTCAACTGTCCGAACTCCGCCAACTTCACCCGCTCCAGCCCTTCTGCGAACACGAATAGGCTCTGGTTGGGCATCTTCACAACCTTGTGAACAACGGCCAGCGTTCCTACCGCATACAAATCCGAAGGCTGCGGCGTATCCACGCGGGCCTCGCGCTGGGCAACGACGACAATGGTCTTGTCCTCGCCCAGCGAATTAATCAATTGAACCGAACTTTCCCGCCCCACCGTCAGTGGCAGGACGGCGTGAGGAAACAGAACCGTGTCCCGCACCGGCAATACCGGCAGGGAACGATCTTCCTCAACCACTTGTTCGGGTTCTTTGGCTTTTTGAGTGCGCTCGGGGCGCGTCTGCTGTGCCATGTTTCTCCTTGAGTGTATCTCGCTCAAGTTTTGATGACTGGGGCCCCTGAAAAGATGCAAACCCGGGAGGACTTTCTCCCGTAGGCTGTTGGATTCTAAACCCCTTCTCTGCAACCCCGAAACCTATCGAAAGTGCACCTGCGGGACGGGAATTCGGATCAAAAACGAAAGGACCGAGCACTCTAACGCCTCTCGGCCCTCCCGTCCAGTCCCTGAAACTGAATCGTCAGCCCAACCGGTGGTAGTCCCCCCGCTCTGCCCTTCGAGGCGGCGACATCTCCGGTTTCCGACTTTCAGTCCTAACTTATCTTTCCAGCACGTGCTTGGCGGTATCGCCCTTGAATACCAACTCTTGCAATTCCTCCTCTTTGGCGGTGTTGATCACGTAGACCTTCTGCGTCTCATCCGCCTTCTGAGCCAGCGGAACCAGCGTGCACTTCACGCGCACATCAGGCGTTTTCTTCCGCGTCAGGCTGTGGAACACCATGACGTGGGTATCGCCCTCCATCACATGCCGGATTTCGTAATCTCCCTGCGGTAGCAGAGTTCCGCCCACTCGAATTGGGTCCAGGAACGTGATTCGTTGTACATCCGCGACCCCTGGCGTGTTGCCCGCAACCGCCCACGCCCCTAATATGACTACGCACACGACGGCCACTACGACCCATCTCAAAGCTCGCATGAATGCTCCTTTCCGAATGAAAGCCTCTCTTCTCGGCTGACCTTTCAGAATAGGAGCCTGTCTTCGCCAGCGCGGTGTGCGCCCTCACATCCCGTTGTGATAAGACCGCACATCAGGACGTGATCGATCGTCCGGCAAAAAATTGTGCGGCCGGGTAGACCCCCAGAACCTTCACCAGGTCTGCTACTTCACCTAGGTGCCGAAGCGCGTTCCGTGCCGCTTCATCCTCGCCCCGGAGGATGTCGACGTAAAACACGTATTCCCAAGGTCGGCCGCGCATAGGCCGCGATTCGATCTTGCTCAGGCTTATGTCCCGCAGCGCCATCACGCTCAAAGCCTTGAACAGTGCCCCCGCCTGGTTCTTCACGCTGAATGCAATCGACATCTTGTTGGCTCTTGGCAGCACTTCTCTCTTCTTCCGGATTAAGAAAAAGCGGGTGAAGTTCTGCTTGTTATCTTCAATCCCCTTTGCCAGGATTTTGGCCCCGTACACCTTTGCCGCCTCCCCGGAAGCAATCCCCGCCGCATCCCGCAACCCAGCCTCGATCACGTGCTTGACGCTGCCCGCCGTGTCATAGAAAGGAACAGCTTCCACCTTCGGGTGCCGCGCCAGGAAATCCCTGCACTGGTCAAGCGCCACCGGATGCGAATATACCCGGCGCAAGTCGCTCATCTTGACCCCAGGCGCTGCCATCAGGTTGTGAACGATACGTAGAGGAAATTCCTTTTGGATAAAAACATCACGGCTCAGCAGGAGGTCATAATGCTCTGCGACCGATCCCGCTAGCGTATTCTCGATCGGAATCACCGCGCCGCCAACCAATCCCTTCCCCACTCGATCGAAAACCTCGACCGACCGCGCACAGGCCACGGGACTGCATTTCGGCACCATCCGGAGAGCTGCCTCATGGCTGAACGCGCCTAATTCTCCTTGGATTGCAATCTTCATTGGCTCCAGTTGTCGCCCTTTGCATGATTTCTTGTTTCACCGCTGCCGGCCAATTCCTGACTCCTCTCAGTCGGCCGCAGGCTCTTCACCAAAACAAAGGCATCCAGACCGTTCGCATAATAGTGCGGCTCGGTTTTCGTAAGGAAATAACCGTGTCTTTTGTAAAACGCCAGCGCCCCAACATTATCTACCGCTGTTTCCAGACGTACTTCCCGGCAACCGGCTTGAAGAAGCCGAGTCTCCGTCGAACCCATCAGCAACGATCCCACGCCACTGCGGCGAGCCCGGGCATCCACATCGATGGTGATAATGTGTCCGCGGCGCGTACGTAGCAGATCCGCCGTGATGAATCCGTCCACCATGTCGCTGGTATGCAAAACTCGGCCACTCTCATCCGCCCGCTGCGCTATCAGCGTAAAGGCGGAGCGGCGCGAGATATAGGTCATTAACTCCCGGCGTGAGTAGGCGATGCCCGGCGGGAAGCAGGCCTGGTCCAATCGCCACAGCACCTCGAAATCCGCCGGTTCGTATTCCCGAATGAGATACCGCACGCCCGACATTGTAGGAGAAAATCCTACATCTTCCCGAACTTCTCTGAGATTGCAGGTTTTGTGCGAAATTTTCACTGGCTCACCCTTGCCGAAGGTATCGATTCGGACGTACCATGCGCTCAGAGGATTCCGTGGGGCGCTTTCTTGTGATCGACGCCGTGGCCTCGGGCTTGCTACTCGGGATCTGGTACGTCGTTTTCTCCCGGTTCAACCGCCATAAGGCCGACGCTGCCCTGCGCTGGGTGCAGATCGCCTGCCGCGGCCGCGGCAAAGTAACTCAGACCGCCTGGTGTGGCAGCGCCCGCATGCGCGCCCGGCTTCAGTTTCCCGCCCGATGGTTTGAGAATGCCAATCTCACCATTCGCCTTCTGCCCCGTGCCCTTCCCGTTCATTGGCTGTTGAGTTCCTGGCGAAAAGAGAAGGAGACCATAACCTTCGAAGCCGACCTCGACCTGCCGCCGGCCTTCCGGCTCGACGTTCTCAATCACCGGTGGTGCGGCCGCAGTTCTGCCTCGTCCTCCGATATGAGTAACTGGGAAATTACACGTCCCGGCCCCATCGTCCTGACCACGCGTGCCGAATGGACCCAGGAATTGGCTCCCGTGGTAAATGCTTTGATGGCCTCCCGACAACATCATTTCGTCCGGGTACATTTTCGGCCAGATTCACCCAACTTCTCCGCTACGGTAGATCTCGAGACGCTCAACGATCCTGACGCCGCCTCGGGTTTCCTGACCATTCTGCGGGAATTGGCCGCAGGCGCCAAAGCCAAGCAAATCTAGACCCCTCCGTCAACAAACCAGACAGATGATCCCGGCGCCTAAGACGTCCTGACGTCAGAATGTTCATGCGTGGCGCCGCAAGTCCCGCCCAAACCTCACAATCTCTTCCGGCGTACCGTACCCCCGACCGTGTGCCGGTGTGGACACGTCGTACATCTTCAAGTCGCTCCATCGCCATTGGCTGGAAAATGAAGGGCGACGGCAAGAGCAATGCAGCGTCCATTCGTCTTCCGGACCGGAAGTGACAGGCAGAAGAAATGCCCCGTTCGAGTATGGGCTGAATCCAAGCAGATAGCGCGTGCGGCAACTCGGGCACTCAATGCAGTGACGGAGACGAGGCGTCATGCGGGCGGCTCGATCACAGAACCTTAGCCAAAATTGTGTTGGGCAGTTGGACGTTCCCGGACCCCGATACCCAAAAGGATGTGCGCCTCGAACATCTGGCTTCGAGGTCCCCCCTTGCCTCTCCAACAGAGTCCGAAAATGTCCAGGACGGGGACGCGGCTCGGCTATGATGAGCGCGGTTGCAGCCCAAACTCGCTACCGCCGGACCGGCACCGAAATATGACGGAGAGCGCTCCCATCCTCGATTGGCAAGTCTGCTCGCGCGCCCGTCTCTCACGCGACCCGCGTTTCGATGGCAAGTTCTTCATCGGCGTGATTGGCAGTCGTGTCTATTGCCGACCAGTTTGTCCTGCACCCACTGCAAAGGAAAAGAATTGTCGCTACTTCCCGACGGCGGCCGCCGCTTCTGAAGCCGGTTATCGGCCCTGCCTGCGTTGCCGTCCCGAATGTTCGCCGGGAACACCGGCATGGATGGGAACCTCGAACACGGTCTCGCGTGCGCTCCGCCTCATCGGTGAGACAGGTCTTGAAGATGGCGGCTTGGAAGGCCTCGCCGAGAAACTAGGCGTTGGCTCGCGCCACCTGCGCCGCCTGTTCATCCGGCACCTCGGCGCAACTCCCAACGCGGTGGCGCAGACGCGACGATTGCACTTCGCAAAGAAGTTGATTGATGAGACTCACCTCCTCATGGGTCAGATCGCCATCGCCTCCGGCTTCGGTTGCGTGCGCCGATTCAATGCCGCCATTCGCAACACTTACAAACGGACACCCACTCAGATTCGACGCCTCGCCCGGCAGGCCGACGCCCCACCCGATCACGAATACATTTTCCATCTGCGCTTCAGGCCGCCCTATCACTGGCCCGGGATGCTGGCATTTCTCGCGCCGCGCGCCACGCCGGGTGTTGAAGCGGTGGGCGACGGATGCTACTCGCGCTCTATCACAGTCGACGGCGTTAACGGCTGGTTCGTCGTGTCTTTCGATCCGGCGCCTAACTCGCTGCGCGTCTGCATCCACTTCCCCGAGCCGCGCTCGTTGTTCTTCATCGTCGAACGCATCCGCAAGATGTTCGACCTCAACGCGGATTGGGCGGACATCGCGCCCGCCTTCGGCAACGACGCAATGCTCAGCCGCCTGATCAAGCAATCTCCGGGGATGCGGCTGCCGGGGTGCTGGAATGGCTTTGAATTGGCCGTGCGCGCCATTCTCGGACAACAGGTCACGGTCCGCGCCGCCACCACGTTCGCGGGCCGGCTGGTCAGAAAGTTCGGAAAACCTTCGGTCGCGCCCAACCCGCTCACCCACATCTTCCCAACTCCCGAGGTTCTCGCCGAGGCCGATCTCTCTTCCATTGGGTTGACCCGCGCGCGGGCGCAGACGATTCGCGCTCTTTCACAGGCAGTCGCTCAGTCTCGGATCCGATTCGACGGCGTTCTTGAACTGGAGCCGTTCTTGCGCAACCTGACTGAGTTCCCCGGCATTGGTCCGTGGACGGCACAATACATCGCCATGCGCGCGCTCAATGAGCCGGACGCATTTCCCGTTGGCGACGTCGCGTTGCTCTCGGCGCTCGGCTTATCCAAAGCGGCCGAACTCGAACGTCGTGCGGAAGCTTGGCGTCCGTGGCGCGCCTATGCGGTCATGTATCTGTGGGGCCTGGGCAGCACTCGGTTGCAGCGATTGAAGCCGTCGAAAATGATGCAACACCCAGGGGGCCCCGCCGCCGCTTCCATCGCCGGTTAGCGTCGAAAATTACGGCTCGGGGTTGGCTACAAAGCGGTATCCCACTCCGCGCACGGTCAGAAGATGTTTTGGGTTGGCCGGGTCGTTTTCGATATAGCGACGAAGTCTCACCACAAAGTTATCGATCGCCCGGGTATCGGTGTCTTCGTGCAAGCCCCAGACTTCTTCCAGAATCGATTTGCGCGAGACAATCTTTCCGGCGTTGCGAATCAGGTGGCGTAAGAACTCCGCTTCCATCAGGGTGAGATGAATCGTACTCCCGTCGCTGGTGAGTTCGAGCGTACCGAAGTCGATGGTTTTGCCGCTGAAGGAGAATGATTCGTAGTTCTCCGACGGCGCCTGATTTTCACGCGGAGATGCGCTCTCCGGCGAATGTATGACCCGCTGCCACTCGCTTCGGCGAAGCAAACCCTGCAAGCGGGCGAGCAAGATGGACAACTCGAAGGGTTTCGGGAGATAGTCGTCCGCGCCCGCGGCGAACCCCTGCAGCACGTCTTCCGACCGTCCGCGCGCCGTAAGCATCAATACCGGCACATAATTCCGGGCCTGGCGAAGCGCGGAAGCTACCTGAAAGCCATCTTTGCCGGGGAGCATGACATCGAGCACCACGGCATCGAAATTCTCGTGCTGCTCCAGCAGCCGGGTGAGCGCGCTCTCGCCGTCGCCGGCAACTTCGACCGAATGCCCTTCGGCGCGCAGGTTGAACGACAGGCCCTGCGCCAGATGCTCTTCATCTTCTACGATCAGAACCCGGCTCACCGATTGCACCTCATGGTTTCGTTCTCCCGGCCTGCCCGATCTTTCATTCGCTGCGCGGCAACTCGAGCGTCAACGTTGCGCCTTTACCGCGACCTTCGCTTTCCGCGTATACCTTGCCGCCATGTTTGCGAGCAATCGACCGCACGATAAAGAGTCCCAGGCCCGTTCCCTTCGCGGTGGCGAGTCCCGGGCCGCGGACGCGATAAAAGCGCTTGAAGATCGGCTTCAACTCTTCCGGCGGAATTCCCTCGCCCTGGTCGCGCACTTTCAAGACGACGTGCTCAGCTTCGCAGCGCACCTCGGCCGCTACATCGACATGGCCGCCGGAGTACCGGATAGCGTTATCAAGCAAGTTGAGCACTGCGGTCCGGAGGTCTTCGACGTCGCCAAAAACGCTTGGCGGCCGGCCATTTCCATTGGCGACGTAGCGGAGCACCGCGGGTTCAAGGTGGTGACGGTTGCGGGCTACTTCAACGCATTCCTGTACCAGGCCGCCGAAGTCGATTTCCTCGCGGTGGCGCGACAGTTTCTGCGTCACCTGCCCGGCCTTCAGCACTTGATCGACGGTGATCAACAGCCGATCGGTGTCCGAGAGCATGCGCTCATAGAACTCCTTGCGCTGGCCGGCGTCGACGTCGCGCCGTTGGAGGGTCTCAAGATATAGACGGATGGAAGTGATGGGCGTCTTCAATTCGTGGGTCACAGCGTTGATGAAGCTGTCATGCTGCTCGTTCCGGCGGATTTCGCGCACCAGGAAGATCGTGTTCAGGATGATGCCGGCGGCGATGGCCGCGAAAAAGATGACGCCGAGAAAAACTTTGATCCCCTCGCGCCAATTGAGGATGATCCAGCCGCTGCCAACGGCAACGGCCAGCGCTGCAAGGCATACGCCCAGCGTCAGGAAGAACGCGATGGTTTTGCGACGGCTGGTGATGCGCAGAACAGGAGTTCGCAACGGAGTCTTCTCAGGCAGATTGTAACGCCCGCGCGCTCCACCCAAGCCGATCCGGGGAGTCTCTCTCAGTGCCGATCATGGGAGTACCCCCCTCCCCCCTCTCTTGGGCTAAATCTCTGAATCCACGCAGGATGCGGGAATTCCGCTCGCCAGGTTCCGCGCAAAATATAGTGTTGAAAGGGTTACACGTAAAATCCTGCAAATACAGGAGTTAGATTGAGAAAGAACGACGTCAACGTTCCGTTCTGGAACGCCGAATGGCAAGACAGTCAGCGGACAGCAATCAACCTGAGGCAGGCACGCCCGACGAAACAACTCCGGATGCGGTTTGTCCGGCTCGTACCGGTCTTCCGGGCTCCGCCTTCGACGACAGACTCCCTTCGCTTAGCCATTCTGTCCGAAATAGTTGCGGTTGGCGATGACGGCTGTCACGCGGGAACGGTTGGATTGAACATGGGTGTTACCGCCTGTTTTACGATCACTACAATTACGGGCCAAGGGGGGCCGCGATGATTAACAGATGCGCCACCTTAGGTTTTCTCTCCAGTCGCGAGATCGGACACCCACAGTTCGCTTCTCCGATCACTTCTGAAGAGTTGGCCGCTTGAAGATAAAAAAGTCTACCGCGCGAGCCAGCATCGGAGGACTCGACGGGCGGGGGCGGCATGCGAGACCGCGATGGTAGGAGAGTTAAAGCGCGAGCTATTTGTACGAAAGGAGATAGATGTCGAACTGGCCGCCGGGGCGCACGTAGACAATCTTCGACAAGTCACGCGCGATATCGTAGGCGTTGCCGCCGGATCTCTGGGGAAAAGCGAAAGGAAGTTTCAAGACCTGCTGCGGTTGCCCGGTGATTTTCCCCTTGGACCAGGGGATGCGGTAGATGATCACTTCACCGCGGACCGAAAGGCTGTACAAAACGAACTTGCCGTCGCGGCTGAAGCGCGGAAGAAAGGTTGTGACGCCCGGCACGAGGGTAGTGCATTTGTGGTCCGCGAGAGACAGCTCGAAGATTCCAAGGTGGTCGCCATACATCATGGAACTGAGCAGGTACTGGCCGTCGGGCGAGTAGTCCATCGCGAAGCCACAGTTTTTCGCAAAGATTTCTTCCGCGGAACCATCCAGATTCATCTTCCAGGTGGTCAAGGGATCGGTGTGCTTGTCGTAGCCGCTGAAGTAGAGATCGTTGCCAGTCTGGCCCCATGTGCCCGATTCCGTGTTAGGGGCCGACGGCGGTAACTGGCGGGGATGGCTGCCGTCGACATTGACCACGAAATTCTGATCGGCGCCATTCATGATCTTCGTGAAAGTAACCAGCGTGCCGTCGGGAGACCAGTCACCAGCGCCGATGACGCTGGAGTCGGCGAGTTTGGTTTTGTTGTTTCCGTCAATGTCGGCGATCCAGAGTTCGTTCTTGTCGGGCTCGGGGGCAATGATGTACATCACGCGCTTTCCGTCGCGTGAGAGCGTGGGCTGAGTGGCAGGTTCGGAAAGGATGTCGGCGGAAGTCCTGGTGTGCAGGTCGTAGACCGAGAGATATCCGGAACCTTTCCCATTGATGAAGAAGATGCCGTTACCGCCGGGCATCTTCATCGGCTGATAGTCCGGACCAGGGCCGGAAGTAACCTGTGTATATTTTTTCGTTTCCAGGTTGTACTCCCACAGATTGACGATGCCGCTCACCTCGCGATCAAACAACAAGGTCTTCCCCGGCTCGCCCCAGGTCACGCCCCCGCCGCCGAAGGAAAGCTCTCCCAGAGCCGTCAGCTTGTTGTCGGCAAGGTTGAAACGGAATAGTTCTAAGGTTTGGTCAGTATCTTTTTTCGTTTTTCCGAGGACCAGCAGATTGGCTCCGTCAGGGAAGAAGATAAATCGCTCGTAAAGCAGCCCGTCCTGCCCGAAATTGTGGATCATTTTCGGGTTTGTGCCACCAACGGGAACTTGCAAGAGACTATCGACGGTGGGATCAACGTAGAAGAAAGTCTTGCCATCCGGCGCGCTGAAGTAGCCGTAGCCCGCCACCACGCGGGTGGGTGTGCCTCCGAGGGTTGGTATCCCCCACACTTCGCGCTCTCCGAGTTCACGTTCGTAGTAGATGCGAGTTCCATCGGCAGAGAAATCGTCGAGAAATTTATTGCCTTCGTCGGTGGTGAGCTGGAGAGGATCGCCGCCCGAAGTCAGCATCACGAACACCTGTTCATAGCCCTGGAAATACGAGATGAAGGCGATGGTGCGGCCATCAGGAGAAAGCATGGCCTGGCTGATTGGCTTGTGCCAATGGCTGATCTGCTGAATGGTCGCCGGCCCGGCAACCGGGCGATTGACAAAGAAGCGATAGGCAGCATAACTCGCGGCCAGGAGCAACAGGCAAGCGCCGGCGAGCAGCGCTTTGTTTCTTGCCGGTGAAGGCGGAGACGAAGCTGGTGTGCCGCTCCAAGCGCGCGACTCCGCGCTGGAAGCTTTGCGCTGGGCAGCTGTGGCAGACCCGCTCGCAAGCGCTGACGATAGTTCCACGTCCAGCCCCTGGGGCAGAGTGATACCGCGGGCGCTGCTGGAATGAGCAGAATCAGTGTCGCGAATGATGCGCTTCAAGTCGCTGCGCATGTCGGCGGCATGCTGGTAACGAAGATCGCGATCCTTCTCGAGCGCTTTCGTGATGATGCGTTCGAATTCTTGCGGCAGATCGGGATTCAGGCGACCGGGATATGAGAAAGACCGATTGAGAATTGCGTCGAAGATCATGCCGGAGGTATCGCCGCGAAACGGCAACAGGCCGGTGGCCATCTCATAGAGCACGGCGCCAAACGAAAACAGATCGGTACGGGGATCGAGTTCCTTGCCGCGAACCTGCTCCGGCGACATATAGGCGATAGTGCCGAGCGCGCTGCCGGGGCTGGTCAGTTGGTGCTCATCGAACGTGCCGGTATCGCCGCCGCTGCCCGGATTCTGGCTGCCAGAACCGAGCGTGGGAGTTACTTTCGCCAGGCCAAAATCGAGCACCTTGGCGTGGCCGCGGGCGGTGACGAAGATGTTGGCCGGCTTGATGTCGCGATGAACGATGCCCTTGGCGTGCGCGGCGTCGAGGGCATCGCTGATTTCGACAGCAAGAGAAAGTATCGTGTCGAGATCCATTGGCCTGCCGGCGATGCGATTTTTCAGCGTCGCACCCTCCAGGAACTCCATCACAATGAAGGTGTGCGTTTCGTGGCGGCCGATTTCGTGGATCGTGCAGATGTTGGGATGGTTCAACGCAGACGCGGCTCGTGCTTCGCGTCGGAATCGCTCGAGGGCTTGCGGGTTTTGAGCCACATCTTCGGGAAGGAATTTGAGAGCGACGAAGCGTCCGAGGTCCGTGTCTTCGGCCTTGTAGACGACACCCATGCCACCGCCGCCCAGCTTCTCAATGACCCGGTAATGAGAGACGGTCTGGCCGATCATGCCGCGCGGGTAATCCCTTTAGACAGCGCGATCTTAGTAGCAGGGCGAGGCCGAGTCAACGAAGCTGGGAATAGGAGACTGTAGAAAAGACAGGCTGTAGCAATTGCGTGAACTACCAACAAGGCATTTCCTATCGAGTTTTGCACGGTTGCGCACTGTGCTAAATCCTTTTTACACTCAACGCCGCTCCTGGCCAGTCTTTGGGGCTTTCAGTGCAATCGCCTGTTAGCAACAGTGCACGTCGAGTTGCATGGAACGCAACCACCCAAGCGCGTGCCGTATCCTTCTGCTAAGTTAGCTGGCTATGCGAATCTCCTGGACTGTCCTGGCGGTGGTTCTTATTGCAACAACTTGCATGGCCACCCCGGAAGGCGCCAGCATTCGCGGACGACGGCAGCGCGCGATTGCGGCCTTTCATGATGGAGTGCTGTTACTCCACGCCTGTTCGGAACTCAGCATTACCGCTGATGGCTTCCGCCAGGACCCTTACTTCTATTACTTCACCGGACTGGAGAATACCGTCGGGGCTATCCTCGCAATCGACGGAAAAGGGGGTGAGAGCTGGCTCTTTTTGCCAACGAAGCCACCGTTCGTGAAAGCAGGGCTACGGCCGGAAGTGCTGCCGGGTGAGGAATCGGAAAAGCGTTTGGGAATAGAGCATGTCGTTGACTGGTCGGAGTTGGAAGTGTTTTTGGCTTCCCATGCCCGTCTATCGCTACCGCTTTACTACGCCGATGATCTATCCGGATTCCCTCAACTTCCCCCGAACCTGGTTCATCCGAAGTTGCCCGAGGCCCCGTCATGGCTACAGGTCCTCCTGCAAGCGTGGCCTGCTCTTGAGGCGAAGGAGGCGGGGGAAACAATTCAGGGTTTGATGGCAATCCAGGATGGCGATGAGATCGCTGCTCTGCGATCAGCCGCGACGGCTACCGTGCGAGCTTGGATGAGCGGACTGCGCGCGATTCGACCGGACGCATCGCAACGGAGTGTCGAGGCCGTTGTTGAGGCTTCGTGTTGGGGCGCGAGCGCGCACGGATCTTCTTTTTGGCCGTGGGCCATGGCTGGCGCTAACGCTGTGTTTCCTCGGCCCTTCACTTCGCTGGCACGCTACGACCATCTCGACCAGAATATGCGCGCCGGAGACCTAGTGCGACTGGATGTGGGGTGTGAATGGGATCACTACATCGGAGATTTGGGGCGAACGGTGCCGGTCTCTGGTCACTTTAACGACGAGCAGCGTGAGACCTGGAACTTATTTGTGGCCGCATATCGCGCGGGTGCCGCGGCGCTGCGCGACGGTGTTACGGTAGACCAGATTTTTCAAGCCTGGCGCGGCGAACTGTTACATCAACGCTCTTCCGCAAAGAGTAAGCTTGCGCAGCACGCAATCGATTCTTGGTCTGATCGCAACAACGTTCCGTACTGGCAGGTGCACACCACGAACTTGATGGCAGGTCTTCCGAGTGGACCCCTTCGGCAAGGAACTACGATCAATTTTGAACCCATCGCCTCCGTCGATGGCGAAGGTTTTTTCTTGGAGGACATGTATCTCATTACTAAGAACGGTGCGGAAATGCTGACACCGGGCGTGCCCTACACGGCCGATGAAATCGAAGCGGCAATGCGGTAAGGGCCTTCTATCCCGACGCAACTAGCGCGCACTGGCCACGAGCACTTCATGCCCCAACTCAGCATCCTGCCCAGAGACCGGCCCTCTCATCCCATCTGATCGTGACTTAACGGTTCGGCCTCAACCGCTGCCTACTTGAGGTTCGCGCGTCTCGGGTACTCGGTCAAAAGTTCTCGAGGAGCCACAAGTTGGACTTCTGGGTGAGTTGGCAAAGGGACAAGCGACGACCGTCCGGAGAAGGGATGGCGAACCACAGAGTGGGGGTGAATCCTTTCAGCATCACGCGCGTCTTCCCGCCAAGATCGACGTTCAACAATCCAGATCGCGTTCCCCATGCACCTCGGCCCATATAGCCGCCAACCCAGACGCTTCTGCTATCTGCAGCCCAGTCCATGCCCGTCACGAGCCCGATGTCCGGTGTCGGAATGTTCTTCTCGGTACCCTCGGCGAGATTGAAGATTCGCAATCCCGGCGCTTCATACGGGTTGGGCGACCATGGAGTCACTAAGTATTTCCCATCGGGAGAAAGGCTCCATGCGGCCGCGGGTCCCTCACCTTTCTTCATCTTTCCTGGCAAGAGCTCCGTGCCCCGAGTACCCGCAGGATCAAAAGTGAAAAATCGCACATACTCGGAGTTCGCTGCCGTCTGGCCATAGATGCATAACGTTGAGGGCAGTCTCGCGCACTGATAATTGCTGATCCCTGAGATTTCCAACACATCTTGTGATGGCCCTCCGAAGATCGGTGCCCGCATGAGCCGGAAATTGTCATCGGGCTTTTCCGGATTGGCTTTGACTGCATAGAGCACATCGGTCCCGTCCGGTGTTGGCCGGGGCGCGCTGGTCACCGCGCTTCCTCCGACGAGCAACTCTGGTTGCACCTCGTCGATCGCTTGCCTAAAGATGTGAGGCGTTCCGTCGCGGTCTGAGATGAACAGCACTCCTTTGCTGTCAGCCGTCCAAGCAGTAG
>Ga0335069_10007948_pt1 | contig 15233 bp, 11 predicted proteins | sample Lox_Sample_11_FD_206714 | JGI IMG/M metagenome (GOLD analysis project Ga0335069, IMG submission 206714) | Soil microbial communities from Loxahatchee National Wildlife Refuge, Florida, United States - Lox_Sample_1.1 | ecosystem: Environmental > Terrestrial > Soil > Wetlands | place: USA... | reverse complement strand
GATTCCGCTGGTTTATTAGCGGCTCGCGCGAGTTGAATGCAACGCTGCTGTGCGGCTTGGCAATGATTTGCCAGCTGTCCGATTGACAACTCCGTTGACCTCCGAATTCAGGGTTCCTTTTGCCTCATCAGTGAGACTGTTACTCTATCCACTATCCACTGACCACTATTCACTATGTTCACCGACTCTCATTGCCATCTCGAAAATAAGCGTTTCGACAGCGACCGCGACGGCGTCTTCGCTCGCGCGCGTGAAGCGAACGTCGCCACCATGCTCGCCATCGGCAATGGCGATGGCCCCGGTACGGGCACGCTCGATTGCGCCATCAAGCTCGCACAGCAGCACGAGAACGTGTACGCGACAGTCGGCGTTCACCCGCATGAGGCCGCACTCGCTAAGCGAGAGGACTTCGACCGACTGGAGCGCCTCGCACGGGACCCCAAGGTCGTCGCGTGGGGGGAGATCGGACTTGACTACTTTTACGACCACTCGCCGCGCGATGTGCAGCAGAGCGTCTTCGTCCAGCAGATGGAGATGGCGCGCGCAGCCCGCCGTGGCGGGCTGCCAATCATCATTCACAATCGCCCGTCGGACAACAGCGAGAACGCCTGGGAGGACTTGTTTCGCCTGCTCCGTGAGCACTGGGCGCCAAGCGGCATCGGAGGCGTGCTGCACTGCTTCACCGGGACTATCGAACACGCGCGCACTGCGCTCGACCTCGGCTTCATGATCTCTTTCGCGGGCAACATCACTTATCCCAAGGCGCAGAACATCCGCGACGCCGCACAGATGGCGCCTCTCGATCGCATCTTCATCGAAACGGATTCGCCCTATCTTGCACCCGTCCCGCATCGCGGGAAGCGCAACGAACCGGCGTTTGTCGTGGAAGTCGCGCGCCTGATCGGAGAGCTGCGGGGGCTGACGATGGAAGATACTGGGCGGCTGACGACTGAGAACTTCCGGCGGTTCTTTGGGCTGACAGACGAATCCCACGCATCACGCAGTTCGGTCAGCAATCGCCAAAGTGAGTAGCCCAGCGCGGAAGCGCTGGGTAGCCGAAAGATAAAAGAGGACGAGACCCCCTCAGGGGCGACACTCCGCAAGCGCATGTGCCGCCCTGAAGGGGGCGTATGCGTTTTTGCGGTCCTATTCCCAACGCTTCCGCGCTGGGCTAATTACTCTCGTTATCAGGCGTGACTTGTTACACTGAGGTATATGCCTGAGAACACCTTCGATATCGTAAGCAAGGTCGACTTGCAGGAAGTCTCGAACGCCATTCAGCAGGCGCTGAAGGAAATCCATACGCGCTATGACCTGAAGGACTCGAAATCCAGCATCGAGATGGACGGCAAAGAGGCGCTGGTGCTGGCCTCCGCCGACGAGTTCAAGCTGAAGGCCGTCAACGACGTGCTGCAGAGCAAGCTGGTCAGGCGCAACGTTCCGCTGAAGGCGTTCGACTACGGAACGATCGAACCCGCAGCCGGCTCGACCGTGCGCCAGCGCGTCACTATGCAGCAAGGCATTCCCATCGAGAAGGCGCGCGAGATCGTGAAACTCATCAAGAACTCCAAGAAAAAGGTGCAGGCCTCGATCCAAGGCGATCTGGTTCGCGTCAGCGGTAAGGATCGCGATACACTGCAGGAAATCATTGCATTAGTGAAGCAACAAGATTTCGGCATTGATATGCAGTTCACGAACTACCGCAGTAATTGAAGGACGGAGATCGATTTCACCACGGAAGCACGGAATTCACGGAATGTTTTAAAACTTAGAACTTGTTCCGCGTCTTCCGTGCTTCCGTGGTGAAATCGTTGTCCGCAATGGAAGGATGCTCGGGGGAACGCACGCTTGAAGTCGGTAATCCGGAACGCGAAAGAAGTGTTTGACCTGCTGCACGACGATCTCGCCGCCATCGAGCGCGAGTTCGGGCGCGACACGGTCTCCGGCGTGCGCGCCATTACCGAGATCGGCGAATACTTGCGCATCGGCGGCGGCAAGCGCCTGCGTCCGGCACTCCTTCTTCTCTCCTGCAAGCTGATGAACTACACCGGCCCGGGTGCCGTGAAACTCGGCGCGGTGGTCGAGATCATCCACACCGCAACCCTGGTCCACGACGACATCATCGACGAGGCGCAGACGCGTCGCGGCCGTCCCGCCGCCAACACTCAGTGGGGAAACTCCAAGTGCGTTCTCGCCGGCGACTGGCTCTACATGCAGGCCTTCAAGATCGCGGTGCAGGAGCGCAATTTCCAGGTCCTCGACGCCCTCATCGACCTCACCCAGGCGATGGTGGAGGGCGAGTTGCTGCAGATCGAGCGGCTGGGGAAAGCCATCTCTCTCGACGAGCACTTCGAACTGATTCACCGCAAGACCGCCTGTCTGTTTTCTGTGTGCATGAAGCTCGGCGGCATCCTGGCGCGCGCCGGCGACGCCGATCAGCAGCGGCTCGCCGAATACGGCCGCAATCTTGGCATGGCGTTTCAGATCGTCGACGACGTACTGGATCTGACCGCCTCCGAGGAGATGCTGGGCAAGCCGGTGGCCAGTGACCTGCGCGAGGGCAAGGCGACAATGGCCGTATTGCATGCGCTGGACCGCTCCACGCCCGCGGAGCGAGCGGCAATCGAGTCGGTGCTGAGCAACGGCGGCTTCGACGGCATCACCCCGGCAGACATCGTCGCCATCCTAAAGCGGCACGGCTCCATTGACGCGGCCTACGCGCGTGCGACCGAGTTCTCGAACAAAGCCCGCGAAGCCATCTGCACCTTCCCTGACTCGGAGATCAAGCGCGTGCTTCTCTGGGTAGCGGAGTTTGTGGTTGAGCGCGAGAATTAAGCGACCCTGCGATCGCCCGCCTGCAGCAAGGAGTGCTCTCACCTTTTCCATCCCGAACCGCCCGGCTCTCGTCTATATAGACTTGAGCTCGCTTACAATCGATCCGACGCTCGGCCGTGCGCGAATGCCGGATGTCAGCTACAGGCCGGCTTTACAACTGCTGCGGTGACCACAGGAGTCCATGGCAATTCAGGAAGAAGAAGTACTAGGCAAGGCATACGACGCTCGACTGATGAAGCGCCTGCTGACGTACCTGCACGCCTATCGCTGGCAGGTCGCGGTCGCGTTGGTCGCCATAGTATTGAAGGCGGGTGCGGACGTCCTCGGCCCCTATCTGACCAAGGTTGCCATCGACAAGTACCTCGCCAACCGCACCGAGGCGCACTCGCTGCTGGATCGATTCCTAAGCCCCAAACCGCTGACCGGCATCGCGCAAATCGCCGGGCTCTATATCGGCCTGCTGCTGTTCAGCTTCCTGCTGGAATTTGCGCAAACTTACATCATGCAGTGGACCGGGCAGAAGGTGATGTTCGATCTGCGCAGCCAGATCTTCCGCCATCTGCAACGGCTGCACGTATCGTTCTTTGACAGGAACCCGGTCGGCCGACTGGTTACCCGCGTCACCAGCGACGTAGACGCGCTGAACGAAATGTTCACCGCCGGCGTGGTCTCGATTTTCGAAGACATCTTCGTGCTGCTGGGCATTCTGGCGATCATGCTGAACATGAACTGGCGGCTGGCGCTGATCACCTTTGCCGTGCTGCCACTCATCTTCTACGCCACATCGCTGTTCCGCCGGGCCGTACGCGAAAGCTATCGCCGCATTCGTGTGGCCATCGCCCGCATCAACGCCTATCTCCAGGAGCACGTCACCGGCATCGTCGTGTTGCAGCTCTTCAATCGTGAGAAGCGTTCGTATGAGGAGTTCGCGAAGGTCAACCGCACGCACATGGACGCCTTCAAGGACGCGATCCGCGCACATGCGATTTACTATCCTGTGGTCGAAGTGCTGTCGTCGATTGCGATCGCCTGCGTTATCTGGTTCGGCGGCAATCAGGTCGTGCGCAATTTCGTTACTCTGGGCGTGCTGGTCGCGTTCATGCAATACGCGCAGCGCTTCTTCCGGCCCATCCAGGACCTGAGCGAGAAGTACAACATCCTGCAGGCGGCCATGGCCTCGAGCGAGCGCATCTTCAAGCTGCTCGATACTCCGGCGGAGATTGTCTCGCCCGCGCAGCCCAAAGTTCCGCAGGGCCGCGGCCGCATAGAATTCGATCACGTGTGGTTCGCCTATCGCACCATGGCGCAGGCGGTGGAAGAGGCGGCCAGCAAGGGCGAGAAGGTCAAGGCGGTCAGCGGCAATGGCGACACACCCGGAGATTTCGACTGGGTTCTGCGCGATGTGTCGTTCACGATCGACCCGGGCGATACCGTCGCGTTCGTCGGCCACACCGGCGCGGGCAAGACCACCATCATCTCGCTGCTGCTGCGCTTCTACGACGTGCAGCGCGGCGCTATCCGCATTGACGGCGTCGACATCCGCGACATCGATCTGCGAGATTTGCGCCGACGCTACGGCGTGGTGCTGCAGGACCCATTCCTTTTCACCGGCACGGTGGCCGGCAACATCCGCCTGGGCTCGCGCTGGATTGAGGACGAGATGGTGGAGGACGCGGCCGAGCAGGTGAACGTCGCCGAGTTCATCCGCTCGCTGCCGGGCGGCTTCGAGGAAGAAGTCAAGGAGCGCGGCAGTACGCTCTCCACCGGCCAGAAGCAGCTCATCTCCTTTGCGCGCGCGCTGGCGCACAACCCCAAGATCCTGATCCTCGACGAGGCCACATCCAGCGTCGATACCGAAACCGAGTTCCGCGTGCGCGAGGCGCTGACCCGCATGGTCGAGGGCCGCACCTCGATCATCATCGCCCACCGGCTGAGCACGATCCAGCGCGCCAACAAGATCATCGTCATGCACAAGGGCCAGGTGCGCGAGATCGGCTCGCACCAGCAACTGCTGGCGCAGCGCGGCATTTACTGGAAGCTCTATCAGCTTCAGTACAAGGACCAGGAGATCCCTATGGCAGCGGGCGAGTATGCAATGCCAGGGGTTGAATCCTCGGCGGACGATTAACGTTTGAGAGCGCGGTCGTAAAAGGGTGGAGCACGCCTTCAGGCGTGCACTTGAGTTCCACGCGGAAGCCCTGGCTTTAGCCGCTGAGGTAAGTCTCTAGCAATTACCTCAGGCGCTAAAGCGCAGGTCTCGATACAGGCCGCAATATGCACGCCTGAAGGCGTGTCCCACCCCTAGGCAGCTTCCCCACGTTCAACCGCCGACAGCGGCGCGCTGATCGCCTCCAGCGATTGCCTCTCAGCTTTCACTCCCAGCCATGCCTCGACTACCGCGGCGGCAATCAACAGCGCAGCGCTCGCTGTGTATCCCCAAGCGACGCTGTGACGTGATCCCGTGCCGATCAGGTATCCGAACAGCGCCGGCGCGCCCACGCCGCCGATCAGTGTCCCGATGGCGTAGAACAGCGCAATTGCGACGGCACGGATCTCCAGCGGAAAGATTTCGCTCACCGTCAGGTAAGCCGAGCTGGCGGCGCACGACGCGATGAAGAAGATGCACGTCCACGCAATGGTCTGCGTCGTCGCAGTCAGCAATCCGTCTGCGAACAGCCAGCCGGAGAGCGCCAGCAGCACGCCGCTGGCCGCGTAGGTGAAGACGATCATAGGTTTGCGTCCGATGGTGTCGAACAGCTTGCCCATCAGCACCGGCCCGGCAACATTGCCGAGCGCGAACGGCAGCAGAAACAGCCCTACGCGAGGCGCCGGCACGCCGTAGAAGCGGATCAGCAGCAGCGCATAGGTGAAGAAGATCGCGTTGTAGAAAAACGCCTGCGAGACCATCAACGTCAATGCCAGCACCGAACGCCGCCGATGCTGGTGAAGCATCGCATCCCAAATCTCGTGCCACGGTGTGTGATGGCGCACGCGAATGGTGAGCGGCTCGCCTTCCACCGGAGGCAGCTTCCCGGGCGTCTCGCTGTCCACGATGCGTTCCACGTCGCCAACAATTTTCTCGGCTTCCTCGTCGCGCCCATGCGTCATTAGCCAGCGCGGGCTTTCGGGAATGAAGTGTCGAATGAAGACGATCCCCAGCCCGAGAATCGCGCCGATGGCAAACGCCACGCGCCACCCAATGTCGGCCGGCAGCAGGCTGCGGTCGAGCAGAACGATGGTTGCGCCCGCGCCAATAGCCGCGCCGATCCAATAAGTGGAGTTGATGATGAGGTCGACGTGGCCGCGTAACCGCGCCGGAATCAGCTCGTCGATGGCCGAATTGATGGCCGCGTATTCGCCGCCAATGCCCATGCCGGTGATCACGCGAAACGCAGCGAAGCTCCAGAAGTTCCAACTGAATGCCGTGGCGCAGGTCGCGCTGAGATAGACGAGCAACGTGACGGTGAACAGCTTCTTGCGCCCGAGGCGATCGGTCGCATAACCGAAGCCGATCGCGCCAATGACCGCGCCGATCAAGTAGGCGGTAGCCGTGGCCCCCACCTGCGCGTCGGAGAGGTTTAGGCTCTGCTTGAGCACGCCGCCGATGGAGCCCACTAGCGTGACTTCAAGCCCGTCGAGCACCCAGGTCACGCCCAAGCCGATGACGATGAGCCAATGCCATCGGCTCCACGGGAGCCGGTCCAGCCGCGCGGGAATGCAGGTGGTGATTTCGTTCGGCATCAGCGGTTGCAGATTACGCTCATTCGGTAACGGCCCAAGATTGAAGCGGAATCTGATGAGTTATTCGGATGAGGATTGGTGCGCCTAGGGATGTGCAGCAAACAACATCGCGCTCGCGGAATCGAAGGACCTGCTGTTCCGAAACTGTTAGCCTGCTAGAGACAACAGCAGGTCCCTCCACGCGGGCTGAAGCCCTTGGTCGCGATGACACTCGAATTTATTGTTGGGAAAGTGCTGTAGGCGAAGTGAGTAGCCCAGCGCGGAAGCGCTGGGAAAATGCGCCTTATTTACAACTCAGCCCCTTCAGGGGCGGCACGGTGTCGCCGCTGAAGGGGCTGAATCCTAGTTCCTGGCGCTGATGACCCAGCGCTTCCGCGCTGGGCTCTTTACTTACGTTCAGCATTCGGGCCAGGTCCCTCAATCTCCGACCATCGCCAGGACTGGCTCCCGCGAATCTTCCCGAACCGCCGACGTTGCCCTCTGCGGCGCTTCGACTGAAGCTGCAAACGTTTGTGGCGCTTCCGCCGCAGCGTTCGCGGCCTTTGGCTTTCTGGTCTTCTGCGGCGTGCTGAGCGGAATCATTCGCGCCGCCCGCTGACGCTTCGGTCGTGGTACCTGCGGCGTGCGCTCAGGCTGCGATTGCTGTGCGCCCTCCTCTGGCGCCTTCACATGCTTCGCGCTCTTGCACAGCTCGGCGAAGCTTACTTCCACGAACTTCTCCAGGTTCTCCGGATCGGGCACCGCGCCCACATCGCAACTGAAGCCGAAATAGGCTTTGCCGTTATAGCTCAGGATCGCCCAGTTGGTGCCCAGCTCGCCGCCGATCGGCACGTACGGATACCACGCCAGCATCTTGTGCCCAAGCAGATACAGGGGCATCTGCGGGCCCGGAACGTTGGTGCAGATGATGTTGCACAGGCTGAGCGGCAGCTGGCTGGCGAGCGGCCCAATCGCGGCCCAGAATGCGGTAGGCAGCGTGGCGAAGAGGCCGCCGGCAAAGCCCACCAGCTCGGCAGCGCGCACGCGCTTCAGGTATTCGGTGCGCTGGCGCACGAAGGCGAACAGCTTCAGCGGGTCGCGTATATCGAGCGGCAGGGTAACGGGCGCGAACGAAATGCGATTGCCTAAGTCGCTGACGTTTTCACCGCCGCGGATATTCACCGGAATCATGACTCGCGCCGAGCGCCCCCTCACCCGCACGCCGCGCAGCTCGGAGTAGCGCCGCAGGGCGGCCGCGACCACCGTGAGGAGCACGTCGTTCACGGTGCCCCCGCAGCGGTTCTTGATCTCCTTGATCTCCGCCATGCCGATCTCCGTCCAGCCGAACTTCTGCGGCCCATAGCAGACCACGTTGAACGGCAGCCGGTCCGCAGGTGCCACAATCTCCGGCATTATGGTCATCAGATCGGTGAGGGGCTCACTCGAACTCGCCATAATTCCTTCGGCGAGATGCAGTGCTTCCGAATGCAGTGTGAGCGCTCCCTTTACCGCCGAGAAGTACGACTTCGTCAAGCTGTCGAGCAATGCAGCCCCGGCATCGCGGTGCGGATGCGGCGGCTGCGCGGGAAGCTTCGTCTTGTTTACCTTCTGCGCCACCGGACTGGTGTCCATCAGCACATTCATGATCCCGACGCCGGCGATACCGTCCGCCAGGCAATGATGAATGCGCGCGATCATTCCCGTGCGATTGCCTTCCAGCCCGCGTACCAGCGTGATGTCCCACAGGGGCCGCTGCCGGTCCAGGTGTGTGCTGATAATGCTCGAGGCCAGCGCCTTCAGGTCGGCGTCGGTTCCGTTGCGCAGCGTCACCTGGCGAATGTGATTGCGGATGTCGAAGTTGGGATCGAATTGCCAGCTCGGCAGCCCGAGATGCAACGGCGGAAACACCACGTGCTGCCGGTAGCGCGGAATCAGCGGCAGCTTCGATTCCACCAGGTCGCGGCACGCCTTCAGCGAAATGTTGCCTTCGAAGGTGCTGACGCAGGCAATGCTCAACGGCTGGCCGGGGCGCTCGATGTACAGAAAAAGCGCGTCGCCCCACGAAAACGAATTCTTCGGCTGCGAGTCGGACATGGCAATCTCCCCGTGCACAGACCCGTGCGGTGTCTCGCGTTTCATCATGGAGCGGCGATGACCACCGCCGCAGTGACAAACGACACGTCGAGGCGTGATTCCCGTTACGGGAACGAGAGTGCCAGCCTGCAACGAGCGTCGACCGTATCACTGCGCAGTGGGTCACATTTGTGAGACTGTGAGCACGAAGCCTGGTTGTCCAGCTTATTGCACGTGATTTTGTTTGGTGCCCCGCCAGCGCGGAGCGCGATACAAACGTAGCCCAGTACGTGAGTGCTGGGGTCCGGGGGACTCGCCAACGACGTGAGTCCGTCAGGACGGCAGAAGGCCCGCCGAGCGGCGTATCGTGAGTTCTTCAATGGCAGGTTAAATTGCAACCTGCACAAAATCGCCCCGTTATGCCGCCTCCTCCCCAATACGACTTCGACTTTATCGTCATCGGCTCGGGCTTTGGCGGCAGCGTCAGCGCCCTCCGCCTCGCCGAGAAAGGCTATCGCGTCGCCGTGATGGAAATGGGCCGCCGCTGGACGCCCGAGACCCTGCCGCCCAGCAGTTGGTACGTGCATCGCTGGTTCTGGCGGCCGAGTCTGGCCCTTCGCGGCTTTTTCAGCATGCGCTACTTCCGCCACGTCACCATCCTGCACGGCTGCGCCGTCGGCGGCGGCTCCATCACCTACGCCTGCACCCTGCTTCGCCCGCCCGACAAAGTCTGGGACAGCGGCTCATGGAAAAACCTGGCCGACTGGAAATCCGAGATGCCGCAGCATTTCGATACCGCCTCGCGCATGCTGGGCGTCGTCGAGAATCGCATACTTGGCCCCGGCGACAAGCTGCTGCAGCGCGTGTCTGACGCCGTGGGAGTAGGCAGCACCTTTTACCGCACGCACGTTGCGATCCTGCAAGCGAAAGAAGGCGAACGTGGCGGCGTGCGCGTGCCCGACCCCTTCTTTGGCGGCGAAGGTCCCGAGCGCACCACCTGCACCGGTTGCGGCGGCTGCATGATGGGCTGCCGCGAAGGCGCGAAGAACACCCTCGACCTGAACTACCTCTACCTCGCCGAGAAGCGCGGCACGCAGGTCTTCGCCGAGACCAAGGTCGTCGACGTTCGCCCGCTCGATGGCGCAAACGGCAGCGACGGCTACGAAGTTCGCACCGTCAGTTCGTTGTCGCGCTTCAACAGCAGCCCGCGCCGCTTCACCTGCCGTGGCGTCGTCTTCTCCGCCTCATCGCTCGGCACCATGGAGCTGCTCTTCTACCTGAAGGACAAAGGTTCGCTGCCGGCGATCAGCAATCAGCTCGGCCGCTACGTACGCACCAACTCCGAATCGCTCATCGGCGTGCGCGTGCCCGGCTGCGCCGACAACCTCTCCAAGGGCGTGGCGATCGGCTCCGGCGTCTACATCGACGAACACACGCACATCGAAGCCGTGCGCTATCCCGAGGGGTCCAACACCATGAGCATGCTGGCCACGATCCTGACTGGCGGACACCCCGGGCCGGGCCGCGTCGGCCTCTGGCTGAAAAACCTGTGCGCCTCCCTGCTGCGTCATCCCTTGAAGACGCTGCGCGTCTGGGTGCCGTTCCGTTGGGCCCGCGAGTGCGTCATCCTGCTCTGCATGCAGGCGCTGGAAGGCCACATCGACATGAAGTGGGAGCGGCACATCTACTGGCCGTTCCGCAAATTCCTGGTCAGCCGCGGCGAACACGTGCCGACGTTCATCCCCGCGGCCAACCAGTTCGCGCAGAAATTCGCCGAGATCGCCGGCGGCACCGCCATGAGCATGCTGCCGGAGATCCTCTTCGACGTTCCCGGCACCGCGCACTGCCTCGGCGGCGCGGTCATCGCCGATTCGCCCGAGCGCGGCGTCGTCGACTCTCGCAACCGCGTCTTCGGCTATACGAACATGTACATCTGCGACGGCTCGGTGGTCGCCGCGAACCTCGGCGTGAATCCCAGCCTCACCATCACCGCGCTCAGCGAGCGCGCCATGAGCTTCATCCCTCCCGCCACCGAGACGACGTGGAGCGACGCGGCGGAAACCACTCCAACCGCACAAACCCCGGCGTGACGTTCCCCTCCGTCTCGTATTACCCTTCCATGGTCGCTCAGGAGGGGTAATGAACAAATCCTACGACGCCATCATCATCGGCACCGGCCAGTCCGGACCGTTCATGGCCATTCGTCTGGCCAAGGCTGGACACAAGGTCGCCGTCATCGAACGCCACCTGTTCGGCGGAACGTGCGTCAACACCGGCTGCATCCCGACCAAGACCCTGATCGCCAGCGCGCGCGTCGCCTACATGGCGCGCCGCGCGGCCGAGTTCGGCGTCAACACCGGCGACATTTCCGTCGACATGCAGCGGGTGAAAGCCCGCAAGGATGCAATCCAGCGCCCGTCACAAGACGGCGCCGAAACACGCCTGCACGAGCAACCGAATTGCGACGTCTACAAAGGGCACGCGCGCTTCGAGTCGCCGCACGTCGTCGCCGTCAACGACGACCGCCTCACCGCCGACAAAATCTTCATCGACGTCGGCGGCCGCGCCATCGTTCCGCCGCTCCGCGGATTGGAGCAAATCTCATACCTCACCAACTCCTCCATGATGGATGTCGACTTCCTCCCCGAGCACCTCATCGTCGTGGGCGGCAGCTACATCGGCATGGAGTTCGCGCAGATGTACCGCCGCTTCGGCAGCAAGGTCACCATCCTGGAAATGAATCCGCGGCTGGTGGCGCGCGAGGATGAAGACGTCTCCGCCGCGATCAAAGGCATTCTGGAACGCGAAGGCATCACCGTGCGCCTGAAGGCCACCTGCATCAGCTTCGAGAAGCGCGGCGACCGCATCGCCGCCGGCGTCGACTGCACAGAAAATCCGTCGCCCGCCGTCGGCACCCATGTTCTGCTGGCCGTGGGCCGCCGTCCCAACACCGAGGACCTCGGCCTGGACAAGGCCGGCGTCGCGCGCGACGAGCACGGATACATCACCGTCGACGATCACCTGCGCACCAACGTTCCCGGCATCTGGGCGCTGGGCGACTGCAACGGTCACGGCGGCTTCACCCACACTTCATACAATGATTACGAAATCGTCGCCGCCAATCTCCTCGACAACGACGATCGCAAGCTCAGCGACCGCATCCTCGCGTACAACCTTTACATCGATCCGCCGCTGGCCCGCATCGGCATGACTGAGACCGAGGTGCGCAAATCGGGCAGGAAGGCGCTGATCGCACGCTACGAGATGGCGAACGTCGGCCGCGCCCGCGAGAGGAGCGAGACCCAAGGCTTCATGAAGATCATGGTCGACGCGGAAAGCAGGCGCATTCTGGGCGCGATGATTCTGGGCGTCGGCGGCGACGAGGTCATCCACTCCATCCTCGACGTGATGTACGCCAAAGCGCCGTACACCGTCATCTCGCGCGCCATGCACATCCATCCCACATTGTCAGAGCTGGTCCCCACCATGCTTCAGGACCTGAAGCCGCTGTAGCCGCGAGCCAAGCAGGATAAGCCGCGCAGCGGCGGGATGATGTTAGCCCGGGGCGGAAGCCCCGGGTACAGAGCGGGAATGGTCCGAGCCGCGGCAGCAGCGGAACTCCCCAGGCACATAAGTCAAGCCAAGCTATTGTTTCGGAGTTTCAGGTTTCCCCTGAGAGCTCGGGGTGGCTTTCGGCTTGTGATGGGCAAGCGCGAACTCCCACCTTGACCAAAGATATCCGTAGAGCACACCGCTCGCCAGAAAGAAAAAAACGACCGCTAATGCAATCGGCGAGTTGATTTTTGTCAGCTGGTGCGATGTTGAGGCGGATTGCGCCGAGGCGGGGTTCACCCACGTCGCCGAACTGATTCTCAGCAGATGGAGTGATGCTGAGACGTGTTGGGCCGAGGCGGGGTTGACCAGGCAAGGCGATCCCGCTGGCAGCTCCGGCTCAACACCCTTGGCCATGAACCGCCCGAACCTAGGCAAGAGACCGACAATCTTCGTGAGTCCGACGAGACCTGCTCCCAAGATTACTTTCGTGAGCCAATCTGCAATTTCCTCTAGATTCGTGCGTGGATGTTTGAGGACGTCTTTCTCGGAGCCTCCGGTACCATTGGCGTGAGCAGGACCGGTGGGGCGAAAACCAAAAAGTAGGCCCAACAATATTCCACAGAGTAAGCAAGCGCCGGCGACCATCGTGTCGTAGCCGAACGCACGAGCCGCAATCCCACAAACCCAGCGATCATGTCTTATCGCAATCATAATCAGCGCGAAATACCCGGCGAGAATGCAGATGATGAGCCTGCCCATGGCGCGGTCGTAGAGGGCCTCATCTGACTCTGGCTCAACCGTTTGCACTGCGGAGCGAATACAGCTCCACACCAGAGTCAGAGTCAGCAGGAGAATGACGATTGCACAGGCCTGCGCAATATACCAGCCTGAAAGCTGCTCCGCGATCACTAATGTGATTGTTAGGATTACTGCTGCCCCGAGATAGAACCGCCACTTATAACGATTGAAGACTGTGTTGGGTGCTGGATGGTTATCGGTCGAGTTTTCCTCGTTCGGCATGGCTCCTGGACTCGACTTCAACGTACGAGATCATAGGTCAGAACTGCGCTTCAGGAGCATTTTTTCCTAGTCGACCTAATAAAAACAACTGTTTCAAGGGAAAACCGGCATGATTTTGCAACCAATGATAGTTCTGGGCCAGCCTTGTTGGTGACGCCGCGTTTTCCGAGCTAAGCAACTAGCATCTAAGCCCGGTTGGCCCAGTCGCTCGGTTTCGCTCGGGACACGCTCTTCTCCCCGCAAGGGGAGAGGATGTGCCACCCGCGCGAGCCGCTGCAATGGCTCTTCCTGAACCAAATCCACAGTGGTTTTTATATAACACTCAGTGCTATACTTTGCGGACGCGATGCGCGTCTTCAAGAACAAGGCGTTCGCAAGATTCGCAGAACGCAACCGAATTCCCGATGAGGATCTTTGCGCGGCGGTGGCGCGAGCGTTGCACGGATTGATCAACGCCGATCTTGGTGGCGGAGTTATCAAACAGCGCATCGCGCGCAAGGGAGAGGGCAAGTCAGGAGGGTTCCGCTCGATGATTCTGTTTCGTGCCAACCTGCGAGCCGTTTTCGTACACGGCTTCGCCAAGAAGGACGTGGCGAACATCGACGCCGGCGAGTTGAAGGCGCTCAAGCAATTGGCCAAAGTTGTCTTGGCTTATTCGGAAGCGGAGATTACCGCGGCTGCGGCATCGGGAGTCTTCGTTGAGGTGAAATGCGATGGCGAAACAATATCGTAGCGGCGTGATGGCGTCGGTTCACGAAACGGCGGAGGCTCTGCACGATGCTGGGCTGCTGCCCAAGCGCACCCTGCGTGACTTCGACGCGCTGTGCCTGACACCGGTGCGCTCCTTCCCGCCCCGCAGAATTCGGCAGCTGCGCCTGCGTGAACGCGCAAGCCAAGCCGTCTTTGCGCGCTATCTGAACGTCTCGACCGGCCTGGTCAGCCAATGGGAGCGCGGCGAAAAGCGCCCGCAAGGGGCGTCGTTGAAGCTGCTGAACCTGGTGGCCAACAAGGGCCTCCAGTCTGTGGCTTAGGAGGATTCCGCCCTTCTGCCAACAATTCGTGAGTCAATTCAGAAACGAGGTGCCCCATCCCCTCGGCTTCGCTCGGGACAAGCTCTTCTCCCCGCAAGGGGAGAGGATGGGCCGGCCTGATCTCAATTGCACCATGGGGGCCCATCCTCTCGCTTGAAGGCGAGAAGGATGGGGCACCCGATTATAGTTTGGGACTTATCGAGAGGATGGTCCAACTGGCGTTGGTTTTACTTGAGATTTTGCAATAGGTCTGTTCCTTGAATTGTAGTTCCGACCAGGGTATTGCCTTTGAGAACTCCATATTCGTCCATGGGCAGGAACCCTGCCTTTTGCAAGTCAAACTCGCAGACCAGATCATTCAGTCCGTCGCCATTAACGTCTTGAATGTGGCAGTCGGCGGCCTGCGACTTGTACAGCAGGCTCTGTTCGTCACCTACACGCCCGAATGTGAGAGAGTTTTGAACAACCATTGTTGGCGCGTTAAATGCAGCAGTGGAAAGAATGGCTACTTGAGTCCTGAGCGGCGTGGGTCCAGGGCTTATGTGGATAGGAGTAATAAGATCCAGCACAAGCTGAAAGCCCGTGCTGTCACAGTAGTAGTTGTTGTTGATGCCCATACCCACCGAAAAATCGATGGTGTCTCCGCTGGTGACCGCCTGTCGTAGTCTGAAATAAGCTTTTCGGTTATCCGTAAACCCGTAAATTTCGGCATCGAATAGCGGATTGACAGAATTCCAGCGGATGTGGGCATCGGTTGTCGTACCGCCGCACGCGTTATTCGCACTCTCAAAGCTACCGAAAAATTGATAAGTGCCGCTTATAGGAGCCGTCCATCGGGTAGTCCAATATTCGCCGTGACAGCCTGGGTGCATGATGAGACTATCCCAGGAGAACTCTAGTGTGGGTGCGGTCCGCCAAATACCCCCTCCTCGCCCGTTCTCGCAGTTTGCCTGCCGTGAGCTAAGCCAGGTATCGCTACCCTGCAGAAAGGTGTCGGTA
>Ga0335069_10007947_pt1 | contig 15235 bp, 9 predicted proteins | sample Lox_Sample_11_FD_206714 | JGI IMG/M metagenome (GOLD analysis project Ga0335069, IMG submission 206714) | Soil microbial communities from Loxahatchee National Wildlife Refuge, Florida, United States - Lox_Sample_1.1 | ecosystem: Environmental > Terrestrial > Soil > Wetlands | place: USA: Florida... | reverse complement strand
TGATCGCGACCTGCTGAGCGCGCGGCGAAGTGAATCGTGCGAGTCCATGGGTTGTAGAGAAGATGATGTCCCCGGAATCTGTCTGCCTGCTGCCGTGCCGCGCCGTTGAGTGATCGCATCGATAGGACTCGATGCCGCTTCCATCCGAGTAGACCGCGTAGATTTCTGATGGACCGTCGGTTCCAAGCGGAAATCCGGATTCGAACAGGATTCGACCATCGCGCAGGACATCGCTCGGGATAGCATTAGCACTGATGTAGGTCAGTGGAAGCGGCTTCCCACCGGAAAGGTCCGTGGTCTCGATAGTCAAACGTCCATCAAGCTTTCGCGCGTAAACAATCCGATCATCAGGCAGATAGAGCGGGCGTATGCAATCTTCTTTGTTGTCCGCAACCCGACGAACCTTGTTATCGTCGAGCGTGATCTCCCAAATCTGCCACGGATCGTTCGACTGACGCTTGCCCGCGAAGAGTACTTTTCGCGCATCGAACGAGATGGCGGGATCGGCCATCGCGGCAAAATCCGGGGCCAAAGGATGGTCTGAGTTCCCCTCTCTGACAACAATCTGCGCTCCCGAAGGGAAACGCTCGCCGCCATGCTGCCAAGCCAGTGGATCGTAATTCTTGGAGACCGTGTAGAGAAACGTCGGGACCGGTGCAGCTTCACTCGAACTATTGGTTGGGATTGCGGGAACAACCGAGATCAGCAACAGCGTGAAAGCCAAGATGGAGCGTGGCGGCACTAATCCGCTCCTCCTACGGCAAGAAGTTGAGGGCGGAGTTCTCGAGATCCTCGCTGCAGGTCCAGATAGGGTTGCAAATCCGACATCATGCTGCGGAATTCGCGGAAGTTCAGAGACTGATTGCCGTCACTCAGCGCCTGTTCGGGACAGGGATGCACTTCCACGAGCAATCCATCGGCGCCGACCACCGCGGCCGCCCGGGCGAGCACTGGGACCAGGCTACGCACTCCGGCAGCATGACTGGGATCAACGATCACAGGAAGATGCGACACCGCATTGAGTACCGGCACGGCTGAAATGTCGAGTGTGTTGCGGGTCGCAGTTTCAAAGGTGCGGATTCCGCGCTCACAGAGAATGATTTGAGGATTTCCGGCGGCAGCGATCACCTGCGCAGACCGCAGAAACTCTTCGAGAGTAGCTGTCATTCCGCGCTTCAGAAGGACTGGGCGGCCACATCCGCCGAGCGCTTCGAGCAGCGCGTAGTTCTCCATGCTGCGCGTGCCGACTTGCATGATGTCGGCATATTCAGCAATCAGGTCGACATCTTCCTCGCTCATCACTTCCGTAATAACGGCGAGGCCCGTCGAGTCACCGGCCTTTCGCAGCAACTTGAGCCCTTCGACACCGAGACCCTGGAATGCGTAAGGAGAGGAACGGGGTTTATACGCGCCGCCGCGGAGAACGCGGGCTCCGGCTTTTGCCACAGCCTCTGCGGTTTGCATTATCTGGGCTTCCGACTCGACGGCGCACGGGCCTGCCATCACTACGAAATCTGCCGCGCCAATTTCGAGAGTTCCGACGCGGACAATCGTGCGAGGATGTTGCGCGTTCTTCGCGACGAGATCGAAGCACGAGAACTGACCGTTCCACTTGGGATTCATGCGCGGTGCAATTCTAGTAACGCGCAAATTTGCGATCACTAATTGGAATCTGTTAGCAAGTGCAGAAAGGCCGCTAAAAATGCGGCTGCGAGAACCCTAAGTCGTTGGTATTCAGAGTAAAAGAAGGAATGCGTGATCACAGTCACACATCAACGCGACCAGACGCACAATGTATCTTCCATGCCACTCGATGTTTGCCTCAAGGCTCGAAACAGCTGATTCAGTTTCGCATCTAGTTTCTCGAGCCGCACATCCTATATCTGCTGTAAGTTCGTATCCGTATTTGGGAGCAGCGCGGACTGGAAGTCCCGGTATTTCAGACTTTAATACTCTGGATACGCACCTGGTCCGAATCGCACGACATCCAATCGTTGCGCACGACGGCATGACCGGAAGTTGCAAGGAGGATGTCATGAACAACATCGATTTCGCACATCATCACAATCAGCACAATATCGCGACGGCGTGTCCGAACTGCCTGAGTGTTCATGGGCACGAATCCTGGTGCGCGAGCTGCGTGCCGAGCGTGCAGTACGCGTTCGAAATTCTTTCCGAGCCGCGCAAGCTGACGCTTGGCGATGCGTTGATTTTGCACTCACTGGGAGTGACGTGGAGCGAAAGTCGCCGTTTGCTGTAACTTCAGTGAACGGGCTCGCTTTCGATTACGACCAAGCCCTGTGGAGGAATGGTTAAAGTCAGCGCCCCTCCGGATATATGCTGAATCTCGGCAGCGGGCAACCGAGCAGCGGCTTGGAGCATTTCGATTTGTGCCGGCGTTGGAAGACGAGGCGAGCCCATGGTCTGGTAGACCTTATGGATATCCCCATGATCAGCGTCAACCCGGTTCACATATACGGTATTGGCCTGTGAATTCTTGAGCTGCAATTCGATCTGTTTCGAAGTTCCCTTCTCACCAACCCCGGTAAGATTCCACGCTGCGATCACCAGAGAACCATCTGCACGCTTTGTAACCAGAACATCATCGGACGACACGGCGAGTCTTTGATCGCCCAATCGGTGTAATAAAAGGAATGCGTTGAAAGCAGGCTTGGGAATATCGTCTGCCGCAACCAGGCCGTACCCGCCGTAGAAAGGCTGCTTCACCACGCCTTGCTCCTCAAAAACGTCAGAGAAACTCCAGTACGACATTTCGTTTACCAATCCATCGCATTGGCGGATCGTGTCGGCGAGCCATGGGCCCATGTAGGGCGCGTCAGTGACATCCGGCTCGTTGGCGTAGCTGGCATTGAACTCAGACCAGATCAATGGCAAGTTCGGCATGGCGGACGCGCGAATCTGATTGTGGACCTTCTCGACGGCGCGGCAAACCATGCGAGTTCGCGGAATCTGCTCGTGCGTTCCGAACACGTCCTCGGCTTTATCGTTGCCGTAGACGTGGGAGGAAACAAAATCAACGGGAACCTTGCTGTCGGCGCAGTGGCGGATGAAAGCATCCGCCCAAGCAGCTTGCGCAGTGGCCGGGCCGCCAACCCGAAGTCTCGTACTTACAGATTTGATGGCGCGAGCCGTGTGGTCATAGAGTTCAAAATAAGTTGCCTGCTTGGGATCGCCCGCCCAAAAGTCGATGTTGGGCTCGTTCCAGACTTCGAAGTACCACTGCGAGACTTCATTGATGCCGTAGCGTTCCACTAAATGCTTCGTGAACTGCGTGATCAATTCGTCCCACTTGCCATAGTCATTGGGAGGCGAAACATTTTGCTTGTACCAGAAGGCATGCAACGCGTCTTTGTTCGAAGCAAGCTTCTTCGGCATGAAGCTGAGTTCTACAAACGGGCGCACGCCGTCTTGCAAAAGGCCATCGTAGATCTGGTCGACGTAAGAGAAGTTGTAGACGGGCTTCGCCTTGGCATCTTCGTCGTACAGACCGACCTCATCGTGGAAGATGGCGTGGAAGCGGACGTACTGCATCCCAGTGACGGCTTTCACCTCTCGGAGGTCGTGCCGGTAGGAATCACGCAGGCTCAGAATCGCCCGTCCTGAGCCGAACATGTGTTCCCAGAAATGTGGGAGTTGATGGCTCTCGGCCTGGGCGTCTACAACAACAGTCTCTTTCTGTGCGGATGCAGAGGTGAGAAGAACAGAGCCAACAATCGCTGTAAAGAGAAGAGAGCGAAATGGTTTCGTCATAACAGGCAACTATAGCAAGGCAGAAGATTCCTTGTGGGGGCGCTTGGTTGCTTAACGTTATTTCAGTTCTTGTTTTTTTCTGGCAGGGCGAACGCAACGTAGACACCGCCAGAACCCCACTTCGCATCTTTGCCGCCCCCGGCGGCGATTGCGACATACTGGCGCCCATCGATCGAATACGTCACAGGAGTGGCGTTGCCGGCAAAGGGAAGCGTTGTTTCCCATAGAAGTTCGCCGGTCGCCTTGTCGAAGGCGCGGAATTTATGGTCATAATTTGTCGCGCCGATGAAAAGCAGACCGCCGGCAGTCACGGTTGGTCCACCGTAATTCTCGGAGCCCGTGTTCTTCATCCCTTTTTCGGCAAGCTCCGGATACTCGCCGAGGTTGATTTTCCACTTGTACTGGCCGGTATTCAGATCGATGGCGTTCAGCGTTCCCCAAGGCGGCGCGATGGCTGGATAACCATCCGGATCAAGGAAGCGCCGATATCCCGTGATGCGATATTTCATCCCGGGCAATGGAGCGCCGGAGCTGAATAGCTCTTTGTTCTCGCCTGTCAGAAGAAACTCGACGAGTCCATTCAGTTGATCTTCGTAGAGGTTAGGAAATCCGGGCATGCGGCCCTTCCCGCCGCGGATTGTAGTCGCGATGTCTGCAGGACTTCTTCGATCACCAATCCCGGCAAGCGCTGGGATATCTGGCGGCGCGCCGTGCATGTCCTGTCCATGACAAACGGCACATTGGCTCAGATAAATGGCCTTGGCGCCGCGTTCGCCCTTGTCCTCGAACAACGACGCAGTCCACGCCATTTCGTTGGAATTCACGTAGATAATGTTGGTTTGAGGATCAACGGCTGGACCACCCCACTCCGCCGCACCATCGAACCCGGGAAAGACGATCGTCTCAGTTCCAACGCGGAATGGAACGAACTGCCCATCATGAACTGACGCTTTGAAACGTTCAAGAGCCCACTGATGTGCCTCGGGGGTACGCGTCGTGAGCATGTCTTCGGTCAGCATTTGCCGGGCATATGGAGCCGGCGAGGTGGGCAAACCTTGCTCGGGCGCAGCAGATTCTCCCTGCAGCGTGCTCGCGGGATATTTCCGGTATTCGATCGGCGTGAGCGGTTTGCCGGTCAAACGATCAAAGATATATAGAAACCCTTGCTTGCTCGTCTGAACGAGCGCCTGAACCGGTTTCCCGTGGTAGTTCAAGGTCACAAGAACAGGAGCCGATGGAAAGTCGCGATCCCACAAATCATGCCGGACGGATTGGAAATGCCAGATCCTCTCGCCGGTCTCCGCATTCAGGGCAAGCTCACAGTTGGCGAAAAGGTCGTCGCCAATCCGGTCGCCCCCATAGAAATCAAACGCAGCCGAGCCTGTGGGGGCATAGACAATGCCGTGCTGAGCATCGAGTGCCATGCCCGCCCAATTGTTCGCGGCGCCGCTGGTTTTCCATGCATCCTTGGGCCATGTGTCATAACCGAATTCGCCTGGATGCGGGATCGTGTGGAACGACCAACGCAGCTTGCCTGTCCGGATCTCATACGCGCGGATATCTCCGGGGGGGGCCGGCAGCGTCTCAGGATTGCGTCCACCGACGATGATCAGATCTTTGTAAACTAGACCGGGGCTAGTGAGTGCAATCGACTGATAGCGAGGTTCTCGCCCAAGGTTCTCCTGAAGATCGACTCGACCTTGAGTTCCGAAAGTTGGGATCGGCTTCCCCGTCGTGGCGTCGAGCGCATAAAGAAAGTTCATCACACCCACAAGAATTCGTTTGTCGTTCCCGCTCGACCAGTACGCCAGGCCGCGATCCGGTTGCAGGCCTTTGATGCCGGAATCGAAATTCCACAATAGTTTCCCAGTGGCAGCATCAACAGCAAAAACCTTCTGCGTCGGGCTAATGCCGTACAGCACGCGGCCCACAACCAGCGGACTCGTCTGCATTCCGCCTTTTTCGCCGGTGTCGTAGGACCAGGCAAGCTGCAGCTGCTTAACGTTGGACCGATTGATCTCTGCCAGAGACGAGTAGTGGAGATTATCAGAAGATCCATTCCACACAGGCCAGTCCTGCGAGCCAGGGGCCGACGGCGGACCTGCGACCGCCACGCGAACACCAGAGAAAACTGCGACGGAAATTGTGAGGAGGAAAAAGAACGACCAGGGCCGAAGACGCATTCGGACACTTTATAGCGTTTCGGCCCTCCGTTCAAAGCCTCTGTTTAGGACCACCATGCCGCAGCAGGTAGTTCGCGGATCATGATGCTGTTCAAAAAGCTCGCAGCTTTGGTGAGCCCTTCGCCGGGAGACATCAGGCTGTCTTCGTGCTCAATCGAGAGCACGGAGTCGTAGCCGACCAACCGTAGCGTCGAGATGAATTCGCTCCACCACTCGGCCCCGTGACCGTATCCGCAGGTACGGAAAATCCAGCTGCGGTCCTTTTCCTGTGTGTACGGTTTCGTGTCGAGCACACCCGTTCTCACCATGTTCACTGGATAAAGCTGCGTGTCTTTCGCATGAGCGTGAAAGATCGCGCTGCCTAGGACGCGGATTGCATCGATGGGATTGATGCTTTGCCAGAACAGATGGCTCGGATCGTAATTGCAGCCTACGTTGTCGCCCGCGATCGAACGCAGACGCAACATAGTTTCGGGATTGTAAGCCACAAATCCCGGATGCATTTCGACGGCGATTTTCACGCCATGATCCCGGCCGAACTTTGCGTGCTCCGTCCAAAAGGGGGTAACGACCTCGTTCCACTGCCAGTCGAGAGTGCTGCGGAAATCCGGGGGCCATGGGCAGGTAATCCAGTTTGGCGCCTTGGAATTCGGCGAGTCTCCCGGACAACCGGAAAAGTCCACCATCGTGGAGACACCCAGTTTTTCAGCGAGCAGAATGGTCTTGCGGCTCACGTCCCGGTGCTGGTGGGAAATGGCCTTGTCTGGATGAAGCGGGTTTCCATGACAGCTCAATGCGCTGATGGTAAAGCCATGGTCGGCAATGATTTTCTTGAAATCCGATAAGGCTGAAGGATTGTCGAGCATGGAGAGCTTGCAATGTGCATCGCCGACATAATTTCCGGTAGGTAGTTCAACTGTATTGATCTGGAGCCCGGAGAGCCTTTTGAGCACCGCCTCGAGCGGGAACTGCGAAAGTAGTGGAGTAAAAACCCCAACGCGCATGGAAACCGTCTCCTCAGAAAGATCGGGACATTCTATCGCAGCTCAACTGTGGTATTTTTTACGACAAATAGTTTTTCAGCTTCATTCGTTAGGCTGTTAGTTTCGGCCCTTGTGCCGGAAAATTGGTTTGTGGGGGAGACTACTTGCGACTAGCCCGATGGATTCTACTTTCCTGTTTTTCACTTGTCATATCAACCAGTTCCCTTTCGGCCCAAAACCAAGTGTCTGTTGACCCGTCGCTGCCTCCTCCGCCGCACGAGAAGAAGATTCACCTCAAACATGTTCTCGTTGTTGGCGAGACCAAGGGGTTCGAACACGACTCGGTTTCCGCCGCAATGGTGGCGATTTACAACATGGGCCGCGAAACTGGTCTCTGGGATGCTGTGTTGCGCACCGACACGGAACTAATCACAAAAAAGACTCTGGATCGGAACGCGAAAAACCTCGACTATTTCGACGCTATTGTCTTCACCAGCACCACCGGCGAACTCGACCTCGACGATCAGCAGAAGAAAGACATGATGTCTTTCATCAAAGAGGACGGAAAAGGATTCGTTGGAATTCATGCCGCGCTTGATACGAATTACAAATGGCCGGAATACGGGGAGATGATTGGCGGATGGTTCGATCAGCATCCATGGATGACATTCAACGCGCCGATCATCAACGAAGATCCGAGCTTTCCCGCCGTCCGGCACTTCCCTGCGGCGTTCCTGAAGACTGACGAGATCTATCAACCAAAAGAGTGGTCGCGTGACAAGGTCCATGTGCTGCTGAGCCTGGATCCCAACAAGCTGAGCTATGAGAACAATCCCCGCATTCACCGGGCGGATCACGATTTCGCAGTAGCGTGGGACAAAATGTATGGCAAGGGCCGGGTATTTTACTCAACGCTCGGACACACGGAAGAGGCCTGGAGCGACCCAGATATCAGGAAGATGTATTTCGAGGCGATCAAGTGGGTTCTTGGAATGACGGAAGGCAGCACCGCTTCACATGCGCGCCTACAAACATCGGGGAGCAATCACTGAGGCGCGCCATGAGATCCCAAAACCTAAGGTCAAGATTCAGCCTCCTCATCTCCCCTATTTTCGTCATCTGCATTGCACTCTCTGCCGCGCAGACGACACCTGCGAAGCCGCAACGGAGCACTGCTTCCAAGTCCCCAGCAGTGGCGGCGGCGAAGAAGTATCCGGCAGAACTCGTTCAGCAAGGCCGCGCGGTGTTCCGCCAGAACTGCTCGTTTTGTCACGGACGCGACGCCGCCGGGGGCGAGAACGGTCCCGATCTAACTCGATCGCCACTCGTAGGTTCTGATGTTAACGGCGACAAGATTGCTCCAGTTGTGCGCAATGGGCGTCCGACCAGAGGCATGCCGCATTTCGAACTGTCCGAAGACGACATCCACGGCTTGGTTGCGTTCATTCACACGCAGCGCACGAATCTGTTAGCCGGAGGCCCCGGATCTCATCCCGGGGGTCGAAAAGGCGTAGATCCTTCCGATTTGCAAACCGGTAACGCAGAAGCTGGCAAACAGTACTTCAACGGCGCCGGTGGTTGCTCGAACTGTCATTCGCCTACGGGCGATCTTGCCGGCATCGCGAGTCGATTCCAGGGACTGCCACTCGAAGAGCGGATGCTCTACCCACAGCATGCGAAATCGAAAGTGACGGTGACCCTTGGTTCCGGCGAGTCTATAAGCGGCACGCTGGCATACCTGGACGAGTTCACGGTGGCGCTCTTCGATGCAAGCGACACTTATCACTCCTGGAGAACACGCGACGTTCAGTACAAAGTCGATTCACCTCAGGACGCTCACGTGGCGCAGTTCGAGAAGTACACGGATGAAGACATTCACAATTTGATGGCGTATCTGCAAACTCTGCGTTAGGCGGACTTCGTTACCGAACACTCGGGGAGTTTTAATCAGACATGAATCTCTTGCGGTATGTTGCCTTACTAGTGCTGTGCGCGCTGACAACGGGTTCGACTCAAGTTATGGCGCAAGGTGCGAGCGACCAAGTGCTCGTGCATCCCGCGACGAACAGCTGGCCGGGATATCACGGCGACTATTCCGGACGGCGCCATACATCGCTGACGCAGATTACGCCCGAGAACGTCAAGAATCTTTCCCTGGCCTGGGCCTTCCAGACAAACCAGCCTTCGCTGATCAAGTCTTCCCCGCTGCTCGTTGACGGCATCATCTACTTCACAGTTCCTGAGAATATCTGGGCTGTCGACGCGCGCTCTGGGCACCAGATCTGGCACTACACCCATCCCAAGAGCGAGGGAGAACACATTGGCCATCGCGGCGTTGCGATGTACAAGGGATATCTTTATTTTCTGAGCCCCGACGCACATCTGATTTCCCTGAATGCCAAAGATGGAACGGTGCGCTGGAATGTTCCGGTGGCAGATGTCAAGAAGGGCTACTGGACGTCGATGGCGCCGCTGGTCGTGAAGAATCATGTCATCGTCGGAGTCTCCGGAGACTTCGACAACCTCAGCGGCTATCTTCGCTCGATTGATCCCGAAAGCGGCGAGACGCAATGGCAGTGGAACTCTACTCCTCCGCCGGGTACTCCGAATCAAACGACCGGCGGCATGACTTGGATGACCGGCACTTACGATCCTGATTTGAACCTTCTTTATTGGGGCACTGGGAATCCGACCCCTGTACTGAACGGGTCGACGCGGCCGGGCGACGACCTCTACACGTGCTCCATCGTTGCTCTCAATCCAGATGACGGCAAGCTCTCATGGGCTTTCTCGGTATCTCCGCACGACACGCATGATTGGGACGCCGTTGAAACCCCGGTTTTGGTGGACGGTGATTTTCACGGCGAGCCGAAGAAGATGCTGATGCAGACATCGCGCAATGGGTACTTCTTCGTTCTCGACCGCACGAATGGAAAAAGCCTGTTATCCGTTCCTTATGGACCGGTGAACTGGTCACTTGGACTGGACAAGGAAGGACATCCGATTCCGAATCCGAAGAAGGAGCCTGCGCCGGACGGACGCTTGATCGCGCCCGATGAAGGTGGCCTCACGAATTATCGCTCGCCGAGCTTCGATACGAAGAACGGACTATTTATCGTCGACGCTCACCCCAGTTGGAGCATCTATTTCGCGAAGCCTGCTGACGGAACTTATGGATGGGCAGGGGCAGATTACGGAGTTTGGGGTAAAGGCACGCTTGAAGCCATCGACTATCAAACGGGCAAGCTGCGCTGGACGCACGAATTGGGACCGCGTGGCGCAGGCGCGGGTGTACTCACAACTGATTCCGGGGTGACATTTACCGGCGATGCCATGGGCAATTTTATGGCTGTCGATTCGAGCGATGGCAAGACTTTGTGGCACTCAGGCTCAGGCTCGGAGATTGCAAGCTCACCCACAAGCTATGAACTAGACGGACGTCAGTATGTCCTGATGAGCAGCGGCACGGTGCTCTTTGCATGGGCTCTGCCGGAACGCTAGACCAGCCGTTTTATCGCGCCGCACGAGAGCGAAGTTCATCGAGTACTTTTTGCAGCCTCTGTTTTTGATAGGGCTCGGCGTCAGCGCGCGAATACACAGGAATGGCTGGCTGCACAGCTTTTTCCGCTGTCACATAGTCTTCGCGGCGAAGCGCAATTTCTGCGCGACTCACGTCGAGCGTCGCCGACCAATCAGGAATGCCAACCAATTGCGCAACAACTTTTGGATCGATGCCATCGAGAAGCTTCGATGCTTCGTCGAGGTGATTTTGTGCGATCAAGCAATCGGCTAAAGCATCGGCGGTCGCACCTGTGAGTCCAGCTTTGTCTCCAAAGGCCTTCTTGGCGGTCTCATACGCAATACGTACGTTCGCCACACCCTCGGAGAGGCGTCCGGAGCGGCACTGCGCCGTCGCAGCATCGGCCAGGGATGCAATGGAGAAAAACGACGACGCACCTTGCTTCTGGACAGCCAACTGGTGAAGTTCCATTCCATCGCGTATCGCGTCGTCCCACCGTCCAAGCGTTCCTTCACATTGCGCGCGCGTTGCCAGTACTTGCATTGAGAGTTCGTGATCGCGCCCCAGCTTTGCGACAAAACTCGGATAGATCTGATTTGTTTCGTCCACCGCTTCTGCGTTCTTGTTTTGGATCATGAAGGCCTGCGCCAGATTGAGGCGAACACGAAGGACATCGGGGCTGTCGGCGCCGCTGCTGCGGTTGTAGGCAGAAATCAGTTCACGAAAGAGCCTTTCAGCTTCCACACCATTGCCCAATCGGATATTTGAAAAGGCGAGTCGCTGTTTGAACGCTAGGCGAGTATTCTCATCGATTTCGGGAACGTTGGCGGCCAAGTCTGACGCAGCCTGAAAATTCTGTTTGGCGGATTGAGCGTTGTTGTCGATCAGCGCGATCATGCCTCGCGCGTTTGAGAGCCATACCTTGAGATCGTTGCGAGGTTGTGAAAGTTTACCGACCTTCCCTTCCTGTGCGGAAAGAATGGCTCTCGCCTGATCTAGAGTTCCGCCCTGATAACTGCGCGCCTCGAGGGCAGCCCTCTGCAAATTGACGATGATCGCATCCTGCGAAAGATCGCCATCCGACTGGACAAACAAAGCCGCGGCGCGATCGTATTCCGTCCGGGCGTCAGGGTAGTTGGTGCGGAGATCAAGAGCGCGGGCAATGGTCTGGTGCAATTGAGCTGCGATCTTGGGCTCGTTGGCAAATTGGCGATCGATCGCAGGAGAGGCCCGTTTGACCGCATCTACTAGACTCTCATCCGCTTTACCGCTATTGAAAGGATTGCTTCTGCCAAGGAGATCATTTGCAAGAAAACGATTTATGGCGCTCGCGATTTCAGTTTGACGGTTGGCAATTTTCCGCTGAACTACGGCTTGACGATAAAGAAACAGACTCGCACCCAAGCCTATAGTGAGGGCTGCGACAGCCGCAGCGATCCACGGGCGCCTTGCACGGGCGTCCGACAGCTTCTTCTCTGCGAGCGCAGCTCGCTTCTCGGCCTGCTGGACAATGTTCCTTTCGAGTTCGCGCTGGTTCAGATTCTCGAGACGTTCCGCGAGTTCTGCGGCACTCCTAAGCCGGCGAACGGGATCGCCGCAGGCAGCTTCGGCTATGTCTTCTCGAAGGAGCGGATCGGCAACATCAGCTTCCCAGCCCGGGGAGAGTGGTTTTCGGAAATCTCCGACGATCAACTGATAGAGAATTACCCCCAAGGCATAAACGTCGGAAGAAGTGGTTGGCGAATGTCCACCCAAAACTTCGGGAGCCAGATATGCGAGAGTGCCGGTCAGCGTCGAGTCCGCTGCAGCGGTTTGAGTGAATCCCAGATTGGTGATTCCCATTGCACCCAGGCGCGCTGGATCGGCCAAAGCTCCACTCCCGAAATCAGCGACTTTGATCTGGCCGTCTAAACCCTGCGAACTCACCAGAACGTTCGAAGGTTTCAGGTCTTTATGAAGTACTCCTACTTCATGGGCGGCTGCCACCGCCTTGGCAATGTCCACGAGCACACGCAATCGCAATGCCAGCGGAATTTTCAGCAATCCTCCATGGCCCTCCGCCCACTCCGCCAGATTGATGCCGCCATATTCGCTTTCCAGGAAGAAAGGCGGGGAATCGAAATTCCACTCCAGCACCCGAACAAAATCCGGACGATCGCCGAGCGATTGCCGCAGGAAACGGGCTAACGTCACCTCCCGCTTCAGGCCTTTCAGTTCGATTCCGTCGGAGGCGAATTTAAACACCCGGGTTTCGTAAGTCTTGGGATTTTCGGCGATCCACACTTCGCTCGATCCGGCGAACTCGAGCGACCGGGTTAATTTCCATTGATCGCGTCCGGGAACGGGGTCTCCCGGCTTCAGCCCTAATTCAGGCCAGAGCCCGCCAGTCAGTGGTTTGCTTTGCACCGGGACGGCAAGACGGTACCCCGTTCGCGGCACGGTCAGGATGGTTAGCTGGTCCTCGTCTCCGATGGCCTTCCGCAGCTTCGAGACAGCGGTTGCCAACGAACCGTCCACCACGGTCGTACCCGGCCAGACAGATTCGAGCAGTTCGTCCTTGGTGACGACCTCGCCCGCATGCTGAAGAAGGTGGGACAGGACCTCGAGCGGCTTAGCCTCAAGATCTACAGCGACGCCATTCACGCGCAACTCGCGACGCAGTTCGTCGAACTCACAGTTCGCGAACTTCCAAAGGCGCGCAGACGGATCGCGGACTCCCGCGGCGGAATCGTTGCGAATCATGGAATTAGCTTTCTTTAGAGTTCTTTAGAACTCCGTCAGGACAGAGCGCGGGGGAGTGTGCAAACTAACGATCCAACAGCACCTCGGGCGCTATAGCTCGGGTGCGGTTGCCACAAGAACCGCCCCGAGTATAGCAAATATCGCGGTCTGGCCCGAGGCCTGAATTTGCGAGATCCCAGACCATGAAAAGAATTCCCGAGGAGGCCTTATGAAAATCGCAAGCACCTTTCGTTTCAATCGATTGCTGGCACTCTCTATCCTGGGGCTGATGGGATGGTTCGCCGTACCCGCCATCGCTCAGACCTATACCAAGCTCTACACCTGGCCGGAAGATAGCCGTAACGACACGGGCATCGGACTCGCAGGACTCATGACCCAGGGACGCGATGGGAACATTTACGGCACAATCGGCGACGACAATAGCAATGCCGCCGGTAGCGCCTTCAAAATGTCGCCTTCGGGAACCTTCACCCGAATCTACAGTTTCTGTTCGCTTACCAAGTGTGCCGATGGTTCGGGACCTTGGGGCGGACTGAGCCTGGGAAAAGACGGCAACCTGTACGGGACAACGACCGGAGGAGGCGCACACAATTCAGGCAGCGTTTTCAAGCTCACACCGGCTGGCGCTCTAACAACGGTGTGGGATTTCGACAACGGCACCGATGGAGGTGTTCCGTGGTATCCACCAATCCAGAATCTTCTGGATGGTGCCTTCTACGGGGTGAGCAGCACACAATACGCGAACGACTACGGCGCCTTCTACAAACTGGTGCCGACGGCAACTCCACCTTACAAAGAATCGGTACCAATAAACTTCAACTACACCAATGGAAATGATCCGAACCTCCCGACGCAGGGAACGGATGGCAACTTCTACGGCTCCACCGTTTCTGGTGGGACCAAAGGCCTGGGACTCGTCTTTAAGACCACCGCTGCGGGCGTGGAAACGATACTGCACAACTTTACGGGCGCTCCGACCGACGGAACCAATCCGATCGGTGCGATGGTCCAGGGAAATGATGGTGCGTATTACGGCGTCACGTGGGAAGGTGGTACGAACAACTGGGGGACCATCTTCAAGGTAACTTCAAACGGAACCTACACTCTGCTCCACAACTTCGTCGGCCGGCCCAATGATGGAGCTTTCCCGCGGTCGGGATTAGTTATGGGAAGCGACGGAAACTTCTATGGCACGACCCTGAATGGCGGAACGGTAAATGATGGCACCATCTACAAAATTACGCCGTCGGGACAGTTTACCGTCCTCTACAACTTCTGCTCGCAAAGCAATTGCGCCGACGGCTTCTCGCCCGTGATTCCACTTCTGCAACACACAAATGGAAAGTTTTACGGAAGCACCAGCGGGAATTCCCTTGGCGGCAGCTACTTCTACAGCCTCGACACGGGACTCGCTCCATTCGTGAAGATGGTGAACTGGGGCGGAAAAGTCGGGAACACGGTCGAATTTCTCGGCCAGGGATTCACCGGGACTACCGGAGTCTCGTTCAACGGCGTAGCAGCCACTTTCAACAACGTCTCCGACACCTACATGACGGCGACAGTGCCTGCAGGTGCCCTCACCGGAGTTGTGACGGTCACAACCTTTACTGGTTCGATGAAAAGTAACCGTGCATTTCTGGTGTTGCCAACAATCACCAGTTTCAGTCCGACTAGCGGAACCGTCGGTTCAAAGGTCACGATCACTGGAATCAGCCTGACCCAAACCACCAAGGTGACGATCGGCGGCAAGTCGGCGCCGTTCACGATCAACTCCGACACGCAACTTACTGCCACGGTCCCACCTGGTGCAGTGACAGGACAGAAAATTACCGTCACTACGGCGGGAGGCCCTGGCGGGAGCCGGGGCACGTTTACAGTATTGCCATCGCCAAAGACGTTCACCCCCACCAGCGGACCGGTCGGAACGTCGGTGACTATCGATGGTTACAGTTTCACTGGTACAACCGCGGTTACATTCGGCGGGGTGGCGGCTACGAGCTACGCGGTAATCAGGGATACAGAGGTCGACGCCTTGG
>Ga0335069_10007946_pt1 | contig 15236 bp, 11 predicted proteins | sample Lox_Sample_11_FD_206714 | JGI IMG/M metagenome (GOLD analysis project Ga0335069, IMG submission 206714) | Soil microbial communities from Loxahatchee National Wildlife Refuge, Florida, United States - Lox_Sample_1.1 | ecosystem: Environmental > Terrestrial > Soil > Wetlands | place: USA... | reverse complement strand
TTTCGCTGCACTTCTTTGAGAATGGCGGTCAGCAAGGCCTCCACACCAGGTTCAGCGACCGGGATCACACCGGCGCAGTAGCGCGAAGCGCAGGCAAGCGCTCCCAGTGAATGGGCCATGAGACACACCTGAACCTTTGCCTTGCCAAGTTGGCGCACTACACCGAGGGTGTGCTTATAGTTCTCGTCGGTTACAAGCACAGTCATGTTCCTGCCATTGGGCAGTTGCCATTGCGAGTTCATAGGTGAAGGAGGCCGATTCGTTCTGGATTGTTCCATCCTCCCTCGAAAAGATGAATGAGACGTTACGTACACTTTTCGTCTGCATGAGCCGTAGGGCACGCCCCTGAAGCCTGAATGTGTATACAAACTAAGCTGCCCCGTCATTTGTCCAGAAGCTCAGCGCATTGCCTGCTAAGTTGCACTCGATTGGAGACGCCAAGTTTGTCGTAAATCTTCATGACGTAGTTACGAATGGTGTGCTCGCTCACTCCCAGCTTTTCACCAATCTCAGCGTTTTTCATTCCCTCGGATACGTGCAGCACAACGTCGCGCTCCCTTGGGGTCAGCCGGTCCAGGCCCACCGCGGGTTTCCGCACAACTTGAGCTTCGCGCTTCAGAGCCTCAAATGCATAGCCAATCTGGTCGCTGCTGGCCCAAATCTCACCTCCATCCACCTTTCGGAGGCATTTCGCCAATAGTCGAAACGGATCGCCGCGGGAGATGACTCCGCGAGCGCCCTGACGAAACGCCTCAAGGGCAAAATCCCGCTTTGATTCCTGTAATAGGGCAATGCCACATGAGCCTGGCATATGGTCGCGAATATGAGCGAGCAAACGATAGCCCGCCGTTTCACCGTCTTGTAATTGAATGCTGACAAGAACTAACCGTGGCTTCAGAGTGTCAGATTGCCGGATAGCTTCGGCGGAGGTAAGACACTGGGCCACCATCTCAAAACGGCTCGGAGACCGCCTTAGGGCGCCAGAAAGAAGCTCCGCGCCAAGGTGATCGCGCTCTGCTAGCAGAACTGAAGTCGGTAGAGGTCGTTGGTTTAACAAATTTTTACCTGCAACAATGGGGTGTCCAAAAATGTGAGCGGAATCATACTCGGCGAGTGTGGTCCGCAGGATGACAATCTCGTGAAACCTACAAAAGAATTTTAACAATTCGATTTGCCGCTGAGACGCGGGCCACAAAGTTCCAGTTAGAATGCGAATGCGCCCGTGATTTCAACAATCTTTTCACGCGCCTGACAAATTTCTTGACAAACCAGCAACCTTCCTGGAAGTTTGCGAATGGGGCAACATCTCGAAACCCGACTCCTTAGAAGCATACGCCCTGGCCGTTCTCTTACATGACAAACCACTTATTGAATCCTGTCGGTCAGGCGCTTTCGCTGATTGGCTTAGTCGGTAATTCGTGAACACGCCGAAGCTCATGAGCGCCTGCCCCGCGTTGCCGGTGACATCTGCCCTTCGTCCTCGTTGTGACAAATGCTGAACCGTTGTGAATTCCTCCACGGAATCTGCAGATCTTTGGTCCGGTATTGTGAATTTGTTGATTTCGGCTGCCGAGTGACATCTTCAAAAAAGGATGAGGTTTCGCCAGGAGAACTTCTGCATCTTGCGCCTGCTTTCCTGCACGGGTAAGTTCGGGCGAACGCCGATACAAGCGCGGGGCCGCTTTCTCAGCCAGCCGATCCCCGCACTGAAGTTCTTTCAGGTTCTGATCTGGGTGCGGATCGGATTCCGCGTCGAAAGCTTCGTGCTTCGCGAAACCACTGCTCACTGGGGAAGTGCCGCGGACCAACTTCGGAGTTGCCCTCGGCGTCCAATTTCATCCTTCCAGGAAGCCGACCAGCTTGTTGGAAGCGGCTTACGCGCGGAGTCGCTGTAAGTCAGAGGGCGGAGCTACATGCATCCGTACGATTCGCAGCAGGTTTGTGTCTCGGGAGTGATGTCTTTTGGTTGGTACGCTCTTTACACCCGTCATCAGCACGAAAAATCCGCAGCACAACAACTCGCCAGCAAGGGCTTTAACGTCCTCCTCCCGCTTTATCGGTCCGCAAATCGTTGGAAAGACCGGACGCAAATAGTTCACCTCCCGCTCTTCCCCAATTATCTCTTCGTCCAGGCCGACTTAACCGGAAAACTGGAGATTCTCCGTACTCCGGGAGTCTGTCACCTTGTCTGCAGTGCGGGGATGCCGGTTCGTATGGTGTCCACAGAGATCGAAGCAATCCAGCGAATGGCGAGTTCTTCCTGCGACCTCCAACCCCATCCGTTTCTAAAGCGGGGAGATCGGGTCCGCATCGTCAACGGCCCGCTGATTGGATTGGAAGGCGTTCTGGCCCGTGAGAAGAATCAGCTCCGTGTGGTTGTATCCATCGGACTGCTCAGGAAGTCAGCATCCGTTGAAGTGGATCTCAATAGTCTTGAGCCCGTCAATTGTGCGTCGAACCTTGCCAAGCTGTGCGAACTGGCCGAATTCTAACCTCGTTTCCCTCCCCACCGGCGTAACTGCAAGAAACGGAAGTGAGCAATGCTATCTGAACCGAATGACCCTGGAACCGGTTCCAGAAGATTCCTAGCGGACAGCACCTTACCGCTGGATCTGAAGCCGCTAATTGCGCATTCGGGTGCTCCGGCAAATCCCTTCAACTGGGAACAAGTCGCGCGGGTCCTCCGCAAGAACTGGCGGTTAGGGGGAACATGTGCGTTGGCAACTTTCGCCATATTTTTGGCTTACGCAATGTGGTTGAAGGATTCCTACCAACCTTTTGCTCGATTGGAAATCGATCCTCCCGGATCTGGTGCGCTTTCTCAGAGAGAAACCGAATCCAGTATGGAGAACAATCAGGAATACCTCGAAACGCAAGCGCAAATCCTTCAAAGCGACGAACTGGCCACTCGCGTTGTTCGAGCCATGCGCCTGGACCGCGAAACCGAAATCGTCGGGAAGACGAACTTGGCGAAGTACAGAAACCTCAAATCTCTTTCGCCATCCGTCACCCCGAGATTAGCGCCAGATTCGCCATTACAAGAGCAATTCGCAGCCGCCAATCGCACTCCACTGGAAACCATTGCCCTTCGGACATTCCACAGGAATCTTAGCGTCAACACCGTACGGGGTAGCCGGCTGCTGGAAGTAAGCTTCTCGAGCCATGATCCGGCTCTCGCACAAGGAGTGGTCAATAACCTCGTTGCTGCCTTCATTGACGAGAACTTTAAGACTCGTTATCAGAGCACAATGCAAGCTTCCGAATGGCTCTCCAGCCAGCTGAACGACTTGCGGCAAAAAGTGGAGAGTTCCAAGCAGGCCGTCGTGGACTATCAGAAGCGCTATAACCTGGTAGACGAGGATGACAAGGACGGTCCGTCCATGAAGCTTGCGGCCGATGTAGGCCATCAGGTCAGCGAAGCAACGGCAGACCGGATTCAGGTGGAAGCGTTTATGAGGATGATCGACACCGGACAAGCCACCTCCCTGCCCCAGGTGCAAGCAAGTCCGGTCTATCAGACGCTTACCGCTCAATACGCGGAAGCTAACGCGAAGCTGGCTCAGGCCAAGGTCGTGTACGGCGAAGAAAATGCTGCTTATAAGAAACTCGAAAACGAGGTAAAGGAATTGGCGTTGCAGAGGGAGGCAGAACAGGATCGAATCGCTCTCGAAATTCGCACCGCCTATCAAGCGGCACGGGAGCGGGAGCAACTCATGCTTGCTTCGATGGCCCGTCTAAAGACGGAAATGGGAAATACAAACGAGCGCCTCGTTCGTTATCGCATTCTGAGCAATGAAGCCCGCGCCAATGCGGATACCTACAACACACTGCTAATGCGCCTGAAAGAAGCAGGCGTCTATGCCGGTCTTCGTTCCAGCAACATTCGCGTCGTGGATCCCGCCTCGTTATTGGACCGGCCTACTGAGCCCCACCGTTTCCTCCTTGCGGCTCTCGGGGTAGTGGTTGCCGTCATCGTGGCTTTTTTGGCGGTCTTTGGACGCGAGAGTTTCGACAACACGGTATGCACGCCCGATGACATCTCGGATTGGATTGGTCTTCGGTCGCTGGCAATCATGCCCCTGATACCCTCGACAGCCGTGGTCAAACGTCCGCTGATCCTTGACGCACCTAAGGGTTCCGAGGCCAGGTTTATGGCAACTGTTCCAGAAAATGACGAGGGCACACCCAGGTTGCTTTCGACTCAGCAGAACTCAAGGGAGGCGGAGGCACTTCGCGAACTGCGGACTTCTTTGCTGTTGCCCGGTGGAAAAATCCAACCTCGGGTGTTCCTTGTCACTTCACCCGTTGCCGGTGAAGGAAAGAGTACCGTGGCCATAAATACGGCGGTTGCCCTCTCGCAACGAGGTGAAACCTGCCTGATGGACTGTGATCTCCGGCGGCGAAGCATCACCCACGCTTTTGGCTGTTCGCGCAAAACGGGCTGGACCTCTGTAAGCTTTGGCGACACGCCGTTGGAGAATGCACTCTCGCGCGTGGAAGGCTTCAATAATCTTTTTCTCCTGCCTGTCGGCTCCGATCCAGATCTACCCCCAAAATTCAATTCCCCTGACAAGATGAATGAATTTGTGGCCGGGCTTCGGACTAGGTTCGACTACGTGGTGATCGACTCGCCCCCTGTCATCCCGTTTTCCGATGCACGTGTACTTGCCCAATTTGCCGACGCTGTGATTTTAGTTGGCAAGTACGGCTTGACGACGAAGAGGGCATTGGTTCGCTGCGCCCAACGCCTTCAGGAGGTTGGCGCGTCTCTCGCCGGAGTCGTGATCAACGGGATGGATTTCTCTTCTCCGGACTACGTTTATTACAACTACGGATACAGCTCGGGAAAGCTGCAAAAGTACGGCTATTACTCAGATGAAAGTCCGGCCGTCTCCCCAGAGAATCCCCCTGCCCCGACCGACAAAGCGAAAGGCGCGAGCGCATGAGAGGAGGCGTGATGAAAAAGTTGGTTCCGGCAACTTACTTTCTGTTGGCTCTCATTCCAGTTGCTAAGGCGCAAGTTTCCCCGGCGGGTCCGCTTCCCCCAGAGAAAGAACGGACCGTTACGGCGGATCCCCTTCCGGCCCAGAACGAGCGGACTGTCGCGCCGGACTACCAGATCGGTCCGGGCGATGTCCTGGCGATTACGGTCAGTGACGCGCCCGAATTTAGCGGAAAGTTTCGTGTGAACCAATCAGGGTTCCTGGAAATGCCATCGCTTCCCTCACCGGTTAAAGCACAAGGCAAGACGCCCACTCAGCTTGCCAACGATCTGCGCCAGGCTCTGGAAGACGCCAAACTTTACCGGAATCCAACCATCAACATTTTTGTTGACGAATATCACAGTCAGACTGTAACGGTTGTGGGCGCGGTGGCGAAACCCTCCATTTATCCGCTGCAGAAACGGACCACACTGCTGGAGGTAATTTCTCAGGCTGGAGGACTCTTGCCTACCGCCGGAAACAAAATTACGATTGTGCCTGGAGGCGCTTCGGAATCGACAGAGGAAACGCAGGTCCGGGCGGCGACAACGATCGAACTCAGCAAACTCGTACGCGGTGATGACCCGAGTTTGAACGTGGAAGTCCGCGACGGTGATGTCGTCAGCGTTTCCACGGCTGAAGTTGTCTATGTCGTGGGTTCGGTGAACAAACCTGGTGGCTATGTGCTACCCGATCAGAGCGCCGGAATCACCGTGTTGCAGGCTTTGGCGATGTCTCAGGGACCGAATAGCTTGGCCTCCACCAAACGCGGAATGATTCTGCGTCGGGGTCCCGACGGCACAGAACATCAGAACATCCCCGTAGATCTGCAGACCATCATGGAGGGAAAGGCTCCGGATCGGGTGATGGAAGCCAACGACATACTTTTTGTCCCAGTCAGTGGCACGAAACAAACCCTGCATGTAATGGGCGAAGTCGCAATGAGCATGGTGAACGGTGTTGCTTTCTACGGTGTGGGTTACCGCGTCGGAACACTCTAATCAATCGCACCAGTTCGCTTCCGAGTTAAAGGCAAACATGAGCACTCCACCGCTAGCTAATTCGTCTGACCATTCTACTGCTGCCTATTGGGAAAATCGTTTGCGTGCCGTGAACGGACTCGAAGGCGTGGGCAGCATTGCCTATGGTCGCGAGTTCAACGAATGGATGTATCGGGTAAGAAGGCACGTCTTTCTGAAGCAGATCGACCATCTGAATGTCCCGTACTCCGAGGTGCGTGTTCTGGATGTGGGTTCGGGCACAGGATTCTGGCTGGATGTGTGGAGATCTTTAGGTGTGGAAAATCTGACCGGCTCTGATCTGACCACCATTGCGGTGGAGAGACTTCGAGCACATTTTCCATCGTACCCGATTCTGAAGCTTGACATCGCCGCTTCTGATACTCCTGATTTGGCATCGGGTGCGTTTGACGTGATCTCGGCTTTTGACGTGCTCTTTCATATTGTTTCAGATGAAGCGTTTGCGTCCGCCCTCGCGAACGTAAATGCGATGTTGAAACCGGGTGGATTATTTCTGTTCAGTGAAAATCTCCCCCGTGAGGAACTTGCCCGGGCATCGACTCAGGTTAATCGCACTATCCAGAATGTTACCGGCGGACTCTCGAGGACCGGATTCCGGATCCTACGGCGCATACCTATGTTTGTGTTAATGAATGCACCCGTTGATTCATGGTGGAAACATGCACTGTTGGTTTGGAAGTTGTTCATGAAGCCGGTCGCGATGTATCCCCGCCTGGGGAGTTTGTACGGAGCTGTCCTCTATCCATTGGAGGTTTTTCTGGTGGATCGAATTGCCGAAGGTCCGTCGACAGAGCTTGTAATTTGTCAGAAAGTCTAATCACCCCAAATTGTTCCGTAATACTTCTCATTTATAAGCCCTTCAGACGAAGGCGTCCTTCGCTTCCGGACCAGCTAGCGCCTGAATACAGGAGAGATTCATGTCAAATATCGGAAATCCGCGCGTTGGTGTGGTGGGCTGCGGCTATTGGGGCCGCAACCTGGTGCGCAATTTCTTTGAGTTGGGAGCGCTGGGTGCAATGTGCGACATCGACCAAAGCTCTCTGGATGCCATGGCCAAGAGATGTCCGGTGCCGATCTGTACCAATTTTGAAGAACTCCTGGCGATGGAAGATATTAATGCGGTCGTGATCGCGGCACCTGCTGCGCAGCATTACAATCTCTCCAAGCAGGCCATTCTGGCGGGAAAGGACGTCTTCGTTGAAAAACCGCTGGCCCTTCGCGTGGCAGACGGCGAAGAGTTGGTTCGCTTGGCCCAAAAGAACTCCCGTGTTCTGATGGTCGGCCACATTCTCCACTATCACCCCGCTGTCATAGAACTCCGCCGCATCTTGCTTTCCGGTGAGTTGGGAAAGATTGAGTACATAAGCTCGTCCCGGCTCAATCTTGGCAAGCTGCGGACCGAAGAAGACATTCTATGGAGTTTTGCACCCCACGATATCTCCACCATTCTCCACCTCCTCGGAGAAATGCCGGAAACAGTAGCAGCGCAGGGTGCGAGTTATCTGAACCATCCGATCTCAGACGTCACGCTCTCCGTGCTGAGCTTTGCCAGCGGCGTCAAGGCACACATCTTCGTCAGTTGGATCCATCCCTATAAAGAGCAAAAACTCATCATCGTCGGCAATCGCCAAATGGCGGTCTTTGACGACACGGAGGCGGAGCGCAAGTTGGTCCTATACCCTCACCGGATTGATTGGGTTAACCGGACCCCCGTTGTCCACAAGGCGGAAGGCCAGGTCGTGCAAATCGAAGCTGCCGAACCCTTGCGCTCGGAGTGCAGCCATTTCCTCGAATGTGTGAGGGACCGAAAAACTCCGAATACCGATGGCGGAAACGGTTTACAGGTTTTGCGTGTCTTGCATGCCTGTGGACAATCCATCGAAAAGCATGGGCAGCCGTTGCCATTAACGACCCATCGCCCCCGCTATTTCGTTCATGCGTCCGCCGTCGTAGACGAACCTTGCGAAATCGGGGATGGCACCAAAATCTGGCACTTCTCACACGTTATGGCAAAGAGCCGTATCGGGCAAAACTGCAATCTGGGGCAGAACGTGCTCATTTCGCCCGATGTGACGATCGGCAACAACGTCAAAATCCAGAACAATGTTTCTCTCTATACTGGCGTCATTCTGGAAGATGATGTGTTCTGCGGACCGTCGATGGTATTCACCAACGTCATTAATCCGCGTAGCCACGTCAATCGCAAGAATGAGTACCAGCGAACTCTCGTCAAGAAGGGCGCCACGCTGGGTGCAAACTCGACCATCGTCTGCGGCGTGAATATTGGCGAGTATGCATTCATTGCTGCCGGCGCGGTGGTCACCAAGGATGTTCCTGATCACGCGCTCATGATGGGGGTTCCCGCCCGGCAGGTCGGTTGGATGTGTTTTTGCGGCGTGCGATTGGAAGTCTCCGATGGTATGGGGGTCTGCCCGGATTGTGGGTCTTCGGTCACTGTCGATCGAGGACTGTTTGGGGCCCAGAAGAATTCAACTTCCCTGGCTTCGAAAGAAACGGTTAGCCGGTCCATGGCCGCCGCTTCCGGAAACGATTAGACCGTTATCTGCGGGAGTTTTTGCTGCAACAAACCTGCCGACTCGCGCTCAGACTTAACAAGCATCCCCATGGCCAGAACCAACTTGCCGAATCGCAGATTCCGGGTCCTTCTTCATGGACTTCCTTACTTTTGCAGGATGCTTCCGGAAATCCTGCAAGACGACAATTGGGATATACAGTTTCATCCGACGGACAATGTGGCTTCCCTTTTCAAGCTGATTGCCGAGCTCAAGAGAACGGACTTGTTGTTCAACTGGGGTGCACGCATCTCCATGGGCAAGGTCTTGCGAGGAGCGAAAGCTCTGCAAACAAAGCGAATTATTCTCTTCTGGTGCGGCAGTGATACGCTCGCTGCGCAAAAGGAGTTTAATCGGGATCAATTGGATCCCTGGGTTGCACGGCAGATTCATTGGGCAGGCGCTCCTTGGCTGGCGGAGGAGATTCAGGCGTTGGGGATTTCCTGCGAATATGTGCCCATCACTTGGGCTAAGGCGGTGCGAGATCCGGCGCCTTTGCCAAAACAATTTTCGGTCTTGACCTATCTCCCGAAACCTCAGTTGGGCCGTTTGTACGGTTTGGACCGGATGCTGCGCGTCGCGTGGGAACTGCCGCACATTCCTTTCACGCTCGTGGGTCTGCTTTCCGGCAGGGTGTCAGGTGCCCCGCCTAATCTTCGCATCCTGCCTCGCGATCCGGATATGGATCGACACTTCCGCGATGCCACGGTGTATTGGCGGCCGGTTTCGCACGATGGCCTATCGTTCATGGCGTTGGAGGCTCTTTCATATGGGCGCCATGTACTGTGGAGCTATCCATTTCCATACTGCATAACCACGCGCAACGTCGATGAGGATATCGCGGAAATCCAGCGGCTCCACGCGCTCCACCAGTCAGGATCGCTTTCGATGAATCAGGCGGGGAGGGAATTGATCTTCCAGAGCTTCACCCCTGAACGGGTCAAGGGGCGGTTTCTGGACAAATGGAAGTCCATCATTGCCCCTGCAACCACGGCATTTCCTCCCCAGGATGCGTGGAACGAACTCGAAACTATCAGTGGAACGGCCCGCTAATGCCGACAGGCCCAGTGCGTGCCTCGATGCCACTTGCAGAGAGTATCCCTAAAACGGTGACGACCCGGACCGCGTCTAAGCCACTTCAGGGCTTCAGCGCCAATACTGCCGCAGTCTTCGGGGCGCAAGTAGGCCGGGTCTTGATGGCCATGTTGCTCGAAGTTCTCTACGCGCGGCTCCTCGGGCCTTCGGGCCGCGGCCAAATGGGCCTGTGCATGATGGCTAATGGAGTCGGCGTTCTTTTGGGAGGATTGGGCGGAGAAGTCCCGATCATGTTGTGGGCGGCCGATGAGAAAAAGCATGGCCGGGTATGGTTCGGTTCCGTATTCCTTTGTGGTGTGGTGGGTTCGTTCCTGTCCGTCGGCCTGTGGGTGGGAGTCTATTGGTGGTGGCGGCCGGCTTTCCTTCGGGGCATAACCCCTATTCTGGCTTGGCTGCTGGTGTTCTCGATTCCCGCTAGCGTCTTGGCGTCGTATTTCGGAGCCATGCTTGTCGGCCTCAACTGGCTCAGGGAACGGTCGCTTTTACTTGTCGCAAACCAGTTCCTTCTCCTTGCCTTCGCCACAATTTTGTTGAATGTATTTCACCCTAGAGCAGAGTTTGCGATGTTTGCCATCGTGCTCGCTTCAGTATGCACGATACTTATTGCCGTCAGACAGCTGAGGCACGAATTGAATCTCCGGGGCAACTGGCGAGTGGGGCTGCACCGAGTCGCGGACACATTAAGGCTCGGAGTTCGCAGCCAGCTTGGCAACGTGGCCACGTTCTTCAACTACCGGCTGGACGTATTCATTGTGAACTACTATCTGAATACGACAGAAGTCGGGTTATACGCTCTGGGTGTCATGATTTCGGAAGCCTTGTGGCAAGTTCCAAATGCTGCCGCGACGGCGCTACTTCCAAGAACAGCACGCTCGGCCGATGCTGAAAGCACCGCATTTACATGCCTGGTATGCCGACAGGTCTTCGCGATTGCGTGCATTACCGCGTTGTTCGTGGCGGTGCTGAGCCCTTTCTTAGTTCCGCTGATATTTGGCCAGCGATTCCATTCGAGTGTAGCCGTGATTTGGTGGATCCTGCCGGGCACCGTTGTTTACGCTTCAGCGAAGGTAATGAGCGCCGAACTTTTGGGACGCGGCTGGCCGGAATATGCTTCGATCATCGCCATCCTCACTCTTTGTCTGACCATCACCTTGGACCTCTATCTTGTTCCAAGAAGAGGCATTCAGGGCGCAGCAATCGCATCCTCGCTTGCATATTTATTTAATTCCCTTCTGATTGCCGCAGTTCTGAAACGCAAATTGGGCGTAACCTGGAGATCTCTGTATCTCCCGTCGTTATCAGAATTTGCGCTTTACCGGCAGATCTGGACCCGGTTTGTGACTTGGCTTGCGCCTTCCCTCGAAGTTTCTTGAAAACACATCCTGAACAGCGCTGACAGGTTTGCTCGATGTACGCAAGACTTATCAGATTGATTGATACAGGTAATTGGGAACCACGCACCAAGCTCTCCCAAATCGCCGGGGAATTCGGCCTCACTGCGTTGATTTGCCTTTCGGTTCTGAGCCCGAACTTCCAGATCAGCGGAACTCTCCCGATGATTCGCCTGGATTTGCCGGTGTTGATTCTTATCACAGCCACCTTTATTTGGTTCTTGCTGGCCGGCTTAGGGGGCACGTTGCAGGCACTGCGGTTCTATTGGATCGGGGCATGTTTCAGCATCTCGGTCAGCTTGTCTCTGTTCTACGGAACAACTGTTTTGCATAATACACCTCAGCTCAGTGATTTTTACGAGATCAGCAAAGCCTGGCTGCCCGTCGTTTTTTTTGTGGTCGGATATGAAGCCCACCTTTCCGAACGAGGCATCCATCGTCTCTTGAACGCACTCGCTCTTGTCGCGCTGATGATCTGCATCATTGGTTGGATTCAATTCCTGAATCTGCCGCTCGCACCCCGGTTGCAGGCTATTTACGGGGATGGCGGACATAACGATCGAGCGCTATTGCTCTTCCGCAGGGTCTACTCAACGCTTACGAATCCCAATGTCTTGGGAGAGTTCCTCAGCTGGACCTTGGTCGGCTACACCATTGCATTTCTATTTCATCGAGGCAGCCGGGTCCGAAACCTTTTGGTGTGCTTTTGCTGCATGATTACGCTCACCATGACCGGCTCACGCTATGGAATTCTCTCGGCGTCCCTTGGGCTGATACTGGTCCTCGCGATGGCGCGGCATGCGATTCGCAATTCGCAAACAGTGATCACCTTGGCTCTTCTTCTGATGATTTTTGTAGCAGTCTTCACCGGGATCCAGCATGTGTCTTATTTCACCGCGCAACGCTTCGAGGAGTTGCGGGATCCGTTGCAGGTAAATTCGCTCCGAGGGCGCCTGGATGATCTCTGGATTGTGGCCTCGGATTACTTTTGGCAATCTCCTGTTTTCGGCCAAGGACCCGCGAAGCGAGTATTCGACGAAGCTTATACAGATTCCGAATACCTTGACGTTTTGAAGAAATTTGGCGTGGTCGGCTTTTCGATATACCTGGGCTATTACCTCTGGCCACTGGCGCAGATACGCCGCGCATTGAGGAATAATTCACGAATGTACCCCCCTCTGGAGGGGATACTGCCCGGCAATCTATTCGCCGCGCGGTACGGCTTTGTCATGCTCTGCATGGCGTTATTCATGAACATAGGCATGTACACATGCTTCAACTGGTATCTGATGTGCTTTCTTTGGACTTGGACGGGGATCTCCATGCGCTCAGCGGCGGTCATGCAAGAGGTCATCGAGTGCCTGCTTTACCTTCCTGCTTCCGGGCCGCCTGCCCTGGCTCGCTCACAGACCGCCCGTTTTCCTTATCCAAAAAAGCCAGAGGGGATGTCGTACGCGTGAGTGGTGTGGCCCTTTTGTCATGATTTTCGGTCTTATCGGCAAGCGCTTATTGGTTGTACTTTTCCTTCTGCGAGTAGCCCCGGCCGCAGCGGAATATTTCCCTAGAGAAACTTTCAAGCCATATGTGGCCAACGGTCCGTATCCTTTCTGGAGTAAAACCTGGGTCGAGCTCGAACCTCGCGTCTATCGTGATTCACAGGGGATCCCCTACGTGAGATACCGTACCGGATCTTCGTACAATACCACCACGATCTCTCTGTTTGCCCTCGAGGCTTACAACGAGTTTGCCAAGTATGGAAGACCAGCAGACAAGCGCGAGTTTCTGCAGCTTGCAGATTGGATTCTCGACCACCAGGAGGGCGCATGTGGCTGCTGGCCGCATGACTTTGACTGGAAATACCAAAGTCTGGACGTGACGTTGCATCCCCCCTGGAGTTCCGCGATGACACAAGGACTCGCCATCTCCGTCTTGACCCGTGCTCAGCGTATAGCCGGCGGCTCCAAATATTTGCAAGCCGCACATCAAGCTTTACTGCCATTCACGAAATCAGTAGCAGACGGGGGCGTCGCAAGACGATTTTCGCTGCTCTCTTCTTCCTCAGACGAGTCTACTGTCTTCTATGAAGAATACCCGACACAACCCTATCCGTCGTTCACTCTCAACGGTTTCATGTTTTCATTGATCGGACTGCATGATCTCGCCGCATTGTCCGACAAAGAGGCACAGGAACTATTGGAGAATGGGATCGCTGCCCTCCGCGTAGCACTCCCGCTCTATGATGACGGAGACGGGAGTTCCTATGACCTGGTGCACTTGACGCGACCTCCCCGGCCTGTCCATCGGGATGTGGGATATCACCTGGTTCATATTACCCTTCTCAACGCCCTGGGCTCGGCCACGGGCGACTCGGATCTGCTGTGGTATCGGGATCACTGGAACTCTTTTGGTAGCGGCCTGGAACCCAGTTTTCTTTGGCTGCAGCATCTTGCGATCTGGCTGCTCCTCCGGCATACGGCCTTGCTCATTCCACTCGCTGCCTTCCTTCTGCTGTTGGCCGCGATCGCAATCCGATCCTATTGGCGGAAGAAAAGCGGCGTGTTGCTTCCCGCGACTCCGTCGCATTTTGGTGGCAGCTGGTAACTGATCTATGCAAATTGTTCCTAACCCGCGCCGACTGGCATCGTTGATTTACCGGAAACGGATTCGCCTGTTCGACTCACTGAATAAAAACACCCTGTACAACCACGTCTTGAAAACAGTATTCGCAGGAGCGCCGGAATTCCCGGATCGTTTCTCTCTCTATGCGCACATCAACCGGGAGATTCTCGCAAACGAGCCCATCCAATATCTCGAATTCGGGGTCTGGAGAGGCGTATCGCTCCAGAAATGGTGTGAACTCAATTCCGCACCCGAAAGCCGTTTCTACGGGTTCGACACGTTCGAGGGCCTTCCCGAAGATTGGAACAAAAATCATCCGCGTGGCAGTTTTGACGTTGCGGGCAAGATGCCGGCGCCCCGGGATCCACGGGTGAACTTTACGAAGGGGCTTTTTCAGGAAACACTGGCGGATTTCCTCAAAGGCTTCTCGGGCATAGGCAGGATGGTGGTGCATATTGACTGCGACTTGTACTCCTCGGCTCTGTTCTGCCTGGCCACGCTCCACCCTCTTTTGAAACCAGGTTCGATTATCATCTTTGATGAATTTCGCGAACTGGACGACGAATTCTCCGCCTTTTGGGACTATTCGCGCGCGTTCTATCGAAAATGGCGCGGCCTCGGATTCGCCTTGTTCTATACGCACGTCGCGCTACTTGTTGAAAGTTGAAGCGGGAAGCAACTGCAATGGACTCCGCTTCTGGAAAAACGCTTGTTGCACATTCGATTCTCTGGATTTCTCTTGTTTTCGCATTCGGTTTGACGGGAACCACTCAAAACACAAGAACCTCCCTTGGTGATCACTACTTGTTACTAGTGTCGTATCTGAAGCCTTCCACGATGAACCAGGCACGTCTCTCCATGTTCGACAGTTCGGCCTATGACGGAGTTGCTGTGGCCTTCATCGGTCCCTACGATGACACCCCGCCACCTTCGGCCGAGGAAATCACGGCAAAGATGGCAGAAGCCGGAAAATGGACAAAGAAGGATCTGTGGCCATGGGTGTATGTGAATCGAATGGTGGGCCGCGATCCCGGCTTCAACACTTCTTACGGACGCACCCCGTACTTCTCTAAGATTCGTGGCGCAGATCTGGAAGACGCCACCGGCGCACAGGGCGACTTCGTAAAGATCTGGCAAAACTCCTTGCACGCTGCAAAATCGAAGGGCGTTCCCGGAATAGTCGTGGATCTTGAGTTCTACATGAACTACAAGGCCTACGACCCAACGGTTCTCGCCCAGCAGATGGGCCGAGATCCGAAAACCACCATCGAGCTTCTTAAAAGGTTAGGCGCGCGTCTTGCGGATACGGCGGCGAAAGAATATTCCGACGCCGTTCTGTGGTTACTGTTTACCGATCTTGGACAAGCTGGAACCATTCAGTCCAATGGAACAAGCTATTATCCGTCCCCCGCTTACGTCGCTATGGGCCTGCTCGATCAAATTAAGTCGAACCACTATTCACTTAAAGTGATTTCTGGCGGAGAAGTTGGACTGGGGTACTGCTCGCGTTCGCTGAGTCATCTCCAGCGTAAGATC
>Ga0335069_10007945_pt1 | contig 15237 bp, 10 predicted proteins | sample Lox_Sample_11_FD_206714 | JGI IMG/M metagenome (GOLD analysis project Ga0335069, IMG submission 206714) | Soil microbial communities from Loxahatchee National Wildlife Refuge, Florida, United States - Lox_Sample_1.1 | ecosystem: Environmental > Terrestrial > Soil > Wetlands | place: USA... | reverse complement strand
CCGGGGCGCGAGACTCCGATTTCCGCTGAACGCTAATTTGCGGCGACGAAGCTGTCGCGCAGTGCTTCTTCCACGGAATAACGCATCACCTGGGGGTAGTCCGGGCCAAGGAATTGCCGCAGCCGCGTGGTGTCCATGGTGTACGACCCGATCATGTAGGGCAGGGCCTCGGGCGGGATGGACGAAATCTCCCATCTCCACAGCAGACGGAGAATCATCCGGCACACGGCCCGGGTGGGGACGCGAACGATGGTCGCCTGGGCGATCTCTGCGCAACGCTGAATCGGCAGCGGCTCGCCGTGAGCTGCCACATTCAGAATGGTTACCGGCGGATCGCTGTGTGGCCGCTGCAGCAGGTAAACCAGCAGGCGCGCCACGTCATCAACATGGACGAACTGAAAGCGCTGCTCGGGGTACTTCTTTCCGCGCGGCAGCATCAGCGGGAGCCGCTTGCCTTCCGCGCGCATGCGCGCCGCCCGCGAACTCTTCCCCAGCGGCGTCCCCCGCAAGGCTCCGACCAGGTAATTCTGCATGCTGGCGCCGGTGAAGATGTGCGGCCGCAGGATGTAAGTCCGGCAATCCCCCAGACTTTCGGCTCGGTACCGCACCACCTCGTCGCTCTCCCGCTTGTGGATGGCGTAGGGAAGGGTGTGCGCGCGCAGCGGAAAATCCTCTTTGACGGGACCGGGTGTTTCCGGGCCGTAGGCGGAGACGCTGCTGGGGAAAATGAACTGCCTGATCTGCCCGCCCGTGCGATTGACCACACTGATGGCCTCCATGACACGCGCGGTGCCGGCGACATTGATCTGCCACATCCGCTCGACATCCAGAACCCCGGTCCGCACCGGATCGATGACAAAGGCGAGATGGACCACCGAGCGGGCGCCGGTTTGCCGCAGCAATTGCATCAGTTCGCGGCAGGAAGATTCATGCCCCAGGTTCATGGCGTGGAACTCAATGGAATGGGGCATGTCGGGGGCGCGCAGATCCACTCCGACCACGCGGTATCCGGACAACAGGGGCAGTAGCCGTTGACCCAGGTTGCCTGAGATCCCCGTGACCAGAACCGTCGGACTCGATTGGGTCATTGCATTATTTGGGAGGGTTCCCCGCAGACGGCGTTCCGCTCGGCGTCGGGTGGGTTGCCGCCCCTGCTCCGGATACCGCGGCCGGCCCAAAGTATTCCTCGTTAAGCACCGGGGTTGCGGACTTGCCAATCTGCTCCAGCTTGTCTTGCAGCTTCTGTTGCTGCAGCGTCTTAACGATGGAATCCTTCTCCTCGCTCAGCGGAATCTCGCGAATGGACACTACCTTGTAAACGTAGAATGCGGCAGGGTCGTCGAACACCGGCGAGATCTCGCCTGCTTTCAGTTGGAACACCGTCTCCTGGTTGACCGGCAAGCTGCCCCGCCGGCGCGCCCCTAAATTGATTTCGGGAGTTCCGGCGCCGGTCACGCCGGCTGCCTGATAGGCGGCCTGTTGGAGTTTGACAGGGTCCTCGCCAGCAACCCACCGCTGCCGGAATTTCTCGGCGGCAGCCTTCTGTTCTTCCTCGCTCGGCGCCGGCTTGTCGCTGGAGCCGGGATTGCGAGGAATGATAATGCGCTCCAAGGTCGCCTCCAGGTACTTGGCGCTGTTCTTGTCGTAGTATTCCTGGATTTGCTGATCGCTCGGGTGCGCAAACTCTTCCGCGTAATGGCGCCTCAACCCCTCCGCCAGGACCTGGTTTGTCAGGAATTGCAAGATCAGTTGGACATCAGGGTTGTTCTCCAGATTAAGCGCACGCGCCGCATCGGAGTACACCAGCAGTCTGCCGTAGTTATTGGCAAATCCTCTCTTGGCTTCCGCGGCCATGCCCGGTTGCAGCGCGTTGGCCAGTTTCTCGAACTGTGCGCGAGTCACCTCGCTAACACAGTCCTGCGCAGGCGTTATGTCGCCGATGGGCTTGCATCCGTCCTTCAAGGTGATCACGGGCTGGTCCATTCCCACGGCGTCGGGGTTTCCAACGTTTGCGGTAGTGTTTCCCGTTGCCGCCGCGATGCTGGCCTGTTTTTCCGCACCGCGCAGGCGTGGGACCGGCGTGCCGGAAGGGCTCGTCGTCTGGGCCGCTGCTGATCCAATTAGGACACACGAAATCGCGATAACCGCCATTGACCTACTCTGCATGCAAGGTAATCCTCCGGGAATGTGACGCCTGAGGCGGCGAAGATCTTAAAGAAAATCGTATCATAGTATGCCCGTGTCATCGGAGATGCCAGACTACTGGCCGGGCACGAAGCTTCCCCATGGAGAACGCATTAGACATCGGCGAGCGGCAACGGGAAAAACAGGCCGTCGCGCTCAACTCGGTCTTCGCCGCGGTCGCCATCACCAGCCTCAAGGTGGTCGTCGGAATTACGACGGGTAGCCTGGGAATCCTTTCCGAAGCAGCACACTCCGGTCTCGACCTTGTTGCCGCCGCCATGACCTACTTCTCCGTTCGCGTGTCGGACAGGCCGGCCGATGCCACCCACCAGTACGGACATGGCAAGTTCGAGAATTTTTCTGCGTTCATTGAAACCGCACTGCTTCTGGCCACTTGTATCTGGATTGTGTATGAAGCCATGAAGCGCCTGTTCTTCCACCCAGTCGAGATCGAACCCAGCGTTTGGGCGTTCGTGGTGATGACTGTGTCGATAGTGGTGGACGCCTGGCGCTCCCGGCGCCTGCGGCGCGTGGCCGAGAAGCACGACAGCCAGGCCCTGCTTGCCGACGCCCTGCACTTCAGCACCGACGTGTGGTCCAGCTCCGTGGTCATACTCGGACTGGTGCTGGTGCTGGCGGGCCGGAAGTATTCGGTCCCGTGGCTGGCCAAGGCCGACCCCATAGCGGCGCTTGCGGTGGCCTGCCTCGTGGTGTACGTGAGCTGGCGACTGGCACGGCAAACCATCGACGCCCTGCTTGACGGCGCGCCTACCGGGGTTCGCTCCAGGATCATTGACAAAGTTGCCCGCGTGGACGGCGTTTTGGCCGTGGACCGGGTGCGCATCCGCCGCGGAGGAAGCAAGTATTTCGCCGACATTTCGGTCGCGATGTCGAGGAACGTCACCTTCCAGAAGTCCGAGCAGGTTGCGAACGGCGCGGCGGCCGCGGTTCGCGAATTGCTGCCCGAAGCCGACGTCGTGGTGAATGCGGTGGCCCGCGCAAGCCTCGAAGAGAGCCTGTTCGACCGCATTCGCGCGGTTGCCACGCGCAACAACCTCAACGTTCACGACATCAGCATTCAGAGTGTCAACAGCGAGTTGCAGGTCGAGCAGCATGTCGAACTCGACGAGCGCATGTCACTCATCCAGGCCCACGACCGCGTGACCCGTTTGGAGGCCGAAATGCGCCAGGACATCCCGGAAATATCAAGTATCCTCACCCACATCGAAAGCGAGCCCGCCACCATCGAAACCAGCGACGGCCCCGTGGAATCGTCGACTTTCGAGCCCGGCATCGAGGCCATCGGCAAGAGCTTCCCCGAAGTTATCGACACCCATGACCTGACTGTTAAGCGAGTGGGTGGACGGCTTTATTTGTCGCTCCATTGCACCTTCCAGGATGATCTGCCGCTCTCCCGCGTGCACGTCATTCAAACTGCGCTGGAGAGCCGGCTCCGCCAGGAGATGCCCGAGCTCTTCCGCATCCTCATTCATCCCGAGCCCCAGACCGACAACCGCCGCTGAAGAATGTAAGTCAAAACAGCTTGCGCAGATCGCGCCGCAGAATTTTTCCCGAGGCAGTTCGCGGAATGCTCTGCACGAAATGAATCTCGCGCGGCATCTTATAATGCGTCAGCCGCTCGGCCACAAAGAGCTGCAGACCCGTCAAGGTTTCTTCCGTCTCCAGGAACCCGTCGCGCAGCACCACGAACGCGCACGGAATCTCCTCGCCCTCCCCATCGACGCGAGAGATGACGCCGCAATCGCGCACTGCCGCGTGTTCCAGCAGCACGCTCTCCACCTCCGCTGGCGCAATGGAGAACCCCTTGTACTTCATCATCTCCTTGCGGCGGTCCACCACGTAATAAAGGCCCTGTTCATCAACCCGCACGATATCTCCCGACCAGTACCATCCGTCGCGCAGTACGGCATCTGTGGCCTCCGGCGACCTCCAATAGCCCAGCATGATCTGGGGCCCGCGCATGACCAACTCGCCCAGCTCCCCCTGCGCGACTTCATTTCCCTTTTCGTCCAGCACGCGGCATTCGGTCTGGGCGACAGGCCCGCCGACCGAATCCCCACGGTAGAACTCGGGATCGAGAAATCCCATGTGCGTTACCGGGGACGCTTCCGTCATTCCATACCCCTGCCGAATGGGAATGCCGGTAGACTCCTTGAAACGCTTCGCCAGATCGGGCGCGAGCGGCGCTGCCCCGCATTTCACCCAGCGCATGCGGTGTTCCTTCGGAAACTTCCCCGCGTCCGCGGCGTGGCAATAGGCCAGCAGCGCCGGAGGGACGCACAGGTTCACGGTTACTCCTTCCTCCACCGCGATGCGTAGCGACGTTTCGCACTCGAAGCGCGGCATGAACACCACCGTACAACCGCGCATCAAGGCAAGGTTCAGTCCGACCGTAAGCCCGTAGATGTGGTACAGCGGCAAAAAACACAGCACCACGTCGTGTTCGCCAATGCAGCCGGTCTCGCCGGAAGTCAGCGTCTGGTAAACGTTGGCGACGATGTTGTGGTGCGTGAGCATCACGCCCTTGGGCAAGCCCGTCGTGCCGCTGGAGAATGGCAGCGTCGCCAAAGCCAACCGCGAGTCGCGCTCGGGCTCCGGGAGCGCGTCGCCGCCCGTGTACGAATAGAGCTTACTCAGCGGCTCCGCGCCCGCACTGCTGTTGCGTACCGCATATAACTTGCGCAGCGCCGGCAGGCCCGAAAGGTCAATGCCCTCGAGCAGAGGGCCGTCGCTGACCAGCGCCACCGCCCCCGACGTCTCCATCTGGTAATGCACCTCGCGATCGCGGTACGTCGGGTTCATGGTGGTCGGGACTGCGCCCGCCATCATGGCGGCGTGGAACACGACGCCGAATTCCCAGCAATTCGGCAGGTAGATGCCGATCATCTCTCCGGGTCGTATGCCTGCGGCCACCAACCCGCGAGCGGTTCGCTCCACCAGCTCCCCATATTCCGCGTATGTGATGCGCCGGTACGGTTTGCAGGACGTATCGACTACGGCGAGCTTGTCACCGTGCTTCCTGCACGCGTCGAGAATGACGCTGTGAATGAACTTTCCTTCCGGATCGGCGTAGAGCTGCGTACGAAGTGGTGCCTTGGGTCGTGTCATGGGGAACGCGGGAGAGTGTAGCAGGTCACGCCTTCCCGCAACAAAACCGAAACACGCCACCCAATCCCCTCGGGTACGGCGCTCCGGCTACACTGAATCTGCATGCACCGCATCCTGCTAACCGCCGGCATCGTTCCCCTTGGCATCTGGCTATACCTGTTACTAGGCCACGGCGGATTCTGGAAGGTGTGGCAGTTGCTCCCCGCCGTGCAGCCGCGGAGCGTAACCGATGGCGCTATCGCAGCGGTAATCCCCGCCCGAGACGAAGCTGAGGTCATCGGCTTGACCATCCGATCCTTACTGGATCAGAAATCCGTCGCTCAAATTCACGTGATCGTGGTGGACGACCACAGCTCCGATCGGACGGCCCAGGCAGCACTCCAGGCCGCCCTCGACTGGGGACACCCGGACTCCCTCACCGTGATCGCCGCAACCGCCCTCCCTGCCGGATGGACTGGGAAGCTGTGGGCGGTGCAGCAGGGCATTCAGGAGGCGGCCAAGCTGCGCCCCCGTTTTCTGCTGTTGACCGACGCCGACATCCGGCACTCACCCGAAAGCATCGCCACGCTCGTCGCTATCGCTGAGGCAGGGAAGTACGACCTGGTGTCTTTCATGGTAAATCTGCACTGCGAGAGCCTCGCCGAACGGCTCCTCATTCCACCGTTCGTGTTCTTCTTCTTTCTGCTCTATCCGCCCAACTGGATTCGCGATCGCAAGCGTCGCATAGCCGGGGCTGCGGGTGGTTGCATGCTCATTCGACCGCAGGCGCTGGAAGACGCAGGCGGCATCGCAGGCATTCGAAAAGAAATCATCGACGACTGTGCCCTTGCCGCAGCCGTGAAGCGAACTGGCGGAAGCGTCTGGCTGGGTCTGACGCCGGAAACGCGCAGCATGCGTCATTACCGGAGCTTCGCCGAGATCGAGCGCATGATCGCCCGCACCGCATTCAATCAGCTAAAACACTCCGCCCTGCTGCTCTTCGGCGCGGTGTTCGGCCTCGCTCTCGCCTACGTGCTGCCGTTGCTGCTGGTCTTCAGCGGAGACCGGGCCCTCGCCGTCCTGGGCGCCGCGGGCTGGTTGCTGATGTCCCTCGCCTACGCCCCCATGGTCCGCTTTTACGGGCTCAGACTCTACTGGTCGCTCACCCTGCCGCTTAGCGCATGCTTCTATATGCTGGCCACGATTCACTCCGCCGTGAAGTTCTGGACCGGCCGCGGCGGTGAATGGAAAAGCCGCGTACAGGACACAACTTCAGTGGTTGCAGACAAACTCGATTGAGGACGGCTTGGTTTCATGGCGCGACTTCGCAGGCTGCCGAAGAAGTTCGTGTCGATTACGTTTTGAAAGGGCACGGCTTCAGCCGTGCCGTACGTGGCATTGACGACGCCGGGCTTTAGCCCCGGAGGGAAATCGGTCTGCACCTTCTGGGAAGATGCCCTAAGCGGCTTCAAAGATGATGCAGTCCACCTTTCGCCTTGAAAGGGCGCGGCTTTAGAGAGGTTTCACACTGGTCGTACCTGGGTGGAAGCACCCGGCTTCAGCCGGGTGAAAAGACCCCACAAATTCACCGGGGGCTTTAGCCCTGGCCCGGACTCGGCCCATATGCAAATCGGGATACGCCAACTCTGATACCGCTTCAGCCGCGCCGCAGACGGCATTCACCACGCCGGGCTTTACACGCCGCTGAAAAACTCGGCGCTTGGGTAGAGCTGGCCTTCAGAGCCTGCCCTGAGCGAAGCCGAAGGGCCAGCGTCTCAGTTCTGTATTTTTGTCATTCCGAGCGGGCTTCAGCCCGCGAGGAATCCGCATTTCGGACTTTTTCAGCAGCCTCTTCAGTCGCGCCGCCCCGGATGACGCAGCTACACCCCCAACTGGCTGCGAATCCGTCCCACAATGTCAGACACGCCGGCCCTGACATCAACCACCAATGCGTTGCCCGGCTCTTCCAATGCGGCCAACTGGCTCGGCAACAATCCGGGTTCCATGTAATGATCGCGCCGTTGCGACAGCCGCTGCGCGATCACACCCTGGTCTCCACGCAGATACACCAGCTTCACCTGGGGGTCCGTCATCAACTGCTCGCGATAGGCCTGCTTCAACGCCGAACACGCCAGCACGGTGTCCGTTCTCGCCCTCAGCCATTTGGCGATCTGTTCCCGTAGCACCGCCAGCCAGGGTGCGCGATCAGCGTCGTTCAGCGGGATGCCGGCACGCATCTTCGCCACATTTTCTGGCGGATGAAAATCGTCCGCATCCACGAACTGCCAGTGCAGCGATTCGGCCAGCGCCCGGCCGACCGTCGTCTTGCCCGATCCCGTCACACCCATCAAAAGGATGACCATCACCTAGTCGGCGGCGAGGCGTTGCTCGGCGAGCCCAGGCACATAGTGGTCCATGGCGTAAGCAAAGCCGTTCTCTTCGTTGGTCCGCGTCACATATTTTGCCTGCGCCTTCACGTCATCGAGCGCATTCCCCATGGCGATGCTGATTCCGCTCTTGTGAAACATCAGCGCGTCGGTGCTCATGTCGCCAATCGTGGCAATCTGCTGGGTGGGTATCTGCAACATCTGGGAGATCGTCAGCACAGCCTCTCCCTTGTTCGCCCTGGCATCGGTGACATCGAGATAATAGGGGCTGGATCGTGTGCCTGAGATCGAGCGAGTGCCGAGCTCTACCATTTCTGCTTCCGCCTTGGCTATGGCGTCGTGGTCGTCACAGACCCCGACCAGCTTGAGCACATCAAACCGCGACATGTCGTGCCCGAACAGCGGTGTTGCTTTGCGGCCCATCTGCCTTTCATGCCGCGCCACGTGCGGTCCAGCAGGATTGCTGACATACCAATCGTTGTCCGTCCAGACCCATAAATCGAACTTGCGTTGCACGATGTAGTCTGCCACGGCCTGCGCATCCGCTGTAGACATTGGAAATTTGTGCAACACGGTTTCGTCAGGGCTGACGAATAGCGCTCCATTGAAGCACGCTAAGGGCTCGCGGATCTTGAGCATGCGCACCAGCTCGCGGATCATCCGCGGCGGCCGCGCGCTGGCAATGGTGAAGCGGATGCCGGCGTCGTACAACCGCTGCACCGCTGCGGGCGCGCCGCTGGTGAGCTGCTTCTCGTTGTCGAGCAGCGTGCCATCGACATCGGAAATCACCAGCGCGATCCGCGTCCCTGCTTGCCCGCTGTTCATCCTTGCCCCCAGCCGTCATCTCCCGTCAGTGCGCGCCACCGCTTGCGGTCACACTGGATCAGCGAATCAGCGTTCTCCGGGCCTTCACCGCCGGCGGCGTAGTTGGGAAACTCGGGTACCGGCAACTGCGCCCATGCCTCGACGATTGGCGTGATGATTTTCCACTCCGCTTCCACTTCATCGCGTCGCGTGAACAGCGTCGCGTCCCCCCGCATAGCGTCCAGAAGCAAAGTCTCGTAGGCCACGGGCGTCGCTGTCCCGAAGGCGTCGCGATAGGAAAAGTCCATGTTGACACGGCTGGCGCGCATGTGCGGTCCGGGCGTCTTCGCCCCAAAATTCACCGAAATGCCCTCATTGGGCTGGATCCGCATAGTGATGACATTGTGATGCACATCGCCCGGGTTCCTCGCGAACAGCGCCTGCGGCGTGCGTTTTAAGTGGACGGCGATCTCCGTGAGCTGGTTGGCCAGCCGCTTGCCGGCGCGCACGTAGAAGGGAACTCCCGCCCAGCGCCAGTTGTCCACACGGAACTCCACCGCTACGTAGGTTTCCGTGCGCGACTCAGGATTCACGCCCGGCTCCTGCCGGTATCCGGGAACCTCCACCCCATTGACCTTGCCCGGCCCGTACTGCCCGCGGAAGGTGCGCTGCGCCACCTCTTCCATCGTCATGGGCCGGATCGCCCGCAGCACCTGCACCTTCAGCTCACGCACCGAGTCAGCGTCAAACGCTACCGGAGGCTCCATCGCGGTCAAGGTCAGCAACTGCAGCAGGTGATTGGCGACCATGTCTCGCAGAGCGCCGGTCTCTTCGTAGAACGCCGCACGATTCTCTACACCCAGCGTTTCTGCAGCGGTGATCTCGATGAAGTCGATGTAATTGCGGTTCCAGATGGGCTCGAACATCGAGTTGCCGAAGCGGAACACCATGATGTTCTGCACCGTCTCTTTGCCGAGGTAGTGGTCGATGCGATAGACCGACTCCTCCTGGAACACCCGCAACACGATGGCGTTCAGCTCCTGGGCGCTGCGCAAATCGTGCCCGAACGGCTTTTCCAGCACGATGCGCGTCCAGCCGTCCTGGTTTTCGGCCAGTCCCGACTGGCCCAGCCCCTCGACTATGGGCGGAGCGAGTGACGCCGGCGTGGAGACGTAGAACAGCACATTCTTGCTGGCGCCGTGCTTTTGCATCTCCGCAATTTTGGCTTTCAGGTGGGGATAAAAATCGGCCCGGTTGGCATCTCCGATCAGATAGTGCAAACGCTTGGCGAAACCCTGCCAGCCATTTTCGCTGTAATTACGCGCGTCTTTCGACGTCGCCGCGCCCTCGTGTAAGCGTTCGCGGAATTGCTCGTCGCTGAGTTGCGTGCGTCCAATCCCCAGCACATCGAACGTCGGATTGGTGCAGCCGATGCACGCCAGGTCATACAGCGCGGGGATCAGCTTGCGGCGCGTCAGGTCGCCCGTTCCTCCGAATATCACCAGCAGGCACGAGCCTGCCTTCGGCAACGTCGGCGCCACAACCTTAAACTCCCCTGGAGCAACCGTGGTGCTCACTTCTTGCCTCCGGCCGAACCTTCGGATTTCGCGCTCAGCCCGGACCAGTCGCTATGGACAAAGCCGGCGTTTGGCCTGTCGGTCCGCTGATAGGTGTGGGCGCCAAAGAAGTCGCGCTGGGCCTGCGTGAGGTTCTGCGGAAGCTGGGCGCTACGGTAACTGTCGAAGTAGGCCAACGAGGCGGAGAGCGCGGGAACCGGAATCCCCGTTTGCACCGCGGTTGCGACCACACCGCGCCACGAGCCCTCCGCTTTCCGCAGCGCGTTCATGAAATCGTAATCGAGCATCAGGTTGGGAAGTTCGGGATGGCGCTCGAAGGCGCGCATGATGGAGTCGAGAAAGCGCGCCCGTATGATGCAGCCACCCTTCCAGATACGTGCCAGCTCCCGCAGGTTAATGTTCCACTGCCACTCCTGCGATCCGGCGCGTATCAGGCTCATGCCCTGCGCGTACGAACAAATCTTCGCAGCGTAAAGGGCATCATGCACGGCGTGAATCAGCGCGGTCTTGTCCCCGTCATAGGCATCGCGCGCTGACGAATAGATCAACTGGCTGGCCACGACGCGCTCATCCTTCATGCTCGAGATGGCACGCGCATCAATCGCCGCCGCGATGGTCGGGACCGGTACGCCCAGGTCCAGCGCCACCTGGGCTGTCCATTTGCCCGTGCCCTTTTGTCCCGCCTTATCAAGGACCATCTCCACCAGCGGGTTACCGGTTTCCGGATCAATCGCGGCAAATATCTGCGATGTAATCTCGATGAGGTACGACTCCAGCGGCCCCCGGTTCCACTCGGTAAATATAGCGCCCAGTTTTCGGGCATCGAGATGCAGCACCTTGTTGAGGATTTCGTAGGCCTCGGCGATGAGCTGCATATCACCGTATTCAATGCCGTTGTGGACCATCTTCACGAAGTGGCCCGAACCGTCTGGTCCAACGTAAGCCACGCATGGCCCGGAATCGCTCTTGGCTGCGATCGACTGCAAAATGGGCGCGATGTGCGAATACGCTTCGCGCGAGCCTCCCGGCATCAGCGAAGGCCCATAGCGTGCGCCTTCTTCTCCACCGGACACGCCCATGCCAAAGAAATGAACCATGGTTTGGCGGGCGTTGAGCTCGCGACGGATGGTGTCTTTGAAATAGGAATTGCCGCCGTCAATGACGATGTCACCGGGAGCCAGATAAGGGCTCAGACGCTGCATCGTCTGGTCCACCGGGTCGCCTGCGGTGATCATCAGCAGAATGCGGCGTGGGCGTTCCAGAGACCGGCAGAGTTCTTGCAACGACTTGGCGCCGATCAGTTGCCGCCCGGGATGCTCACTCAGCACCCGGTCCACCCAGTCGGTTTCCAGGTTCCACACTGCCACCGGGTAACCGTGATCTTCCGCGTTGAGGGCCAGGTTCGCCCCCATCACTCCAAGGCCGATCACCCCGAATTGCGCCGTCTTGACTCCAGTTGTTGCTGGCATGGACATACCCGCCTGCGCGTAGAGAATCCAGCAGCGGCGACGTGCGCTTCGTCACCCTAGGATTTTGCTTTGCCGATAGACAGGTGCGCCTTTGCTACCACATTGTCGATGGTAAATCCAAAATGCGTCATCAGGTCTTTGATGGGGGCCGAGGCTCCAAAGTCGTCCCGTCCCACCACCTCGCCATCCGCTCCGACGTACCTGCTCCAGCCCAGCGTCGCGCCCGCCTCCACCGCAACCCGTGCGCGCACCCCTGCTGGCAGCACTTCCGCCCGGTACTCGGCCGACTGCTTCTCGAACAGCTCCCAGCAGGGCATTGAAACCACTCGCGCCTTCACTCCTTCGGCCACAAGCTTCTCGTACGCGCCGACACAGAGCTGCACCTCCGAGCCCGTTCCCATCAGGATGACCTCCGGAGTTCCTCCCGAATCGGCCAGCACATAAGCGCCCTTCGCCACTCCGGTCGCGGCGGCGTACTTCGTCCGATCAAGCGTCGGCAAGGCCTGTCGGGTCAGAACCACCAGCACCGGCTCATGCTTCAGTGGCATGATGTAACGCCATGTTTCTGAGACCTCGTTGGCATCGCCGGGACGGAACACCATCAGCCGTGGCATCGCACGCAGCGACATTAGGTGTTCGATCGGCTGGTGCGTTGGCCCGTCCTCGCCCAACCCGATCGAATCGTGGGTATAGATGAAAATCGCTGGGAGGTCCATCAAGGCTGCCAGGCGAATGGCTGGCCGCATGTAGTCGGTGAAGATAAAGAATGTGGACCCATACGGCCGGATCAACGAAAGCGACATGCCGTTCACGATCGCGCCCATCGCGTGTTCGCGAATGCCGAAGTGAAAGTTGCGGCCGTCATACTCGCCGCGCTCGAAGCTTCCAGCGTCCTTGATGAGGGTCTTGGTTGAAGGCGCCAGGTCAGCCGCGCCACCGATCAGCCACGGTATATTTTTGGCTACGGCGTTCAGCACCTTGTTGTCCGACTCGCGTGTCGCCATGCCTTTGGCGTCGGCAGCGAAGGTCGGAATGTCTCTGTCCCAGCCCTGCGGTAGCTCGCGCTTTGCCATCAACTCCCATTCCGTCGCGAGATCGGGAAACGCCTTGGCCCAGGCTGCGTACTTGGCGTTCCACTCCTGCTCCCACTGTGCGCCGCGGCCCACCGCTTCACCCATGTAGGCTTTCACGTCTTCTGGGACCAGGAACTGCGCATCGGGAGGCCACCCGTAGAAGAGCTTGGTGAGACGAACTTCGTCTGGTCCTAGCGCTTCGCCATGTGCCTCGGCGGTATCTTGCTTGTGCGGTGCTCCGTACCCGATGTGGCTGTTTACGATGATGAGTGAGGGACGCTCTGTTTCTTTCTGTGCAGTGTGAATCGCGCGGTCGAGCGCTGGCAGATCATTCGCGTCGCTCACGTGCTGGACATTCCAATGCCAACCGAGGAAGCGCGTCCCCACGTCATCCGAAAACGCCAGTGAGGTGTTGCCCTCGATGGTGATGTGGTTGTTGTCGTAGAACCAGATCAGGTTCGACAGCCCCAGGTGTCCCGCGATCGACGCGGCTTCGTTGGACACGCCCTCCATCAGGTCGCCGTCGCCGCAGATCGTGTAGATGCGGTAGTCGAAGACGTCATGGCCGTCCTTATTGAATCGTGAAGCGAGCCAGCGCTGGGCGATCGCCATGCCAACGGAATTCCCACATCCCTGGCCCAGCGGCCCGGTCGTGGTTTCCACGCCCGCGGTCAAGCCGTACTCCGGGTGTCCCGGCGTCTTTGAGCCCCACTGCCGGAAGCTCTTCAAGTCGTCGAGCGTCAGGTCGAAGCCCGTCAGGTACAGCATCGAGTACAGCAGCATCGATGCGTGTCCATTGGACAGGACGAACCGGTCGCGCCCTGCCCATTGCGGATTGCGCGGGTTGAAGCGCAGAAAGCGGTCCCAGATTACAAACGCCAGCGGCGCTAGCGCCATGGGGGTCCCCGGATGTCCGCTGTTGGCCTTCTGCACCGCATCCATCGACAACGTACGTACCGTATTAATGCAAAGCTGCTCCAGGCGCTGCTTCGCGGCCGTGGGGGTTATCTGCTCATTTTTCTGCGTGGAGACTTCGGCTGGAGTACTCACCGGCGACACCCTTTCGTTAGTGGATTGTGACCGTCACTTTGGAACTCGCTCCGCAAACCCGTTTTGAAAATGCACGGCGTTAGCCGTGCCGCTACGCGCTTCAGCAATTCTGGGCTTTCGCTCCTGAGGAAATTCGATGTCTCAAGCCAGCCATTGATGGTGACCGTTAGTTTAGGATCGCAACCTGAAAATCCGAGCCCTGCCACTGGGCCTGCTGTGGCCAATAGAAAGTGAATCGTATGGCAGCGGTCTGCGTCTTGGCAACCGATATGTCCACATATTCCAGGCCAATCGATGTCGGCGTAGACGCGGTGTCGCGTGCGCTGGCCCATTCGTCGTCGCTCCAGTGCAAGGAAAACGGCGACGACGCGATGATCCGCAGCAGTCCGCTCGCAGGCACACACTTGACCTGGCGATTCATCTTCCACACTTCGATGCTCGGACGGGGCTGGTCGTTGCAGTAGCGTTCGACAACCGGTGGAATGACATCGAATATTTTTCCGTCTGCCACCGATCGTAACAATTTGACATATTCGGCATGCGCCCACATCAGGGGATCGGCGGAACCCGTGGCTCTTCCGAAACACATGTACGCTTGCGGCAGGTCGGGCGCGTCCCAGATTTGTTCCGGCAGCAACCCCACCCCGGTAGCGAAGTTCTTTGCCGCCTTCAGATAGACCTCGATGTCGTGTCCCGCGGCCAGTTCATACGTCGCCCGCTCCAGCATGAGCAGCGGCCACGGCCTGCCCACACCCCAGCCGTCGAACGAGCTGCCGTCATCGCGCTGCCCGTACCCGTCGTGGTTGTAACGCTTCCAGCAGGGGCCAAACGGCGTTTCCACTTTCAGCACGGCGTCGATTACCTTGAGCGACTGCACCATCAAGGGATCGTCCGGCTTGCGAATGCCGAAGCGCACCAGCTCCAAAAAGCCCGCGTCCACGATGTCCTTGGCCGGATACTTGGGTGGTGCGCCCGGCGGCTGGTTTGCCAGCTCCAATTCTCCTTCATCGGGATTCTCGTCGCCGCACGAGCCGTGGGAACTCACGGCAGGATTAATGCGAATGTAATGTCGCGTGACGCCCGGAACCAGCGACCCTTGGTTAGTGACGGTCCACTTCTCCACGTGCGACTCAAGAAAGTCGGCATAGGTGCGGGCAAACTCGGCGGTATGTTTGTCGCCGCGGGCCTCAAACAATTCAGCGGCGCAGATCAGTGCGGCAATGATCGATGCCAGCGTGGAAGGAGAATATCCACCCGCCTCCTCCCAGCGGTCCTGGGCGGTGGCAGGCCCGTTGCGCATGACAAATCCGCACGCCCGCTGCACCATGACATAAGGATCGAAATTCTGCAGGGCGCCCGCCTTCCACAAGCGCCAGGCGAGAATGATGGGGAACGACACCTCGTCGAGCTGCAAGCCCGTCCAGTAGGGGCGCCCATCGATCCAGAAGTTCTGGTAGAAGCCGCCGTCCTCGCGCTGCGTGATCGCCAGGTAAATCAGCGCCCGCAGCGGCGTCGCCGTGTCGCCCACCGCCAGCAGTGCGGTCGCGCTCTGTACCATGTCGCGCGTCCACACCAGGTGATAGCC
>Ga0335069_10007944_pt1 | contig 15239 bp, 11 predicted proteins | sample Lox_Sample_11_FD_206714 | JGI IMG/M metagenome (GOLD analysis project Ga0335069, IMG submission 206714) | Soil microbial communities from Loxahatchee National Wildlife Refuge, Florida, United States - Lox_Sample_1.1 | ecosystem: Environmental > Terrestrial > Soil > Wetlands | place: USA... | reverse complement strand
AGTGTCGCAGCCACGGCAGAGTCCACCCCTCCCGAGAGGGCGCAAAGGGCGTGCTTCTCGCCCACCTGCTCGCGGACTGACTGTACCGTGTGCTCAATGAACGACCCGGGGAACCAGTTGGGACCGATCCCGGCCACGGTTGAAACGAAACGTTCCAGAATTTCGCGGCCCATGGTCGTGTGATGAACCTCGGGGTGAAACTCCAAGGCGTACATTTGCTCGGACGGATTCTCGATCACCGAAATGGCGTTCTGCGTCCGTCCAGTGATGCTGAATCCGGGTGGAACCTGCACAACGTGGTCCCCGTGGCTGTTCCAGACTTTAAGGGGGGAGGGAAGCCCCCCCAGCAGCCGCGACGACGGCAGGATATCCAACTCGGCGAACCCGTATTCACGCCGGCCCGCCGCTTCGACCTTGCCACCCAGTTTGTAAGACATCCACTGCAAACCGTAACAAATGCCGAGCACGGGCAGATGAAGCTTCAGCACGCGTTCGTCGCATACCGGGGAGGCCGGGTCGTACACCGAGGACGGCCCGCCCGAGAGAACCAGTGCCTGGGGTTTCATGCGCACTAAATCGTCATAGGGGATGGTGCAAGGCACAATGACGGCGTAAACCTGAAGCTCGCGGATGCGGCGGGCAATCAGTTGGGTGTATTGCGAGCCAAAATCGAGAACGACGATAGGTTGGGGTGTAGGCATATTTTAGTCCGGGCGACGGATGATTGCCGACGGTTTCCTCCTCATTTCGCAACGATACTCACCAGCTTCTGCGGCACGACGATGATCTTTTTCACCTGCAGTCCGGCGAGATGTTGAACCACCTTTTCTTCCGCCATCGCCTTGCCGCGTATTTCCTCCTCGCCGGCGCTGGCGGCCACAAGGATGCGGGCGCGCAGCTTGCCGTTGATCTGCACGGGATACTCGATCTCGTCTTCGGCCGCCAACTCGGCGTCAAACTCCGGCCAGGAGACTTTTAACAAGGGTCCGGCATTTCCCAGACCCGCCCAGAGTTCATCGGCAATATGGGGGGCAAAGAGCGAGAGGACGACGATCAAGAACTCCAGCGCCGTCGTGTAGGCGGCGGGTCTGATCTTCCCCGCTTCGAAACCGGCGTCGAGCTCGCTGAGTTCATTGACGAGCTCCATGAGGTTGGCGATATCAGTATTGAAGTGCCAGCGTTCCTCCATGTCCTCGGTCACATGGCGAAGAGTCTGGTGGGCTTTGCGGAGCAGGCGCCGTTCCTCGGGAGTCAAGGAGGCCTTCTCATCAGGCGTCAATCTCTGTGTTTTGACCTCTCGGAGTGTCTCAGCGTGCTTCACCACCAGCCGGTAAACGCGGCCCAGGAAACGGGAGGCTCCTTCCACGCCGGCATCGCTCCATTCCAAATCTTTCTCCGGAGGTGCGGCGAAAAGTATATAGAGGCGCGTGGTGTCAGCGCCGTACTTGTCGAAAAGCTGTCGGGGGTCCACCACGTTACCTCTGTTTTTCGACATCTTCTTGCCATCTTTGATGACCATGCCCTGGGTGAACAGGCGCGCCACGGGCTCCGAGAAGCCCACCAGGCCGATGTCGCGCATGACCTTGGTGAAGAACCGCATGTAGATCAGGTGAAGTATGGCGTGCTCAATTCCCCCGATATATTGATCGACCGGGAACCAATATTTCACCGCGTCCCTGTCAATTGGCGCTGATGCAATTTTCGGCGCGGTGTAGCGGTAGAAGTACCAGGAGGAGTCGACGAACGTATCCATGGTGTCGGTTTCGCGCCGCGCCGGGTTGCCGCACTTCGGACATGTTGTGTTGACAAACTCCGGGACGTCGGCGAGCGGCGAGTGCCCTTGTCCGGTCAGCTTCACGTTGGGCGGAAGCACCACGGGCAAAGCTTCCTCCGGCACCGGCATAATTCCACATGCATCGCAATAAACTATAGGGATGGGCGTTCCCCAATAACGCTGGCGGGAAATTCCCCAATCCTTAATGCGATATTGGATTGTCCCTTCGCCAAAGCCCCTGGACTCCGCGTCGCGGGTCATGCACTCGATGGCCTCTTCCGACGTGAGTCCGGTATACGGACCCGATGCGACCAACCTCCCATAATCCACCATGGCTTTGAGTGGAGTGGCGGTCTCCGCCGGAGGGGTTCCATCCTCCGGCACGATCACAGTGCGGATGGGCAACCCATAGCTCTGGCAGAATTCGAAATCGCGCTCGTCGTGTGCCGGAACTGCCATGATGGCGCCCGTGCCATACTCCATCAACACGAAGTTGGCAAGCCAGATGGGAACCCGCTCCCCATTGTAGGGATTGAGCGCGGTAAACCCGGTATCCGCCCCGAGTTTGGCCATGTCCACTTCCACCCGGGCACGCACCGATGAAGCCATTATTCGTTCCACCGCTTGCCGCAGGCGGCTGGGTTCCTGGGAGTTTGCCACGAGGATTTCCACCAGGGGGTGCTCAGGCGCCAGGAACACGGCGCTGCATCCAAATATCGTGTCCACCCGGGTCGTAAAAATGCGCAGCGGCTTTTGAATGTCCGAGACCGTGAAATCCACAAAGGTACCCAGCGATTTTCCGATCCAGTTCCGCTGCATGGTCAGGACGCGTTCGGGCCAGCGCACCATTTCTTTCATGTCATCGAGCAATTGCTCGGCGTAGGCGGTGGTCTTCAGAAACCACTGCTCGAGTTCGCGCTCCACGACGGGCGTCTCCTCATGGCGCCAGCAGCATCCGTCCACCACCTGTTCGTTTGCCAGCACGGTTTCGCACTGGGGGCACCAGTTCACGCGGCTCTGTTTGCGGTAGGCGAGGCCGCGCTCATACATCTTCAAGAAGAACCACTGGTTCCAGCGGTAGTATTCCGGCACGCAGGTGGCAATCTCGCGCCGCCAGTCGTAGCTCACGCCCAGGCGCTGGAGTTGGCCGCGCATGCGGTCGATATAACTAAAGGTGAATTCCGAGGGGTGCCGCTGATGCTTGATGGCGGCATTCTCCGCCGGCAAGCCGAAGGCGTCCCAGCCGATAGGGTGCAGGATGTTAAAGCCCTTCATCCACTTGTAGCGCGCCAGAGCGTCACCAATGGAATAGTTGCGCACGTGGCCCATGTGAATGTCACCCGAGGGGTAGGGCAGCATTTCGAGGACGTAGTACTTCGGGCGCCCGGGGTCCGCCTCGGTCGCAAAGAGCTTTTCATCGGTCCAGCGTTTTTGCCACTTGGCTTCAATTTCCTGGGGATTGTAATTGGGGTCCATGTTTTCCATTAAAGACTGTGAAATGTGGATTGTGGGGTACGAGTCCCGGGTTGCAGCATTCAGGCCGCTTTCTTGGCGGAGTCATCGGATCTCTTCACGGTTTGCTTGCCGCCAGCTTCCGCAGTACCCGAATATTCCGTTTGTCATCACCCGGTTTATCAACCGGCGTTTCGCAGATGAACGGTATGCCCTTCAGCTTGGGGTGGCGCACGATGCGGCCAAAAGCCTCGGCGCCGATGAACCCTTTGCCAATGTGCTCGTGACGGTCAGCGTGCGAAGCCAATGGGGTCCTGGAGTCATTGGCGTGAATCAGCCGAATTCTTTTTATCCCGACAGTTGCGTCCAACTCCTTGACAGCCTCTCGCAATCCCTCGGCCGTGTGGATGGCGTAGCCCGCTTCAAAACTGTGCGCGGTATCGATGCAGGTGCCCAGTGGAACTTCTGCTTCCGCAGCCGCGATGATCTCCGCGACCTCCTCGAAAGTACGGCCAATTGCCGTGCCTTGGCCGGCGGTATTTTCGATCAGGATCGTCAACCCGTCGAGCGTGAGGCCTGCCGCCGCGCGGCATAGCGAGTCCGCACAGGCAGCGATCGCCTGGGCGGGCGTTCCACCCCTGGCGCTGCCGGGGTGCGTGACCAGGTATTCCGCACCCAGAGCGAGGGCTCGTTTCAACTCGCACCGGAAGGCGGCAATGGACTTCTCCCGGAGGCCGGGATCCGGCGATGCCAGGTTAATCAAATAGTTGTCGTGAATCACCACGGGGGCAAGCATGTGAGCCCGCCGCGCGGCGCAAAATGCCTCGCACTCCGCAGGAGCGGGGTCGATCGCCCGCCAACCCCGCGGATTGGCGGAGAACATCTGAAAGGTGTCGCAGCCGATCTTTTTCGCATGGTGCGCCGCATTCTCAAGCGCGCCGGCAATCGAGGTGTGCACGCCCACTCGCATAGGAATTGCCACAAAGCTTTGATCTGTCATGGTAACAGACAGGTTTGAAAGGCGTCAACGCGATGGACGCGACGGCGGCGATCCTGAATTCAGACACATATCCCTTTGGGCACATCACGTCGGCTTGGGCGGCGTTGTGCTGCCGTGGACTAGGAGAGAGGGGGGTAAAGCCGGTCCCGCAGGGCGGGACCGGCTTAATCCAGTTACTTGGATTCAGCGCCGAAGGCGAAGTGATCCACACGGTTCTGCTGCCAGCAATCTTCCGACTTATCGCCCTGATTGCAGGTGGAAACGGGGCGGTCCTTGCCGTAAGAGATGGTCGAGATCCGGTCTACGGTGACACCGGCATTGACGAGGAAGTCCTTGGCGGCGGTGGCGCGCTTATCACCCAATCCGAGGTTGTACTCCTCGCTGCCGCGGTCATCACACTTGCCTTGGATCGTGAATTTGATGCTCGCGTGCTCTTTCAGGAAGTTCGCATCACTGGTGAGGACCTGCTCAGCATCGGGCCGGATGTTGGCTTTGTCATAGTCAAAATAGGCATCCTTAACGTTCTGGTTGAACGCGTCCTCTTCGGAGAGCTGAACCGGCGGTGGCGGCGGCGGCGGCGGTGGCGGCGGAATCGTCACGGTGACGCGGGCCGTAGCACTCTGCGTGCCGCCCGGGCCGGTGGCGGTCAGGGTATATGTGGTGGAGTCCTGCGGTGTAACGGACGACGAACCCGAGGCCTGGACCTTGCCTACTCCCGGTTGCAAATCTAAATCGGTGGCATTCTGAGAAGACCAGCTCAGCGTGACCGATTGGCCTTTATCGATGGTGCTGGGTTCTGCAGTCAACGTCACTGTGGGGGCCGGTGGCGGCGGTGGCGGTGGCGGTGGTGGCGGCGGCGCCACGACTTTCTTCTTGCAGGCACCTGCCAGCAAGAGAACTCCCAGAATTCCAATGAGAACCGCAAGACTGCGTTTCTTCATTCGCATGCTCAAATCCTCCTTGAACGGTAGAAAATCTTGTGATCCCGCGGGCACTTGAAGCTACCAAAAGTTGCCACCCAACGGCGCATGCGCTCGCGGGGCTGCGTAGCTTGCACACCGGGGAAGACAACCTTTAGAAGCAGGAATACTACCACTAAAGTCTTAAAGAACACAACCTTTTGGCGAGAAAAAATGTGTCATATCCAAAAGGGTCATGCTTGCGGCAATACCGACCGTTTATCGCGGGGCCGGTCCCGGCGTCTCTTGTCGCTAGTCCACGTTGATAGTCTCTCAAAGTTTCAGCCGCCGCGTCGCCTTTGCGCTGTCCGCGTCCCGAATACCGCTTATACCAGGCGCGCTGCCGGGGACGGAACTGTCAATATTAACAGGTGCGAGTGGGGCCGAGACGCCACGCCGCACAACCCCTGTTGCCAGGCGCCCCACCGTCAGTTTGACCAATTGGCGTTCCAGTTCTCGCTGTCCTTGGTCAGCGGCTTCGGATCAAGCCCGTTGGCAAGCATCGTCCAGACCTGGCGCGAGCCGGAGCGCGTGGATTCAAAAGCCAGGTGGCGGCCGTCGGGCGACCAGGTCGGATGCTCGTTGCGGCCGGCATCGTGCGTCAACTGGACAATCCGCCCCGTGGCAATTTCCATTATGTAAATATCGTACGTTCCCGTCTCCGAAACGCGCCAGTGAAACGCCATGAACAGGCCGTTAGGAGACCAGGAAGGGGAGCTGGCATCGCCGCCCTCTTTGACTGTGGTCATACGGCGAAGGTTGGTACCGTCAGCGGACATGATGTAGATCTGAGGTTGGCCGCTGCGGTCCGAGACAAAGGCGATTTCATTACCGGTCTTGGGATTCCAAACCGGTGAGATATCAACCCCCGGAGAGAAAGTGAGGCGTTGCAGATTGGATCCGTTGGCGTCGGAGACATAGAGCTCCGGGTCCCCGCCCATGCTGGAGCAGAACGCGATCCTCTTTCCATCCGGAGACCAGGCGGGCGTGGCGTTAAGACCCTTGTAGGCGGGGAAGGGCATTCGCCGGTTGGTTTCAAAGGAGAATATCGCGATCTCCGGGTTGCCCACCGACGCCCCTGTAACATAAGTGGTAAAGGCCACCTTGGTATTGTCGGGCGACCACCGGGGGGTCGTCGAAATGGAGCGATAACTGGTAATGGGGTGCTGGTTGAACCCATCGTAATCCATTACCCAGATTTCCTCATGACCGGTGCGTTTGCTCACAAAGGCAATCTTGGTTTCGTTGATTCCGGGCAGGCCGCCGCCCAGGATCTTGATGATCTCATCGGCGAAGCGGTGCGCGGCTGCGCGCGTGGAGACCTCATTCATCGTGGCGACGTACCGCTTGGCCAGGACGCCGGGGTTGGCCTGGTTCCCCAGGTCAAACAGCCGCCCCGTGACCACCAGGTTGGAATTGATGTTCTCGGCTTTGCCGAAGACCAGCATCTGGGCGGATGCGGGAGGGTTGCTCCAGGCGTTGAAATCGACGTCCAGCGGCTCCTGCGGAACCTTGAGGGGATAGTTGCTCTTGCTGACCATTTCGAAGATTCCCGCATTGCTCAGATCCCCCCAGAGGACCTGGTTGAACTCCTGGGTCAGGCTCACCAGTTGCTGGTCGACTGTAGAGGGCGGAAAATCCGGAACTGCCAGCTTGATCTTGGGCGCCCCCAGGTTGACCCCGGTGTCAATCTGCCAGCCCTGCTGGGTCAAGCCTGTCCGGGGACAAAGGGTAAGGAGCGATGCCGCGGCGAAAGTCAGCAGGGAAGAAAGCGCGATTCGCTGCCATTTCATAAGTGTGAAGAGCTCCGAGTCTATTAGGATGCTTGCAAGTCAGGTTTCCGATGTCTCGCAATGTGATATATTTCGGCGCCGCGCCCGCCCCCGGCGCCCTTACTGGCGATGAAAATCAAAATAGAACTGCGCGCTGACGCTTCCCCCGGAATAGTCGGGCGGCAGGGAGGGCAACGGGTCGGAAGCCAGGATCGCCCGCAGGGCGGAGCGGTCCACCTCCGGAATGCCGCTGCTTTGCGTCAACTGCACGTCGGTCACGCTCCCATCACGGCGAATTTCAAACGTCAGGTAGACCCGCGGCGCCGATACGATGTTGGGGCTGATCGTGGTCAGCAGCCAGTTGGCGCTGATGCGGGCGCGCATGGCGGCCACGTACCAGCCGTAGCGCTGGCCGAAGTTATTCCCCTGGCCCAGGGCCACGCCTCCGGTGCCCGCGGCCGTGACCATTTGGGTGTAATTCATCGTGGGCGCGCCGGTCTGCCCATAGGGAACGGCGTTATCCGGCGGCGCGATTTCCGCCTTTTGAATCTTCTTATTGACCCTTTCGAGCTTCTCCGGCTTCACCGCGTCCTTGAACTTGGGAATTTCCTTGGCTTCAGGAGGGGGCGCCACTTTGGGCTCGGGCTCGGTCTTGTAAACGCCGGTGTTCTGGGTGGCGACGGTGCTAGGGGTGGTCTGAAGCGGGGACGGCAGCGGAATTCCGGGAAGGCTGCTCACTGCCCCCATACGGGTGGCACCTTCTTCGCCCCAACTCGGCCCGCTGGCTCCCAAGTGGAAACCGATCAGGGTGTAGGTCACCAGCAACGCAAAAAGCGCGCCGTGCAGAATGAAAGAAGCCAGCAGCGTGCCGCGCAGGTTGTCGCGGCGTTGATCGATCAAGGCTAGGACTTGAGTTCCCATAGGCAATACGGTCAGCCTCTGTTCACTGACCACTGTTCACGGTCAAGTGCCTTTTGTTTCCAGCGGCTGGGTGACGATGTTCAGGTTCGTCAGATTCGCCTGCTTCAGCGCATCCACCACCCGCGCGAAGGCCCCGAAGCTCACATTCTGGTCACACCGGATAAACACCGGTTGCGTTCCCGCCCCCTTGAGCTGGCCGAGCACCGTCACTCCCAGGCGGTGAATATTCACCGGGTCATTTCCAACGTAGATATTCTGGCTCTTGTCGATGGTGATGACCACCTTTTCCTCGGAGACAATCTTGACGGTTTTGGTCTTGGGCAGGTCCACCTCGATCCCCGATTCCACGATGGGCGCCGTCAACATGAAGATGATTAACAGCACCAGGACGACGTCCACAAAGGGAGTAATGTTGATTTCGGAAAGGGAAGATTGGGTTTTACCCGTTGGGTTGGTGAACGCCATCGCGTTATTGCCTCATTGATTCATTTTGCCATCGAATCATTGTCGATTGCCGATTGGCATTCTCCCCGTGGACGGACTTGGCCGGTGCTGCCAATCGACAATCGGCAATCGTCAATCGGTGAAGTACCGCTCGGTCATATTCAGGAACTCCAGGCCAAAATCGTCCATCATCGTCCCAAATTCTTTGACGCGTTGGAGGAAGAGGTTGTACGCAATGACGGCGGGGATGGCCGTAAAGAGGCCTGCCGCGGTCGTAATCAGGGCTTCGGCAATGCCCGGCGCCACGCTGTGCAGGCTGGCGGTCCCGGCCGTTGCCAGTCCATGGAAAGCGTCAATGATGCCCCACACCGTGCCGAACAGACCGACGAACGGCGTCACTCCGCCGGTGGTGGCCAGCCACGGCAGCCATTGCTCCAGGCGGCCGAGTTCGGAAGAAGCGCCAATCTGGAGAGCCCGCCGCACTGCCTCCAGACTGCGAATCCTCGGCTTTCCCGGATTCTCCGACATGGTCGCCTGGCTCTCAATCTCGCGATAGCCGGACTGGAAAACCTCGGGCAGGGGGCTCTCCTTCAGGGTCCGGCAGAAGGCGCGAATTTCCGAAAGTTTCTTGCTCTGCCGGAACACTTTGAGGAATTCCACGGACTCGCGCTTGGCGGCGCGAAAGATTCGAAATTTGCGGAGAATAATCGCCCAGGAGAGGATCGAAAACGCCAGCAGCATCAAGAGCACCAGCCGCGCCACCGGCCCGGTGTTCGCCAACAGTTGCCAAACTTCGCCTTGGTAGAAATCTTGCGTAAAACCCTGGTAGAAAACCAGAATTGCAGCAGCCAATTAACCTCCTCGTCAAAAACAGGAGACTGAAATAAACATTCAACTCAACCTAACATACCGACCCCGGTCCGTCAACGATGCACGGGAGACGGATCACGGGACACGGCTCAAAACCCGTTTCCCGTACCCCGTGACCCGTTTCCCGTATCCCGTGTCCCGTACCCCGTCTCCCGTGGTAGACTTCTCCCGGTCACCCATGCTCCGAGAAATACACATTCAAAATTACGCCGTCATCGATAATCTCGCGGTGGAGTTCGAGCCGGGGTTGAATCTGCTCTCCGGGGAAACGGGATCCGGGAAATCGATTCTAGTTGACGCGCTGGGCCTGGCATTGGGAGGGCGTACCTCTTCGGAGGTCATTCGAAGCGGGGAAGACCGCGCCTTAGTCACGGCGGTATTTTCGGCCGAAGGCAGAGCCCCCTGGGGCGATTGGCTGGAGGAATACGGGGTGGCGGCGAGCGACGAGGGCGACCTGATTCTGCGTCGCGAACTGCAAGCCGGCGGCAGAAGCCGCATGCTGGTGAATGACCAGCCCGTCACCCTGGCCGCGGTTCGGACCCTGGCGGCACGCCTGGTGGAAATGCACGGCCAGAACGAACACGTGTCCCTCTTTGCCCGCGAGGCTCAGCTCAAATTGTTGGACCAGTTCGCGGGGACAAATTCGGAGCTGGAAGCCCTGCGAACCCTTTACACTCGGCGGCGCGAACTGGAGCAGGAATTCGCCAGTCTCTCTTCCAACGAGCAGGAGCGCCTGCGCACCATCGACCTCTTGGGCTTTCAAGTGCGCGAGCTCGACCACGCAAGGCTCGAACCCGGGGAAGATGCCCGGCTGGAAGAGGAACGGGGAATTCTATCCAACCTGGAGAAGCTCCGCGCCGCTGCCAGCCGCGCTTTCGCGGAGCTTTACGAGGACGAAGGGGCGGCGATTTCCCGAGTGGCGGCGGCGGCGAGAGAACTCGAGGAATTGCGGCGCTACGATTCCGCTCTCGCCCCGGAAATCGAGCCAATGGCTGCCGCGCGCGCCACGCTGGAGGACATTGCGGCGTTCCTGCGCGATTACGTGGAAAAGCTGGAGGCCAATCCCGCCCGCCTGGAGGAAATCGAGGACCGCTTGGCGCTGGTCGACCGGCTGAAACGCAAGTACGGGAGCAGCGTGGAAGCGATGCTGGCCTACGCCGAAGAGACGCGGCGAAACCTCTCCGTGCTGGAACATGCCGATGAACGGCGCGGGGCGGTAGGGAAAGAGCTGGCCAAAGCGGCCGCCGAATACCGGAAGGCCGCGGAAGCGCTCTCCGAAAAACGCCGCGAGGCGGCCCGCCGCATGGTGAAACTGGTGCGGGAGGAACTCGCCCAGCTGGGCATGGAAAAGACCCGCATGGAGGTCAAGTTCGCCGGCGCGCCGGAAGGGCAGGGAGGCCCCCTGGGAATCGACGACATCGAATTTCTCATTTCGCCCAACGTGGGAGAGGAGTTGCGGGTGATGGAAAAGATCGCCTCGGGCGGGGAAATCTCGCGCCTGATGCTGGCTCTGAAGACCGTGGTGGGGCAGGCTCGGGTGAGCCGCGGCCCGCGGGGCGGCCGCCCCAACGAAGCGACCTTTATCTTCGATGAGATTGACGCGGGCATTGGCGGGCGCGTGGCGGAGTGCGTCGGGCAGCGCCTCAAGCGCCTGGCCCGCGACGCGCAAGTGTTGTGCGTGACCCATCTCGCACAGATTGCCTGCTTCGCCGACCGCCACTTCTACGTGGAGAAATCCGCACGCGCCAACCGGACCATTACCACTATCAAGCCCCTGACTGGAGAGAAAGAAAGGGCCGGAGAACTGGCTCGCATGCTCTCCGGCAGCCAGATCACCGATGCCGTCCTTAAGCACGCCGCCACCATGCTGAAACAGGCGGGTGGCGGGGTCAGGGAATAGTCCGGAACCTTCCTGCCGGCAGGAAAACAGGAGAAGGATTTGCCGCAATATTCCCTCCGGCAGGCAATTTGGCATTCCGATTGTAGCCTATGGCCGCCAGGCTGCGGGCGAGGAGAGGTGAGGAGGGAAAGGGCGCGGGGCGGGAGCGGCTTAAGCTGTTGGCAGAAGGGGGCATGGCTCTTGTCTCTTCACGGCGCACGCGCGTCGGCCTGAGTGCCGGCACAGTCCGCGGGAATAGACGAAGTTGCTCCAGGCATGAATGCTCACTTTTGATATGAACCGCGCGAGGCGGCGATATTCATGAAAAGTAAACAGGTTGTGGCCAGAATGAACCTTTGCTTCCAGGCCCAAGCTGATGCCCAATCCATTGAAGTCAAAAGAGTTAATTGATTGCAAGGAAACGCCGACGAAAAAAAGTACAGAAACGAACCCGCGATTTGCTTGAAAACAAATGGACACATGACATAATGTCATGCAGTAGGGCGCGTTTTGCACAAGACTTTGGGCGGTAAAATAGGCCCCTTGTATCAATTCTGAAGCATTAACCCCGCCGGAATAACGCGAGAGATGGGATGGCCTCACTCCGGGCTCGGCTTCGCTAAGAGAACTGCTAATCCGCATCGACCGTTGCTTTCTGGACAGTCCGCGGAGCCGGTAGCGGATCGATCAGCTTGGCCGGTCGCGGGTCACAAGTCATGCCGCGGTATCGCGTGCGTGCGACTTCGGCGCTGCGGGCTCTTGCTACTCAAAGTTGAGGTTTCACGCTATACTGAATTCGTCGACCCAGTGCTGCTCCATGGGAAATGACTTCATTCAAATTGGCGATGCGAGGCCGCAAGGCGGCGCTATGTTGGAAGTGTTGCCCGAGCCTGGGGCGGATTTTTCCCCCGCGACGCGGCTCGCAGGTGAGAGCAAGACCTTTTACATTGAAACGTTTGGCTGCCAGATGAACGTGCACGATTCAGAGAAGGTGGCGGGCGTGCTGATGGCGCGGGGTTACCAGCCCGTCGAGTCCCACGAGGATGCCGATATTGTTCTCTACAATACCTGCAGCATCCGGGAAAAGGCCGCGCAAAAGGTCTTCTCGCGCCTGGGCGCTTTCCGCAAGGCGCCCTCGGCGGGGAACAAGATCATCGGCGTGCTGGGATGCGTAGCCCAGCAGGAAGGGGAACGGTTTTTCGAGCGCGCCCCGCAAGTCAGCCTGGTGTGCGGTTCCGCCAGCTACCCGAGATTGCCCGACCTTCTGGAGCAGATCGAATCCGGCCGGCGCCGCGTCATGGGCCTGGCGCTCGATACCGAAGACTGTTTCGAAACGGAATTCACCCGCCGCGACAATCGTTTTCGCGCTTACCTGACCATCATCGAAGGCTGCGACCAGCGCTGCGCCTTCTGTGTGGTGCCCATGACACGGGGCCCGGAACGGAGCCGGTCAGGCGCCCGAATCGTTGCCGAGTGCCGCCGCCTGGCGGACGCCGGTTATACAGAGATTCAGATTCTCGGCCAGATCGTGAATGCCTGGCGGGATCCATCCCCGGCGCGTTGGAGTTTTGCCGAATTGCTGGGGCGCGTGGCGGAAGTGCCGGGAGTGCGGAGGGTGCGCTTTACCACCTCGCATCCGCGCTTTTTCACTCCCGACATCGTGCAGGCGATTGATTCTCATCCCGCGCTGTGCGACCAGGTCCATCTCCCCGTGCAGGCGGGTTCCTCGGAAGTGCTGGCGCGCATGCGGCGCGGCTACTCGCGCGAGGAGTATCTGGAGAGAATCGATTGCATCCGCAAGGCGCGTCGCGGTATTAGCCTCTCCACGGATATTATTGTGGGTTTCTGCGGCGAAAGCGAAAAGGACTTTGAGCAGACGGTTTCGCTTCTGGAAGAAGTCGAATACGACCAGGTTTTCTCCTTCAAGTTTTCCCCGCGGCCCAAAACCTCCGCATTGGATTTCGCCGACACAGTGGCCGAGGAGGAGAAGGGGCGCCGCTTGTCGGTGTTGCAGGAAGTTCAGCGCCAGATTCAACTGCGGCGTAACCAGACGCTGGTGGGTCAGAGGTTCGAAGTCCTCGTGGAAGGCTATCAGGCCCGTCTGCGGCAGGCGGTGGGGCGGACCAGCAGCAATCGGGTCCTCAACTTCCCGGGTGAACCCGCCGATGTAGGTAGTTACCGGATGGTTGCGGTGACATCCGCGGGCCCCAACAGCCTGGTGGGAGAAGGAATTGACGATGGTCGATTGACGATTGCCGATTGAGGAGCGGGGTCGTCAATTTTCATTCGTCAGTAATCAGTTATCAGTTGTCAGTTATCAGTAATGAATCCCCAGAGACTGGGAACTGCCTTTACTGACTACTGAAAACTGAGAGGGGAATCGCCAGTAATCGGTAATCAGTGATCAGTAACGAGTCCTCAAAGGCTGGGAACTGACTTTACTAACTACTGAAAACTGAGAACTGACAACTGAATCTGACAACTGATTCCCGCCAATCGTCAATCGGCCATCGGCAATTTAACGGGGGGGCTTATGGAAGTAGAAATGAAGATCCGCGGTCTGGTCATGGATCCCGTCACCAACATGCCCATCGTCATCCTCAAGGATGTAGCCGGGACGTCGGTGTTGCCCATCTGGGTCGGAATCTATGAAGCCAACGCCATTGCCCTGGAGATTGAAAAAGTCACCACCCCCCGTCCCATGACGCACGACCTGCTGCGGAACCTGCTCCTGGGGTTGGAAACCCGCGTGCAAAAAGTTGTTGTAAGCGAGCTTCGGGATGATACTTTCTATGCCTTGATCTGGCTGGAGCGCGAAGGCCAGATGATGTCGATTGATTCGCGTCCCAGCGACGCCCTGGCCCTGGCCCTGCGAGTGGACTGCCCGATTTATGTGGAGGACGAGGTCTTGAAGAACTCCAAGAGTTCCGCCAACTCCACGGACAAGGTCAGCAACGAAGAGATGCGCAAGTGGCTGGAGAATTTGGGCGACGAAGATATGGGGCGTTACAAGATGTAACGCCCGGGATACGGGTTACGGGATACGGGTTGAAATCCGCCACTCATTTCAGGTAAGCACTCCTCCCGGCGCCAGTTCGCGTAATCTGAACGACGTGCCCCGTTCCCCGTATCCCGTCACCCGCATCCCGTAACACGGGTCTTATAAATGTCTGCCACCGTCATTGCCATTGCAAACCAGAAAGGCGGGGTGGGGAAGACCACGACCGCCGTCAACCTCGCCGCCGCCTTTGCCCTCAAGGAGCGGCGCACGCTATTGATCGATCTTGACCCCCAGGCCAACACGACGCTGACCTTTTTCTCGCCGGACGAAATCAAGAATTCCATCTATGATGTTCTGGCGGACCACCACGTGACGGTGACGGACGTCTTGCAGCCCACCAAGGTGGCCAACCTCTGCCTGGCCCCCGCCCGCATCGCCCTCGCCAAGCTGGAGGCCAATTTAGTGGGCCAGTTCGACGCGCCCTTCCGCTTGAAGGATGCCCTGGCGGGGGCGCGCGACAATTTCGACCTGATCGTCATTGACACCCCGCCGGCGCTCGGGATCATCACAGTCAATGCCCTGGTGGCGGCGAATTACCTGTTGGTTCCCATCCAGGCCTCCTACTATTCGCTGGAGGGGACCGACGACCTGCTGGAAACCCTGGAACGAATCCGTGCCCGCCCAAATCCCGAGTTGCAATTGCTGGGGGTCATCGTGACGCTATACGACAAGCGCACCAACCTGGCGCGGGACATCTACAAGCAGGTGCGAGATGTCTTCGGCGACAAGGTTTTCAAGACCGTGATCGGCAAGAACGTGCGTCTGGAGGAAAGCCCCGCTTACAAGGAGACCATCTTCAGCTTTGCTCCGGAGTCCACCGGGGCGGCCGAGTACGCGCAACTTGCGCGGGAGGTGATGCAACGTGTCAGTTAGACGCGCCGGCCTGCCCGTTACCGTCAAGATGCGGCACAACTCGCACTATGTGGAGGAGATGATCTCCCGCAGCGGCGCCGCAATCGGCCGCATGATTCCTGTCGAGCAGATCCAACCCAACGCCGACCAGCCGCGAAAGGAATTGGGTGAGATGGACGGCCTGACGGAGTCGGTGCGTGAGAAGGGCGTCCTGGAACCTTTGCTGGTCCGCTACCTACCCGATTCCGACCGGTT
>Ga0335069_10007943_pt1 | contig 15240 bp, 12 predicted proteins | sample Lox_Sample_11_FD_206714 | JGI IMG/M metagenome (GOLD analysis project Ga0335069, IMG submission 206714) | Soil microbial communities from Loxahatchee National Wildlife Refuge, Florida, United States - Lox_Sample_1.1 | ecosystem: Environmental > Terrestrial > Soil > Wetlands | place: USA... | reverse complement strand
TACTCAGCTTTCCTTACTTTGTCGACGAATTCGATGGGCCACCCGCACCCAAGCGCCTGGGGCGCGGACTGACAGAGTACATTCTGCGGACGGGAGAGCCGTTGTTGGCGACGCCGTCTGTGTTCGAAGAGCTGATGCGGCGCGGTGAAGTGGATTTGATCGGTGCTCCATCGCTGGATTGGTTGGGCGTTCCCCTGAAGGGCGGGGCGAACTGCATCGGGGCCCTGGTCGTGCAGAGTTACACGGAGAATGTTCGCTTTGGCGAACGCGACCGCGAAATTCTGAAGTTTGTTTCGCAGCAGCTGGCGTCAACGATTGAGCATAAACGCTATGAAGAAGCATTGCGATGCTCGGAGGCGCGGTATCGGTCGCTGATTCTGAGCGCGGTGTTCGGCATTTACCGCTGCACTCTGGAAGGAAGATTCTTGGACGTGAACCCGGCGCTGATCAGCATGCTGGGATACGAAACGGTGGAAGAGGTTCTGCGACTGGATCCGAAATGCGACTTGTTCATAGATCCGGGAGAGATAGAGCGCCTGACCACCGAATACCGGCGGGTGGGAAGCCTGAACGGCATCGAAGTGCAGTGGAAGCACAAGCAGGGGCACACTATCACGGTGCGACTCAGTGGACGGGCCGCGGTCAGCCAGGAAGAACCCGAAGGAGTTCTCGAACTCATTGCCGAGGACATCACCGAGCGCCGCCTTCTCGAAGGACAGTTCCGGCAGGCGCAAAAGATGGAAGCTGTGGGACGACTCGCCGGAGGCGTTGCTCACGACTTCAACAACCTGCTGATGGTGATCAACGGATACACGGAGGTGCTCCTCGATCAGCTCGCGGCCGGCAGCGACATGCACCAGAAGGTGCTTTCCATCCAGCAGGCCGCGGACCGTGCGGCTACCCTGACGCGCCAGTTGCTGGCTTTCAGCCGGAAGCAGCTTCTAGAACTGAAGGTCGTCGACGTCAACACGGTGATCGAAGATATGGAGCGGCTGCTCCGGCCACTGATTGGCGAACACATCGAACTGGTGACCCGCTTGTCGCCGGAGGCTGGGCGGACCCGCGCCGACGCCGGCCAGCTTGAGCAGGTCATCATGAACCTCGTCGTCAATGCCAAAGACTCGATGCCCGACGGCGGAAAGATCACGATTCAGAGTTCGCAGGTTGCGGTTCGCGACAATTCCATGGAGCACCGCTTCATCCAACCCGGGAACTACGCGGTGATTGCCGTTGCCGACACGGGCCATGGGATGGACGCGGAGACACAGTCCCGAATCTTCGAGCCTTTCTTTACCACCAAAGAAAAAGGTAAGGGCACCGGTCTGGGACTTTCGACCGTATATGGCATCGTCAAGCAAAGCAACGGATACGTGTTCGCAGAGAGCCAGATTGGGGTTGGGACGACATTCTACGTCTACCTGCCGCGGGTGGAGGAGGCTGCCGAGCAAAAAGGGGCAACTTCCGCAAAGGCGACGGAAAAGGGTGGCTGCGAAACCGTCCTTCTGGTCGAGGACGAGGAATCGGTTCGCGAACTGGTGCGCGTAACGTTGACGGCGCGTGGCTACAAAGTCCTGGAAGCGGAAAACGGCGAAAATGGGTTGCGTGTTGCGGACGAGTCCAAAGAACCAATCGATCTGCTGGTGACCGATGTCGTGATGCCGGGAATGGGCGGACGCGAACTGGCGAAACGGCTGCAAGCTCTGCGCCCGGGAATCAGTGTGCTCTATCTGTCCGGCTACACCGAGGATGCGGTAGTCACGCAACAAGGAGCCCTCGGACCGGGAGCGGTCTTCCTGCAAAAACCGTTCACGTTACAGAGTCTTGCCAAGAAAGTGCGCGAAGTGTTGCACGCGCGGTCAGCTTCCCTGAAATCTCTGGCATCGGACCAGGCCAAGTCCGCGACCGCATCGAGCTAGAACCTCCTTTCTTTTGAAACTTTTACCCTTCTTCGGAGTCCTATACCTAGAAAAGGTCGGTCCCACGCATCCAAGATGCAGGTGGTAACGTACTGTTACGGGGTGGCAAATGTTGATTAAGAAGTCGGGTGAGATTCCGTCGTCGGAGATCACGCCGAAGGATATGTATCTCAACCGGCGGAAGTTTCTGGCCGGCGCGGCTTTCGCTGGCGCGGCAGCGGTGACCGGCGTGGGGGTGCGGGAGATTGTCGCTCCATCGCTTTCGGCGCAGGCGAACGCCAAGATTGAAGGCCTTCAGAAGAGCCCCTTCAGCACGACAGAAAAGCAGACTCCTTACAAAGACGTCACCACCTACAACAATTTCTATGAATTCTCGACGGACAAGTATGGGCCCGCCGACTTAGCGAAAGACTTCAAAACCCGCCCCTGGACCGTAACAATTGACGGACTGGTCGCGAAGAAGCAAGTGTTGGATGTTGACACCATCATCAAGATGGCTCCAGCTGAAGAGCGGGTTTACCGGCACCGCTGCGTTGAGGGATGGTCGATTGTTGTGCCGTGGGTGGGATTCTCGCTTAACGAGCTGATCAAGCGTGCCCAGCCGCTCGGCAAAGCCAAATTCGTCGAATTCACCACGCTCTATGATCCCAAGCAAATGCCGGGGCAGCGCGCGAGTGTGCTGCAATGGCCGTACGTGGAAGGATTGCGCCTCGATGAGGCGACGCATCCGCTGGCGCTGCTTTGTTTCGGACTTTATGGAGAAGTGCTGCCGAATCAGAACGGCGCTCCGTTGCGCCTGGTGATTCCGTGGAAGTACGGGTTCAAGAGCGCGAAGTCGATCGTGCGCATTCGCTTTACCGATTCGCAGCCGGTGAATAGCTGGCAACAGTATTCGGCGAGCGAATACGGGTTTTATTCGAACGTGAACCCGAATGTGGACCATCCGCGCTGGAGTCAAGCGAAGGAGCGGCGCCTGGGGGAATTCCTGAAGCGGCCGACACTGATGTTCAACGGCTATGACCAGGTGGCGAGCCTGTACTCCGGGATGGATCTGAAGAAAAATTTCTAAATGAGGTAAAAGGTCAGATCTGCAGAGGTAAGAACCGGCCACTTGAGGAATGATCTTCGGCGTTTTGTCAGGTGTTACATTCGGCAAGAATCACTATGAACCGGCTTCGCATTCTAAAAATATTCATCTTTCTCGCTGCGCTCGTGCCGCTGGCGCGCCTGGGGTGGAAAGCGCTACACGATGGTCTTGGGGCGAATCCGATCGAACTGATTACGCATTCGACCGGCGATTGGACTCTCATTCTGCTCCTTTGCACGCTCGCCGTGACTCCGTTGCGGCAGTTGACGAGGCAGTATTGGCTGATCGGCGTGCGGCGCATGGTCGGCCTGTTTGCGTTTTTTTATGGCACGCTGCATTTCTTGACTTACATCTGGCTCGACAAGTTTTTCGATTTCGGCGAAGTCTGGAAGGATGTTGCCAAGCGACCTTTCATCACGATTGGATTCAGCGCTTTCGTCCTCATGATTCCCCTGGCGCTGACGTCAACCGCGGGCTGGATTCGGCGGCTGGGCGGCAAGAACTGGCAGCGGCTTCACAGGATTGTGTACGCCACCGGAATTTTCGCCGTGGTGCACTACTACTGGCTGGTCAAGGCCGACAAGAGGAAGCCCCTGGAATATGCCTTCGTGCTCGCGGTTCTGCTTTCGTATCGCATCTACGTGTGGATCGGGGATCGACGGAAGCAGGTTCCAGGCAGAGCGACCGCCCGGGTTTCCGCGAAAGTCGAGGAAGCCTAGCACCTGGCCAAGCCGAAAACTCGGTTCGAGCGCACACTTTGGTGTAACTTGGATATATGTCAGAAGCGGCTCCGGCGCGTCCTTTTTGGCTAGGCGTTCCTGTGCGGGCGCTGGCAATCACTTTTCTTTTTACGCTGCTCTCCTTTGCCGTGGGTCTGCTGCTGAGCATTCTGGGAGCGATTGTGTACTCCCAGGTGCAGCACGTTGCGCCCAATCTCCCTTACGCTTACCGCCATGTTGCCTTTCCGTTCGCGATGCTGGTGGGAGCGGTCGTGTTGGTAGTGTCATTCACCATGGAAATCAGGAAGTATCGAACCTCACGAGCGCTCGCCGCCATCGAGCGTGCCCACTAAGGCGAACCGGGATGACTGAGAGAAACCGGCGTCCGCGCATCGCGATCCCCGTTCCACATTCCAAGGACCCCGACTACGCCAACCGCGCTCTTCCCCAGTATGAATCCGCCGTACGCGAGGCAGGTGGCGAGCCAGTCCGCATCGAATTCGGGCAAAACGAGGAAGCCCTCCAAGAGACATTTGCGGGCTGTGACGGAGTGCTCTTGCCGGGGAGCCGTGCCGATGTAGACCCGGCGAAGTATCATGCTCCGCGGCATGCAAAGACTGCCACATCGGATGACGAACGCGACAAAGTGGATTGGTTGCTCTTAGAAGATGCCTATCGCTCGCGCAAGCCGGTCCTGGCGATCTGTTACGGCCTGCAATCGCTCAATGTGTTTTGCGCTGGAACGCTGGTCCAGCACATCGAATCGCAGATCAATCACAGCGCCGGACGTGCGGTCCCGAAGGCGCACATGGTGAAAATTGACGCCGCTTCGCAGCTAGCCAAAATTGTCGGCACGAACGGAGAGATGCCGATCGCGGTGAACTCGTCGCATCATCAGTCCGCGGATGTTCCCGGGAAAGGCCTGAAAATTGTTGCGCGCTCGCCACTAGATGGAATTGTGGAAGCGCTCGAAGGTAGCGCTCCCGACCATTTTGTGCTCGCTGTACAGTGGCATCCAGAGCGTTCAGTGAATGACGGCCCTGAACTGGCAGAGTCCGCAAAAAAGATTTTCCGCGCCTTTATAGCAGCGGCGCAGCAGGGACAAACGCGATAGAAGGAATGCCTATTGCGCCTTTTCCAGCAGCACGGTCACGTGAGCAATAGCAGCGTTGTCTGTGCCCGTTCCTTCTGGAGTCTTTGCCTTTAGTCCAACGTTATTCTCTGGCATGCCACACAACTCCGCGACACTCGCACGGATGGCCGGCGAATGTGGACTGATCTTCGGGGCGGCGAGAATCAACGTTGAATCCAGGTTGACGAGCCGGTATCCGGCAGCGGCGACGCGTTTTAGCGCTTCCCTCAAAAAGACGGCAGAATCTGCGCCTTTCCATTGGGGATTTGAAGGCGGGAAAAGCGTGCCGATGTCTGGACCGGCAATTGCCCCCAGCAAAGCATCCGTAATCGCGTGAAGCAATACGTCTCCGTCGGAGTGGCCGCCGAGCCCTTTTTCGTGCGCAATCTTCACCCCGCCGATGACGAGCGGAATCCCTGGAGTGAACTCGTGGGAGTCGTATCCACATCCAATGCGAAGTTGAGAAGCCATAAATAGTGGTCAGTGGGCGGTGGTCAGTGGCCAGTGCGCGCTGCGCGTTGTGGTCACTATTTCCCGCCCAGATAAAACTCCGCCAGTTCCATATCGGCCGGCGTCGTGATCTTGATGTTTTTCGGCGAGCCCATGACCACAGCCACGGGTAGTCCAGCGCGTTCGATGAGAGAGGCTTCATCGGTGCCGACAAACCCATCCGCTGCTGCCTCATCGAATGCCCTTTTCAAGACGTCGTAGCGGAAACCTTGCGGCGTCTGCGCCATGACAATACTTGCCCGCGGAATTGTCGTCTTGATCAAAGCACCTTCCGCAGTACGATCCACATGTTTCACCGTGTCGACGGCCGGCCACCCGGCAATCGCGGCGTGGTGCTTCTCGGCCGCGTCGATCACTCCGTGAATGATGTCGCCCGTCACCAGCGGCCGGACCGCATCGTGTACAAGCACGATGTCATCCGGCGCTGCCTCGATAGTCGCTAGCGCATTGGCCACGGAATCCTGTCGATGCTCGCCCCCCTCAACCATGCGCACCGGCTTCAACAGAACATCGGGGAATTGCTTCTCCAGTTGGGTGCGAAAACCCGCAATCTCGTTTTTGCGGAGGGCCACGATCATCTCCTGAACAGCCGCAACCGCCGCAAATTTGCGCAGGGTGTGGACCAGAATCGGGATGCCCGCAAGTTCCTTGAACTGCTTGCTGGGTGCACCCTTTTTCGTTTTGGACGTCGAGGGCGGCGCCATGCGCGTGCCAAGTCCGGCCGCCGGTACGATGACAAACACCTTCATAAAGGGCGATCAGTATAGTACATGACTACGCCTAGCGGCGTTCGTTTTCGACGCGGGGCGACTGCGAGGGGTGCAGTACTGCTCCAAGGAAAGCTAGTCCGCGGCGCGATCAATCGGTGTCGGCTTCCTGGCGGGATCGGACCCCGAGCCCTGCGAAGAAGTCGCCGCGACCGGAGGAGGCGAGGAACTCTTTGAATCATGCCGGCCAGCGGCGCGCTCATCCCATTTGCCGAAGATCATCTTGCCCGCCGTGGTCTGTAGAACCGAAGTCACGGAAATATCGATGGTCTTGCCAATCATCTTGCGCGCATTGTCCACCACCACCATGGTCCCGTCGTCGAGGTATGCGACGCCCTGGTTGTATTCCTTGCCTTCTTTCAAAATAAACACGCGCATGATTTCGCCGGGCAGCACGATCGGCTTGAGCGAGTTGGCCAATTCGTTGATGTTGAGCACCGACACGCCCTGCAATTGCGCGACCTTGTTCAAATTGAAGTCGTTGGTGATGATCTTGCCTTCGTACGCCTTGGCGAGTTCGATCAGCTTCATATCGACTTCACGGACGGTGGGAAAGTCGTCTTCTACGATCTGGATGTTGAGGGAGGTTGTTTTCTGCAGCCGTTGCAGAATGTCCAAGCCGCGCCGTCCCCGATTCCGTTTGAGCGAATCGGCGGAGTCGGCGACCAGTTGCAGTTCGCGCAGGACAAATTGAGGGATGACCATGACGCCATCCAGGAATCCGGTCTCGGCAATATCGGCGATGCGGCCGTCGATGATGACACTAGTATCGAGAATTTTGTAAGTCTTCTTGCTTTGCTTCTCCCCGCCGAAGATTCCGCCAAGTGCGGAGAGGTTCAGCAGGTCACCCTTATTGGCACCGACCAGCAGACCCACGTAGGCCATGATAAGCATCACGATGATCTGCAGGAAGCTCTGGGTTGGACCGGGCTGAATGCTGTTGCGGATCACGAGCGCGAAAAAGTACGCGCCGATAATTCCAAGCACACTGCCGATCGCAGCTCCGATCAGGCGCTTGAGACTCATGACGCGGAGCCGCCATTCGAAGACGGCGATCGAGGCACCGATCACTACGCCAACAACCGCGTCCAGATTGGACGGGAGACCAAAGGGGCGAATCAGGAAACAGATAGCGCCGACGATGAGGACAAAGAAGAGCCGTATGAGAACGACGTCCACAGCAATACCTCCACCGGGGAAGGCCACGAAGCCAGTGCCTGCCGCCGCGCCAGTTCGTCAGGGTCGTATGAACGATGAAGCCCTGAGCCAGCGGTCTAATCGCGGAGCCTTATGAATAAATGAACCTGTCCGCGTTCGGCCTTGAAAGCCGAGATTAGCGTCAAAACTACCCAGTGAGTATATACCCGAAGTCATTTTTCGAGGCAGCGGAATTATGGGCTGCTGTTTTCAGCCTGAATGGAAACCCTCGTCCTGGAGAACCTTGCAGAGCACATTAGGGTAGACTGTCCGGTGATCTGGAGAACTCAGACTGCATGAACTGGCCGGCGCGAATCGTTCTGCTTGCTGCCATCGCGACTTCTCTGTTTCTGTTCTGGCGGAAGTTTGGCGCGGCTCTTCGCACCATTTTGGCTGCCAAGCCCGATGGAGACTTTCGGTTGCAGCCGATCGGGCCGCGCATCCGCAAAGTGCTTTGGGAAGTGGTTGCTCAGGGACAGGTCATTAAGCAACGTCCGCTACCCGGCCTTGCCCACGCGTTCGTGTTCTGGGGCTTCTGCGTATTCGCGCTGGTCACGATCAATCACTTCGCCGAGGGGTTTGGATTTGGGTTTCTGTCCGGGCAAGGCTTTTCGCGGGGTTACTTCTGGATTGCGGGTGTTTTCGCAGTGGCCGTGGCCGTTTCGATTGCGGGGTTGGCTTTCCGGCGGTTTGTGATTCGCCCAAAGTGGCTGGAGCCTCTTTCCCCGGAGTCGGGCCTCATCGCGTTCCTGATTTTTTCGCTGATGATTACGTATCTGGCCCGCTTTCTGGTGACTGAGGGAAGCGCGGCAGGCTGGGGCGTGTGGTGGGCGCACACGCTATTGTTGTTGGTTTTTCTTCCGCTGATTCCCGAAACCAAGCACCTGCATCTTATTCTGAGCCCGCTGACGGTCTTCTTGGAGCGCGACGGCTTCAGCAAGATTCCGCCGCTGGTGGGAGACGAGGACTTTGGCCTTGACTCCGGGAAGGACCTTACGCGGATTGCGGCGCTGCAGGCCTATAGCTGCGTTGAATGCGGACGTTGCACAGAGCATTGCCCAGCCAATAACACCGGGAAACTGCTGAACCCGAAAGAAATCATCCTGGGAGCGCGGCACTACCTGAAAGAGTTCGGACCGAAAAGCGCCGAGCCGCTGTTGGGAAAACATCTATCCATGGAGGCGGCGTTCCAGTGCACCACGTGCGGGGCGTGCGAATTTCAGTGTCCCGTCGGCATTCAGCACTTACCGCTCATCGTCGGACTGCGTCGCGGTGCGGTCAACACGGGTAAGTGGGACAACGCCCACGGCGGCGAATTCTTCGTGACCATCGAGCGCCAGGGAAACTCGCTCGGCTTCCCGTCTTCCGATCGGGAGAAGTTCATCGAGAAAAATGGCCTGCCTTACTATGACGGGAGCCAGGAGTATTGCCTGTGGATGGGCTGTTTGGGTTCGTTCGATCCCAATGGCCGCAAGATTCTGCTCTCTCTGGTTGAGGTGCTGCGCTACCTGAACATCAGCTTCGGCGTGCTGCGACAGGAGAAGTGTAATGGCGATCCGGTCCGCCGACTCGGCAACGACTACCTTTTCGGCGAGCTGGCGCAAGCGAATCTGGAGCAGATCAGGTCGGCGGGCGTGAAGAAGATGGTCTCGATCTGCCCGCACTGCGTGCGAACCATGGGCGTGGATTGGAAGGAGCACGGCGAAGTTGTGCCCATCGAGCACCACACGGAGTTGATCGCGAGGTTCCAAGACCGCCTGCCGAATACGAGCGGCCAGCAGAAGGTTGTTTTCCACGATGCTTGTTATCTCGGCCGCTATCGTGGAGTTTACGATGAGCCTCGTGAAGTCCTGGGTCGTTTTGGCCAGGTCGTAGATCCACCGCGCGCCCGCGAACGCGGATTCTGCTGTGGCGGAGGCGGAGGATTGATGTTCCTGGGCGAAGAATCAGGCAAGCGCGTGAACCTTGAACGAGCCGAAGAGTTGGTAGCAACAGGCGCGAACGTTGTTGCGGCTGCCTGCCCGTTCTGCAATTCGATGCTGCGCGACGGGCTGGCGGCCGCTTCGACTACACCGCCGGAGCTGTTGGACGTGGCGCAGATTGCGGCGGCAGCGATTGGGAAGACGAGCGGCGAACCTGCGAAAACCTAGACCTGTTTAGTCTTTTCGATACCCCTCATCTCTGTCATCCTGAGCGCAGTGAGGTGAGCGCAGCGAGCCGAACGAGTCGAAGGACCCCTACGCCTTCGGCAACGGCAGATCGCGTCTAGGAGTTCTCCCTGAAACCTTCGGGTGGAAGAAAGATTTCGGCCGCACTAAGAACTAAACCGGCTTGGCTGATTCATGATTCAAGGAGGCGCATTGAATGGGGCGCATAGGCGAGAGCCTATTTTGACTCCACTACAGAAGTCTCCGTTACCACTTCTTGAACACAAAGAACACCGCCCCAATCATCATCGCGAAGCCGACCATGTAGTTCCACTTCAGCTCCTCGTGCAGGAAGAACACCGAGAAGAACGAAAACACGGTGAGCGTGATTACTTCCTGAATCGTCTTAAGCTGGGCTGTGGTGAATTCATAGGACCCGATGCGGTTCGCCGGAACCTGAAAGCAGTATTCCGCAAATGCGATCAGCCAGCTGATGACGATGACCTTGAACAACGGCACCGAGCGATAGCGCAGGTGACCGTACCAGGCGAAGGTCATGAAGATGTTCGAGCAGATGAGCAGAAAGATCGTAGTCATTCAAAATATCCTGCCTGACTGTAGGAAACTCTGCTACCCGTAATCGCCCGTAGGCCCGTGGTGGCGCAAACTCCTACCATGCCTGATCTGCAAGGGCTAGCGTCTTGCAAGCTTCACGCCTACAAAGATCAGCGCGCAGATCACGAAATCCACGGCCAACCCTAGATCTTCCTTGAAGAACGAATGCCGCAGCGCGGCCGGTAGGCGAGGCATTGCTAGGAAGTAGATGGCGTTGCCGGCGAGCACGGCAAGTAAAGCGTCGAGGAAGTTCTGGAGGTTGCGGCCTTTCATTGCGAACTCCTCGTCCAGGTGTGGCGGCCCAAGTTCTGCTCCTCCTGCTAACATCCCTTGAGATGCTGGAACCGTCCACTTCCGTGCAGTACGTGAAAGGCATCGGTCCACGACTGGCCGAAGTGCTCGCTGCTAAAGGCATTCACACGGTGGACGATCTGCTCCATTATCTGCCTTTTCGCTATGAAGATCGCCTCAATCCGCGCTCGGTTACGGAGTTGCGCGCGGGAGAGATGGCAACCGTTATCGCGGAAGTCCGCAACTCAGGTCTGTTTCGTACGCGGCGCATGCCGATTTTCCAGCTTACGGTCGGGCAAGGGCGCACTCGCCTCACATGCCTCTGGTTCAATGCCACGTATTTGCAAGGGAAGTTTCAGGCAGGGCAAATGGTGGCTCTTTACGGCAAGGTCGAAGCCGATCGCGATGGCCGGCTCCAGATCATGCAGCCGCAGTTCGAGATTCTCGGCGACATGTATGAAGAAGGTGGCGCGGACGAGGCGGAGAAGAAAGCGGCTGCGTCGCTCGAAATCGGGCGCATCGTTCCCATCTATGAATCGGCAGGGCAAGGCAAACTCACGCCGCGCTGGTTTCGGCGCATCATTCGCTATGCGCTCGAGAACCTGAATCCCGATTTGCCAGATCCAATTCCGGCCGCCGTGCGTGGACACTTGAGCCTCGTATCGCCGCGGGAAGCGTTGTGGAAAGTGCACTGGCCCGAAGCCGGAGAAAGTTTTACCGACCTACAGTCGTCGCGCACCGCCGCGCACATCCGGCTGATCTTCGATGAATTGTTTTTCATTGAGCTGGGATTGGAACTTCGGCGGCGCGAGCAGAAAGCGCAGACCGGAATCGCGTTCGAGATCAATGACAACGTTCGGCAAGCGATCAAGAAAATCCTGCCGTTTCATCCGACCGCGGCACAGAAGCGCGTGCTCAAGGAGATCGCGACCGACATGCAGACGCCTTATCCGATGCGGCGTTTGCTGCAGGGCGATGTTGGCTCGGGCAAGACGATCGTCGCGTTTGAGGCTGCGGTGATTGCCATTGAAAACGGCTACCAGGTTGCGCTCATGGCGCCGACGGAAATTCTGGCGCAGCAGCATTACTTTTCGGCGCGGCAGATTCTCGAGAAAACCGGCTATCGCATCGTGCTGCTCACGGGTTCGCTCGAACAAGGCCACAAGCGCGACATTCGCCGCCACATTGCGCAGGGCAACGCGCAACTCGTCATCGGTACTCACGCGCTGATTCAAAACCGCGTCGAATTCGAAAACCTCGGGTTGGTCATCGTCGATGAGCAGCACCGCTTCGGTGTGATGCAGCGGCTGAAGCTCATGAAAAAGTCCGCTGCGGCCAGGGATGGGACGCCGCGCCCTGTCGATGCCGAGCCAGACGTTCTTGTCATGACCGCAACGCCGATTCCGCGCACGCTGGCGCTTACGCTCTATGGCGATCTCGACGTTTCCGTGCTCGACGAACTGCCGCCGGGGCGAACTCCGGTGCTGACCAGGGCCGTGCCTGACGAACGCGATGCCGATGTCTGGGAATTTGTGCGCAAGGAAATCTCCGCCGGTCATCAGGCTTACGTCGTCTATCCCGTCATCGAAGAAAACGAAGAGCGCGAACTGAAAGCGGCCGAACAGATGCATCGCAAGCTGCGGGAAAAGATCTTTCCCAACCTGCACGTAGGGCTGCTGCATGGGCGTCTCGACGCCGACAAAAAAGAACGCATCATGCGCGAGTTTCAGCGTGGCGCCATCGAAATTCTCGTCTCGACCACAGTCATCGAAGTCGGCGTGGACGTTCCGAATGCCACTGTCATGGTCATCGAGCACGCCGACCGTTTCGGTCTGGCGCAATTACATCAACTGCGCGGCCGTATCGGGCGCGGCGCGGCCAAGTCGTATTGCGTGCTCATGCACGGCGGCAAAATGTCCGAGGAGGGGCAGCGCCGCATTGACGCGATGACGCGCACCACCGACGGCTTCCAGATTGCCGAACTCGACTTGGAATTGCGTGGTCCTGGCGATTTTTTTGGCACCAAGCAGGCCGGGATTCCGAGTTTCCGAGTCGCCAACTTGATTCGCGACCGGCAGTTGCTGGAAGCGGCGAAACGTGAGGCTGCATTCGTTATCAGCGGGCCGACGAGCGAGATCTCCAAAGACGAAATCGAACGGGCATTGAAGCAGATGCGAGCGCGTTGGTCGCTGAGCTATGGCCTGGCGGAAGTAGGGTAGTGAGGTCTTGGGTCAGCATTTCGTCAAACGGGAGTGAGTTTCCGCGAGGGGTTCGGGCTTCTCGTTTCGCGGATGCGCTGCGAGACCCACTTACCCCGCCTGGCCGCGCTTTCTTTGCTTGTTTTGGGATTGCCCGCCCACTCGCACTGTAGACAAAGGCGCGTTCTGACGAAAATCCACGGCCCTAATCGTGCCGTTATGCTGCATCGAAATGCACCCTTTATGGGGCAAAGTACTACTACTGGTAGTATGTCTCGCGCCGCCGCTATCCTTCCAAGATCATGCGGATACCCGTGCTTCTGCTTCTCCTCAGCCTTGCGGGCGCCTTTGCCCAGAATCCGGCGCCCTCGCCGGCACCGGCTCAGAATCAAACCAATATTCCTCCGGTCAAACAGCGCATCGAAGTCACGACGACCAAGCTGCCAGAAAATCCCGAGGACGAGCCGTCACCGGTTGAGGTGATTACCGGCGACGAACTTCGCGCGCGCGGTGCGACGGACCTGCAGTCGGCTCTCTCGACGGCCATGGGCGTTGAGATCGCGCCCGGCGGAGACTCGGGGCCAGCGGCTGCCGTGCCTGACTTCTGGGGTCTGAAGGAGCGGGACGCCTTTCTGCTTGTCGTCGATGGGGTTCCCTGGGGCGGAGCGTTCAATCCGGCGCTCGACACCATGGATCTGAATGATGTGGAGCGCATCGAAGTGGTGCGCGGGCCTGCGCCCGTCACATACGGTGCAACTTCCTTCGTTGGCGTAATTCACGTCGTCCACAAGGACACCGAAGAGGGCGGTCGCACGCTGACTCTCCACGGCGGCAACTATGACAGCGGCGGAGGCTCATTCTCGACCGCGATTCCCCTGGGTGGAGACTGGTCTTCGCGGTTCTCTGTCGATGGAGAACGGCAAGGATTCGCCGACGAGCGCACCGACTATCGCCGTGGCCATGGCCTCTGGCAGGTCGGAACCAAGCCGGTTGACGACAATCGCACCTGGTTCAATATCGATGTGAACTGGCTGGATCAGTCTCCCGCAAGCCCGCGTATCCGGGACGGGAAGACGCTTTCTCCGGACAATGCAGTGGACACCAACTACAACCCGCAGGATTCGTTTCTCGACAATCACCGTGTTACTGGTATGGTCGGCATCGATCGCAAGGTTGGCGGAGCCCAGTGGTCGACTACTGGTTCGTTCTCGCACTCGCGCCAGGACGCTTTCCGCGGTTTCTTGACGGCATTAGACGACAATCCTCTCGATGGAGACAATGCGCACGGCTTTAAGGAAAGAATCCACCTTTCGGATTTCTATTTCGATACACACCTCTCGTGGAAACTTCCCAAAGATCTGACCTTCCTCGCCGGTGTGGACTACCTTCACGGAACGGGCAACGCTGAAGGTGCGGACTTCGACTACTTCGTTCACTTGAATGGCACGTTTGAAGATCAGATCGCCAAACCCGATGTCCTCGATGTGACCATCAAGGACCAACGCGACTTCTTTGGTCCGTACGCATCGCTGGAATGGCGACCGGCCAAGCGGGTTAGATTCGATGGAGGCATCCGCCTTAACGTCACCCATGAGAACCGTAAGGACGCCGATCCCGGCGCTGGAACCGCTTCCGATTTCAGTCGGACCGATGTCCGGGCTGCGGGCAATCTCGGTGTTGTAGTGACGGCGTGGGAGCAGGGGACAGACTTGCTCAATCTGTACGTAAACTACCGCGATACGTTCAAGCCGGCGGCGATTGATTTCGGTATCGGTGAGAACGAGGGTGGCACGGAAGGCGACTCGACCATCCTGAAGCCGGAGACTTCGCGCAGCGTCGAAGGCGGACTCAAGGGGCGATTCTTCAATCGCAGGCTGGAGTGGGAGGCTTCCGGCTTCTTCATGGACTTCTCCAACCTCGTGGTTTCGTCGGTTGATCAGGATGGAAATCCCCACCTGATTAACGCGGGCGTCGAGCATTTCAAGGGGTTCGAGACTGGCACCACTCTCTATCTGCGTCATGACGTGTTTGCCAAGGCAAACTACAGCTACCATGACGCCCGGTTCGTGGATTTCACCTTTGATTTCGGTGACGGCAATGGGCCAACGCAGCTGGCTGGAAAACGCATCGAGCTTTCCGCCAACCATCTGGCAGCGTTCAGTTTGTTCTACGCCCCAACCCATGGCTTCCTCGGCGGCGTCTCCATGAACTACACCGGCGGGCGCTTCCTGAACAAACGCAATACCGCTCCGGCAGATGGCTTTGCGACGGTGGACCTAAGCGCAGGCTATCGAACACCACGCTGGGAACTGCGGCTGGACGCGCGCAATGTGGGCGATGTGCGCGATCCCGTTTCGGAAAGCGAACTCGGCGATGCGCAGTATTACCTCATGACGAGCCGCCGCGTAACTGGAACCTTCAGCGTGCACTTCTGACACAAACTCCGACTCGTGTGGCGCGGACGCCCCCGCCCGCGCAAACGCGCTGACTGTCTGAGCGCAGCAAGTGGTGGCATTCTCTCGCCGGCGCTTAGGTTCGCCTGTTGACACCGCAATTTACAATAGAGGTAGAGCGCTGAGTGCGTGGCGAGTACTTGATCTTTGACAAGCCAACGGTCGACTACACCTGGGAAAAATCCCGACAGTCGACTATACCGGGGCT
>Ga0335069_10007941_pt1 | contig 15243 bp, 17 predicted proteins | sample Lox_Sample_11_FD_206714 | JGI IMG/M metagenome (GOLD analysis project Ga0335069, IMG submission 206714) | Soil microbial communities from Loxahatchee National Wildlife Refuge, Florida, United States - Lox_Sample_1.1 | ecosystem: Environmental > Terrestrial > Soil > Wetlands | place: USA... | reverse complement strand
CGGCGTCTTGCGCGGCTTGGTGTCGGCATATTCGCAGAAGGCGTTGACCGGAACGAGACAGCGGCTCCCCGGCGCGAGCCAGCGCCGCCAGAACGGGCTCGCCGGATTGCGCAGGTTGGTGACCAGTGGCTGTCCGGCCTGGGGCGGGCCGGGGACCCCCCAGCGCGCCAGAACCAGTTCGCGGCCGCCGCCCGCGCCATTGCGGACGATCGGGGCGAACTGGTCGGGGAAGACGGCCGGCAGCGAGGGCAGGTTGCCGATCCGGTCTTCGGCGATCAGGAACAGGCGGCGAATCGCTTCCTGGTTGGTCGTCACCGAATAGAGGTTGCACATAGGCCGATCCTGCGCCGCGCCGCGAACACGGTCAAAAGGCGCGGTAAATCGCGGGTCCAGCGTCGCCGGCCGCATATTTCACTTGGCGAAGCGGCCCCGCTTCCTATATGACGCTTGCTTGGCGCGGCGCCGAAAGGTTCCGCGCCCCAATTTTTTGGCCCGGAGCGTCCGCCCGTCGCGCGACCGCCGAGCCGCCGTCGGACGTGAAGGACCATGGCTGCCAATCCTTTCGAGTTTCTCCAGCAGGTGCGCTCCGAAGCGACCAAGGTCGTCTGGCCGAGCCGGCGCGAGACGATGATCACGACGGGGATGGTGATGTTGATGGTGGTGTTCACCAGCGCCTTCTTCCTGGTCGTCGACGAGGCGCTCAGGGTGGCGGTCACGCTGGCGTTGGGCCTCGGCCGCGGCGGCTGATCCGGCCGCGCCGCTCCATCGAGGAATTCCGGAATCCCGCACATGACCATGCGCTGGTACATCGTCCACGCCTATTCGAACTTCGAAAAGAAGGTCGCCGAATCGATCCGCGAACAAGCGGCCCAGCGCGGGTTGCAGGACATGTTCGAGGAGATCATGGTGCCGACCGAGCAGGTCGTCGAGGTCCGCCGCGGCCGCAAGATCAACTCGGAGCGCAAGTTCTTCCCCGGCTACGTCCTGGTGAAGTGCGACCTCACCGACGACGTCTATCACCTGATCAAGAACACGCCGAAGGTCACCGGCTTCCTCGGCGCCGACAAGAAGCCGATGCCGATCCCCGACATCGAGGCCGAGCGGATCAAGGGTCAGGTCGCCGACGGGGTCGAGCGGCCGAAGGCGTCGATCCGCTTCGAGATCGGCGAGAGCGTGCGGGTCGCCGACGGTCCGTTCGCGTCGTTCAACGGCGTGGTCGAGGAAATCGACGAACAGCGTTCGCGGGTCAAGGTCGCGGTGTCGATCTTCGGCCGCGCGACCCCGGTCGATCTCGAATTCGGCCAGGTCGAGAAAGTTTGACCGGCCGGGCGTAACAATCGCCTGCAAACTCGCGTATCGCTAGGGTCGGCGGCCGCCGCCGCCGCGTCTCGAACGTTCGCCTCAACGTCGCGAGGGCCGCCATGCGCTATCACCGTCGCCGCGGGTGGGAGATTCCCGCCAGCGAGACCACTCCGGAAGCGATCTTTCTCAACCGCCGCGCCTTTGTCGCCGGCTCCGCCGCGGCGCTCGCCGCCGCCGGTCTGCCGCGTCGGGCGATGGCCGACGACGCCGACCCCAACGCCGCGCTCTATCCGGCCAAGCGCAATCCCGTCTACACGCTCGACCGCGAGGTGACGCCGGAGAAGATCAACCTCCGCTACAACAACTTCTATGAATTCACGACCAGCAAACGGGTCGACGCCGACGCGCTGAAGATCCGGCCGTGGGCGCTGACGATCGACGGCCTGGTGGAGAAGAAGGAAACGATCGACGTCGCCGACCTGATCAAGACGATCGGCCTCGAAGAGCGGCTCTACCGCCATCGCTGCGTCGAGGCCTGGTCGATGGCGATCCCGTGGACCGGCTTTCCGCTGAAGGCGTTGGTCGACCGGGCGAAGCCGCTGTCCGGCGCCAAATACGTTCGCTTCGAGAGCTTCCTCGACCAAGACATCGCGCCGGGGCAGAAGATGTTCATGCCCTGGCCCTATGTCGAAGGGTTGACGATGGCGGAGGCGACCAACGACCTCGCCTTCGTCGTCACCGGCGCCTATGGCAAGCCGGTGGCCAAGGTGCAGGGCGCGCCGATCCGGCTGGCGACGCCGTGGAAGTACGGGTTCAAGTCAGCCAAGTCGATCGTCAAAGTGAGTTTCGTCGCCGACCGGCCGCAAACCTTCTGGGAGCAGCTCGGCCCCGACGAGTACGGTTTCTGGGCCAACGTCAACCCGAACGTTCCGCATCCGCGCTGGAGCCAGGCGCGCGAAACCTTTCTGACCACCGGCGAGCAGCGGCCGACGATCCTCTATAACGGTTACGCCGAGCAGGTCGCTTCGCTCTACAAAGGACTGGAGAAAGAGCCGCTCTTCATGTGAAGGGCGCGTTTGGGCGTCAGTAGCGCCAGCGCTGCGCCTTGGCGACGAGGAAGTCACGGAACGCCTGGATGCGCGCGACGTTCTTCAGCTCCTCGGCGTAGACGAGAAAGCAGTCCATTTCCGGCATGTCGGCCTGCGGCAGCAGCCGCACCAGGCCGGAATTGGGCGCGACGCAATAGTCGGGCAGCACGGCGATGCCGACGCCGTGCTCGACCGCGCGGATGATGGCGGCGAGATTGTTGATCGCGATATGCGGGACGCGCGGCGATTTCGGGTCGCGCCCGACGGTCAGCAGCGAATTGAGGTCATAGAGGAAATGCGTCGCCGTCGGCGCGCCGAAGGCGACGAGCCGGTGCTGGTCGAGGTCGGCGATGGTGCGCGGCTGGCCGCTCTTCTTGAGATAGTCGGTCGACGCGTAGGCGTGGAAGTGGACCGTGAACAGCCGGCGGCGGATGAGATCGGGCTGCATCGGCTCGCGCAGCCGCAGCCCGACGTCCGCCTCGCGCATGCCGAGGTCGAGCTCGTCGTCCGACAGCAGCAGCTGCAGTTTCACTTCCGGATAGAGCTCGACGAACTCCTCTAGCCGCGGCGCCAGCCAATTCGCGCCAAGCGCCAAGGTGCTCGTGACGCGCAATTCGCCGTGCGGTTTTTCGCGCGTGTCGATCAGGCGGCTGCGAACCGCGTCGAGCTTGAGCACGACGTCGTGCACCGCCTCGCGCAGCATCTCGCCTTGCTCGGTGAGGATGAGGCCGCGGGCGTGGCGATGGAAGAGGGGAGCGCCGAGTTCCTGTTCGAGCGCGCCGACCTGGCGGCTCACCGCCGACTGGCTGAGGCCGAGGGTTTCGCCGGCATGAGTGAACGAGCCGGCTTCGGCAGCCGCCTGGAAGATGCGCAGCTTGTCCCAGTCCATCCCTGTCTCCGGCGCGCCCGGCCGCTGCCTCGTCGGGCTTCGTCGCGAACGCCGCCGCGCGAGGCGCACAGCGGCGGCTTCACGGCGGCGCGCCGCTCCCTATAGCAGGTTTTGCGCCGGCTTCACTCCGCCGCGGCCAGCGCCGGCGCCTGGAGCGCCAGCCAGCGCTCGGCCTCCAGCGCGGCCATGCAGCCGAGGCCGGCGGCGGTAACCGCTTGGCGGAAGACGTCGTCGGCGACGTCGCCGGCGGCGAACACGCCCTCGACGCTGGTCGCGGTCGAGCCCGGCTTCGTTTCGACGTAGCCGTTGGCCTTGAGCTCGAGCTGGCCCACGACCAGCTCGGTCGCTGGCGCGTGGCCGATTGCGACGAAGACGCCGTCGGCGTCGACTGTCGTCAGCGCGCCGCTGCGCACGTCGCGCAGTCGCGCGCCGGTGACGCCGAGCGGGTTCTCATGGCCGAGAATTTCGTCGACCACGCTGTTCCAGCGCACCGAGACGTTCGGCCGGGCGAACAGCCGCTCGCACATGATCTTCTCGGCGCGGAAGGAGTCGCGGCGATGGACGACGACGACCTCTCTGGCGATGTTGGCGAGATAGAGCGCCTCCTCGACCGCCGAATTGCCGCCGCCGATCACCATCACTGTCTTGCCGCGGAAGAAGAAGCCGTCGCAGGTCGCGCAGGCGGACACGCCGAATCCCTTGAAGCGCGATTCCCCCGGCAGGTCGAGCCACTTCGCCTTTGCGCCGGTGGCGAGGATGACGGCGTCGGCGGTCAGCGTGCGGCCGCTGTCGCACCGAATCCGGAACGGCCGCTGGCCGAGCTCGAGCGCGGTGACGAATTCGCTTTCGATCCGCGCGCCGACGTGCTCGGCCTGCGCCCGCATCTGATCCATCAGCCAGGGGCCCTGAATCGGCGCCGCGAAGCCAGGATAGTTCTCGACGTCGGTGGTGATCATGAGCTGGCCGCCAGGCTCAAAGCCGCTGAGCAACAGCGGCTTCAGCATCGCGCGGGCGGCGTAGATCGCCGCAGTGTAGCCGGCCGGGCCGGAGCCGATGACGACCAGGCGTTCGTGGGCGGAAGCGGTCATGCGAACCTCGCGACGCCGAACGGCCGACGCCGGCCGCGGCGTCGCCGCGCGTCGGCGCAGCCCCGCTCATATAGGTTTCCGGGCCGTTCGGGCAATATGCTCCGCCCCGTCGTCCACGACGACAAAGGCGGCGATTCGGCGCAGAATGGCGGCGGTTTCGCCACAGAAAGAGCATCCGATGTTGACGTTGCGCAGTTCGCCCAGTTCGCCGTTCGGACGCAAGGTTCGGATCGCCGCCGCCTGGCTCGGCCTCGACGGGCGAATCGCGGTCGAACCCGCCAATACCGGCGATCCCGCCGATTCGCTGCGCCGGCAAAACCCGCTCGGCAAGATCCCGGCGCTCATCCTCGAGGACGGTCAGGCGATCTTCGACAGCCGCGTCATCGTGGAATATCTCGACGGCCTTGCCGGCGGCGGACGGTTGCTTCCGGTCGCGCTCGGGCCCCGGATCCGCGCGCTGACTCTGCAGGCGCTCGCAGACGGGATCGCCGACGCCGCGATCCTGCAGGTCTATGAAAAACGCGTGCGCGAGCCAGCCGAGCGGTCGGCCGGTTGGGTCGCCTATCAGGCCGAAAAAGTGTCGCGGTCGCTCGCGGCGCTCGAAGCGGAACCGCCGGCTGCGGACGCGGTCGACGTCGGGGCGATCGCGCTCGCCTCGGCGCTCGGCTATCTCGATCTGCGCTTCGCCGGCGAATGGCGCGGCGACCATCCGAAGCTCGTCGCTTGGCTCGACGCCTTCGCCGCCGCGGTTCCCGCTTTCGCCGCGACCGCCTTCGCCGGGTGAGGGGTGGGTGCAACAAAGGCCCCGCGGGTCGCCCCGCCGGGCCTTTGAATTTGCCGGCTCGAGCCGATCAGAACTTGTAGTTCAGGCCGGCGCGGACGAGCGAGAGGTTGACGTCGCTCTTGGCGCGGTCGACGCCGTCGGTGAACGTCTGGGAGCTGAGCGGCATGTAGAGATATTCGGCCTTGGCCGAAATGTTGTTGGTGAAGGCGTATTCGAGGCCGGCGCCGAACGCGCCGCCGCTGCGCCAGTCGTTCGACGAGTAGGGAATGTACGGCAGGCTGGTCTTGACGTCGGCTCCGCCGTAGCCAGCGGTGACGTAGAGCAGGGCGCGGTCGAGCGCGACGCCGGCCCGCGCCCGCGCGGTCACGATGTCGTCGACCTTGTTGCCGTAGGGGCCGAGAACGTTGACGCCGTTCTTGTTCAGATCGGCCCAGTCCCAGTCGCCCTCCAGACCGGCGACGAACTGGCCGATCTGGTAGTTGTAGCCGACCGTGCCGCCGACCACGCCGCCGCTCGGGCTGCCGAACGCGCCGCCGCCGGTCGACCCGCCCCAGCCGCCGTTCAAGCCGACGTAGAAGCCCGTCCAGCTGAAGATCGGCGGAGCGTAGACCGGCGCCGGGGCCATCGGCGCCTTGCGGCTCGGCAGGTCGGCGGCCATCGCGGTCGACGCCACGCCGGCCATCAACGCGGCCAACAAAACCTTTTTCATCGCAATCTCCTCGTTACCAACCATAACGGAGGGAATCCGCACCACCCCGCCGGCCATGATCGGAATATAGCCCTGCGATCCTTTGAAGTCTGTTACCGTATGATCACAACAGAGAGAGGGAATGTGGCGGGAATCTGGCGACAATGGGCAAGTAATTTGATGCTAAGTTTAGGCCATCCACCCTCGCAGTCCAAGGCAATAACCATCATTTATTCTGCAAGGGAGGCGCGAATAGCTTTGTCTAGCGCAAGACGATGTTGGTAAATGAATTATTTACGTTTAGAACTATCTTGAATGTCGCCACATTTTGGCAACCATAGGGGCCCGCGGAGCCGCCGCCAGGGAAGATGAAACAGTGCGGAAGGGGCCGGAGTCAGTCGGCGCTGGGCAGCCGGCGGACGACGAATTCGATCTGGCCGTCGGCCCGCTCGCTCCAGAACTCGATTTCCGTCATATAGGCCGCTTTGGGGAAACGCTCGAACAATTCGCGCGCTTTCGCCCGGGCCTGCGGGCGCGGCAGGCAGAAGGATTCGCGCCGCCACAGATCGGCGTCGGGCCTGCGAGGGGTGCGCCGCGCGCGCCGATCCGCGGCGCGTCGCGCGAGGTCGCCGGGATTGCCGCGGTCGATCGCCATGCCCGTCTCCGAGGTGCGATCCTAACCCGCGGGCAAGCGGATGTGGAGTCGGCTGGGCGCGCGCTTAACGGCCGAGGGCCGCGGCGAAGCGCGCCTGCGCCGCGCGCGGCAGGCGGCCGTCGATGACGGCGAGGCCGAGCGCGATCGTCGCCAGGCCGACGAAATCGCGGGCCGCGAGCCGCTCGCCGAGCGCGGCCGCGCCGAGCAGGATCGCGGTCGCCGGCGCGAGCAAAGTCACCAGCACGACATTGACCGCGCCGGCGCCGGCGAGGATGCGGAAGAACACGACATAGGCAAGCGCAGTCGACAGCGCGCCGATCGCGCCGATCGCCGCGATCGCAGCTGGCCCCGGCGCAGCGAGCCGCCAGGGCGCGTCCACGACCAGCGCGAGCGGCAGGAGGGCGACACTCGATGCGGTGACCTGTCCGGTCGCGACCTCGATCGGCGTCAGTCCGAGCCGGCGGAAGCGCCGGGCGAACACGCTCGCCGCCGCATAGGACGCCGCCGCAAGCAGGGCGGCGAGTTCGGCGACGAGGCGCCCGGCGAAGCCGGCGAGCAGCTCCGGCCCGATCATTGCCGCAACGCCGGCGAGCCCGATCAGCGCGCCGGCGAGTTTTCGCGGAGCGAGCCTCTCTTCGTCGGTGAAGAGATGGGCGACGAATACGGTGAAGACCGGCGTCGTCGCGTTGAGGATCGAGACGAGGCCGCTGGCGAGCTGGGTCTGGCTCCACGTCAGCAGCGAGAACGGCGCGACGTTGTTGAGCGCCGCGAGGACGATCAGCGCCGGCGCCTGACGGCCGAGCCGCGCGCCGGAAACGCCGGTCAGCGGGGCGGCGAGCCACAGCAGGGCGGCGGCGATCGTCACGCGCGCTGCGACGATCGTGAATGGCGGCAATGATTTGACGGCGATTCCGATGAAGAAGAATGAACCGCCCCACAGCAGCGACAACAGCAGCAGCAACCCCCATTCGGTCGCCGTCATCGCGCGCTGGCGCTCCAAGTTCATCGCAGCTTCTTTTTCGACGCCTTAGGAGCTGGTGTCTTTGCCTGCGCCGGCGGCTTTTGTCTGCCCGATTCCGACGGTTTTGTCCCCTCGGCCTTGCCGGAGACCAACCGTTCCCACTCCGCCTGCACCAGCGGCGCAACGCGCGCGTCGTAGGCGCCCTGCGGCGACAGGCGCGCCAGCAGCGCGTCCTGATCGGCCGCCTCGGGGTCAACCAGTCGTGCGGCGTCGGCGTCGCGTTGGGCCACGTCGGGGCGCAACAGGAGGTCGAGCAACGCGTGCGCCTGCTCCAAATGAGTCGCGTCGCGCGGAATGGCGAGGACTTCCATCGCCAGTCCGCCGCCCTCCTTGGGCAGGGCGAAGCGGATGTCGGCGCCGGCGCCGCCTTCTCGGCTGCGGATCTTGGCGGCTTCGGCTTGGCCGGCGTCGCCGACGCTCAGGCACGCGGCGCCGCTCGCCAGCGCGCTGACGACGTCGGCGGCGGGGAAGGCGCGCGCCGTCTTGCGGCTGCGGTCGATCAGCGCGCCTGCGCCCTTGACCTGCGCTGCCGCCGCGCGCGCCGGGTCGACGCCGAGCGCCCGCCAGGCGGCGGCGAACAGCGCGTCGCGGTCGTCGGGCAACACGACGCCGCAATCCGCCATCTTGCGCGCTTCGGCCGGGTCGAAAAGGGCGTTCCACGAGGTCGGCGCGCCGCCGATCCGCTGCCCTGCCTTGTCGGCGTCGTAGAGCAGGCCGGTTCCGTACCAACCGAGCGGCGCGGCGTAGGCGGCGGCGGCCGGGTCGTAGGCGGCGAGCTTGGCCAGGGCGGTCGGCCGAACCTCGTCCGCGTGGGGGAGACGGGCGCCGTCAAGCCTCGCCAGAGCGCCGGCGGCGATCTCGCGCGCCAGGGCCGGGCCGGAAAGGACGACCAGGTCGTAGGGGCCCTCCCGCCATTTCTCAGCGAGGTCAGGCGCGCCGTCATAGGCGTCGTAGGCCACCTGATAGCCGCTTTCCGCCTCGAACGCCTGCAAGGCTCCGACGTCGAACAGGGCGGGCGGAGCCAGCAGCCGGACGATTTTCGGCGCCGGCGCCGCCGGCGGGGCGAAAGGCGAGGATCCGTCAGCAAAGGCGGCCGACGTCCACAGGCCTGCGGCGAGCAGGGCGAACCGCGCCGGGGTCATGCGCGCGCCTCGCTGGCGACGCCTTCGAGCCGCGCCAGCGCCGCGTCGAGCGTGGCGTCGCGCTTGGCGAAGCAGAAGCGAGCGACCGTGCGGATCGGCGTCTCGGCGTAGAAGGCGGAAACCGGGATCGCCGCGACGCTGTGGCGCTCGACCAGCTCGCGACAGAAGGCGACGTCGTCGGCGCAGCCGAGCGGCGCGAGATCGACGTTGAGGAAATAGGTGCCGGCGCTCGGGAGCACGGAGAAGCCGCGCGTCGCAAGACCGTCGGCGAAGCGGTCACGGCTGCGTTGGAAGCCTGCTCGCATCGCCGCGAAATGGGAATCGTCCTTGGCCAGGCCGTAGGCGACTGCGGTCTGCAGGTTCGGCGGGGTGGTGAAGGTGATGAACTGGTGCGCCTTGGCGAGCGCGCGCAGGATGTCCGGCGCAGCCATGACGAAGCCGACCTTCCAGCCGGTGAGCGAGAAGATCTTGCCGGCCGAGCCGATCTTGACCGTGCGCTCGCGCATCCCCTCGATCGCCATCAGCGGCAGGTGGGCGAGGCCGTCGAACACCACGTGCTCCCAAACCTCGTCGCAGATGGCGATCGCGTCGTGCCTGATACAGGCGCGGGCAAGGATTTCGAGCGACTCGCGGCCGTAGACGACGCCCGTCGGGTTGAGCGGATTGTTGAACAGGACGACGCGCGTGCGGCTGGAGAACGCGCGGGCGAGGTCGGCTTCGTCGAAAGTCCACTGCGGCGGCTTCAGCGTGACGAACTTGGCGACGCCGCCGGCGCGCTGCACCAGGGGCAGATAGGCGTCGTACATCGGTTGGAACAGCACGACCTCGTCGCCCGGTTCGATCAGCGCCAGCAGCGCGCCGGCGATGGCCTCGGTAGCGCCCGAGGTCACCATGACCTCGCGCTCGGCGTCGAGCGCGAGCCCCTGAAAGCGCCGATAATGGTCGGCGATCGCGACGCGCAGCTCCGGCAGTCCGAGCATCGGCGGGTACTGGTTCCAGCCGTCGACCACCGCTTCGGCGGCCTTGGCGCGCACGTCAGCCGGGCCCGGGTCGTCTGGGAAGCCCTGGCCGAGGTTGACCGCTCCGCGCTCGCGCGCCAGGCGCGACATGACCTCGAAGACGCTGACGCCGAGCCCGGCGAAAAGGGAGTTCATGACGTTCCGTTCGATTGGCGGGCGCGTTTCTAGCGCAAAACGCCTCGGTTCGGGAATTGCGCGAATGGCTCCGACTAACCACCTTCGGCCGGCGCGGGCGGCAGGCCATTTGCCCCGCGCGTCGTCATCCATACCGTCATGTCCCAGGCGTTGCGCAGCCCGGCGACGATCAGCACGATAATGGCGACGCCGGCGAGGACATTGGCGCCGTCGGGACGTTCGTCGAACTCGACCAACGCCGAGGCCAGCAGCAGCAGGTAGCCGAAGAGTGGAATCAGCGCATAGAAGAACCGGTCTTCCCACGCCAGGCCGGCGGAGAAGCGGCGGAAAATGAACACCAGGATCAGGCCGCAATAGGCGACGCCGATCAAGGCGCCGAGGCCGAGCGCGCCGCCGAGGCTGCGCGCGCTGTGGCCGGGCATGATCGAGATCAGGCAGACGAGCAGCGCCGCGCCGAAATGGACGACGGTCGGCGTGATGAAGGCGCGCATCGCCCCGAGGTTCCGGCTGGCGAGCTGGCTCGCCCCGATCGAGGCGAAAACGAACATCAGGCCGACCAGGGTCGCCGCCGCAGTGCCGCCCATGACGTAGAAATCGCGCCAGTCGCGCAGGGTCTGATCGAGGGGGATCGGCACGCGCGGCCTCCGGTGCGGCTGGGCGGGGACGCCGCAGCGATTGGAGCAAACCGCGGCGGCGCGGTAAAGGGTCGATTGAATCCCGTCGCGGCGCGTGAGATCCAAGCCGGATGGACTCTTCGCTCGCTCCGGTCGTCTGCCGCTCCGTCCTGGTGATCGGCGGCGCGCGCTCGGGCAAGAGCCGCTACGCGCAGGGGCTCGCCGAGGCGACCGCCGGCGAAAGGCTCTATCTCGCCACCGCCGAGGCGGGCGACGCCGAAATGGCCGAGCGCATCGCCCGCCATCGCCGCGAGCGCGGCGCGGGCTGGCGGACCCGCGAGGCGCCGTTGGCGCTCGCCGCCGCGCTGCGAGCGGAGGCGCGACTGGGGCGGGTCGTCGTGGTCGACTGCCTCACCCTGTGGCTCGCCAACCTCATGCACGGGGACTTCAATATCGATGCGCAAATATCTGAATTGATGAGAGTTATATCCGAGCTGGATGGACCGGCGATCCTGATCGCCAACGAAGTGGGAACGGGAATCGTGCCGGCGTCGCCGCTCGGCCGCGCCTTCCGCGACTGGCAAGGGCGGCTCAACCAGGCGGCCGCCGCCGCCTGCGACGCGGCGGTCGTCGTCGCGGCCGGCCTGCCGACCCAGCTCAAACCCGCTCCGCGACCCGATCTCCGGTTGCGCTGATCCGCCCAGAGGCGTGAAATTCCTGGCGACTCAGAGCATCGCCGGGTTAGCGTGCCTTCATGCTGCGCCTGTTCGAACGCCGTCCGCCGCCGGGCCCGGTCGGGCATATCGAAGTCGCGCATGCGGGCGAAGTCTATCGCGTCGCGCTGAAGCGGCTGTCGACGTCGCAGCGGTTCACGCTGCGGGTGCGCGCGGCGACGCGCGACGTGCTGCTGACCATGCCCACGCGCTCTTCGCTGCGGTCGGCGCGCGAGTTCGCCGAGCGCCACGCGGCATGGATCGGCGCGCGGCTCGCGCGCCTGCCGCAGCCGGTGGCCTTCGCCGCGAACGCGGTGACGCCGTTGCGCGGGGTCGATCACCGGATCGTCCACCGGCCTGGCCAGCGCGGCGTCGTCTGGACGGAGAAGGGCGACGACGGCCCGATTCTTTGCGTGACGGGCGAAGCGCCGTTCATCGCCCGCCGCGTCGCCGACTTCCTCAAGCGCGAAGCGCGCAAGGATCTCGAAGCGGCGGTGGCGCGCCACGCCAAGCGGCTCGGCGTCGCGCCGCGACGCATCGCGGTGCGCGACACCGCGAGTCGCTGGGGCTCGTGTTCGTCGACCGGCGGGCTCAACTTCTCCTGGCGACTGATCCTCGCTCCGCCCGACATCCTCGACTACCTGGCGGCCCACGAAGTGGCGCACATCGTCCACATGAACCACTCGCCGATGTTCTGGAAGCTGACCCGCAGGCTGTATCCCGAGACCGAGCGCGCCGAGGCCTGGCTGCGCGCCAACGGCGCCGACCTGCATCGCTTCGGGGCGGAAGGCGCACAGCTCACGTGAAGCTGTCGATCGCCTCGAGGATCAGCGCGAGATCCTGCGGCCGCGACAGGCGATGGTCGCCGTCCTTGATCAACGTCAGCGCAACCGGATCGCCCGCCATGTGCTCGACCAGCGTCAGCGCATGGCGGTAGGGGACGTCGGGGTCCTGCATGCCTTGCAAAATTCGGGTTGGGCAGTGGCTGCGGATCGTCGCTCCGAACAGCAAATGGCGACGGCCGTCCTCGATGAGCGCGCGCGCAATGCGGTAGCCGGAATGGGAATATTCGGACGGGCGCGTCCAGGCGCCCGTTTCCATCAACTCGCGGCGCTCGTCGTCGCTCGCCCGCGCCCACATCAGCGCCTCGGTAAAGTCGACCGCCGGCGCGACCAGGACCATGCCGGCGAGCCGTCCCGCTTCGCCCGCCGCGGCGAGCGCGCGCGCGACGAGCAGGGCGACGTATCCGCCCATCGACGAACCGGCGACGACAACACGGCCGTCGGTTTCGGCGCGGATCGCCGCCAGGGCGTCCTCGAGCCACAACGAGACGGTCCCGTCCTCGAACCGGCCGTCCGAGGCGCCGTGGCCGGAATAATCGAAGCGCAGCAGGGCCTGGCCGCGTTCGGCGCAATGGGCGTCGAGGACGCTGGCCTTGGTCGAAGCCATGTCGGAGCCGAATCCGGCGAGCCAAACGACGCCGGGGAGGTCTTTGCGGGCCGGCTGACGACGGCGATAGGCGATGCGACGCCGCGCCGTCCCTTCGCCGACGCTGAGGAATTGCGGTTCGTCGTGGATCACGGTCAAATCGACCCCATGATTCGTTTGGATTTAGCGCGCCTGCCTTCGGCCGGCATGGCCGACGAGGCGACAGCCGTCAATGGCGGCGGCGCTCCGCGCGACCAACTGGCGCGGCGGCGCGCGTGAGCGGCGCAACGCTCGCGCCGTTCGGCCGCGCCGACCGCGGCTCGCTCGCGGGCCGCACGATTCTTCAGGTCATCCCGCGGCTCGACGCCGGGGGCGCCGAGCGGACGACGATCGACGTCGCCGCCGCGCTGGTGCGGGCTGGCGCGCGCGCCCTGGTGGCCTCGGAAGGCGGAAGGCTGGCGAGCGAACTGCAGGCGGTCGGCGGCGTGCTCGCGCCATTTCCCGCCGCGACCAAGAATCCATTTTCGATGGCCCTCAACGTGCCACGGTTGGCGCGGCTGATCGTCGAGGAGGGCGTCGACCTCGTCCATGCGCGCTCCCGCGCGCCGGCCTGGGTCGCTCTCGGCGCCTGCCGCCGCGTCGGGAGGCCGTTCATCACCACCTATCACGGGTCCTACGGCGGACGCTCGGCGCTGAAGCTCCGCTACAATTCGGTGATGGCGCGCGGCGACGTGGTCATCGCCAATTCGCAGTTCACCGCCGACGCGATCGAGCGCCTCTATCCGTTCGCGCTCGGTCGGCTGGCGGTCATTCCGCGCGGGACCGACCTTACGCGCTTCGCCCCGGCCACAGTCGAGCGGGCGCGGGTGACCCGCTTGCGCGAAGCCTGGGGCGTCGCGCCGCATGAGCGCGTCGTGCTGCTCGCGGCGCGGCTCACCGAGTGGAAGGGGCAGCGGGTGCTGATCGAGGCGGCGCGGCTTCTCAAGGAGCGCGGCCTGAGCGACGTGCGCTTCGTGCTGGCCGGCGACGCGCAGGGGCGCGATTCCTACGCCCGCGATCTCGACCTGCGCATCCGCCGCGCCGGTCTCAAGGACATCGTCGCGCGCGTCGGCCATTGCCACGACATGCCGGCGGCGCTGATCGCCTCGAGCGTCGTCGCCGTGCCGTCGATTCAGCCGGAAGCCTTTGGCCGCAGCGCGGTCGAAGCGCAGGCGATGGGCGCCATGGTCGTAGCCTCGGATTCGGGCGCCGCGCCCGAGACAGTGCTTGCTCCGCCGCAGACCCCGCCGCAGGAGCGCACCGGCTGGCGTGTGCCGCCCGGTGACGCGCAGGCGCTCGCCGACGCGCTGATGAGCGCGCTGACGCTCGGCGCGACGGCGCGCGACGCGATCGCCATGCGCGCCCGCGCCCATGTCGAAGCGAATTTCTCGCTCGAGCAGATGACCGAGAAGACGCTTGCGGTCTATCGCGCGACGCTGGCGCGGTAAGACGCAGCGACTGATCGCCCCTAGCGGATGAACGAGCCGTCGCGCAGGTCGGCCATCGCCTGGCGGATCTCCGCTTGGGTGTTCATGACGATGGGGCCGTGCCAGGCGATCGGCTCGCGCAGGGGGCGTCCGGAGACGAGCAGAAAGCGCACGCCCTCGTCGCCCGCCTGAACGACGACCTCGTCGCCGGAATCGAACACCACCAGCGAGCGGTCGCCGACCGCGTCGCGCACCAGAATTTCCTCGCCGCCGACCAGTTCTTCGCGCAGCGCGCCGAACGGCGCGGAGGCGCCGGCGAAGGTCGCCGAGCCTTGGAAGATGTAGGCGAAGGCCTGGCGATAGGTCTCGACCGGCAGAACCTTGCGCGTGCCCGCCGGCACCGTGACGTCGAGATAGCGCGGATCGGCGGCGACGCCGTCGACCGGGCCCTTCTGGCCCCAGAACTCGCCGCAGATGACCCGCACCGAGACGCCGTCGTCGTCGACGACTTCGGGGATCGCCGCGTTTGGCACGTCCTGGTAGCGGGGCTCAGTCATTTTCAGGCTCGAGGGCAGGTTGGCCCAGAGCTGGAAACCGTGCATGCGGCCGATGTCGTCGCCCTTCGGCATCTCCTGATGGAGAATGCCGCGGCCGGCGGTCATCCATTGCACGTCGCCCGCGCCGAGCACGCCGTGATTGCCGAGGCTGTCGCCGTGAGCGACCGAGCCGGCGAGGACATAGGTGATCGTCTCGATGCCGCGATGCGGATGCCAGGGAAAGCCGGCGAGATAGTCCTGCGGTCGGTCGTTGCGGAAATCGTCGAGCAGCAGGAACGGATCGAACTCGGTGGTGGTGCCGAAGCCGAAGGCGCGGTTGAGCTTGACGCCGGCGCCTTCGATGGTCGGCTTCGATTGCACGATCTGCTTTACGGGCCGGATGGACATTTTACTCTTCCTTTCTACGCCGCCGCTTGCGCGCGCTGTGTTGCAAAACGCGCGGCGAAATCGGCGAACTGATCGACGAAGTCCTTGAGAAATTTGCGGGCGCTCTCATCAGTGACGTTGCCGTGCGCGTCAATCAGCTCTGGTTTGAACTGAATATAGGCTTCGCCGCCCATGACGTGCAGTCCTTGGGTGCCGAGCACCGCGCGCAGGTGCTGCTGGGCGATGGCGGTCGAAATGACGCCGCCTGAGGTGCCGATGACGGCGGCC
>Ga0335069_10007940_pt1 | contig 15243 bp, 14 predicted proteins | sample Lox_Sample_11_FD_206714 | JGI IMG/M metagenome (GOLD analysis project Ga0335069, IMG submission 206714) | Soil microbial communities from Loxahatchee National Wildlife Refuge, Florida, United States - Lox_Sample_1.1 | ecosystem: Environmental > Terrestrial > Soil > Wetlands | place: USA... | reverse complement strand
ATCACCGGCGTGCTGGCCCGGCTCGTCACCGGCCGCAGCGCCATGGACGTACTCGGGGCGGCCGAGGCCATGGCCCGCGCGGTGCGGAACATCGGGCGGCCCGGGATCGCGGCGACCGCCATCTCCGCGGTGGACACGGCGCTGTGGGATCTCAAGGCCCGGCTGCTCGGCGTCCCGCTCCCCCGGCTGCTCGGCCAGGCCCGGGACGGCGTCCCGATCTACGGGAGCGGCGGCTTTACCAGCTATGACGAGCACCAGACCCGGGAGCAGCTGTCCGGCTGGGTCGACAAGGACCGCATTCCGCGGGTGAAGATCAAGATCGGCGAGAGCTGGGGCACCCGCGAGCAGCGGGACCTGGATCGGGTGGCCCTGGCCCGCGAGGTCATCGGGCCGGACGCCGAGCTGTATGTGGACGCCAACGGCGGTTACACGGCCGGGCAGGCGGTGCGGATCGGCCAGCGGCTGGCCGAGCAGGGGGTGACCTGGTTCGAGGAGCCCGTTTCCTCGCAGGACCTGGCCGGGCTGGCCGCAGTGCGGCGCCAGGTGCTGCCCGACGTGGCGGCCGGGGAGTACAGCTGGTCGCTGGCCGATTCGGCCCGGCTCATCGACGCCGGGGCGGTGGACTGCCTGCAGCTTGACGTGACCCGTTGCGGCGGCATCACCGAGTTCCTGCGCGGTTCGGCCCTGGCGGCAGCTAACAACCTGCAGGTCTCCGGGCACTGTGCGCCCAACCTGCATGCGCGGGTCGGCGTCGCGGTGCCGAACCTGCGGCATGTCGAGTACTTCCATGACCACCAGCGGATCGAGGGGATGCTCTTCGACGGCGCCCTGGACCCGGCGGGCGGAATCCTGACCCCCGACCCGGACGAGCCAGGCCTCGGCCTGACCCTGCGGGAAAGCGATGCCGAACGCTACCGCCAGGGCTGGCTGTAAATCGAGGCGGAGAAGCCGGCCGCGGCGAAGCCCGCTTCGGTGAGGGCGTCGGTGAGGGCGGCGCGGCGGCCGCCCTGGCTGACGGCGGCGAGCAGGAGCATGGACGTGGCGTGCAGGGTGTCGACCTGCCCGCCGACCGCGAACACCGCGGGCATCGGCGCGGCCGCGGTCAGCGCGGCCTGGACCAGGTGCCGCGTACCGAGGACTCGCGCCGCCCAGCGGGTCCGGCGTCCGGGCGGGCGGCCTGTGGCCAGGCGGATGACCGGGCCGGGGGCCAAAACCAGGGCCAGGCCGTAACCGGATCGGATCACCTGCAGCGCGTGTCCCGGGGCGGGCGCGCCGGGCCGGCGCCGGGCCGGGATGTTCACCGGCGGCCGAGCCGCCAGGCCAGGAAGGCTCCGGCCACGACGGCACCGGCCACGACCCCGGAGGACGCGCGGGCATGCTGCGCCAGCCATAGCTGCGGGCTGCGGTCGTGCGACTTCTCGTCGAAGATGCCGCGGGCGCCGTGGTCCGTCCCGTCGGTCCCGTCGACGGGCCGGAACAGGTCGTCCGGGCGCCCGGGCTCCACGGCTTGCGAGGTCTGCTGGGAGCCATAGCCGGTCCGGGCCAGGTACCGGTCCAGGACGGCCGGGGCCAGCCGGTTGGCCAGCAGCGTAGCCGCAGTGCTCGCCCCGACCCAGTACTCCTTCCGCTGGGGATGATCCGCCGCGTACAGCACCCCGCGGGCCGCGACCTCAGGCTGGTAGATCGGCGGAACTGGCTGAGGATGCCTGGGCAGCCGGGACCGTACCCAGGAGAACTGGGGGGTGTTGACGGCGGGCATCTGGACTACGGTCACGTGCACGCCAGACTTCTCGTGCCGCAGTTCGCAGCGCAGCGACGAGGTGAACCCGTTGATGCCATGCTTGGCCCCGCAGTAGGCCGACTGGAGCGGGATGCTGCGCTCGCCAAGCGCCGAACCAACCTGGACGATGGTGCCCCGGCCGCGGGGACGCATCTGGGCCAGGGCGGCCATCGTGCCGTGCACGAAGCCGAGGTAGCTCACCTCGGTCACCCGCCGGAACTCCGCCGCGGTGATCTGCTCGAAGGGCGCGAAGACCGAGGTGAACGCGACGTTCACCCACACGTCAATCGGCCCCAGTTCCTGCTCGAACTGCCGGGCGGCCGCAGCGACCTGGTCGTAGTCGGAAACATCGACGCTGATAGCCAGGGCCGTTCCGCCTGCCTCCTTGACGTCACGGGCCGCGCCATCGAGCCCCGCCTGGCCGCGCGCGATCAGGCCAACGCGGGCGCCCCGCGCCCCGAACAAGCGCGCGGTGGCGCGGCCGATGCCCGCGCTGGCGCCGGTGATGACCACGGTCTGGGTCTGCATGTGGATCCGCCTTCCTGACGGGCATTCCGGCTGCCCGGCCGGACCTGGGCTAAACGCGGTCCCGGCGTTTCGGCCGGGCTCGGCCGGACAGTTGAATCCTCATGACCGGATCGTTTCGCCCGCACGTGCTGCGCGAGTACGCGCTGATCGCCGACGGGGAGCGCGGGGCGCTGATCGGCCCCGACGGGGCCATCTCGTGGCTATGCGCGCCGCGCTGGGACAGCCCCTCGGTGTTCGGCGGGCTACTCGGCGGCCACGGCGCCTACGCGGTCACGCCGGCGGATCCTTGGCACGTCTGGGGCGGCTACTACGAGAGCGGCACCCTGATCTGGCGCAGCCGCTGGGTCGGCTCGTCGAGAACCGAGTGCCGGGAGGCGCTGGCCATGCCGGCCGACCCGCATCGCGTGGTGATCCTACGGCGGATCGAGGCGGTCGACGGACCGACCCGGGTCAACGTGACGCTTGACGTCCGGGCCGGATTCGGGCGCAGCCGGATGACCGGGCTGTCCCGGGCCGGCGGGTGCTGGACCGGCCGCAGCGGCGGTCTGGAGTTCCGCTGGTCTGGTGCGCGCCGGGCCAATCCCGGCGCCGACGGGATGACGCTGAGCGTGACCCTCCCCGAGGGCGGTCATCACGATCTCGTTCTTGAGCTCTCCGACCGGCCGCTGCAGGCCCCGCCGCCCGACCCGGACGAGGCCTGGCAGGCGACCGAGGCAACCTGGTCCAACGTGGTGCCGAGCTGCGACGACCTGATCGCCACCCGCGACGCCCGCCATGCCTACGCCGTGCTGCGCGGGCTGACCGCAGGCTCGGGCGCGATGGTCGCCGCCGCCACCACATCGCTTCCCGAGCGGCTGGAAGGGGGCCGTAACTACGACTATCGGTACGCCTGGATCCGCGACCAGTGCTACGCGGGCCTGGCCGTGGCCGCCCACGGCCCGCACCCGCTGCTCGACGGCACCATCCGGTTCCTCACCGAACGGATCCTGGCCGACGGCCCCGATCTCATGCCCGCCTACACCGTCGACGGCCGGCCCATTCCCGCCGAGCGCGCCGTTCGGCTGCGCGGCTATCCGGGCGGGACAGTCCGGGCCGGGAACCGCGTCACCAGCCAGTTCCAGCTGGACGGGCTGGGCGAGGCGCTGGAGCTGTTCGCCGCGGCTGCCCGCCTGGGCATCCTCGCGGAAGAGAACTGGCAGGCGGCGGCCGTCGCGGCCGACGCCATCGAGCAGCGCTGGTCCAAGCCCGACGCGGGCATCTGGGAGCTCCAGGACCAGCACTGGACCCATTCCCGCCTGGCCTGCGTGTCCGGCCTGCGCTCGCTGGCCGCCGCGGCCGACGGGCCGCCCGGCGGCCCCGGGCACCGGCAGGCGGCCCGGTGGAGCGCCCTGGCCGACACGCTGCTGGCCAGCCTGGGCGATGCGGTCCACCCGGCCGGGCGCTGGCAGCGCTCCCCGGACGACCCGCGGGTGGATGCCGCGCTACTGCTGCCGGTGATCCACGGCACGCTGCCCGCGGACGACCCGCGCAATCGCGCCACCGTCCACGCCGTCCTCGACGAGCTCACCGAGGACGGGTACGTCTACCGGTTCCGGCACGACGCCCGCCCGCTGCACAAGAGCGAGGGCGCGTTCTTGCTCTGCGGATTCTGGATGGCCCAGGTCGCGCAGGCCTGCGGGGACGCCGCCGAGGCGGCCCGGTGGTTCGAGCGCAACCGCGCGGCGTGCGGCCCGGCAGGCCTGTACACCGAGGAGTATGACGTGCACCAGCGCCAGTTGCGGGGCAACCTGCCCCAGGCCTTCGTGCACGCCGGGATGCTCGAGTGCGCCGCCCAGCTGTCTGCCGCGCCGGCCAGGCCGGGACAGCTGGGTTAGCTGTGACGGTACCGATCCAGGTTGTCTTCGTCGGGGCGTCAGGCCGAAACTGACGGCCTACCAGGTGGCCCACGCCCAGCATCGGCGCGGACGCCCGCAGTGGTGTCAGGAACGCGGAGCCACCCGTGACAAACTAAGCGCTAAGGGTGACGTGCTCTTGGCGGATGGTGGCCAGGCCGAACGTGCCGTTCTCCTCTGCGTACTCCTCGCCGCCGGGCCGGAAGAACCCCAGGTCGATCAGGCGGATCGCGGCCGCCAGGACCCTGTCCCTGGACAGCCCTTGGTCCGCCAGGTGACCGCAGATGACCTGGCGGATGCGCGGCAGGGACACCCCGCCCCCGGCCCGGCTCCGGTCATGAGGACCCTTTGACGCCGAACGAGCCTGGCTGTCTGCCCTGGTCAACGGGGTATCTCGCGTGAGGTTACGAGGAGCCAAGCCCGACATCGATGCGATCGGCTCCGAGATCCCGCAGGGAGTGCTCCCAGTTGTGCTGCGGCCAGTGGTAGCGGGCAGTGCCTTCGGCCGGCCGGTACTCGGCCGTGTAGAGGGTGCCGAAGCCCGCGCCGAATCCGGTCGCGTACAGCGGCGGCCGCAGGCAGGCCGCCACCACGCCGGGGACGTCCGTGCCCGCGCTGACCAGCTCGGTGAGCCGTTCGTATCGCTCGACGGTCCGGATGGCTGCGGCATACGGCGGCCATTCCACCGTGCCCTGATGGTTGGTGGTCACGGCGAGGCTGGTGACCTGGGCCGGGCGGTCCGGGGCCAGGTACACGGTGGCCCGCCGTCCGTCCCGGTCCAGCGCGGTGACGTTGTAGGACATGTGCACCGGGATGCGCCGCAGCGCGCGCATGGCTTCCTCGGCGGTCCCGCAGGTCTGAAGCACGTAGCGGATCACCAGGGGGATCCCGAAGCCCTCGCCGACCTGTGGCCGTCCGCCGAAGGTCAGCGAGACGGCCAGGCCCGCGTCGTTGATCCCGTCCAGCAGTCCCCACAGGCAGTCGAGCATGCCGAGCACCGGCCGCCCGCTGTACGCCGTCCGGGCCACCACCGCGTCGAACAGCCGGTAGTCCCAGTCGTAGTTGCGGACCAGCGCCGGGCCGCCGGGCAGCACCGCCGCCTGCGAACAGCCAGTCAGGAACGGCGGCGGGTTCCACAGGGTCAGCGCGGCCGCCGCCTCGGGTTCGTCGTCCAGCATGGCAGCCAGCCGCTGCCAGGTTGGGACGAGCTCAGGCATGTGTTCCTCGAGCCGCGCCCGGGCCTCCGCGGCCGTGGGGCGGGTGTTCGCGCCCTCGCGCCACCAGCGCCGGAAGGCAGGCCAGGTTGCCGTCAGCTGCTCGCCGATCTGGTCGCCGGGCTCGTCTTCTGCGAATGCCCGCAGGGTCAAGGGAATCTCCCTGGCCCCGGTCGCCTGGTCCGACGGGATCTCCGGCCACGGAGGCGCGGCCCAGTCCAGCGCGGCGATGTCCACCGCGGCGATGCGCTGTAGCCAGGAGCGCCAGTCCGACCAGTCAACGTCCGGGTCGGGCAGCCACCGTTCCCAGTCCGCCCGGCCCGGAGGCGTGGCCGCTGGATTCACGCTATCGTGGTCTGCCGTCACACCGTCCTCCGCTGAGGTGCCCTCTCAGGAGATGATGTCAGCCAGGCTCCGTCGCTGCCATCGTAGCCGTGGCTCGTGCCCAGCAGGCTGTCGGCGAGAGCTGCGAGCAGGTCACCCGGGCCGCGATAAATCTCGACTGCTCCGGCCGACGTGAGCTCGTCGCTGCTGACGCCGCCGCTCAGCAAGCCGTGTCAGCCCGCTGCGCGATGCTGGCCTGGCGGGGCCAGAACCGAAGCTCGGAGCAACGAGCAATGAAGTCGGCGGGGGAGTGCTCTTCCAGGTCGACGCAACCGTCGTCGGTCAGGCTGCCAAGTCCGGCGGCTTCGAACAGCAGGCTGGCGTCGCCGGTGTAGCCGATGAACTTGCAGTGGGCGTAGGCGTCGGCCACGAAGTCGCGGACGGCGGGCTGAGCGGCCAGCGCGGGCGCTCGGTGCTTGGAGGCGAACAGGATCACGGCGTCGTAGAGCACGGACGGGCCACCGTCGATCTTCTGGTCGGCCGGCGCATGATTGCCGTCGCTGTCGTCGATGCCGCCGACGGCGGGGGCGATGAGCTCAACGTTGACCTGAGCCTGCTCGGCCGCGGACTTCACCTCCTCGAGCTTGGCGGCGTCCACGCCGTCGGTGACCAGGATGCCGAGCTTGCGGCCGGCGAAGCTGTCCGGGCCGTTGGCCAGGATGCTCAGCGCCGCGGAGGCCGGCAGATCGCCGATCGGCTCCCGGGCAGGTGAGATCGCCGTTGGCAGCTCGGCCAGTCCCAGGCCCTCGGCCACCGCGCGGGCCAGGTCGTCGCCCACGTTCCGCAGCCCGGCCACCATCCTGGCCCGGATCACTTCCTGGTCGCACTTGCTCAGCTCAAACACGAACGCGTCGATGATGTGCCGCTGCTCCACCTCGTTCTGGCTGACGAAGAACTGCCGCGCCTGGCTGTAGTGGTCGGCGAAGCTCTCGGGCCGGAGCCTGCGCTTGGGCCCGGCCTGATCGCCCCGGCCATCGGGGTAGGTGCGGAACCCGGCCACCGGGTCCTCCCGCGGCCCGGGCGGATCCCAGGAGTTGGGCTCGTAATTGACCCGGCCCTGCGGGTTCATCATGGCCATGTGCCCGTCCTGCTGGAAGTGCGCGATCGGGCACTTGGGCGCGTTGACGGGCAGGTGCGTGAAGTTCGGGCTGCCCAGCCGCTTGAGCTGGGTATCCAGGTAGGAGAAGTTCCGGCCCTGCAGCAGCGGGTCGTTGGTGAAGTCGATGCCGGGGATGATGTTCTGGGTGCAGAAAGCCACCTGCTCGGTCTCGGCGAAGAAGTTCCCGGGCATCCGGTCGAGCACGAGGCGGCCGACCCGGCGGACCGGGACCTCCTCTTCGGGGATGATCTTGGTGGGGTCCAGCACGTCGAAGGCGAACCGGTCGGCGAAGTCGTCGTCGAACAGCTGCAGCCCGAGCTCCCACTCGGGGAAGTCGCCCTGGGTGATGGCGTCCCACAGGTCCCGGCGGTGGAAGTCGGGGTCGGCGCCGCTGATTTTCAGTGCCTCGTTCCACACCACCGACTGCAGGCCCAGCTTCGGCTTCCAGTGGAACTTCACGAACGTGGACCGGCCCTCGGCGTTGACCAGCCGGAAGGTGTGCACGCCGAAGCCCTCCATGAACCGGAACGACCGCGGGATGGCCCGGTCCGACATGACCCACATCAGCATGTGGGCCGACTCGGGCAGCAGCGACACGAAGTCCCAGAAGTTGTCGTGCGCCGACTGGGCCTGCGGGAAACCGCGATCGGGCTCCTGCTTGACCGCGTGGACGATGTCCGGGAACTTCATGGCGTCCTGGATGAAGAACACCGGGATGTTGTTGCCGACCAGGTCCCAGTTGCCCTCCCGGGTGTAGAACTTGGTGGCGAAGCCGCGCACGTCGCGGGCCAGATCGGAGGAACCCTTGCTCCCCGCCACCGTGGAGAACCTGACGAACACGGGCGTGCGCAGGCCGGCCTCGGAGAACGGGTCGGCCCGGGTGATCTCGGTCAGCGGCTCGTAGTTCTCGAAGTACCCGTGCGCCCCGTAGCCGCGGGCGTGCACCACCCGCTCGGGGATCCTCTCATGGTCGAAATGAAAGATCTTCTCGCGGAAGTGGAAGTCCTCGAGCGCGCCGGGCCCGCGTTCGCCGGCCCGCAGGGTGTTCTGGTCGTCCGAGACCACCGTGCCCTGCTGGGTAGTCAGCCGAGGCGCGTCCTCGGCCGCTACCTGGTGGGTCTCGCCGCCCTGGCCGCGCTCGACCCGCTGATCCCCGTACTCCACCGGCTGACGGCCGCGGTCGGCGTCGTTCCTGCTCGCCATGTACTCTCCTCTTGCCTGTCGAGGCCGCGGCGTAGCGGGATGCTGCCCGCGGAAGCCGCAGCCCTACCCCTCGCCATGGGAACGACACACGATCGGGCGGCTGAATATGCGGTGACGCCGGGTGGTTACGGGCGCTCGTTGTAGCGGGCCGCGGCGGCCCGGCCCAGGGTGGTGAGGCGGTCGAACGCCTTCCTGGTCGGGGTGGGGTTCAGTCCGTGACCTGGGACGGGCTGGTCGCCCTTAGCGGGCTGGCCGGCCGGGGCCGGGAGTGCCAGCCGCTGCACCTGGTGGAGCATCTCACTGGTTAGCCCGGGTGCGAGCCCGGCGATGCGGGAGACGAGCTGAGCGGCCGGGGTCAGGATGACCTCCGGCCTGCGCCGCCGTACCGCGCCGATGATCTGGCGGGCGGCTCGCTCGGCGTCCATCGAGACAAGCGGCAGGCTGGCGCCGAGAGCGAACCAGGTGAACTCCTTGTCGGCCTGGCCGGTGAAGCGCGCCTGCAGGTGAGAGCCGGTGCGCATCAGCCCGGGCACGACGGTGGTGACCGTCACAGGCCCGCGGCCGAGTTCGGCGCGCAGCCCCTCGGAGAAGCCGACGGCTGCGAACTTGGCGGTGCCGTAGGGCAGCAGGTGGGGAACGCTCAGCTTGCCGCCGATCGAAGCGATGGTGACGATCCGGCCATGCTCTTGGCGGCGCATCACCGGCAGCGCCGCCAGGGCCAGGCGCACCGGCGCAAGCGCCATCGTGTTCAGCGCGGCCTCATACAGGCCGACCTGACCGGCCTCCACCGGGCCGACCTGGATGATCCCGGCATTGCTGATGACGATGTCGAGCCGGCCGTAGCGCTCGAGCGCCGTGTCCACGAGCAGCCGGGCCGACGCTTCGTCGGTCACATCGCAGGCGACGGCCGTCACCTCCGCGCCCGCGGCACGCAGCTGGCCGGCCGCCCGTTCCAGTTCAGCAGCGTCGCGCGCGCAGATGACCAGCGGACAGCTGTGCCCGGCGAGCTCGCGGGCCAGCAGCAGGCCGAGTCCGCGGGACGCGCCGGTCACCACCGCGACCTCGCCGCGGATCTCGTCTTGGGCGCGGCGGCCGGTCAGGAGCAGCTTCATGAGGGCATTGACATGGCAAGGCAACCTGGACGTACAGGTCACGGACGTGCCTGACCCGCGGATCCAGGAGCCGAACGACGCGATCATCGCGGTCACCTCGACCGCCATCTGCGGCTCTGACCTGCATCTGTACGGGGTGCTCGGACCATACCTGGCGCCCGGCGACGTGCTAGGGCACGAGGCCATGGGCATCGTCACCGAGGTCGGCGCGGACATCACCGGCCTGGCGCCTGGCGACCGGGTGGTCATCCCGTTCAACATCTCCTGCGGGCACTGCTGGATGTGCAGCCGCGGACTGTACGCGCAGTGCGAGACCACCCAGGTCCGCGAGCACGGCAAGGGCGCGGCGCTGTTCGGCTACACGTCGCTGTACGGCTCGGTGCCGGGCGGGCAGGCGCAGTTCCTGCGGGTTCCCCAGGCCCAGTTCGGCCCGGTCAAGATCCCCCAGGACGGCCCGGACGAGCAATACCTGTTCCTGTCCGACGTGCTGCCCACCGCCTACCAGGCCGTTGCCTACGCCGACATCCCCAAGGACGGGACCCTGGCCGTGCTCGGCCTGGGTCCCATCGGGCAGTTCGCGGCCCGGATCGCCAGGCACCTCGGCGCCGGGCGGGTCATCGGCGTCGACCCGGTCCCGGAGCGCCGTGCCGCCGCGGCGCGGTTCGGGGTGGAGACCCTGAACCCGGACCAGGCAGCGGATACCTCGACCACGCTGATCGAGATGACCGCCGGCCGCGGCCCCGACGCCGTCATCGACGCGGTCGGCATGGAGGCGCACGGGCACCAGGAGGCGGTTGGCACCAAGCTGGCCGAGGTCGCGCAGCAGGCCACCGGGCTGCTACCGGACAGCCTGGCCCGGAAGATCACCGACGTCGCCGCGGTGGACCGGCTGGACGCACTGCACGTCGCGGTCAAGGCGGTCCGCCGTGGCGGGACGGTCTCGGTCAGCGGCGTCTACGGCGGCGAGGCCGACCCCATGCCGATGATGGAGATGTTCGACCGCGGGGTCCAGCTGCGTATGGGCCAGGCCCACGTCAAGCGCTGGATCGACGACCTGATGCCCATGGTCAACGACGCTAGCGACCCGCTCGGCGTGACCAGCTTCGCCACCCAACATCTGCCGCTGGAACAGGCTCCGCAGGGATACGAGATCTTCCGGAACAAGGACGAAGGCTGCATCAAGGTCGTACTCCAGCCATAGGCCGTCGGCGGGGTCAGCGCACCTGCAGTTCTCCGGTTTCGATCTGGCCGGCGCTACGCCGGATCCCGGTCCACATGTCCTACAACGTCACGGCCCTGGACCAGGAAGGCGCGCGGGCCACCGCGTACCTGGCACCCGACCGGCCTGCCCACATCACCAGCCTGCCCGTCGCCACCAACCATCAGGAGCAGGTGGAGTGGGCACCGTACGCCGCGGCGAGCCGCAGCGTCGAGCGCCGACAGCACCTGGAAAGGCAGCGAGGCGCCCTCGGCGCTCATGGCAGGTTAAAGGCAATCTTGACGCGAGTGCCACCGGGGCCGGACATGATACTCATCCGGTCCGCCACCTGGCGCACGAGCCACAACCCGTGCCCCGGAGCGCCGGACATCGAGCCGTCAGACTCTGGCTGAGCGGGCTGACTGCATGGGTCGTAGAGCCGGCCGGGTGCCAGAAGGGTCCGTTCGGACCTCGGCTATCTCTACCAGCGTGTCGTGCCTGCATACCGCCTGCATGTCTGACGAGCATCAGCATCGGGTGTGCCCGTGCATCCAGCCGGGCAGTCACGCAGCGCTAGGTTCGGGACAAGAATGCGGCGAGCCCGTTTCTTTCCTCGCTGGCAATAAACGCTTCCGGGACCGTCACGAGGATCTCGTCCGCGTGCGCCAGGCACACCCACGCCTTGTCGCCCAAGGAATCGGCGAGTTTCACCTCCGCGCTGCTCAAGCACGGGCCGCCTCGCCGGTCGCGTGCCTGGCACTGATGTCCCGTACCGCCGCGAGCCGACACCAGAGCCGCCGCCTCCCTCAGCAGGGAGAACCGTACCGTGGCCTCTTCGTCCGCGATGGGCGGCCGGGAGGCCGAGGGTTCCCGCTGGCCCAATAGCAGGGTGTTGCCGTCCGGGTCCAGCACCTTCACCTCGCCACCCAGCGCGTGCGGAGGGTGCCCGGTTTGAGTAACCTGCACACCCGCTGCGCCGAGGATCCTGACGACCGCGTCGATGTCGTCATAGAAGAAGTAGAACAGCAGCGGCAGTTGCGGGACGTCCAGCGGAGGCGTGGTCGACGTCAGCAAGACTGACAGCTCGCCGGAACGGTGTCCCAGTCGTGACTCGTTGACCGTCCGGACCAGCTGCTGGAGCACAGGATCGATGTCGTGCTTGGCCATGAGATGACTCCCTAGATTGAAACTGCGAACCGGCTCCCTGCCCCGTTGCCTGCCGGCAAATGCCTCCCGGCGCGCGAACCGGTAGCCGGGCCCAGGGTGGTGGATGGCCTAACGAGCCGGGTCGGGGCGCAGCGCCGCCGTCGGGCCCGCCGCGTCGCCGGAACCTCGGCGGTCAGCCAGGGTCCGCAGCAGGTTGCTGAAGCCGCGGGGCGCGCGCGCCACCCGGCGGCCCGAAGTCTCCACCGTAACGTCGCCAGCCTGCACGACCGGGCAGCCGGCCTCCGTCGCCGCGGCGATCAGGGCGTGGTCTTCGGCCGTGCGCAGCGGCCGGAACCCGCCGGCGGCCCGGTAGGCGGAGGCGCGGATGCCGAGATTCGCGCCGTGCACATGCGGGTGCGGCCCGGGGCCGGAAACGTAGCGTTCGGCGAATGCGATTGGCACGTGCGGCGGGTGACCGTCCCAGTCGGTGACGGTGACGGTGCCGAGGACGACATCCCAGCCCGCGTCCGCGTATTCGAGCTGGCGCCGCAGCCATCCCGCCGGCACCACGGTGTCGGCGTCCGTGGTAGCCAGCCAGACCGCGGACGGATCGGAGCCGGACGTCAGCCGCAGCAGTTCGGTCATCCCGGCGGCCCGCGCGGCGCCGACCCTGCGGGCCTGGATGCTGATCACCCGGGCTCCCCCAGCCCGGGCCACTGCGGCTGTCCGGTCGCCGCACCTGTCGGCGACCACCAGCAGATGTACGGGCATGTGCAGCGTGCTGGCAGCCCGCCGCAGGGCCTCCTCGTCGTGCGCCGGCACGACCACGCCGGCCGCCGCGATCGTAGCGGGCCGGCTGCTCATACTAGGCCCGTCGCCTGGGCTACCGATACCGGCGTCCCGTCGGTGCGGATGTAGGCCTCGGCGAGGAAATCGGGCTCGAAGTGATGGACGAGGCGCGCCAGCCCGGGATAGCCCGCGAGCACCTGGTGCACGTCGTCGCCGGATCGCGGGTAGTCGGCCACCGGATGCCGCCAGTGCACGGCGAGCAGCGTGCCCTCCGGCTCGAGGGCGGCAACCGCGTTCTTCAGCACCTGTTCGAGGTCATGATCCCCGAAGTAGTACAAGAACTCGGAGAACACGACGAGGTCGAAGCGGCCATCCGGCCAGCCGCGGGGCAGCTCGCGCTGCTCGACCCGGACCTGGGGCAGGTCCGCGGTGCGCCGGGTCGCGGCGCGGACGGCGGTGGCCGCCACATCGCACGACAGCAGCGCCTGGCAGCGGCCGGCGAGCAGCCGGGTGAGCACCCCGATGGAGCAGCCGGGTTCGAAGGCGCTCTGGTACCGGGCGGCCGGAAGCGACGCTAGGCTGAGCGCGTATTTGCGCTGCTCGTACCAGCGGTCCTCGAAGCCCCACGGGTCGGGCGCGGCCTGGTACAGGGCGTCGAAATAGGCCGGGGGCAGGGTCGCCGGACTTGTCATCGCAGCAGCACCTCCTGAGGTCGGGTGAAGTGCGCCACGATTCCGGGCGGAAGCACCGGTCCGGTGGCGCCCGGGCGGTCGGTCAGCTGACTGGCGAACGCCTGGATCGCATCGGCCTTCAGCACCGCGATATCGGCGGGCAGCGGTATCCGGCAGGCGCGCGGCCAGGGAACCCGGCGATCCGCGGGTTTCGCCCAGTGCCACATCCAGATCGGGTAGCTCAGCACCGGCCGGCCAGCCCGCCGGGCTGCCCGGCCCGCCGCCTCGTGATCGGCGTGAGCGTCCGCTTCCCAGGGCGCCAGGCACACCTCGAATCCGGCGCACAACTCGCGCAGCCGGGAGGCCAGCTCATCCTCACGGTCACCGAGTCCGGTGTCCGGTAGATGCAGCCGGATCACCTCGATGTGCTGGACTCCCAGAACGTGCCGGGCGGCGGCCGACTCCGCCGTCCTGACCCGGGCAATAGCCCCTGGATCGGCCCCGGGATGCGATGCCTCGCCATCGGTGACCGCGATCAGCCGCAGCCGGGCGCCCGCAGCGGCCAGCATGGCCATCGCCCCGCCCGCACCCAGGATCTCGTCATCGGGGTGAGCGGCCACGATCACCGCGCTCGGCCAGCCCAGCGGATCGGCGGCCGGAAGATGCCTCAGGCCGTCCCACGCCTCCCAGGCTTCCTCGGCGGTCCCGGGCCGGTCGACGCGGTTCAGCGCGGCCGGGCCTGCGCCCTGCTCTACCACTCTGGGCCGCTGCCAGCCACGAGCGTGCCGAGCTCGGCCAGGTCGCGTTCGGCGTGATGCTGCCGCAGGTACACGGTGAGGTCCGCGACCCGGCGGGAATGCGCCTCGTCATGGCTCAGCGGGCCGGCCCCGAGCGCGCGGCCCACCCGGTGCATGACCTCGGTGGCCGTGGCCTCGACCAGCGCGCGCAGCCGGAGGGCGCGCAGCCGGCCGCCGCCCTCCCGGTCCGCCGGGTCCGCGTCGATCCCGGCGGCCGCCACGTCCAGGGCCGACCGCGCGGTGTGCAGGGCGATGTCGACGGCGCCCAGATGCGCCAGCGCGTGCGGTCCCACGTCGCGCCCGGCCGCGGCGGCCAGCAGCGTCCGGCCGACCCCGCGGGCCCCGCCGTACCAGCACGCGGCCACCCCCGCGCCGCCATGCGCGAAGCCGGGACGGCCGGTATAGCGGCCGGGCTCGCCGACCGGCCGGCCCGAGATGTTGGTGAACTCGACGTCGAGCGTGTCGCTGGCGGCCATGCCCGTGGCTGGCCACGAACCGGGAACGGGAGCCAGATCGCGGGTACTGACCGCGAACAGCCGGTTCCCGTCCGGCGCCGCCGCGGTCACCAGCGCGTCGGTGCAGGACCGTGCCCCGGAACAGTACTGCTTGATGCCGTCCAGCCGCCAGCCGTGACCGGTCCCGGTGGCCATCAGCCCGGGACCGGGCGGCTGCGCGGCCCACACCCCCCAGCGGCTCCCGGCCGGCGGCGGGCCGGCGCCGAGCTCGGCCAGGATGGCGATGGCGTCGGTGTGCCCTTCGGCGAGCCGGGCCAGGGAGAGGTCTTCCTGTGCCAGGTCGGCCAGGACCGCCCAGCGCTCACGGGTCCGGCCGCTGCCCGGCAGCGGCAGGTCCAGCCGGCCCGACCGGACCGCGTGGGCAAAGGCCGCAGCGGTAGCGGCTCCCGGCCACGAACCGGCGCGTTCATCAGCATCGTCGAGCGTGCCGGTCGCAGTGAGCGTCCGCCCGGAACTGATCATGTCCACCCCCTCGGGAGTTGGCTTCGCTGCCCGCTGGCGGGCCGGGCAAACATCCGGTACCGCCCCGATGGCCGCTGGATCGGCAGGACGCGGTTTAGGCCCGCTAACCGCGGGCAGCCCGCAGCGCCATGCGCCTCATTTCTCGTCTTGAGCAGGAGTCCCGTCTTGACCGTCTGGTGACCGCGGGTCAGCGCGCGGCCCGGCTGGTCCGGCCGGGGAGGCTGCGCGACACGCTGCACGGCGTCTGGCTTGGTCACCCGTTGCACCCGATGCTCATCCAGGCCCCGGTCGGGGCCTGGCTGTCAGCGGCCATCCTGGACCTCACCCGCCGCAATGAGCAGACCTCCCGGCACCTGGCAGCCGCCGGCCTGATCGCGTCAGCGCCGGCCGCGATGGCGGGTGCGGCCGACTGGTCCGAGCAGCATGAGCAGCAGATGCGCGTCGGCATCGTCC
>Ga0335069_10007939_pt1 | contig 15244 bp, 13 predicted proteins | sample Lox_Sample_11_FD_206714 | JGI IMG/M metagenome (GOLD analysis project Ga0335069, IMG submission 206714) | Soil microbial communities from Loxahatchee National Wildlife Refuge, Florida, United States - Lox_Sample_1.1 | ecosystem: Environmental > Terrestrial > Soil > Wetlands | place: USA... | reverse complement strand
CAATCTTAACCGTTTTCGGCGACTTGAAAAGCAGGCACGCATCAGTGGACCTGAAGGAATCGAAAGGGATTGTTAAGCTCCACGAGCAGATCGTCGATGCCCTGGCGTCGAAGAAGCACTCAACTGCCGCGGCCTTTTTGAAGGAGGACCTTGCGGCCGCAGAAAGGATTTTGCGGGGTGCATAAGCGAATAGCCCCGACAATATAAAAGGGAGGCGCAGCATGGATGCACCGAATGTGACCGAGTTTTGCGATAAGCTCAAGTTCAACCGCTTCCACTGGGGTCTTGTTGTCCTTGGCGTACTGACCCTGCTCTTCGACGGCTACGACTCGCAGATCCTTGCATACGTGATGCCCAACGTCATCCGCGAGTGGCACCTCACTCCCGTTACAGCTGGCTCGATCGTATCTTACGGCCTCATAGGACTCATGATAGGCACAGCCGGCCTCGGCATGCTTGCCGACCGTATAGGCAGAAAGACGCCCCTGATCCTTGGGCTTCTCATGTTCTCCGTATTCAACGGTGGTCTCTACTGGGTGCATGACTTCAAGACCTTCTGTATCCTCCGGTTCCTCGCGGGCATCGGCATGGGTGGCGCACTGACGCTGAATATTACTTTGGCGTCTGAATTCGCCCCGGCGAGGATAAGGGCGCGGATGGTGGCGACCATGTTCACGGGCTTTATGATAGGACCCGCCGTCGCAGGGGTGATCTCTATGATCTTCATTCCTGCCTTCGGATGGCGCATTGTCCTTTTCTTCGCGCTTCTGCCTCTGTTATTCATCCCTTTCCTGTACTGGTTCCTTCCGGAGTCCGTCCGCTTCCTTGCCCAGAAAGGCCACTACGACAGGGCCAGGCAGGTCTTGAGAAGGATGGAGAAGGCGGCTAAGATTACGCCGATGGAATGGACTGAGAAAAGCTTTGCTCTTCCCGCGGTTGAACGGAAGGCGAGCGTCAAACAGCTCTTCGCCTCAAAACTTGCAGTCATGACCGTGCTCATTTGGCTCGTTTACTTCTTCAACCTGCTTGCCGTATACGGCCTTATCACATGGTTGCCCACGCTGCTCACCAAAGCTGGCGTCTCTCTCGTGAAAAGCTACGGTTACACGGTCATGGACCATTTTGGCGGATTTTTGGGGGCTATCCTGCTTGGCGTCATGCTCGACCGATTCGGCAGGAAATCGGGTCTTTTCTTCGCTTACATACTCGCGGCCGTGGTGTCCTGGCTCTTCGGCCAGGCCACCGGCAGCCCTATCGCACTCTATGTTCTGAGTTTTGCCACGGGTTTCTTCGTTATCGGGGGCCAGTCGGCCCAGCATGCAGTCACGGGAGAAGTCTACCCAACTTTTGTGAGATCCACCGGTGTTGGATGGGCACTTACCATGGGCAGGTTCGGCGCGGTTTGTGGCCCTCTGCTTGGAGGTCTTCTCCAATCTGCCGGCTTCTCCTTCAGCGAGTACTTTGCCTTCCTCGCGATCCCTCCGCTCGTCTGCGCAGTCCTTGTGCTCTTCTACAGGATTAACGTTAGGGGCCAAACCCTGGAGACGGTCGAAGCGGAGCTTACTGGAACGCGAGGGTAGAGGGCTATCGCGCGCGGTTATTCGGTGCGGTTTACCGGCCCAAGAACATGGTTTCAAGATTTGGCATGTTAGAGCAAGAATGCCAACTGAAGAGAACGAAGAGACGGGGCGAGTGATTTCTCGCCCTGTTTTTTCGTTATAGACCGGCGCTACACCTGGTTCAACCTCATCAATCGCGGAGAATTGCTCTTGACACGTATACGCTCAACATCATAATATTCTTACAAATCACAGCGTCTGTATTGACAGTTTTTTTGGATAGAAGATGAGTGAAAACGTATTGGGACCCGCCCATAAATGGCATTTTGATGAATTGAGCTTCTCGGGGGTTGATTTCTCCCAGGCAGAAGAAGTGCTGGCTTATGATGCCATGCATAAGAAATTCCGCGATTACGCCAAGGCAAGCGAGCAAATCATTCGCCGCCTATCTCTGAATTCCGAGAGCGTTGTTATTGATTTGGGGTGCGGTACGGGGGCCTTTACACTTCATGCAGCGAAGCACGTCCGGACTATTTATGCCGTCGATATATCAGTCGCAATGTTGGAGTATGCCAAAAGGCAGGCGGACGAATATGGATTAAGCAATATTGTTTGGTGTCACGGCGGATTGCTCACGTACGAACATGAATATGAACCGGCCGATGCCCTTGTATGTGTAGCGGTCCTCCACCACCTTCCCGATTTTTGGAAGCAAGCCGCGCTTAACAGATGCCATAAAATGATTAAGCCGGGGGGTAAACTCTTCCTATTTGACATCGTATTTCCTTCCGGCACACCTGATCTGGAACGCGAGATTGATGCCTTGATTGAGTCCGTCGAAACAATGGCTGATAAAAAATTGGGAGAAGAGGCGGTAATCCATATTAAAAAGGAATTCAGCACGTATGATTGGATAATGGAGGGGATAATCACAAGGAGTGGATTTCACATCGAAACCGCGGAGTATGATAAGGGCTTTCAAACCACCTACATCTGTTTAAAGAAATAACGAAATCCTGTGAGGCATCATCGTCGGCCTGCAGTTCGCACCCCATGTATTGTGCGCAACGCTGATCAGGTGTGGTTACCATCCAGTCCGAAATGATCGAGATCACCTGTAACAATTCAAAAGTCCCGCCCCCATTTTGATCGACGCTCCTCCGCCTTCAGTGTGGATGGGCATTTCCTGTGTTTTGCACTAATATTTCATCTAAACTTATTCGATTCTTGTGCAGGCTGGACATCGTACGATTTTTGCTGTAACATATGATCGAACATAAGTTCACTGATGGATCCCCAATCTATCATGATCGAAATCATGCGGATCTACTTATCCATACGTAATCGCAACGGACATTTATGAAAATCAGAAACTTGTCACTCTGGATCAAAATGGTTATCGGCGGCATGCTGGTCGTGATTATCGCATTCGTCATCGTCGGTTCCGCTAATTTCTATTATGTATCCAAATCGATGGAGTCCTTTGCAAGAGAAAGAGCCACGCTCATTGCAAAAAGTCTTGCCGATCATGTTGAGACAGACCTTGCAGGCAAATTGAAGGCTATCTCAATGCTTGCCGTCGATCCCCAGGTTGTCGCCGCAGCTTCGGCCGGAAATTACTACGGGGTAATGGAAGCCAAAATGAAGGCGATATTCCAAAGTTACGGAAGTTATCTCGAAGGTGCCTTCATCACCGATAAATCCGGTATTATTCGTATCGACACGGTGGATGTGAAACGACTCGGACTCGATCTCAGCGATAGGAGATATTTTCTGAATGCCAGGACAGGTAATCCAACCATAAGCGATGCCATGTTCTCCAGGGCTACGGGGGATCCGATCATCATGCTCAGTGCTCCCATCATGGCCAATCACCAATTTGTGGGGGTTATCGCTTGCGCGCTCAAGATAAATTATCTTCTGGATTCGATCGGTTCGGTTACTCTTGGAAAGACCGGATATTCTTTTATGATTGACCGCAACGGTATGACGATTGCGCATCCGCGTAAGGATTACATATTGACAAAGGATTCTCTCAGAGTCCCCGGCGTCGAAAACGTCGCCGCGCGTATGACTGCCCAAGAGACCGGAACAGCGGAATATTCATTTGAAGGCACGCCTAAGATGGCCGGATTCGCGCCCATTGAAATAACCGGCTGGAGTGTCGCAGTAACGCAGGATCGCAGTGAGTTTCTCGGACCGGCGCGGACCATTATTTCAAACATCCTGGTCTTTAGCCCCATCGCGCTGTTCATTGCTTTGATACTGGGGACGATGATCGCCCGCGAACTATCCCAGCCCATTCAGAACCTGAGCAGAGCAGCCAAGGGACTGGCAAGGGGGGAATGGCAGCAGTTGCCGGACACGGGCCGCAAGGATGAAATCGGTGAGGTTGTCAGATCATTCAACAGCATGTCCGAACAACTTCAGGAAACGTTCATGGCGCAGAAACGCGCCGAGGATGATTTGTTCAGGTTGAATCAGGAGTTGGAGCAACGGGTTTCACTGCGCACTGGCGAACTGACGTCCAAGACCACGGAGCTAGAAAAAGCCCTGTCCGAAGTCAAAAAATTAAGCGGCCTTCTTCCCATTTGTTCATCCTGCAAAAAGATTCGCGATGATAAAGGTTACTGGAATCAGATCGAATCATACATAAAGGATCATTCGGAAGCGGAATTCAGCCACGGGATTTGCCCCGACTGTACGAAGAAACTATACCCCGACATATTTGAGAAGATACATTCGGATGACAAGCCCTAGTCTTCCTCGTTAATCCCGGAACATTTCCATGGCATCGAGGACGTTGCCGGGCACTGATCGGCCGTCATAGTGCAAGATAAAGTTGTCCTCGGGCACTTCTTTCTCTTCCCACTGAAGCGCAATACCCTCTTTTTCAAATCGGTCCACATTCGTACGCTTGTAGCCGGTAAGGTGCGCCACATCTGCCGCGCTAAGGTGAACGGTCATGGCGCTCCCTTTGATCGGAACGGCTACGAGCTTCGCCATCATGGCGAGGTAGAAGGCCCTGGCCTTTACCATGTACCCGTAAGCAGGATGGTACTGGCCCGCAAGGATCTGTTCTTTTATGACCTCATTTTCTGTTAAGCCCATCTTCACTACAGGGATTTCACTCTTTTTGGCGTTGAGATAAATGAAGACTGACCTGTCAAGCGCGGCATCAAAAGAAATAGGCTTAAAACGCCCTTTCTTATACATTTCTCCCAGGCGCGTACCTTCAAAAACCACCAGCGGATAGATCCTGATATAGTGAGGTTTAAGCCCGGTCATGTTTTGTACGGTGAGCCTGATATCATCCATGGTTTCCCCGGGTAATCCTACCATGAACTGGAGGGCCACCCGAAAACCCTGTTTGACGAGCGTTTCTTAAGATGAAATCAAGTCTTGTGCGCTGTGCCGCCGGTTGAGCCTTGAGAGGACCTTGTCGTTAAAGGTAGGGATACCGAGCTCTATAACGGTGACGCGATTGGCTTTAAGTATTTCTAAGGTCTCATTCCGCATGGAAACAGGTTTTGTTGAAACCCTGAAATTAGCGATCCTCTCCCTGTACCCTTCGAAATGGGCAAAAAGACGCCGGAGTTGATCGGGCTCAATCCCGAAGATATTGCCGGCAAATAGACCCACTTCATACGGCCCCTGGTGAGCGTTGAGCGTTTTCCCTATGACGGTCCCGAGGTCCGTGTCCTTCACATCCGTGATTAATTGCTGGTTACAGTATGTGCACCGAGTATGGCAACCCAGGTGAGGGAGAAAAACGGGGACGATCATTTTGAGGTTAAACCTGCCTTACCTTCCTTAGTGATGACGGTCCATTTAAGGGTCTCCCGCCACATCTATCTTCCTACCGAATTCTTCATGATGTCGAGGGCATCCGTGTTCTCCGGATTGACTGACAGGGCGCGGCTTGCTGCATCAAGCGCCTTCAAGAAATCACCATTCTTGATTAAGGCTTTCGCAAGACCGACGTACGCATCGGAATTATCGGGATTCGCTTTAATCGCCTCAGTATATTCCTCTATGGCCTCGCGCACCTTCCCGCTTTTGAATAGCTCCATGGCGACGGCCACTAAAACCCGCGAAATATCTTCTCTGACCCTTTCCGCCTTGAGATCTGTGGACAGGACTTCCCTGACATAGCCCAAGGAGGCCCCGATATTACCCTGATTCGCCTCCGACAGGGCTGCTCCAAGCAGGGCATCCACGAGGATATCTACGCTTTGTTTTTTGAAGTCCTCCGGGGACAGACGATAGGCTGTGCGCAGGGGACCTAAGGCTTTTCCGTAATTGCGGAGGTTAAGGTAAGACCGCCCGAGATAGAGGTTGGCTTCGTAGAAATCGGGGTCCATGGATATGGCCCTTTCAAAATAGGGTATGGCTTGCTCAAACATACCCTGACTGAAGAGTGCCCGCCCGGTATCGAATTCACCCCGCGCCTGGCTCGTGATTAGCCCCGCACAGGAAGCGAGTGCGAGTACGACCACCATGGCGAAAGCGGCCACGCGCACGGTTTTGTTCGCTACCCTCTTCATTCCGGACTCCCTTCTGAGCGTAAAATCCCTTCGCGTGTTGACCGCGCAACCGGCGCGCATTTGATAGCCTTTTCCATCGCAACCGATCACTCTGCCTCATTATACCATGAATTCCTCCATCCGGCGGACTAAGGTTTTGCTCATGCGCGGGAAGCTTTTATGGTATATGAATGTATAAGGCTGAAGAAGCGCTGTGAAACTTACCATACTCGGAACAGGATCAGCAACCCCATCCCTTGAACGCGGCTCCTCATCGTATATCGTGACCGCCGATCGATCCACGGTACTTGTGGATATTGGGCCTGCCGTGGTGAAAAGGCTTATAGAATATGGGTTTTCCATTGAGGACATAGACGTTATTGCCCTTACCCATTTCCATGTCGATCATACAGCCGACCTCGCGAGCTTTCTTTTTGCCTGCAATTATGGCGTCCCGCCAAGAGAAAAGCCGCTTCTTATCGTCGGAGGCAAGGGCATCCATAAATTTTATCGCGGCCTTAAGGGCGTCTATCCATGGATTCAACCAAAATCGTATGGGCTCACCGTGCGTAGCCTGCCCCGCAGTAGCATCAGAGTAGGTGGTCTGACTATGAAGACCGCTCACGTTACCCACAACCCTGAGAGCACAGCTTTTCGGCTGGAAGCGGGGGCATCCCTGGTATTTTCCGGGGACACGGACTACTCCAAGAACCTTGCGCGGCTTGCCTCAACTGCGGACCTTCTCGTGGTCGACTGTTCCTGTCCGGAGCGGAAGATCAAGGGGCATCTCAATCTTGCCCTGCTTGATAGGCTTGTGAGAGAGGCGAAGCCAAAAAGGGTCATCCTTTCACACCTCTATCCGGATTGGGAGGATTTTCGAGGCGTGCTCCATCCGCCTTATCTTCTGGGGGAAGATGGCCTTGAAGTGGAATTCTGACGCCACGTTACCTGCATCCTTACGGCTTAATCGGCGCACTCATCCATAGAGAGGTCTGTTGAGCTTCTTGCTTACGATCTTCAGGAATTCAAACCAGATTGTGCTTAATACCCCGGCGGCAAGGCAGATGAGAAGGTCAAGGGGGTGGAGCGTGGGAAAACGGAAGAGGCTGCGGAGAAAAGGCACATAGAGCACGAGCCCGAGAAAGATAATTCCCCCGGACACCACAAGCCACACAGCGGCGTGAGACGAGCGGAGCGTGGAAAAGACCGTCCGTGACCAGGAGAGATTGGTAAGGATGAGACAGAGGTTTGCCACAATGAGCGTGCTGAAAGAAAGAGCCCGCGCATCCTGTTCTCCCTGGCCCCGTGACAGGGCGATGACGAAGACTGCCATGACGATTGCAAGTACGCTCAAACCCTGGAGAAGGCTAAGGCCGATAATCTTTTTGCCGAAGAGTGATTCCCTTGAACGCCTGGGGGGCCTTAACATGAGGTCCTTTTCGGCCCTTTGGGATTCAAAGACCACGGAACAGGCCGGGTCGATGATGAGTTCGAGAAAGACAATGTGCACCGGTAGGAAGATGAGCGGCCATCCGAATAGAAGCGGCAAGAGCGACATGCCGGCTATGGGCACGTGCACGGCGAAGATATAGGCCATTGCCTTTTTGAGGTTATCGAAGATTCTCCGGCCCATCTTGATGGCCTCTACGATAGAAGAAAAATCATCGTCGAGGAGCACGAGAGAAGATGCCTCGCGAGCCACGTCTGTGCCCCGGCCACCCATGGCGATTCCGATATGCGCCGCTTTCAGCGCGGGCGCGTCGTTGACCCCGTCGCCGGTCATAGCCACAACCTCGCCGTTTTCCTTGAAGGCATTGACGAGTCTCAGCTTTTGTTCCGGTATGACCCGGGAGAAAACCGACGTTTCCTGAATCTTTCTGCGGAGATTCTCATCATCCATGGCGTCGAGCTCAACGCCCGTCATCACGCTGTGAGCTGGGTTGAGGCCGATCTGCTGTGCTATGTTGAGCGCAGTACCGGGATAGTCGCCCGTGATCATAACGACCTTGATACCCGCATTGTGGCATTCCGCAATCGCCTCTGAGACGCCTTCACGGACCGGGTCCATAAGCCCCACGAGGCCCAGAAAATCGAAGGTGAAATCGTGTTGCTCATGAGGCAAATTTCGTTCGGTGAAAGACGCCCGTGCCACGGCGATGGTTCGTAAACCCTGATCCGCTATAGCGCCTACATGTGTTGACAATTCCCTTTTTTTGGATGCGTCGAGATGGCAGAGGTCTATGATCGCTTCCGGCGCGCCCTTGGCCGCTATGATGTAGTCCTTTCCGTCGGGTGACTTCCATACGTGCGACAGGGCAAAAAGCTCCCGTGAAAGGGGGTATTCGCGGACGAGCATCCAGTTATCATGGAGATGTTCTGTATCGGAGAGGGTATATTCGGCAAGCCTCTTCAAGGCCTTTTCCATGGGGTCGAAAGGATCCTTCTGGCTCGCAAGAATCGCATATTCCACGAGTTCATGAAACCGCTCAGGCAGAGAGTTCTTCTGCATGCTCTTTGTATCGTAGTATTGCCCGTCAACGAAGAATTTGCTCACGGACATGCGGTTAAGCGTGATGGTGCCCGTCTTGTCCGTGCAGAGCACCGTGGCCGATCCCAGGGTTTCGACCGCAGCAACATGGCGTGTCAGCACCCGGTTACGGGAAATGCGCCACGCCCCGAGGGCAAGAAATATGGTGAGGACCATGGGGAATTCCTCGGGAAGCATGGCCATGGCGAGGGTAATGCCGGCCAAGAATCCCGCGAGCAGGTTCCCCCGTGTCAACCAGTAGAGGAGAATGACGAGCACGCAGAGTCCGACCCCGATAAGCGCGATAGTGCGTACAAGCCTTCCCGTTTCTTGCTGCGTAAGCGTCTTTTCTGTTTCCACGGTCTCAAGCGTCTTTCCGATTTTCCCGATCTGTGTGGCTATCCCCGTTGAGCGAACACTCGCGATGCCCTGGCCCCTCACCACGAGGGATCCGGAATAGACGAAAGGCATGTTATCACCCCCCGGACGCCCCATTTCGAGATCCGCATCGGTGCATTCCATTTTGGTGACCGAGATAGATTCGCCCGTGAGCAGGGATTCATCCACGGAGAAATTTGTGCAGGAAAGAAGGACCGCATCAGCAGGCACACGGTCTCCCTCATTCAAGACAACAATATCTCCGCGCACCACCTCCCTTCCGGCGATGCGTCTCTGCTCTCCATCACGAATCACGAGTGCTCTGGGACTCGAAAGGTCTCGCAATGCCTCGAGGGCCCGTTCTGTTTTTCGCTCCTGGGAGAAGGTGAGACCGATGACAACCATGACAAAGGCGAGAAGCATCGAGGCCTCCCGGATATCTCCCAAGACCAGGTAGATAATGCCGCAGGCCACGAGCAAAAGAAACATGGGCTCGCGGATCACCTCGATAATGATGGCAAGGGTCGAACGGCTCTTTGTGGCAGGAATCTCATTGTAGCCGTCCGCGTTAAGCCTCTTTTCTGCCTCCGCTTCGGTGAGCCCCGTGATGGTTTGGATATCGAACGCTTGAGCCACTCATACCTCTTAACGATGTGCGTAGGTTTATTCGACTAAGAGTAAACCATCGGCGGGATCATTTCAATGATGAAAAACGTCTTCGCTTCGTATACAATCATGGTATATGGACACGGTTATACGGGCATCTGTGGGTCCTTATACGATTACCTGTCGCCACGAAATCTTGCTTGACGGCGAGGCCCTCGTGGCTAAGTTATTGAACCCCCACTCGCTCATGAAAAAGGGAAGAGGAGAAATCAGGGTGCTCTCTCTCGGAGAGGGTCTCGTTGCGTGCAGAAAATACATCCATGGCGGCCTGCTCAGAGCCCTGACAGGGGATGCATTCCTGAGCGAGAAAAGGGCAGCATCAGAACTGGAGGTCATGACGCACCTTGAAAATCATGGCTTTCCGACGGTCAAGCCCTATGGATACATTACAAAAAGAAGGCTCTTTGCCAAAGACCTCTATCTCCTCACCGTATTTGAGGAAGATGCCGTGGATCTGGTGGAGTTCATGAATACATCGAATAGAAGAACAAGGATGAGGGTCATACGGGACCTGGCGCACATTATCTTCAATATGTGCCGACTCGGCGTCTATCATCCTGATCTGCATCTCAAGAATGCCCTTGTTACAAAAGGGCGCGGACTCCGATTACTCGATTTTGACAGGGCCTACCGGAAAGCCGTCACCAAGTGCGATATAAAGCGGATGTTCTGGAGGCTCAACAGGTTTGCAGAAAAGAGGGAGCGGGCGGGAGACCTCGTGGTAACACTTCAAGAAAAGGTATTGTTCCTTAAGGTCTTCGAGCGGCTCTCCGGCTATTCTCTGATACAAGAAATGCAGAAACAATTAGGCCTGAGGCACCTTATGTATCGGCTGGGATGGTGGATGGAAAACACACTCTACGGCAAGAAACGCGAAAGCCGAAACTCACCCCAATCATAGCGCCTCGCGCGTCAAATCGGGCCGTGTTAGACCTATGAGACGAGCCGTTTATCGAGGACGCGGTACTGGAGGGCCTCTGCCACGTGCGGCTCTTCAATGTGCTCCAACCCTTCGATGTCTGCTATGGTGCGGGCCACCTTCAGTATTCTATGATAGGCCCTGGGCGAGAGGCCGAACTTTTCGATGGCCTTTTCAAGAAGATTGTGAGCGTCCTCTCCGAGCCCGCAGTGTTTCTTTATGATCCGTGTAGGCATCTGGCTGTTGGCATATATTTTTTTGCCTTTGAACCGCTCAGCCTGGATTCTTCTTGCATTCACGACCCTTTCCCTGATAAGGACCGATGACTCCTCTTCCCTGTCGAGTGAGAGCTCACGGATCGTGACCGGCGGCACCTCGATGTGGATATCCATTCTGTCAAGGAGCGGCCCCGAAATGCGAGACCGGTATTTGTGAATCTGGGAGCCGCTACACGTGCAGGACCGTCGCGTATCCGCGAAGTATCCACAGGGGCAAGGGTTCATGGCAGCCACAAGCATGAAACGCGCCGGGAACGTAATAGCGTGATTAACCCGGGAGATCATTACATCTCCGTCCTCGAGCGGCTGTCTCAACGAATCGAGTGCATTGCGTTTAAATTCGGGGAACTCATCGAGTATCAAGTTTAATCAAAAGGCTAGTCCTATCTATTGCGGTTATGAGATTGCTAATCTTGGTCAGATCAGCTTCAAAGTCAAATTCAACCACGGGGGGCTTGTCCGGTTGAGGACCTTCAAGGATAGCTACTTTCCCCGCTTCTTCTGGTATGTCATCGGGGTTCTCTCTGTAGTACTTAACAATAATCTTCCCTCCGGTTTCTGGGCTGATTACCGCCTCAACTATCCTCTTCTTGTCTCGAAAACTTAGAGTCCCAATAAACTCCTCGATCTTCGACCTTATTTTGAAATGAGAGCGGATTTTCTTGGCCTTGCTGCTTCCCGTAAAAGCTTTTTTGAACTCCTCCAAGTACTCATACTTGTGCTGGACAATATCGTGTTCTCTCTCAACCTTTTGTAGCTCCCGGCTCACCGTATTAATCACCTGCCGTTGTTCCTCAAGTTTGTGCTGTACAATTTCTCGGCCAACATCATATTTTGCTTCATCAAGCAACCTTTCGTAAGCCTTTTCTTCCTGTCTCTTCTTCATCGAAGGCTGCTCTTTGCTGCGTTTGATATCCTCGATGTCCTGCTCCCTAAGCCAGCCCTTCAGGTACAATTCCGGATTGCTCAAGAATTCGATAACCTCATATAGTACGGTGGCATCAAGCTGTCCCGCATCCGTTCTGAATATGCATTTCTCACGCTTGAACTCTGCCAATTCTTTCTTAGTCGCGAAATTCCAGTAGCAATGGTAGTCGAAGTGAGTGTCTCGACCGGGCGTAAAGTGCCTTTTCATTCGCGCACCACATTCTCCACAAAAGAGGAGATTGTTATCGAGCAGGAAGTGATTCTCCATTTCTGTCGATCTTCTTTTTGGTCTGTTCACCTTGGACTTCATTAGGTTCTGAACTTCATCAAAGCGCTCCTTAGTGATAAAAGCTGGAAACTCAATTGTTATCGCGTGTTGGGGATCCTTTTTTTCTTTTCCTGCCATGAAGTACTGTTTGCCTGTCTTTTTCGAGTTCCTTCGGATAAATTTCTGTTTGTTATAGATAACTTTCCCGGTGTAGGCCTCGTTTTTGAGTATATCGGCTATGGTAACATGATTCCAACCTCTACTCTTTTTTCTTGGTGGAGCAATGGACTCCGAGTTGAGTTGAAGGGCCACATCTTTAAGGCTCATCCGTCGATCAAGGTACATCGAGACAATTAGGTCATATACTTTTCTTCGCTGTTCATCAATACAGACTTTCTTAGCTACTTTGTCCCAATAATAACCAAATGGTACAGAACCCATAATAGCTTTGCCTTGTGCCCACGACGATTTACGTCCCGCATCTGTCCTTTTCCGTATCATCGCGCTTTCAAACTCGGCAAAACCCGCAAGGGTAGGTAATAATAATTTCGCTGTCATACTGTTTGTGTTTAGTTCCGGCTGTTGTATACACACCACGTCTATGGCATTGTCTTCGAGAAGACTATGATAAATGTTCAAAACGTCTCTTGTGTTTCTTCCAAGCCTGTCCAGACTGGTAAACATGACGACATCGAATTCCCTTCGTTTGGCTCCGTCAAAAAGATTCCGAAGCCCAGGCCGATCATCGTTTCGACCAGTGAATCCCTCGTCTTTGAAGAAGGCAACCAGCTGCCAACCTCTTTTCACACATTCCCGTTCTACTATAGTTCTTTGATCCTCCAAGCTAGTACCTTCACGCGCCTGTATCGTTGTGCTTACTCTCGTGTATCCTGCCACGCGCACGAGAGCTGGGGTTGGCGTTGATTCTCTTGAATCTAAATCCATCCCTTAGACCTCCACTTGAGCATTAATCTACCTCTCATAATCATACCGTACCTTCAAAGATTTGTCGGACTTTTTTGCACTGATTTCGCGTTTTCTTCAAGGGTGAACCATGGGTTCTTTGTCGATCTTTTTCTTTATAATCCAGTTACACAGGGTAGTCGGCGTTACCTTATACCTCTTTGCAATAAATACCTGTGTCGAGCCGTTCTTCAAGAGAGCTTCAATCTCCGGTCTGTATTGGTCGAGCCTCGATTTCCCCGGTCCCTTTGGCCTACCCAGCTTCACGCCTGCGGCTTTCCTCGCTCTGAGGGCTTCTTTGGTCCTTGAGGAGATAAGGTCACGCTCGATCTCCGCTGCCATGGCAAATACCATCCCAACTATCTTTGATTCAATGGTACCGTTTAACGTCCAGTTGCCTTTTACCGCATACACGTTGATCCCTTTATCCTTGGCTATGGAGAGGATTTCCATGATCTCCAGCATGGATCGCCCGAGACGGGATAATTCACTGACGAGTAGATTGTCGTTCCTTTGCAGTTGATCCAGGATTTCCTTAATCCTTCTTTCTCTCCATGGTATCTTTCCACTGATCTTTTCTTCGATGAACTCCACTTTTCCCAAGTCCTTATTGTTGGCAAACAAGAGGATATCCGCCTTGTTTTTTTCCCAGTCTTGCCCATCTGTACTAACACGCAAATATGCAATGGATTTTTGTTTTTGTTTCTGTCCGGTTAGCTTGGGCTTCTTGCGGGGTGCGGTGAATTCGCGCTCGGTTTCGTGTATATTTTCTACATCTTTTCTATTACTAATCTTTTTCATTTCTTACACACCTCAACATATTTGACAAAAACATCTAAACACAACTTATATTATAACATACGTTCCATTAAATACAACATATTTGCCTAATATAGTCTTATGGGTTTAAACGAACGTTTTGGTTATAATGGTAAAGGCAGGGTAGCTTCGCAGGCGTATTCAGAGACAACCCAAACGATGCTCTTCATAGTAATATAATATCGTAACTCAACGATATTACGGCCATTTAGATATTGGTTACAGGTAAAAAGGATATAAATCGGAAGGGGGTTAAGGTACTACTCAAGATCAGAGACAACAAAACGGAAATCGTAAGCCCCGGCTCATTAGTAAAACTCTTTCGCAAAATCCTCAGATCAGAACATATAACCGACCGCGATAAAGAACATTGTTGGATAGTCGGCCTCACAACACGAAACACTGTCAAATACATCGAGATGGTTTCTCTTGGAACCTTAGGAGCGTCCCTGGTAAATCCAAGAGAGGTTTTCCGGCTCGCTATTATGCAGGCAGTTGCAAACATCATTATGGTGCATAATCATCCCTCTGGACACCCTGAACCATCCGAGGAAGACGTGAGCATAACACATCGTATCGCCGAAGCTGGAAAGATCATAGGCATTGAAGTTCTCGACCACATTATTATCGGATCAAGGATGTATAAGAGTTTCCGTGAAAATGGGCTAATGTAAGAGAGATGGATTATCCGAGTAAGGAGTCGACTGTTTTGTCTATTCTTGATAAAAATGTGCGAAACGTTTGTTTCCTTGACCCATTAACCTTCTCACCAGAATCTCCATGCGCTATCCGGCATTCCCTGCCACATTCAGCGAGAGTCTGATGCGCGGGATCGTCGGGATCAAAACGTGGCATCGCGGCGAGTATAGTAGGAAAGCGATGGAAGGCTCTTATTCCACCTGAAGGATTAGATCGCAGATTCTGGAGCTTTTCAGTCACGGGCCGGGAGTTCAAGGCGGCGCACAAATAGTCTCCTTCATCAGCACTTTGGGGATAGTAATAATAGGTTTCATGGTTGGCAATGAATCCATTTCCGTCATGACTTCGAGCTTTGGCATCGGAAGTATATAGAGCAGCGCTCTGCTTGGAGCCGATAACGCTACAAAGCACCACCATCTCTTTCTTTGGTTCTTGTGCCAGAAGTGCCTGGTTTGAAGCGAGGCCCTCAGTAAGAGAGCTCTTGTTTGGAAAGAGAGGTTTCCACGCTTGCTCCACCCCTCTTAGCCACTGTGCCGCATACAGCTTACGACTCTTTAGTAGTTCATCGGTTTGCAGAATACGGATACCATCTTTATGGTCCGTGAGAGGCAGGAAAACCAATTGACTTCTCTTAACCATAAATGGCAGGAGCGCTTTGGCACGAACCGTCTCGAAGAGAAATTCCTTCTCAATTCTTCCACGCCACTTAAACTGC
>Ga0335069_10007938_pt1 | contig 15244 bp, 14 predicted proteins | sample Lox_Sample_11_FD_206714 | JGI IMG/M metagenome (GOLD analysis project Ga0335069, IMG submission 206714) | Soil microbial communities from Loxahatchee National Wildlife Refuge, Florida, United States - Lox_Sample_1.1 | ecosystem: Environmental > Terrestrial > Soil > Wetlands | place: USA... | reverse complement strand
AGAACATGATCGCCGAGGAAACCTCGGTCGCGGCCTGAGGGCCCCTCAGCGCATCCAGGGCTCGGCCTCGAGCTCGCGCGCTTCCTGGTTGCGATGCTGCGCCTTGAGCGCGTCGGCGAGCGCCCGCCCGGCGCGGGCGCGCGCGCCCGGGTCGCCGCTCGCCATCGCGAGCGCCTTGCGCGCACAGCTCTCCGCCTGGTGCGCGTCGTTCTCGGCGAGCCTGAGGCGCGCGAGCTCGATCCACAGCAGCGGATTCTGCGGCTCGATGCGCAGCGCCCGGTCGAGCGTCGTCGAGGCGCCGGGCAGCTCGCCGCGCGCCACCTGCGCGTGCGCCTGGGTCACGAGCGACTGGGTGGCGGCGCCGAGGCGGTACTCGCGGGTCGGGGATGGCACGGAGGGCGGCAGCTCGGGTTGCGCCTCGCCGCCGGCCGCGAGCGGGGCCGAAGGACCGGCCCCGCCCGGCACGCTCTCCTGCCCCGGGGCCGGCGGCCGATAGGGCGGCGGCAGCCGGCAGCCGGCGAGCGCGAGCGCCGCGAGGCACGCGGCCAGGAAGCGGGTCAGCGCCCGCGGTTCTGCAACCATGACTTCACCCGGTCGATCAGCGAGTCGTTCGCGCCCGTCGCGCAGCCGGAGCGCGCCGCGAGCGCGAGGCCCTTCGGCACCGCGACCCGGACCGCATCGGGACTGCAGCCGGGGCTCGTCGCGAGCCCCGTCGAGAACTCGATCCAGCGTTCATCGACCTCCGGCGGCGGCGCGGGTTCCCAGGACGCGGGCCGCAGCGCCGCGATCGCGTCCGCCCAGATGGGCATCGCGCCGGCGGCGCCGGTGAGCCCGGTCGCGCGATTGTCGTCGTACCCGACCCAGACGACCGCGAGGTGGCTGCCGGTGAAGCCCGCGAACCAGCTGTCGCGCGTGTCCGAGGACGTGCCGGTCTTCGCCGGCGCCACGATGCCGCGTGGCAGGCGCGCGGTCGCGCCGCGGCCGGTGCCGCGCTCGGTCACCTGCGCCAGCATCTCGTCGAGCGCGTAGACGGCCGCCGGTGCCGCCGCGGCCTCGACCTCGACCTTGAAGCGCTTGAGTGCCTCGCCGCGCTCATCGAGCACCGCCCGCACCGCCCTGAGGCGCGAGCGAAAGCCGCCGTTGGCGAGCGCCGCGTAGATCTCGACGACCTCGAGCGGCGAGAGCTCGACGGAACCGAGCAGCAGCGAGGGGTTGAGCGGCGGGCGGCGCTCGAGGCCGAGCTTGACGAAGGTGTCGGCGATCCGCGGCAGCCCGACCTCGAGGCCGAGCCGCACCGTCGCGAGGTTCAGGGACTCCGCGAGCGCGCGCACCATCGGCACCTCGCCGTAGGTCTCGCGCGTGAAGTTCTGCGGCGCCCAGACGCTGCCGTCGGCGAGCTTGAGCTCGAGCGGCGCGTCCTCAAGGAGGCTCGCGGCGCTGTAGCGGCCGGTCTCGAGCGCGCTCAGGTAGACGACCGGCTTCACCAGCGAGCCGATCGGGCGGCGCGCGTCGAGGGCGCGGTTGAACCCCTCGCCGCCCGTGTCGCGGCCGCCGACCACCGCGAGCACGTCGCCGCTCTGCGGCGCCGCGACCACCACCGCGCCCTCGAGGTGCGCGTCGCGCTCGCGCGACTGCGCATCGAGGCGCTTCAGTCCCCTGGTCAGCGCGCGCTCGGCGGCGGCCTGCGCGCGCGGGTCGAGCGTCGTGTAGATCGCGAGGCCCGCCGCCTCGAGGTCGGCCTCGGCGTAGTCGCGCTTCAGGTGCCGGCGCACGAGGTCGAGGAACGCCGGCACGTAGCCGCCGGCGTGCGGCCGGAGCACGAGCGGCTCGGCGCTGGCGCGCTGCGCCTCGGCGCCGCTGATCAGGTGCGCGCCCGCGAGCTCCCCGAGCACGAGGTTGCGCCGCGCCCGCGCGCGGTCGGGGTGTCGCAGCGGGTCGTAGAACGACGGGCCCTTGACGATGCCGACGAGCAGCGCAAGCTCGGCGGCGTCGAGCTCGTCGACGGGCTTGCCGAAGTAGTACTGGCTGCCGAGCCCGAAGCCGTGCACGGCGCGCTCGCCGTCCTGGCCGAGGTACACCTCGTTGATGTAGGCGACCAGGATCTCGTCCTTGCTGAAATGCGCCTCGAGGCGCATCGCCATCAGCGCCTCGGTGAGCTTCCTGCCGAAGGTCTGCTCGTCGCTCAGGAAGTAGTTCTTGACGAGCTGCTGCGTCAGCGTGCTGCCGCCCTGGGTGATGTGCCCGGCCCGCAGGTTCGCCCACAGCGCGCGCAGGATGCTGCGCGGGTCGACGCCGTGGTGCTCGTCGAAGCGCCGATCCTCGATGGTCTTGATCGCGGAGCGCAGCAGCGGCGGCACGTCGCCGGGCGCGAGCACGATCCGGTCCTCGCCGTGCACCGGGAACACGCTGCCGACCAGCAGCGGATCGAGCCGAAACAGCGGCAGCTCCCGCCCGTCGCTGCCGGCGAGCCGGGTCACGGCCTCGGCGTTCGCGTGCACGCTGAGCCTCAGCGGCGCGCGCAGCTCGTCGACGAAGCGCACGCGGCGCGCGTGCAGCTCGAAGTCCGCGCCGCGGCGCCGGTAGAGGCCGGGCCCGGCGCCGGGGTCACCGGGCCGGTAGCGCAGGCGCCGCAGCTCCTCCTCGAGCTCGTCGGCGCTGACCGGGGCGCCCGCGTACAGCTCGAGCGGTTCGGCGTAGACCTTGGCCGGCACCGACCACAGCCGCCCGCGAAACTCGCGCGTCACGACGTGGTCGAGGTAGACGACCCAGCCGGCGAAGGCGCCGGCGAGGAGCAGCACGCTGCCGCCGAGCACGAGCCACAGACGTCGACGCATGCGGGCGCGGCTCATCGACTTCAGCCGAGGTCGCCGTAGAGCGCCTGCAGCGCCGCGATCGCCGCCGCGGCCGCGGTCTCGGTGCGCAGGATGCGCGGGCCGAGCCTGAGCGACCGGTAGCCGCACTGCGCCGCGGCCGCGAGCTCCTCCTCCGACAGCCCGCCCTCGGGCCCGATCAGGAGCTCGAGGCGCGCCGGCGGCGCCGCCAGTGCGCGCGGACCGAGGGCGGCGCTCGGCGCCAGCACGAGCTTGAGCTCGTCGCGGCCGCGCGCGGCGTCCAGGTGATCGAGGAGGCGGCGCGGCGCCTCGACCTCGGGCACGACCGCGCGGCCCGACTGCCCGGCGGCGGCGGCCGCGATGCCACGCCAGTGCTCGAGCCGCCGCGCCGCGTGCTCGGCGTCGAGCTTGACGACGCTGCGCGCGCACAGGAGCGGCACGATCCTCGCGACGCCGAGCTCGGTCGCCTTCTGCAGCGCATAGTCCATCCGCTCGCCGCGCGAGATCCCCTGCGCGAGCGTGATCGCGAGCGGCGACTCCGCGGCGCTCGCGATCGGCTCGCCGAGGAGCACCAGGACCTCGGCGTCGCGGACCGAGGTGATCGTCGCCGCGTGCTCGCGGCCGCGGCCGTCGAACACCGCGAGCGGCGCGCCGCGCGAGAGCCGCAGCACTCGCACGAGGTGCAGGCCCGTGTCGGGCGCGAGCTTCAGGGTCGCGCCGCTGGCGAGGGGCCCGGCGACATGGACCCGGGTCAGGCGCATCCGTCGGCTCGCAGCGCGCCGGCCGCCACCGGCGACCGGGGCCGGTGGCCGCGGTGAAGCGGCAAAGAGGGGTGGGTGGGTGGCATCGCGGTCGCCCCGAGTGTACCGAGGGCGCGGATTCCGCGCCGCCCGCCCGTGCCGTAAGCTGCCCGGATGGGGAACGCCGCGTCCGTCTCGGTCGACGTCGGCCGGGGGCTGATCGCCCCGGCGCGGCAGGTCCCGTCGCCGAACCAGGACACGCGCCCGCCCGGCGCCTCGATCGACCTCGTCGTCGTCCACGGCATCAGCCTGCCGCCCGGCGAGTACGGCGGGCCGTGGGTCGAGCGGCTGTTCCTGAACACGCTGCCGCCCGCGCACCACCCGTTCTTCGCGACGATCAGCGACCTCAGGGTCTCCGCACACCTCTTTATCAGGCGCGACGGCGAGCTCGTGCAGTTCGTGCCGTTTCATGCACGCGCCTGGCACGCCGGCGCCTCGAGCTGGCGCCACCGCGTCGCCTGCAACGACTTCTCGATCGGCATCGAGCTCGAGGGCGACGACGCCGTGCCCTACGAGAAAGTGCAGTACGAAGCGCTCGCCGCCGTCGTCGCCGCGCTGCGCCGCGCCTACCCGACGCTCGCACCCGACGCGATCACCGGCCACAGCGATATCGCGCCCGGGCGCAAGACCGACCCGGGGCCGGCGTTCGACTGGCCGCGGCTGCAGACGGCGCTGGCGCACGCCGGGGCCGGCGCATGAACTTCCTCGCGATCCTGATCGCGCTCGTCGCCGAGCGGATGTTCGCGCTGCGCCGCGAGGTGCGCGAGCCGCGCGCCCTCGTCGCCTACGTCCGCGGGGCGCTCAGGATGACCGCGCGCGACCCGTCGCTCGCGCTGCCGATCGCGGCAATCGCGGCGCTGCTGCCCGGGCTCGTCGTCGCGATCGCGATCGGGGTGCTCGGCGCGGTCGTGCACGGGCTCATCTACGTGCTCCTGGCCGCGCTCGTGCTCGTGTTCGCGCTCGGGCCGCGCGACCTGCGGCGCGAGGTCGCCGAATACCGGGCGGCGGCCGCGCGCGGCGACGCCGCCGCCGCGAAGCGCCTGGGCGATGAGATCCTCGAGGCGGACGCGAGCCAGCGCCAGGGGCCGATGCTGGGCTCGGTCGGCGAGGCGATCTTCGTGCAGGCCAACAACCGGCTGTTCGGCGTGCTGTTCTGGTTCGCGCTGGTCGGGCCCTTCGGGGCGCTCGCGTTCCGGGTCACCGACCTCATGCGCCGCGAGGCGATCCAGCGGGCGGGACGTGCCGACGCTCCGCCCTCGGCCGGGGCGGTCCGCGACGTCTGCCAGCGCCTGCACGGCGTCATCGCGTTCCTGCCGGCGCGGCTCGTGGCGCTCACCTACGGCGTCGCCGGCAGCTTCGAGGAATCCTTCGCCGGCTGGCGCAGCTACCTTGCCTCTGAGTCCGACCACTTCTTCGACGCCAACGACCGGCTGCTGGTGCACGCCGGCCGCGGCGCGCTCGGCGTCGGCTGGAGCCAGGCGCGCGACGAGCCCGAGCGGGCCCGGGCGGCGCTCGCGCTCGCCGACGCGGCCCTTTATGTCTGGCTCGTCGTGCTCGCGCTCCTGACCCTGGTCGAATGGATCGCCTGAGGACCGGCCGCAGGGTTTCCGGGGGAGGCGCCCGCGCCCGGCTGCCGGAGGGGGCGAAGATCGGGCGGAGTAGGGTACGATCGCGGGCGCAGCGGCTGCCGACCATGGATCGTCCGGGTGGCCCGCGTCGCAAAGTGCGGTATAGAAGAGCCCGCGCCAGACACGACCTATGACAGTGAAACTCCAAGAAGGGCAGTTCTTCCTGCTGCCGGTCGAGCGCGGGCAGTACGCGGTCGGCCTGATCGCGCGGGCACCGAAGCGGGGCGGCGTGCTGCTCGGCTACTTCTTCGGGCCGCGGCGCAATTCACCGCCCATGGACGCCTGGCTGAACGCCCTGCACCCGCAGCAGGCGGCGTTCGTTTGCCGGTTCAAGGACGCGGCGCTGTTTCGCGGCGAGTGGCGCCTGCTCTGCAACCTCGAGGGCTTCGAGCGCGCGAACTGGCCGATGCCCGCGTTCCACCGCTTCGACAGCTCGGTGACGCACGTGCCGGGCGGCTCGGCGGTCACCGACTGGCGCGTCGAGTACGCCGACGACAACCTGATCGTGCCGAAGAGCGAGACGCCGGCCGAGGCCTCTGACATGAAGCTCGGCGAGGACATCGCCTACGATGCGCAGCTGCTCGCCAAGGAAGTCGGCCAGCGCGTGAGCGAGGCGGACCCGACCGCCGACGACTCGACCTGGCGCTGAAGCGCCTCAGCGCTCGCGCCTCCACAGCTCCTCGCTGCCGCGCTCGTGGCGCGCGAGCACCCGTGCGAGCACGAACAGCAGGTCCGACACCCGGTTGAGGTAGCTCGTGAGCTCGGGCGCGACCGGCGCCTCGCGCGCCAGCGACCAGACGCGCCGTTCGGCGCGCCGCGCGATCGTGCGCGCAAGGTGGCACGCGGCCGCCGCCGGCCCGCCGCCCGGCAGGATGAACTCCTTGAGCGGCGGCAGCGCGCCGTTGAAGCCGTCGAGCGCCGTCTCGAGGCGCGTCACGTAGGCCTCGGTCACGACCCGGTGGCCCGGGATGCAGAGCTCGGCGCCGATGTCGAGCAGGTCGTGCTGCACCTCGGTCAGGCATGCAACGACCGCGGGCGGCAGGTCCGGCACCGCGAGCACCATGCCGACCGCGCAGTTTGCCTCGTCGACCGTCCCGAAGGCCTCGACCCGCACCGCGTCCTTGTCGGTACGGGTCCCGTCGCCGAGGCCCGTCGTGCCGTCGTCGCCGGTGCGCGTGTAGATGCGGCTGAGTCGGTTACCCATCGGGGCGCTCCGGCGCGCTCCAGGGCGCGCCCTATCGGAAATCGTACCGCAACGCGCCGTAGAGGCCGCGCCGCGGCGTGAAGTAGCCGTTGGCGAGCTCGTAGCGCTTGTCGAGGGCGTTCTCGAGCCGCGCCTGCAGCGACAGGCCCCGCGACAGCGTCGCCCGCCAGAAGAAGTTGACGAGCGTGTAGCCGCCGTCGTGCACCGGGTCGCCGAAGTTGTCGATGTCGGCCCTCGGTCCGCTCGTCAGCAGGTCGAGCCCCGCCTGCTGGATGCCGAGCTTGCGCGCGAGCGACAACGTCGCGCTCGCCTTCGCCCGGCGCAGGAGCGTCGAGCCGTCGGCGCGGTTGACCGGGTCCTGGCGGCTCGCGGCGGCGCGCGCCTGCCAGTCGTCGTCGCTGTATTCCCAGGCCGCCTCGAGGCCGCGGATCCGCGCCCGGTCGACGTTCTCGTTGACGCCGAAGAACGGGTCGTCGACGGTCGGCATCGCGACATACTGGATCAGGTTGTCGATGCGGTTCTCGAAGGCCGAGAGCACGATCCCCTGGTGCTCGTCGAGGCGCTGCCGGAACCCGAGCTCGAGGTTGCGGGCGCTCTCGGGCTTGAGCGAAGGGTTGCCCGCGAAGCCGTAGCGGTCGGTGCTGTCGGGGGCCCGGAACGCGGTTCCGAAGCCCGCGGTCAGCAGCGTCGCGGCGCCCGCCTCATAGCCGTACTCGGCATTCCAGGTCGCGTGCCCGCCGAAGGTCTCGTGGTGCGTGTAGCCGACGGCCGCGAGCAGCCGGTGCGGCCCGAACGTCGCGCGGTCCTCGACGTACCAGGTGTCCTCGGAGGTGTCGACGTCGAAGTTCGTGCCGAACACCGACGAGCGCGTGTTCTCGCGCGAGGCGAGGCCGCCGAAGGTCAGCTTCTGGGCCCCGAGGTCCGCGCTGTTCTGCCAGTCGAAGGTCGTGCGCCGCGTCGTCTCGTAGTCGGGCGACTGCGCCTGGCGGAGGTCGTCGACGAACTGCGACACGAGCAGGCGCGTGTGCAGCGCCTCCGAGAGCGCGCCGCCGACGTTCGCGGCGAGCGCCGAGTCGAGGTAGTTCTGGTCCTGGCCGATCGGGGTCGAGAACAAGTCGGAGTACTGCGTGTTGCCGCGCGCGCCCCAGACGCGCGCGCCGAGCTCGAGGCCGCCGAGCTGCGTGCGCGCCGCCGCCGACAGCGACACGTCGCGAAAGCCCCGGTCGGCGGGATCGCCGGCCTGCGTCGGGTAGCCCGCCGACTCGACCCAGTTGACCGCCGCCGACACCGAGCCCGCGCTCCCGGAGTCGTAGGCGGCGGCGCCGGCGTTGCGCGTGTCGTAGCGCCCGCCGCCGGCGACGACGTCGAAGCCCGAGCCCGCGGGCTGGCGCGTGATGATGTTGATGACGCCGCCGATCGCGTCGGTCCCGTACAGCGTCGAGCGCGGTCCCTTGACGATCTCGATGTGGTCGATGAACTCGGGCGCGATGTTCTGGATCGCGGGATTGCCGACGGTGCCCGGGTTGATGCGCACGCCGTCGATCAGCACGACGGTGTGGTTCGAGTTCGTGCCGCGGATGAACAGCGAGGTCTCCTGCCCGGGTCCGCCGCTCCTGACGACGTCGATGCCGGCGTTGAAGCGCAAGAGGTCGCCGACGTCGGCGCCCGGGGAGCGCTCGATCGTGTCGCGGTCGATGATCAGCACGGGCGCCAGCGCCTCGGACCTGGGCTCGGGCTCGCGGCTCGCGGTCACGACGACGGGCTCGAGCGTCGTCGCGGGCTCGGTGCCCGCGGCACCGGGCGGCGAGGCGAGGGACAGGGACAAAAGCGCAAGGGAATAGTGACGCATCGGCTCTCCTCCATGCTCGCCCGCATGGTCTGGTGGCGTTGCCGCCGCGGGCGGGGAGGGAGCGGGGGTTCCGGAGGAACCTCGGCTCGCGTGCGCCCACCGCGCTGCGGATCGAGTGCCAGGCCGGTCTCCGGACTCTCGAGCGGACCACCTCGGGGGTGGCCGGAGGCCCTCGCCTTCCCGCGTCGACCGGAGGACCGGTGACTGCAGTGGCTGCCGTGCTTGCGCGCGGCGGAGGGCTTCGCGACTCGATTACCGTTGCGGGGGCAGCGCCGGAATGGCCCTCGCGCGTGCGATGGGCGTCACCGGCTTCCCGTTTCACCCCGGACGCGCCTTGCGACGCGGCCGGGGACACCTGACGCGCGGCATCGTGAAGAGGCACTGCAGCGCTGTCAAGCGATTGACAGCCGGGGCAGGGGTTCGGATAAAGGCCCCATGGGACAGAGCCCTGAACTCGCCGCCGCGCTCGAGGCCGCCGAGGCGGCGGCGCGCGTGATCCGCGAGTGCTACGCGCGGCCGCTCGCGGTGAAGGTCAAGGCCGACGCCTCCCCGGTCACCGAGGCGGACGTGCGCGCCGAGCAGGCGATCCGCGCGGTGCTCGCGGCGCGCTTCCCGGACTACGGGTTCCACGGCGAGGAGACCGGGCGCGACGAGCGCGGGCCCGCGACCTGGCTCGTCGATCCGATTGACGGCACCAAGGCCTTCGTGCGCGAGTATCCGATGTTCTCGACGCAGATCGCGCTCATGAAGGGCGACGAGCTCGTGCTCGGCGTCTCCTCGGCGCCGCTCTACGGCGAGCTCGCCTGCGCCGAGCGCGGCGCCGGGGCGTACCTGAACGGCCGGCCCCTGCGGGTCAGCGAGGTCGCGACGCTCGAGGCGGCGGCGCTCTCGGCGGGGAACCTCAGGTCGCTCGCGCAGGGCGCGGGCTGGGCGCGCTACGGCGCGGTGGTCGCGCGCGTGAACCGGATCCGCGGCTACGGCGACTTCCTGCACTACCACCTGCTCGCGGCCGGCAAGATCGACGCGGTGATCGAGTCGGACGTGAACATCCTCGACATCGCGGCGCTCGTCGTGATCGTCGAGGAGGCCGGCGGGCGCTTCACGGCGCTCGACGGCGCGCCGGTCGGGCTCGCGACGACGAGCGTGCTCGCGGCGAACCCGGCGCTGCACGCGCGCCTCAGCGCCGCGCTCGGCTGAGGCCGTGGGCGCGATCGTAGAGGTCGCCGTGTTCCTCGCCGCGGCGGTCGTCGCGGTGCCGCTCTTCAAGCGCTTCCACCTGGGCGCCGTGCTCGCCTACCTCGCGGCCGGCATCGTGGTCGGGCCCTCGGGTCTGAAGCTGATCAGCGACGTCGAGCGCACGCTCGACGTCGCCGAGTTCGGCGTCGTGCTGCTGCTGTTCGTGATCGGGCTCGAGCTGCAGCCGTCGCGGCTTTTCGCGATGCGCCGCGCGGTGTTCGGGACCGGGCTGCTGCAGGTGGTGCTCTCGAGCGCCGTGCTCGCGCTCGGCGCCTGGGGCTTCGGGTTGGCGCCGCGGAGCGCGCTCCTCGTCGGCTTCGCGCTCTCGCTGTCCTCGACCGCGCTCGTGCTGCAGGTGCTCGCCGAGCGCGAGGAGCTGCACGCGAACCATGCGCGGGCGGCGTTCGCGACGCTCCTCTTCCAGGACGTCGCGGCGATGGGCGTGCTCGCGCTGCTGCCGCTCGCCGGCGGCGGCAAGGCCGGGGGCCCCCTGCAGGCGATCAACGGCCTCGTGGTGCTCGGCATCGTGCTCGGCTTCGGTCGCCTCGCGCTCCGGCCGCTCTTGCGCATCGTCGCCGAGACGCGCGTGCGCGAGACCTTCACCGCGACCGCGCTGCTGCTAGTGATCGCGAGCGCGCTCCTCTTCAGCGCCACCGGCCTCTCGATGGGGCTCGGTGCGTTCGTCGCCGGGGTGCTGCTTGCCGACTCCGAGTACCGCCACGAGCTCGAGGCCGACATCGAGCCGTTCAAGGGATTGTTGCTCGGGCTGTTCTTCGTCGCGACCGGGATGTCGGCGCGCGTGGGGATGCTGATCGAGCGCCCGCTCGCGGTGCTCGGCGCGTTCCTCGGGCTCCTGGTGCTCAAGGGCCTCGCCGGCTGGGTCGTCGCGCGCCTGAGCGGGCTCAGGGACGGCGCGGCGCGGCGCTTCGCGAGCGACGTCGCCGGGGGCGGCGAGTTCGCGTTCGTGCTGCTCGCGCTCGTGACCCGCGGGCGGCTGCTCGACGAGGCGACCGCCGACCTCGTCGTGCTTGTGGTGACGCTGTCGATGATCGCGACGCCGCTGCTGATCGGCGCGCACGCGCGCCTCGAGGCCTGGCTCGCGCCGGCGCCCGCGCCGCGGCCGTTCGACCGGCCCGAGTCCGAGGAGCCGCGCGTCATCATCGCGGGCTTCGGACGCTTCGGCACCATCATCGGCCGTGTGCTGCGCGCCAAGCGCATCCGCTTCACGGCGCTCGAGGCGAGCCCGGCGCAGGTCGACTTCGTGCGGCGCTTCGGCAACAAGCTCTACTACGGCGACGCCTCGCGCCTCGAGCTCCTGCACGCCGCGGGCGCGGCGCACGCCGAGCTCCTGATCGTCGCGATCGACGACGTCGAGGCCTCCATCCGCACCGTCGAGATGGCGCGCCGCCACTTCCCGCGGCTGAAGGTGCTGGCGCGGGCGCGCAACCGCCAGCACGCGTTCCGGCTGATGGACCTCGGGATCACCGCGGTGTTCCGCGAGACCTACGCGACCAGCCTCGAGGTGGCGGGCGAGGCGCTCGTCGCGCTCGGGCTCACGCGCGAGGAGGCGCGCGCCAGCATCAAGACCTTCCGTGCGCACGACGAGCGCACGCTGCTCGCGCAGCAGGCGGTGCAGGAGGACGAGGACAAGCTCGTCGCCGCGACCAAGGAGTCCGCGGCGCAGCTCGAGAAGCTCTTCGCCGCCGACGAGGAGCGCGCGCGCGCCGACGCCGCTAGTCGCTGAGGAACAGGCGCCGCCCGCCGACCACGACCTCCTCGACCGCGACCCGGTACATCTCCGAGAGCGCCGCGGCCGTCAGCGTCGTCGCGGTCTCGCCGCAGTCCCAGCGGCCATCGCCGTACAGGAGCAGCACGCGGTCCGCGAAGCGCGCCGCGAGCGACGGGTCGTGCAGCGTCGCGACCACCGCGCGGCCGGCGTCGGCGCGCGCACGCAGCAGCTTGAGCACGTCGAGCTGGTGGTGCGGATCGAGGTGGTTCTGCGGCTCGTCGAGCAGCAGCACGTCGGGGTCCTGCGCGAGCACCGCCGCGAGCGCGACGCGGCGGCGCTCGCCGCCCGAGAGCGTGTCGATCGCGCGCTCCTCGAGCCCGGCGAGGTCGCAGGAGGCGAGCGCGGCGCGCGCCACCGCGACGTCGGCCGCGCTCTCCCAGGTCCAGAGCCCGACGTGCGGATGGCGCCCGATCAGCACGGCGTCGAGCACCGAGCCGGGGAACGGATCCTCGCTGACCTGCGTCAGCAGGCCGAGCCGGCGCGCGCGCTCGCGCCGCGGCCACTCGCCGAGCGCGCGCCCGCAGAGGCGCACGCCGCCCGCCCCCGGCGCGCGCAGGCCCGCGAGCGTGTGCAGCGTCAGCGACTTGCCGGCGCCGTTGGCGCCGAGCACGCAGACGAAGTGGCCGGCGAGGACCGAGAGGTCGAGCGCGCGCACCAGCGCTCGGCCCGGAACCGCGACCTCGAGCGCCGCGGCGCCGAGCAGTTCGCGCTCCGCTAGGGCTGCAGTCGCTGGACGTGCCAAGGCGTCGCCGCGAGGCTGTGGCCGTCGCCGATCGCGGTCAGCGACCGGGTCCAGCGGGCGCGGTCGTGGATCCGGAACTCGCCCTCGACCCAGAGCTCGACCGCCTCGACCCACAGCCGGTAGCCGCCCCAGTTCGGCGGGCGCGGCACCTCGACGCCGGCCGGCGAGTCGTCGGCCTCGTTGCCGTCGGGCCCGACGGGCGGCGTCCCGAAGCGCCGGCCCGCGTCGCGCAGCTGCTCGATCAGCTGCGCGCGGCTCGCGACCGGGCGGCTCTGCTGGCTCGCCCAGGCGCCGACGCGGCTCTGCCACGGGCGGCTCGCGAAGTAGTCGTCGCTCTCGCGCGCGGGCGACCTGACGACGAAGCCCTCGACGCGCACCGAACGGCGCAGCGAATCCCAGTGCAGCACCGCCGCGACCCGCGGGTGCTGAGCGAGCTCGGCGCCCTTGCGCGACTCGTAGTTCGTGAAGAACACGAGGTAGCCCTCGGGCAGCACGATGTCCTTGCAGAGCACGACGCGCGCCGACGGCTGGCCGCCGGGGCCGACGGTCGCGAGCGTCATCGCGTCGGGGTTCGGCTGCGCCTGCTCGTCGAACGCCTGCCTGAGCCAGGTCTCGGCGACCTGCAGCGGGTCTTGCGGCAGCGGGTCCGGCAGCCACTGGGCCGAGAAGGATTTCATGAAGCAATGTTAAGGCTTCGTTTGGCCTCTCGTCATACGGGTTCAGCACGGGTTCAGCGCGCACCGACGAGGATCGAGCCGTAGCCTGCAGAGGAGCCGCACGATGAACACCCGCCCCTCGCTTTATCGCTCAACGCTGATCGCCGCCGCGCTCGCGATCGGCAGCCTCGGTGCCGCAAGCGCCGAGGCCCACGAGCACGGCTGGCGCGGCCACGACGCACCGGGCTGGCAGCAGCGCGGCTGGCACGCCCACGGCGGGCGGGGCGACTGGCGCCCGGGCTATTTCGCGCCCGGCTGGCGCGGCTGGGAGGCCCCGGTCGCGGTCCTGCCGCCGCCGCTGCCTTTCGCCCCGCCCGGCGTCTCGGTCGTCGTGAGGCTTCCGCTCTGACGTGACAAAATCCCCGTCAGCCCCGACGTCCGGGGCCGACGGGGAGTCGACGTGCCGGAGCCTCAATCGCTGGATCAGTTGCGAGCGCGCCTGACCGAGATCGACCGCGAGCTGATCGGGCTCGTCGCCGAGCGGCAGCGCCTGTCCCAGGACGTCGAGCGCGCCAAGCGCGCGACCGGCCACCCGACCCGCGACTACCGCCGCGAGCGCGAGGTGATCCTCGGCGCGCGCACCGAGGCCGAGCGCCGCGGGGTCCCGCCCGACGTCGCCGAGCAGATCCTGCGTCTGCTGATCATGAACTCGCTCGCGACCCAGGAGCAGGCGCGCGTCGTCGCCAAGGGCCACGGCAGCGGCAAGCGCGCGCTCGTGATCGGCGGGCGCGGCAAGATGGGCCACTGGTTCGTCGACTTCCTTGCCTCGCAGGGCTTCGACGTCGAGGTCGCCGATCCCGCGGGCGCCGTCGAGGGCTACGCGCACCGCGCGCGCTGGGAGGATTCGCCGCTCGACCACGACGTCATCGTCGTCGCCTCGCCACTCGGAATCACCGCCGAGGTGCTGAAGGGCCTCGCCGAGCGCCGCCCGCGCGGGCTCGTGTTCGACCTCGCCTCGGTCAAGACGCCGCTGCGCGAGGGGCTGAAGGCGCTGCTCGCCGCCGGGGTCCGCACCGCCTCGATCCACCCGATGTTCGGCCCCGACACCGACCTGCTGTCCGGGCGGCACGTGATCTACATCGACCTCGGCGACCCCGCCGCGCTCGCCGCGGCGCAGGAGCTGTTCGCGCCGACGATGGTCGAGCGCGTGGTCACCGGGCTCGACGAGCACGACCGGCTGATCGCCTACGTGCTCGGGCTGTCGCACGCGCTCAACATCGCCTTCTTCACCGCGCTCGCCGAGAGCGGCGAGGCGGCGCCGCGGCTCGCGCGCATGTCCTCGACCACCTTCGACGCGCAGCTCGACGTCGCGCGCCGCGTCGCCGAGGACTCCCCGGCGCTCTACTTCGAGATCCAGGCGCTCAACGAGTACGGGACCGAGTCGCTGACGGCGCTGCTCTTCGCCGTCGAGCGGCTGCGCGCGACGGTGCGCTCGCACGATGCGGCGGGCTTTCGGCAGATGATGGAGCGCGGCCGCAGCTACCTGCACACCCGCCCGCAGCCGGGGCGGGACGCCACGTGAGCCGGGCCGGCGGCGAGCGGCGCGACGCCGCCGGCCGGGCCGAGGCCGAGGAGCTGCGCGCGCTCTTGAAGCGGCTCAAGGAGGAGGCGGCCGCCAACGAGCAGAAGTGGCAGCGCACGCTCGAGCGCGAGCTCGACCTCTTGCGCGCCGACACGCTCCCGGACCTGCTCGCGCTCGTGACCCGCGGGCTCGCGTCCTCCTACGGACTCGACGCCGTGCAGCTGATCCTCGAGGACCCGAACCACGAGGTGCAGCACCTCCTGCTCGGCATGGGCGACCGGCCCGAGGAGATCCCGGGCGTGCTGTTCGCCGACACCCTGACCGGGCTCGCGCCGCAGCTCGGCACGCTGCGCCGCGCCTGGCTCGGCCAGTACGTGCGCGCCGACCACGAGCTGCTGTTCCCGGGCGCGACGGGCCTGAAGACGCTCGCACTGCTGCCCCTGCGGCGCAACGAGCGCAACGTCGGCGCGCTGTGCTTCGGAAGCCGGGACGCCGAGCGCTTCTCGCACCGCCTCGGCGCCGACTTCCTGCAGCACCTCGCCTCGGTGACCGCGATCTGCCTCGAGAACGCCTGCAACCGCGCGCGGGTGCTGCGGAGCGGCCTCTCCGACTACCTGACCGGCTGGCACAACCGCCGCTACCTCACCGCGCGCCTGCGCGAGGAGCTCGCGCGCGCGCAGCGCAGCCGGACCTCGGTCGCCTGCCTGATGATCGACGTCGACCACTTCAAGGCGATCAACGACACCTACGGCCACATCGGCGGCGACGAGGCGCTCCGCGAGATCTCGGCGCGCATCGAGACGCAGGTCCGCGCCAGCGACACCGCGGCGCGCTTCGGCGGCGACGAGTTCACGCTGCTCCTGCCCGACACCTCGCTCGCCGACGCCAAGCGCCTCGCCGAGCGCATCCAGGCGGCCGTCGCGCCGC